>Ga0070664_100000579_pt1 | contig 27883 bp, 25 predicted proteins | sample KBSC73metaG_FD_65863 | JGI IMG/M metagenome (GOLD analysis project Ga0070664, IMG submission 65863) | Corn rhizosphere microbial communities from Kellogg Biological Station, Michigan, USA - KBS C7-3 metaG | ecosystem: Host-associated > Plants > Roots > Rhizosphere > Soil ... | reverse complement strand
GAGGATCGCCCGCCAGCGGACCGGGCGGATCAGCCGGTCCAGCTGGTCCGGCTGGTCCGGCTGGTCCGGCTGGTCCGGCGGGATGGTCGGCGCCGAACCACCACGTTCCGGCCGCGCCCAGCGCCGGCCCCGCCGTGAACGCTGCGAGCAGCGCCGCCGGGTGCACGAGCCGGTCCCGAGCCTGCGAGCACACCGTGCACCGGTCCAGGTGGCGGCTCAACCGCTTGCGCAGCAGCGGATCGAGGACACCGGTCCAGCCGTCGAGCAGGCCGGCCAGCGTCGGGCAGGACCCGGCGCTGGATCGAGCCAGCAGCAGCACGCCGATGGCGTCCTCGAGCCGTCCGCGGGCCCGGGACAGGCGGGCGTGCGCGTGGTTGGTGGACACGCCGAGCACCGCGGCCACGTCGGCGGCCGCCAGGCCGTGCCGCAGGGCCAGCTCGATGACGTCGCGGTCGCCGCCGGTGAGCCCGGCCGCCGCCGCGTGGACGAGTTCGCGCACCTGGTCGGCGTGCACGGCGGCGGTGAGGTCGACGGTGTCCGCGGCGGGATCGTGCGCCGGGGAGAGAGCGGTCAGCCGGGCCCGGCCGCGCCGGTGCCGCAGGCATTCGTTCCGGGCGATCGTGTAGAGCCAGGGCCGCAGCCGGTCGGGGTCGCGCAGCTGACCGATCCGCTCGCCGGCGAGCACGAACGTGTCGTGGACGGCGTCGGCCGCCGCCTCACCGTCGCCGAGCAGCGAGCCGCAGTAGGCCCGGAGCTGGGGAGCGTACCGGCGGTAGGCGCCGTCGAGCCCCCGGGGATCTCCGGAAATCATGGCGGCGACGAGCGCCCGGTCCTCCACGCGCGGCAGGGTAGGCCCCCGAGCACGATCGTGGACGCTTACTATCGCGATCGCGATAGTAAGCGTCCACGATCGCCGAAATCCGCTAGGCCTTGGCGGCCGCGTGCTCCTTCTTCACCTGGTCGGCCAGGTGGCTCGGCATCTGCTCGTAGCGGGCGAACGTGCGCGCGAACGTGCCCGAGCCCGACGTCATGGCCCGCAGCTCCACCGCGTAGCGCACCAGCTCCGTCGCCGGAACCTCGGCCCGGACCACCGACCGCTCGCCGCCGTTCGGATCGGGCTCGGTGCCCAGCACCCTGCCCCGACGGCCGGACAGGTCGCTCATCACCGCGCCGACGAACTGATCGGGCACCTTGATGCTCACCTCGTCGACCGGTTCGAGCAGGGCCACCTGGCCCTTCTCGACGGCGTCCTTCAGGGCCAGCGCGCCGGCCGTCTGGAACGCCGCGTCGGACGAGTCGACCGAGTGGGCCTTGCCGTCGAACAGCGTGACCCGCAGGTCGACGACGGGATACCCGGCGACGATGCCGCGGTCCATCTGGGCGCGGACACCCTTCTCGACCGAGGGGATGTAGTTGTGCGGCACCACACCGCCGACGATCTTGTCGACGAACTCGAACCCGCCGCCGCGCGGCAGCGGCTCGACCTCGATGTCGCACACCGCGTACTGGCCGTGCCCGCCGCTCTGCTTGACGTGGCGGCCGTGCCCCTTCGACCCGGTGACGAACGTCTCGCGCAGGGCCACCTTCACGGGCTCCGAGTCCAGGTCGACGCCGCCCGACTTCAACCGGTCCAGCACCACGTCGGCGTGCGCCTCGCCCATGCACCACAGCACCAGCTGGTGCGTCTCGGCGTTGCGCTCAAGCCGCATGGTCGGATCGCCGGCGACGAGGCGGCCGAGGTTCTTGGCCAGCGCGTCCTCGTCGGATCGGGTCTTCGCCACGATGGCGACGGGCAGCAGCGGCTCGGGCATCTCCCACGGCTCGATGAGCAGCGGGTTGTCCTTGCCGGAGATGGTGTCGCCGGTCTCCGCGGTGGTCGACTTGGTGATCGCGCAGATGTCGCCGGCCACGCACGAGCCGACCTCGCGCAACTGCGCGCCCAGCGGCGAGTACAGGTGGGCGAAGCGCTCGTCGGCGTCGTGGTCGGGGTGGCCGCGCTCGGTCATGCCGTGCCCGGAGATGTGGACGACCGACTCCGGCCGCAGGGTGCCGGAGAAGACGCGGATCAGGCTGACGCGGCCGACGTAGGAGTCGATCGTGGTCTTGACCACCTCGGCGACCAGGGGACCGTCGGGGTCGCAGGTGAGCGGCTCGCGCGGGCTGCCGTCGATGCCGGTGACGGCGGGCAGGGGGTGCTCCAGCGGCGACGGGAACGCGCTGGTGAGCACCTCGAGCAGCGCGTCGAGGCCGACCTTCGTCTCGGCGCAGACCGGGATGACCGGGTAGAAGTGGCCGCGGGCCACCGCCTTCTCCAGGTCGGTCACGATGACCGAGGTCTCGATGTCCTCGCCCTCGAGGTAGCGCTCCATGAGGCCCTCGTCCTCGCTCTCGGCGATGATGCCCTCGAGCAACGAGTTGCGGGACTCCTCGATCAGCGGCAGGTGCTCCGGATCGGGGTCGCGCACGGCGGGCGGGTAGCCGTTCGAGTAGTCGAAGACCCGCTGGGTGATCAGGCCGATGAGACCGTCGACGCTCTGGCCGTCGTCGCCGTGCAGCGGCAGGTACAGGGGGAGCACGTTGTCGCCGAACACGCGCTGGCACTCGGCCAGGGTGCCCTCGAAGTCGCTGCGCTGGTGGTCGAGGCGGGTCACCGCGACCGCGCGGGGCATCCCGACGCCGGCGCACTCCTCCCAGAGCGCGGCGGTCGCCGCGTCCATGCCGTCGACGGAGGACACCACGAACAGGACCGCGTCGGCGGCGCGCAGCCCGGCCCGCAGCTCACCGACGAAGTCGGCGTAGCCGGGCGTGTCCAGCAGGTTGACCTTGATGCCGTCCTGGACGATCGGCGCGCACGCGAGCGCGACCGACCGTTGCTGCTTGACCGACGCGGGGTCGGAGTCGCAGACCGTGGTGCCCTCGGTCACCGAGCCCGCCCGGCCGACCGTGCCGGTCGCCGCGAGGAGCGCCTCGACGAGTGAGGTCTTGCCCGAGCTCGAGTGCCCGACCAGCACCACGTTACGTACCCTGCCGGGATCGCTCACCGCCGGCACAGCGCCGGCGACCCCCTTGTCCTGGTTCTTCTGCGCCATGACGTGCGCCTCCTGTCACCGGTTCAGCTGTGAGACACCTCACGTGCACACGAGGAGTAGGAACCGATCCCACACCCGAACGGCGGCCCGGCACAACCCCATCGCGAAACCTCCCCAAAACGGTGTGTGACGGCCGCCGGTTTCGGGCGGCGGTGGGCCGCCGCCGGACCGCTATGGTGTAGGCGCCATGGCGAAGATCCTCAGCGGGAGCCGGGCGGTGGTCGGCCGGGTCGCCGATCCCGTGGCCCGGGCGCTGCTGCGGGCCCACGTCACCCCGGACGCCGTCACGGTGGCCGGCACCGTGGGCGTGCTGATCGCGTCCGGCCTGGCCGCCTTCGGTCACCTTCTGGTGGCGACGATCATCGCGACGTTCGCCGCGCTCACGGACATCCTCGACGGGTCGATGGCCCGCGCCCGCGGCACGGCCAGCCGGTTCGGCGCCTTCCTCGACTCGTCGATGGACCGGATCGCCGACGGCGCGATCTTCGCCTCGCTGGCCTACTGGCTGTTCACCACCGGCGAGTCGGGCGCCGCTGTCGGGGCGCTGCTGGTGCTGGTCACCAGCCAGGTCATCTCCTACGTGCGGGCCCGGGCCGAGGCGCTCGGTCTCACCGCCAACGTGGGGCTCATCGAGCGGCCGGAACGGCTCATCGGCATCGGCGTCGGCGGCCTGTGCGCCGGATTCGGCTGGCCGGTCGGGATGTACATCGTGCTGTGGGTTCTCGGTGTGCTCTCGGTGGTGACCGTCGGCCAGCGGTTCGTGCACGTCTACCGGCAGGCGAACGCGGCACCGCAGGCGGCGCCGGAATGACGAGCGCCGCCGAACTCGGGTTCTCCGCGGCCTGGCGGATCGTGCGGACGCTGCCCGCCGGCGCCACCTGGCCGGTCTTCGCCGGTGCGGCCGCGGTGGCCGCGCGGCGTCGGGGCAAGGGCGTCGAGCGGCTGGCCGGCAACCTGCGCCGGGTGGTCGGCCCGGACGTGTCCGCGCGGGACCTGGACGCGCTCGTGCGGCGCGCCGTGCGCTCCTACGCCCGGTACTGGCAGGAGGTGTTCCGGCTACCCGCCTACTCGCGGGAGGAACTGGGTCGCCGGTTCCACCTCTACGGCTGGGAGACGCTCGGGCACGACGTCGAGGCCGGGACCGGCGCGGTGGTGGCGCTGCCGCACGGCGGCAACTGGGACGCCGCCGGGGCGTGGGTCGCCGCGCAGGGCTGGCCGATCACGACGGTCGCCGAGCGGTTGCAGCCGGAGGGCGTCTACGAGCGGTTTCTGGCGTTCCGGCGGGCGCTCGGTATGGAGATCATTCCGTTGACGGGCGGCGAGCGCGCGCCGCTGGACCTGCTCGTCGAGCGGCTGTCCGACGGCAGCGGAACCGTGGTGCCGCTGCTCGCCGACAGGGACCTGTCCAGCCGCGGCGTCGAGGTGCGCTTCTTCGGCGGCCGCACCCGGATGCCGGCCGGTCCCGCGCTGCTCGCGCTGCGGACCGGAGCCCCCCTGTACGTCGCGCACATGTGGTATGAACCGGACCGACCGGTGGCAAGGCTGGACGGCCCGATCGAGGTCCCGACGGACGGCCCGCTCGACGCCCGGGCGCGGGAGTTGACGCAGCGCGTCGCCGACCGGCTCGCCGAGGGCATCGCCCGCCACCCCGAGGACTGGCACATGCTGCAGCGGGTATGGCTCACGACCGAACAGGACGAACAGGACGACCGAACCGCGCCGGCCCCGGCCGGTTGACGCGTGACGTGACGGGGGAAGGAGCTCGACGGGTGCGCATCGGCATCGTGTCCCCGTACTCGTTCGAGGTGCCCGGCGGTGTCCAGAACCACATCCGTGATCTGGCCGAGGCGCTGATCGCGCTCGGTCACCACGTCAGTGTCCTGGCCCCGGCCGACGAGGACGCTCCCCATCCCGCGTACGTGGTGCCGGCCGGCCGGTCGGTGCCGGTGCGCTACAACGGCTCGGTCGCGCGCCTGGCGTTCGGGCCGCTGTCCGCCGCGCGGGTGCGGCGCTGGCTCGCGATCGGGGACTTCGACGTCGTGCACGTGCACGAGCCGTTCACGCCCAGCCTGTCGATGCTGGCGGCGATGACCTCCGACGCCCCCGTGGTCGCCACCTTCCACACCGCGAACACCCGGTCCCGGGCAATGGTCGCGGCGCAGGGGATCCTGCAGCCGATGCTCGAGAAGATCACCGGGCGCATCGCCGTCAGCGACCTGGCCCGCAAGATGCAGGTGGAGCACCTCGGCGGGAGCGCCTGGGAGATCCCCAACGGGGTGGCGGTCGCTGCGTTCGCCGGCGCCGAACCGCTGCCCGGCTGGCCCGGTCCCGGCGGCGCGCTCGGGTTCCTGGGCCGCTTCACCGAGCCGCGCAAGGGCTTCCCGACGCTGCGTGACGCGTTCTGCCGGCTCGCCGCGACCCGCCCCGACCTGCGGCTGCTGGTCGCCGGCCCGGGCGACCCCGACGAGGCGGTGCGGCAGGTACCGGCCGGGATCCGCGAGCGCATCGTGTTCCTCGGGCTGGTGTCGGAGGAGGACAAGCGCCGGATGCTGCGCAGCGTCGACGTGTACGTGGCGCCGAACACCGGCGGCGAGTCGTTCGGGATGATCCTCACCGAGGCGATGGCCGCCGGCACCCCCGTGGCAGCCAGCGACCTGGACGCGTTCCGACGGGTGCTCGACGGCGGCGGGGCGCTGTTCCCCGTCGGCGACGCCGACGCCCTGGTGACGGTCCTCGAACGGCTGCTGGACGAGCCGGCGTCCAGGCGCGCGCTGGCCGAGCACGGCCGGCGGGTGGTGGCCCGGTTCGACTGGCCGGTGGTAGCCCAACAGGTGCTCGAGGTCTACGCCACGGCGATCGAGGTCCACCACGGCGCCGCCTGAGAGGGCCCGGCCGCGGCCGCTGGCCCTGATTCGCGTTGATCTTGCAGTTGTGGTGCCAGGTTTCGCGGTGAATCGCCCCGCTTTGTGAGGCACCACAAGTGCAAGATCAACGCGATCATGGGGTGCGGCCGGCGCGGAGGCGGTGGCGGCGGCCCATAGGATGCCCTGCGTGTGGTGGTGGGTGGCGGGCGTCGCTGTGCTCGTGCTGCTCGCCGTCTACACGGTCTGGATGGCCGGCCGGATCGACCGCAGTCACGCCCGGGCCGCCGCGGCGCAGGCGGCCCTGGACGCGCACCTGGTCCGCCGGGCGGCCGCGGCCGCCGAGGTGGCCGAGGCCGCCGGCGACGGCCAGCTCCGCTGGGCCGCCCGGGTGGCGCTGGAGGCCGCGCCCGAGGAGCGCGAGGCCGCCGAGAACGACCTGACCCGGGTGCTCCGCTCGTGGCTCGCGAACGCCGCCGACCTGCCCGCGGCGCCGGCCGTGGTGAGCGACGCCGGGACCGGGCCGGCTGGTCCCCGTCGGCTCGAAGACACCGCGGACGGCGCCGCGCCGGCCGCGGACACCGCATCGACCGCGGCCACCGCGCCCGCCGCAGCGGCCGACGGCGCCGTGGCCGACGCGGCGGTCGCCGACCTGGCGCGGGCCGGACGCCGCGTGGCGCTGGCCCGCCAGGTGCACAACGATCTCGTGCGCGACGCGCTCGCGCTGCGCAGGCGCCGCTTGGTGCGCGTGTTGCGGCTGGCGCGCAAGCATCCGGAGCCGGCGTACTTCGACATCGACGACCCGGCGCCGGGGCGGTAGCAGGCCGCCCGGTTCCGATTGGACGTGGGTCCCCGACCTGGGCGGACGTAGCATGGGAGCGAATCCCAAACCGTTGAAGGAGTGGAACGCCCGTGTCCACGCAGAGCGACAAGCCCGCCACCGGTACCGCCCGCGTCAAGCGGGGGATGGCCGAGATGCTCAAGGGTGGAGTGATCATGGACGTGGTCACTCCCGACCAGGCGAAGATCGCCGAGGACGCCGGCGCCGTCGCCGTGATGGCACTCGAACGGGTGCCGGCCGACATCCGCGCCGAGGGCGGCGTGTCCCGGATGAGCGACCCTGACATGATCGACGGGATCATCGCGGCCGTTTCGATCCCGGTCATGGCCAAGGCACGCATCGGGCACTTCGTCGAGGCCCAGGTGCTGCAGGCGATCGGGGTCGACTACGTCGACGAGTCCGAGGTGCTCACCCCGGCCGACGAGGCCAACCACATCGACAAGTGGGCGTTCACCGTCCCGTTCGTATGCGGCGCCACCAATCTGGGCGAGGCGCTGCGCCGCCTCGCCGAGGGCGCGGCGATGATCCGGTCCAAGGGCGAGGCCGGCACCGGCAACGTCGTCGAGGCCACCCGGCACATGCGCCAGATCCGCGCCGAGATCCGGCGCCTCGCGACCCTCGACGAGACCGAGCTGTTCGCCGCCGCCAAGGAGCTGCGCGCCCCGTACGACCTGGTCAAGGAGGTCGCCGCCACCGGCAAGCTCCCGGTGGTGCTGTTCACCGCGGGCGGCATCGCCACCCCGGCCGACGCGGCCATGATGATGCAGCTGGGCGCCGAGGGCGTGTTCGTCGGCTCGGGCATCTTCAAGTCCGGCGACCCGGCCAAGCGCGCCGCCGCGATCGTCAAGGCGACCACGTTCCACGACGACCCGGAGATGGTCGCGAAGGTGTCGCGCGGGCTGGGCGAGGCGATGGTCGGCATCAACGTCTCGACGCTGCCGGACACCGAGCGCCTGGCCACCCGGGGATGGTGATCAGGGTCGGCGTGCTGGCGTTGCAGGGCGACGTGCGCGAGCACCTCGCCATGCTCGCGGAGTGCGGGGTCGCGGCGGCGCCCGTGCGCCGGCCCGCCGAGCTCGACGACGTCGACGCGATAGTGATCCCCGGCGGCGAGTCGACGACGATGAGCAAGCTCGCCGTCGAGTTCGGCCTGCTGGAGCCGCTGCAGAAGCGGCTCGCCGACGGGATGCCGGCGTACGGCTCGTGCGCCGGCATGATCATGCTGGCCAGCGAGGTGCTGGACGGTCGGCCCGACCAGCAGTGCCTCGGCGCCCTGGACATCACGGTGCGGCGAAACGCATTCGGGCGTCAGGTGGACTCGTTCGAGTCGGACGTCGAGATCGAGGGCGCCGGCCGGCTCCACGCGGTGTTCATCCGCGCACCCTGGGTGGAGCGGGCCGCCGACGGCGTCGACGTTCTCGGCCGACTCGACACGGGTAGGATCGTGGCGGTACGCCAGCGGAACGTCCTCGCGACCGCCTTCCACCCCGAGCTCACCGGAGATCTTCGCGTGCACCGGCTCTTCGTGGACATGGCGCGGCGGGCCAAGTCGACGGAGGGGTAATGTCCGGCCACTCAAAGTGGGCGACCACCAAGCACAAGAAGGCAGTCGTCGACGCGAAGCGCGGCAAGCTGTTCGCCCGGCTCATCAAGAACATCGAGGTCGCGGCGCGCACCGGTGGCGGCGACCCGGCCGGGAACCCCACCCTGTACGACGCCATCCAGAAGGCGCGCAAGTCGTCGGTCCCGATCGACAACATCGACCGCGCGGTCAAGCGCGGCTCGGGCGCGGAGGCCGGCGGCGCCGACTGGCAGACGATCATGTACGAGGGGTACGGGCCGAACGGCGTCGCCCTGCTGATCGAGTGCCTCACCGACAACCGCAACCGCGCCGCCACCGAGGTGCGCACCGCCCTCACCCGCAACGGCGGCAACCTCGCCGACGCCGGCAGCGTGTCGTACCTGTTCACCCGCAAGGGCGTGGTGATCGTGCCGAGGGCGGAACTCGGCGAAGACGACGTGCTGCTCGCCGTCCTGGACGCCGGTGCCGAGGAGGTCAACGACCTCGGCGAGGCGTTCGAGGTGGTCTCCGAGCCCACCGACCTGGTCGCGGTCCGCACGGCGCTGCAGGACGCGGGAATCGAGTACGAGTCGGCCGAATCCTCGTTCGTGCCGAGCGTCCAGGTGCCGCTCGACGCGGAGGGCGCCGCCAAGGTGTTCAAGCTCATCGACGCGCTCGAGGACTGCGACGACGTGCAGAACGTCTACGCCAACTTCGACGTGAGCGACGAGATCGTTTCACAACTCGTGTAACCGGTAACCGGCTCCGCGGCCGGTGCGATGGTCGTCGATACTGTCGGCATGGGTCTGCGACTGGGCAGCGTCGTCATCAACTGCGCGGACCTCGATCGGATGGTGGCGTTCTGGGCCGCCGCGCTGGACCTCACTCCGGGCCCGATCGTCGACGGCGGCACGTTCCGGGTGCTGCGCGGCCCGCGGGTCAACGTGTCGCTGCAGGTGGCGCAGACGGGCGTGACCGCTCGCGACCAGATGCACCTCGACCTGTACACCGACGACCAGGCCGACGAGGTGAAGCGGCTGCTCGACCTGGGCGCCGGGTTCGTGCGGCACAACGAGGACCCGGAGGACGACTACGTCGTCCTGACGGATCCGGAGGGCAACCAGTTCTGCGTCTGCGCCATCGCCACGGGCTGACGACCTCGCCTCCGGAGGAGGTGTGCGGCGGGACCTCCGGCGCGGCCGTCACCGGTGGGTCGCACTATCCGACGCGGATGAGCCGCACAGCCGCCGGTTGCGCGACGGTAACGACGGGCTCCGCGTCGACTCGGATCGGAGGCGTCGACATGACCGTGCAAACCGACACGCGTCCGCGCGGTGCGCAGGGCGGTGCAAGCTGGTACTCGCGGTCACCCGAGGCTGTCGCCGCCGCGCTCGAGGTCGACCCGGCCACCGGGCTGTCGGCGGCGACGGCGGCCGAACGGCTGCGCCGCGACGGCCCGAACGCGCTGCCCGAGGAGAAGCCCAAGCCGGGCTGGCTGCGGTTCATCGAGCAGTACCGCAGCTACATGCAGATCATCCTGCTCGTGGCCGCCGGGGTCTCCTTCCTGATCCAGGAGTGGAGCACGGCGGTCCTGCTCATCCTGCTGACCTTCGTGAACGCGGTCGTGGGCCTGCGCCAGGAGGGCAAGGCCGAGAGCGCGATGAACGCGCTCAAGTCGATGATGAAGGCCTCCGCGCGGGTCAAGCGCGACGGCGTCGAGTCGAAGATTCCCGCGGAGCAACTGGTCGCCGGCGATCTGGTGCTGATCGCCGCGGGCGACCAGGTGCCGGCGGACGGGCGCATCATCACGGCGAGCGCGCTACAGATCGACGAGTCGGCGTTGACCGGGGAGAGCGTGCCGGCCGCGAAGGACGCGGGCACGCTGTCGGTCGGCGAGCGCGGCCCCGGCGACCAGACGAACATCGCGTTCATGAACACGCCGGTGACGCACGGCAGCGCGACGATGATCGTCACCGGCACCGGCGCCGACACGGAACTGGGCAAGATCTCGGGGATGCTGTCCACGACGGCCCGCGAGGAGTCGCCCCTGACCAGGGAGATGAACCGGCTCACCCTGTGGATCGCGGCCGCCGCCGGGCTCACGATGATCGTGATGTTCGTGATGGGCCGCGCGCGCGGCGAAGCCTGGGACGCGTTGTTTGTCGCCGCGGTGTCGCTGGCCATCGCCGCCATCCCGGAGGCGCTACCCACCGTGACGCAGACGATCCTCTCGCTCGGCGCGGTGGACCTGTCCAAGCGGAACGCGATCGTCCGGGACCTCCCCTCGGTCGAGACGCTGGGCTTCACCTCGGCGATCAACTCCGACAAGACCGGCACCCTGACGATGAACCAGATGACCGCGGTCGAGGTGGTCGAGCCCGACGACCGCTACACCATCTCGGGCATCGGCTACGGCCTCGACGGCAAGGTCCACCACGCGGCGGGCAGTTCGGCCGCCATCGACGGCGCGATCCTGCCCTACCTCGTGGCCAGCGACGCCAAGCTCGTCGACGGCAAGGTGGTGGGCGATCCGACCGAAGGCGCCCTGCTCGTGCTCGGTCACAAGGCCGGCCTCGACGTCGAGGCCACCCGCGACAAGCTGCCCCGGCTGGCCACGCTGCCGTTCGACCCCGGCTACAAGCTGATGGCGACGTTCAACCGGGCCACGGACGCCGCCGGCCGGCCGGTCGTGCGCTGCTTCGTGAAGGGCGCGGCGCCGGCGGTGATGGCGCGGGCCGCCACCACACGCTCGGGCGGGTCGACGGTGCCGTGGGACACCGACCGCGGCGAGTGGGGCCGCACCGAGATGGAACGCATGGAGCGCGAGGGCTGGCGGGTGATGGCCGCCGCGACGCGCGACCTCGATCCGGCCGCCTTCGACCCCGACGGCGACCTGCTCGGGTACGCCACCGACCTGGAACTGACCAGCCTGGTCGCGATGGTCGACCCGCCGCGGGACGAGTCGCAGGCGGCGGTGCTCGACGCGCAGAAGGCCAACATCCGGGTGCGCATGGTGACCGGGGACGACGTCACCACCGGTGCGGCGATCGCCGCGCAGATCGGCATCCCGGGTGAGGCGATCCTCGGTGCCGACTTCGCCGCGCTGTCCGAGTCCGAGCGGCTGGCCCGCGTCGACGACATCGGCGTGGTCGGCCGGGTCGCCCCCGAGCACAAGGTGCTCCTCGCCGACACGCTCAAGAAGAAGGGCGACGTCGTCGCGATGACCGGCGACGGCGTGAACGACGCGCCCGCCATCAAGGCCGCCGACATCGGCATCGCGATGGGCAGCGGCACGGAGGTGGCCAAGAACGCGAGCCGGATGATCCTGTCCGACGACAACTTCGCGACGATCGTCTTCGCCGTCGAGCAGGGCCGCAAGATCTACGACAACCTGACGAAGTACATCCGCTTCGTCCTGATCCTCCTGGTCGTTTTCGTCCTGACCTTCCTCGGCGCCAGCGTGTTCAATATCGCCGCGGGCGAACCGTTCAACCCGGCGCAGGTGCTGTGGATCCACTTCGTGGTCAACGCGGCGTTCGGCTTCGCGCTCGGGTTCGACCGGGAGACGCCCGGCCTCATGTTGCTCAAGCCGCGCCCCCGCGGGGAGTCGGTGCTCAGCCGGCGGGTGATCGTCACCGTCTCGCTGGTCGGGCTCCTCATCACCATCGGCCTGCTGTCCCTCATCAAGCTCGGCACCGCGGTTTTCGACAGCGAAGCCATCGGCAACTCGATCGCGTTCACGGCGTTTGCGCTGTGCCTGATCGTGGCCGCGGTCGAATGCCGCAACGAAACCGGCACGGCGCTGACCACGGCCACCTTCGACAGCAAGCAGATGAACTGGGCGATCCTCGCTGAGGTCGTGCTCGCGGTGGCTGTCACCCAGATCGACGGCTTCCGGCGCATGCTCGGCACGGCCGAGCTCAACCTGAAGCAGTTCGCCTGGGCGCTGGTGCCCGCGGTCGCGCTGCTGATCCTGTGGGAGGCCGGAAAGCTGGTGGCCCGCTGGCGGATCAGGACCCGGCCGCCGGCCGTCACATCGGCGGCGGGGACACGGACAGCGCCATGAGAGCGACGTCGTCGATGAGGCCGTCGCCCAGGGTGGTCAGCAGTTCGGTGAGTCGGCTGACGAGGTCGGTCGCGGTGCCGCCGGCCGGCCCGCTGGCGAAGGCGCGCAGGGCGTCGGCGCCGAACTGGGTGCCGGTGCCGGTGTGCGCTTCGGTGAGTCCGTCGGTGTAGAGCAGGAGCGTGTCGCCGACGCCGAGCGGGATCGTCCTGGTGACGAAGGGTGCGTCGGGAATGACGCCGACGAGTGTGCCGCCGGGTGTCGGTTGGAAGTCCGCCGTGCCATCGGCGCGGATGAGCAGCGCCGGGGGATGACCGCCGCTGGCCAGTGTGACCGTGTATCCGGCCGCGGCCGGGGTCAGGATCCCGAAGATCACGGTGCAGTACCGGTGGGCGTCGGTGAAGTAGTCCTGATACAGCACGGCATTGAGGTTGGCCAGCGCGGCGGCCGGAGTGGGGTCGTAGACCGCCGCCGCCCGCAGGGTGTAGCGCGCCGCCGCGGTGACCGCCGCCGCGTCGACGCCCTTGCCGCACACGTCGCCGAGAAAGAATCCCCACCGGCCGTCGGCGAGTGGGATGAGGTCGTAGAAGTCGCCGCCGACCTCGTCGGGCGAGGCCATGTGGTAGTACGCGGCGGTGTCCATGCCGGGCGGTGTCGGCAGCGTCGCCGGAAGGAGGCTGCGTTGCAGCGAGGCGACGAGATGCTGGAGTCGTACGCGGTCGCGGTCCGCCTCCTGCCGTGCCCGCAGGAGTTCCTGTTCGTAGGCGCGGCGTTCGCGCGCGTCGAAGATGGTGGTACGGATCAGCCGGGGCTGCCCCGCGTCTCCCGTCTTCACCGTCGAGGTGACCAGGACGGGGAGTCGGCTGCCGTCCGCGGCCCGAAGGTCCAGCGCGATGCCGCGGACCTGCCCTTGCATGTGCAGCAGCGGCGCGAAATGGGTCTCGTGGTAGAGCCGGCCGCCAACGGTGAGCAGGTCGGCGAACCGGCGACAGCCGACCACCTCGTCACGCCGATAGCCCAGCCAGCCCAGCAGGGTGGCGTTGACCTTCGTGATGGTGCCGTCGAGCAGCGTCGACAGGTAGCCGCACGGCGCGTTGTCGTAGAGGTCGTCGGTGTCCTCGGACATCGTCGTGGACGAGGTGTCCGGCGATACGGGCTCGGGCTCGGGCGGAGGTGGCGCCGGCCCGTCCGGTTCACTCATGGAAGCCCGGCGATGAACGTCGCGATGGCGTGCGCGGTGGCCTGCGGGGCACTCAACTGCGGGCAGTGTCCGGTGGCGTCGAGCGTCACCAGTCGGCTACCCGGAATGCGGTCGTGGACGAAGGCACCGACCTGTGGCGGGGCGATCGCGTCGACGGCGCACTGCACCACCAGGGTCGGCACGCTGACCGCGGCGAGATCGGCCCGGTTGTCGGAGAGGAACGTCGCCCGGGCGAAGGTGCGGGCGATCGTCGGGTCGGTGCGGCAGAAGCTGTCGGCCAGCTCCTGGCCGAGCTCCGGACGGTCCGGATTGCCCATGATCACCGGTGCCATGGTCGCCGACCAGCCGAGGTAGTTGCTGTCCAGCGAGTCGAGCAGTTCGTCGATGTCGGCGCGGCTGAAGCCGCCGTGGTAGTCGGCGTCGTCGATGTAGCGCGGAGACGGAGTCAGCAGGACGAGAGCGGCGAAGCGGTCCGGTTCCCGATTGACGGCCAGCACCCCGATCATGGCGCTCACGGAGTGTCCCACGAACACCACGTCGCGCAGGTCCAACTCGTGGCAGATCCGCAGCACGTCATCGGCGTAGCCGTCCAAAGACCCGTACCGCTGCGGATTCCACGCGGACAGGTCCGACCGGCCCGCACCGACCTGGTCGAACAGCAGAATCCGCGACTGCCGCTGCAGTTCGGGCACCACCAGCCGCCACATGTTCTGGTCACACCCGAACCCGTGCGCGAGCATCACCAGCCGGCCGTCCTCGCGACCGGCGAATGTGATGTTGTTCCGCGTACGGACATCCACCACGCCATTCTTGCAAGCGCGCCGCCGCGATCTTGGACGCCTACCCCTGCTGGCGCAGGGGTGGACCGCTTGACGGCAGCGGTGGGCGCGGCGCAAACTCCTAACCATGTTAGGCGCGCCGAATCGCGATAGGAAAACCGAACGACGTTCGGGAACCCGCCGGGAGATCATCGACGCCGCCTGGCGGGTCGCCCGGGAGAAGGGCCTCGCCCACGTGACCCTCCGCGAGGTGGCCGGGTTGGTGGGCATGCGGGCGCCGTCGCTCTACACCCACTTCGCGTCCAAGAACGCCATCTACGACGCGATGTTCGGCGACGCCTGGACGCAGTTCCTGGAGTACATCGAGGCGGCGGAGTCCGGCGCGCCGACCAACAGCCGGGCGGCGATGCGGTACTACGCCCGGGTCTACTTCGACTTCGCCGTGGCGTTCCCGGCCCGCCACGAGCTGATGAGCCTGCGCACGATTCCGGGCTTCACGCCGACGGCGGAGGGGTACGCCCCGTCGGTCGCGGTGATGGAGGGCTTCGTCGCCCGGATGGCCCGCCACGGCGTGTCCAAGCAGGACGACCTCGACGTGTTCGTCGCGATCGTCAGCGGCATGGTCGACACCCAGCTCGCCAACGATCCGGGTGGCGACCGGTGGTCCCGGCTCCTGGACCGCGCCATTGACATGTTCGCCGACAACGTCGGCATCACCACCGAGAGGAGCCGACCGTGAACGCCACCGGGACGCTTGAACGCAGCCGATCCGCACCGCGCGTCGCGCCGATCGACCACGACACCGCCATGCGGGTCGCGGCCACGGAGTACGAGCGGGGGTATGAACTGCTGGCCCAGCTCGACGCCGGGCAGTGGGCCGCGCCGACGGTCAACACGGGCTGGGACGTCCGGGCGACCGTGGGCCACATGGTCGGCATGATGGACATGATGAGCGGCATCGTCCGGATGGTCCGCCAGCAGGTGGCGGCCACCCGGGCGGCTCGGCGCGCGGGTGCGCCCGTGTCGATCGACGCGCTGACCGCGCTGCAGGTACGGCAAAACGGCGAACTGACCGTGGACGAGCTGCTCGGCAGGTACCGGGCGCTGGCCCCGAAGGCGGTGCGCGGGCGCCGGCGGGTGCCGGCCGTCGTCCGCCGCCGGACGATTCCCGAGCGGCAACTGGTCAACGGTCAGCTCGAGCTGTGGACCGTCGGGTTCCTCGTCGACCTCATCCTGACCCGCGACCCGTTCATGCACCGGCTGGACATCCACGCGGCGACCGGCCTGCCGCCGCGGATCACGGCCGAGCACGAGGGTCGCATCGTCGACGGTGTCGTGCGGGAATGGGCCGACCGGCACGGCAAGCCGTACACGCTCGAGCTGACCGGTCCCGCGGGTGGCCGCTGGTCCAGGGGCGACGGCGAGCCGATCCGCCTGGACGCCCTGGACTTCTGCCGGGTCGTATCGGGGCGGCCAGCCGTGACGACGAAGGCCGAGCCCGTTGGGCTGCTCGCCGTCGGCGTGCCGTTCTAACCCCTATCCGCGATCTTGGACGTCAGGGCTGCGACGGTGGCCTTGTCGACCCACACATGATCATCGAGATCTGAGCTGCAAGTGCCGTAGACTGCCTGCTCCGCGTGTGGGCGGAGCAGGCAGAGGGAAACAAGCATCCGTGCCGATCGAGGATTGGTTCCTTACCCCGAAGCAGCGCGGCAACCGCCGCACGACGCTTCAGCCCTGGTGTCCGGGCAGCAGGGCCGTGCCGTTGATCGACGGCGCCGCCTATTTCGACCGGCTCGTCGACGAGGTCGAGGCGCTCGACCCCGGCGACCACCTCTTCTTCACCGACTGGCGGGGCGACCCCGACCAGCTGATGCGCGACAGCGGCCCGACGATGGTCGACCTGCTCCGTTCGGCCGCCAAGCGGGGCGTCGTCGTGCGCGGCATGTTGTGGCGTTCGCACCTGGACATCGGCCAGTTCAGCCAGGAGGAGAACCGCGAGGTCAGCGAGCTGATCGAGGACGCCGGCGGCGAGGTGCTGCTCGACCAACGGGTCCGTCGTGGCGGCTCGCACCACCAGAAGCTCGTCGTGCTGCGTCACCCGCACGCACCGGAGCGTGACGTCGCCTACGCCGGCGGCATCGACCTGTGCCACAGCCGCCGCGACGACTCCGACCACCGCGGCGACCCGCAGGCCGTCCCGATGTCGAGCCGGTACGGCGAGCACCCGCCCTGGCACGACGTCCAGCTGGAGCTGCGCGGCCCGGTCGTCGGCGCGCTCGACACGTCGTTCCGGGAGCGGTGGAACGATCCGACCAACCCGGCCAGCCGCCGCCCGGTCGCCTGGCTGCACGACAAGATCCGGCGCGCCAACCTGTCGCCCGGCCCGCTGCCGCCACAGCCGCCCGACCCGCCCCCGTGCGGCCCGCACGCCGTCCAGGTGCTGCGCACCTACCCGGCGACGCGACCGCGGTACCCGTTCGCGCCGGACGGCGAGCGGTCGATCGCGCGCGGCTACTCGAAGGCGATCAAGCGCGCCCGGCGGCTGATCTACCTCGAGGACCAGTACATGTGGTCCGCCGACGTCGCCCGGCTGTTCGCCCGGGCGCTGCGGGCCAACCCCGACCTGCACATGATCGTCGTGGTCCCGCGCCATCCCGACGTCGACGGCGCGCTCGCCCTGCCGCCCAACATCGTCGGCCGCGAGCAGGCGCTGGAGGTCTGCCTGAAGGCCGGCGGGGACCGGGTGCACGTGTTCGACGTGGAGAACCACGAGGGCACCCCGATCTACGTGCACGCGAAGGTTTGCATCGTCGACGACGTGTGGGCGAGCGTCGGCAGCGACAACTTCAACCGGCGATCGTGGACGCACGACAGCGAGTTGTCCTGCGCCGTCCTGGACGAGACCCGCGACGAGCGGGCGCCGACGGATCCGGCCGGGCTCGGCGACGGCGCCCGCGTCTACGCACGCGCCCTGCGGTTGCGGTTGATGGCCGAGCACCTCGACCACCCGGACCCGGACGCGCTCGTCGACCCGGCCGAGGCGGTGCGGGCCATCGAGGAGTCGGCCGACGCGCTCGACGGCTGGTACGCCGGCGGCCGGGTGGGGAAGCGGCCCACGGGCCGGCTGCGGCGGCACCGCCCGGAGCGATTGAACGCGCTGGCCCGGCTGTGGGCCCAGCCGGTCTACCGGTTGATCTACGACCCGGACGGCCGGCCGCTGCGCAAGCGCATGCGCAGGGCCTGGTAGTGGCTTCGGCGGTGCGCTAGCGGCTTCGGTGGCGCGCTGGCTCCCGCCGGGAGAGGCTGAGGCGGTGCGGATCGAGGACTGGATGCTGACCGCGGAGGAGCGCGGCAACCCGGCGACGGCGCTGCCCGCGTGGGTGGGCGGGAACCTCGTCGAGCCGCTCGTGCACGGCGCCGCCTACTTCGACCGGCTCACCGCGGAGGTCGAGGCGCTCGGACCCGGCGACCACCTCTTCTTCACCGACTGGCGGGGCGACCCGGACCAGCGGATGCGCCCCGGCGGCCCGACCGTCGCCGACCTGTTCAGCGCGGCGGCCGAGCGCGGCGTCGTGGTCAAGGGCCTGGTCTGGCGCTCGCACCTGGACCGGCTGCAGTTCAGCGAGGAGGAGAACCGCCACCTCGGCGAGCGCATCGAGGCAGCCGGCGGCGAGGTGCTCCTCGACCAGCGGGTCCGCCGCGGCGGCTCGCACCACCAGAAGCTCGTCGTGCTGCGCCACCCGGGCGCGCCGGAGCGCGACGTCGCCTTCGCCGGCGGCATCGACCTGTGTCACAGCCGGCGCGACGACTCCGCACACCGCGGCGACCCGCAGCCCGTCGGCATGTCGCCCCGGTACGGGGCGAACCCGCCGTGGCACGACGTCCAGGCGGCGCTGCGCGGCCCGATCGTCGGCTCGCTGGACACGACGTTCCGCGAGCGCTGGACCGACCCGACCCAACTCGACCTGCGCAGCCCGATCGCGTGGCTGCGCGACCGCGTCGACGGCGCCGATCTGCGGGCCGACCGGTTGCCGCCGCAGCCGCCCGACCCGCCCGCCTGCGGCCCGCACGTCGTGCAGGTGCTGCGCACCTACGCGTCGCTGCGCCGGGCGTACCGCAACTTCGCGCCGGCCGGCGAGCGGTCGATCGCGCGCGGCTACTCGAAGGCGATCAAACGCGCCCGGCGGCTGATCTACGTGGAGGACCAGTACATGTGGTCCGTCGACGTCGCCCGCCTGTTCGCCGGCGCCCTCGCCGCCAACCCGGACCTGCACATGATCGTCGTGGTACCGCGGTATCCGGACGTCGACGGCGCGTTCGCCCTGCCGCCGAACCTGGTCGGCCGCGAGCAGGCGCTCGAGGTCTGCCACCGGGCCGGCGGCGAGCGCGTGCACGTGTTCGACGTGGAGAACCACGACGGGACGCCGGTGTACGTGCACGCGAAGGTCTGCGTGATCGACGACGTCTGGGCGTCCATCGGCAGCGACAACTTCAACCGCCGCTCGTGGACCCACGACAGCGAGTTGTCGTGCCCCGTCCTGGACGAGACACGCGACGAGCGGGCACCGACGGATCCGGCCGGGCTCGGCGACGGCGCCCGGGTCTACGCGCGCAACCTGCGGCTGCGCCTGCTCACCGAGCACCTCGACCGTGCAGGCGCCGACGGCCGCGCGGACACCGACGACCTGGTCGACCCGGCCGGCGCCGTCCGGGCGGCGATCGCCGCCGCGGACGCGCTGGAGGAGTGGCACGCCGGCGGCCGCACCGGTGCGCGCCCGCCCGGCCGGCTGCGCCACCACCGGCCCGAGCGCCTGCCGCTGCGGACGAAGCTGTGGGCCGTCCCCGCCTACAAGCTGATCTACGACCCGGACGGCCGGCCGCCGCTCGAGCGCCTGCGGCGGCGTGGTTGGTGATCGACATCACTTTCGATACGGATCCGTTCCGTATCGAGTGGCTTCCCGATATCGTGACGGACGAAAACGAGACTGTTCCGTATCGGTATTGAAGGAGGGGGCCGTGACAGAGAACACCGGCCACCCGCGGCGATGGGCCATCCTCGGCGTCCTCGTCGTCTCCCTGCTCGTGGTCGTCCTCGACAACACGGTGCTCAACGTGGCGCTGCGTACCATCGCCGACCCGGTGCAGGGTCTGGGCGCCACACAGGGCCAGCTCGAGTGGGCGATCAACTCGTACACGCTCGTCTTCGCGGGACTGCTGTTCACGGCCGGCGTGATCGGCGACCGCGTCGGCCGTCGCCGGGTGCTGATGATCAGCCTGGTGCTGTTCGGCCTGGCGTCGCTCGCCTCGGCGTACGCCCAGGACCCCAACCAGCTGATCGCGGCCCGCGCCCTGATGGGCATCGGCGGCGCCGGCGTCATGCCGGCCACGTTGTCGATCATCTCGAACGTCTTCGACCCGCGCGAACGGGCCCGCGCCATCGGCGTCTGGGCCGGCGCCGTCGGCCTCGCCGTGGCCATCGGGCCGATCGTCGCGGGCCTGCTGCTGGAGCGGTACTGGTGGGGCTCGGTCTTCCTGATCAACGTCCCGATCGTGATCGCCGGCCTGATCGCCATCGCGCTGCTGGTCCCGGAGTCGCGCGACCCGCGCCCCGGCCGCATCGACATCGGCGGCGTGGTGCTGTCCATCGTCGGCCTGGTGGTGCTCGTCTACGGCATCATCGACGGCGGCGAGCACGGCTTCGACCGGGCCCGCGCCTGGGGCAGCCTGATCGCCGGCGCCGTGGTCCTCGGCGGATTCGTCTGGTACGAGTCGCGGGTGCGGTTCCCGTCCCTGGACGTGCGGCTGTTCCGCAACCCCGCGTTCTCCGCCGCCGTCGCGTCGGTGGGCCTCGTCTTCTTCGCCGCGATGGGCGTGTTCTTCTTCAGCACGTTCTACCTGCAGCTCGTCCGCGGGTACACGCCGCTGCAGACCGGTCTGCTTCTGCTGCCGTTCGCCGCCGCGCAGCTGATCTTCGCGCCGCGCAGCGCGTCGCTGGTCCGGCGGTTCGGCCCGAAGGCCGTCTGCACGGCCGGCCTGCTGCTGGTCTCCGCGGGCCTGTCCGGCATGGTGTTCTTCGAGATCGACACGCCGTTGTGGATCGTCGGCGCCTCGTACTTCGTGATGGGCGCCGGCATGGCCAACGTGATGCCGCCCGCGACGGAGTCGGTGATGTCGACGCTGCCGCGCGAGAAGGCCGGCGTCGGGTCGGCGGTCAGCAACACGATCCGCCAGGTCGGCGGATCGCTGGGCATCGCGGTGCTCGGCTCGGTGCTCGCGTCGTCCTACCGGAACTCGATGGCCGATCAGGTCGCCGCGCTGCCCGAGCAGGTGCGGCACGCGGCGAGCGAGTCGGTGGCCGGCACGTACGGCGTCGCCGGCGCGCTGGGCCCGGCCGGCCGCACCCTGATCGAGTCGGCGAACGTCGCGTTCATCGACGCGATGCACGTCGCCGCGATCCTCTCGGTCGCGGTCGGGCTGATCGGCGCCCTGGTGGTGGCGCTGTGGCTGCCGCGGCGCAGCGCGCCGCAGATCCCGATGGCGCCGGCGGGTGCGGCGCCGGCCCAGGCCGCCGCGAAGGAGACCGTCGCGCCGACGGCTCCGGCCGTCGCGGTCGGTGCCGGACCGGACGGCGACGCCACCGGCGGCGGCGACCGTCCGGAACTGGCCGAGGTGCCGTGAGTACCGGAGAATGACCAGCATGACTAGCACCGCCGCGGCCGATCCGGACAAGCGAGCTCCGGGTCGGCCGCGCAGCGCCCGTTCGGAGCAGGCGATCATCGACGCCGTCCTGTCGATGATCTCCGAGGGCGTCGCGATCGAGACGCTGTCCGTCGAGTCGATCGCGGCCCGGGCGGGCGTCGGCAAGGCGACGATCTACCGCCGCTGGTCGAGCAAGGAACAGCTGGTCGTCGACGCGGTCGCCTCGCTCAAGCTGCCGGTGCCCGAGGTGGCCGGCGAGTCCGTGCGCGACGACCTGGTCACGCTGGTGTCGGCGATCGCCCGCAACGCGCCGCACAACTACGGCAAGCTCATGAACTGCCTGATCCCGCAGATCGCCCGCACCCAGGAGCTGCAGCACTGGTACCAGCAGATCATCGAGCCACGGCGGGAGGCCACCCGTCGGGTGCTGCGCCGCGGCATGGCCAGCGGCGAGCTGCGGGCCGACCTGGACCTCGAAGCGATCCTCGTGCTCCTCGCCGCACCGATGATCGTCCAGCGCACCATGCGGTGGAATCCTGCGCTCGACACCCCCGACCTGGCCGAGCGGGTCGTCGATGCGGTACTCGCCGGTGCCGCCGCGCGGCCTAACGGCCGGTAAGGCCCTCACCGCACAGCGTAAATGCCATCGCCGGTCCACAATGGCGTTCAGGCTCCCGGCGGAACGACACCGGACCCGCGCGGGTGCAGTATGAACGGGCGCGGAACAGCGGTAGAACGGCGAGGTGCGAGCATGATGGTCGAACCGGGCACCCAACTCTCGGTGCAGCCGGTCGGTGACGGCGTCGTCCTGGTCAAGGGTGAGCTCGACCTCCGCACCTGCGACCGGCTCGAGCAGGCGCTGGGGGAGCGGGCCGACCGGGGTGACCGCCTGGTGCTCGACCTGTCCGAGCTGACGTTCTGCGACTCGACGGGGCTGGCCGGCCTCGTCCGCCTGCACAAGCGGGCCGCCGCCGCCGGCGGGTCGGTCGTGCTGCGCTCGCCGGTGTCGCGCGTGCGCCACCTACTGACCTTGACCGGCCTCATCCGGCTGTTCCCCATCGAGCCGTAGGACGGCGGCGATGAGGTCCCGGTCGTGGACCGCCGCCGCCGCGGTTCTGATCCCGCTCGTGCCGGCCGGGTGGATGGCCCGGCATCCGGTCAACGAGGGCGTCGGCGTGGTGGTGCTGCTCGCCGCGATCGGGCTGGCGTGCTGGATCGGCGGCTTCACCGCCGGCGCCGCCGCCGCGGTGCTCGCCAGCTTCGTCGACCTCCTGATCCTGATACCGCCGCGTATGTCGTTCGCGGTGTCCGGGGAGTCGATGCCGCATCTGCTGGCGTTCGTCGGCGCGGGTTCGGCCATTGTGGTTCTCTACGGTCGGGTGCGTGCCGTGCGCAGCGGCACCGAGCAGGCCCGGGCCGACGCCGAACGGCGCGCCTCGGCGCTGGCCGAGCGGGTCGACCTCCTCGCCCCGATACTGGACGACGCCCCGATCGGCTTCAGCATGCTGGATCGGGACCTGCGCTTCCGCTACGCCAACCATCAATTCGCCGCGTTCACCGGCAAGTCCATCACCGAGCACCTCGGGCACACCGCGGTGGAGGTTTTCGGTCGGTCCGTCGGCGGGCCGGCCGAGGAGGTGGCCCGCCGGATACTGGCGACGGGCTCGGCCGAGCCCAGGATCCGGGTGAGCGTGCCGGCGTCGGATTCGGCATCGGGCAAGGAGCGGCACTACCTGAGCAACCGCTACCCGATCCGGGACTCCCGCGGCTGGACCATCGGGGTCGGCTTCGGCGCGATCGACGTCACCGAACAGGTCACGCTGCACGACAGCTACCAACGGGCGCTGGCGGAGCTGACCGCCACGATCCGGTCGTCGCCGGTGGCGATCGCGCTGCTCGGGACGGATCTGCGCTTCCGGCACGTCAACCGGGCCTTCCAGCGGCTCGCCGGCGACCCCGACCGGGTGCTGACCGGGTGCGGGCTCGCCGAAGCCGGCGACCTGCCGCCTGTCGTGTGCGCCATGCCTGCCGAGGTGCTCGCCACCGGAGAGCGCAGCAGCGTGACGGACGTGTCGGCCGGGTCGGGATTTATCACCATCAACTGCTTCCCGGTGCGCACCGACGAGGGCACACTCGTCGGCGTCGCGCTCGTCGTTCTGGACGTCACCGAGCAGCACCGGCTGGCCCGGCTGGAGGCCGAGGCGGAGGCGCTGCGGGCAACCGCCGAACTGGCCACCAAGCTCAAGCAGGCCCAACGGCTGGCCGGGCTGGGCAACTGGGAGCTGACCCTGGCCACCGGAGAGCTGACGTGGTCCGGACAGGCGCCGGGGATCGTCGACGGTCCGGGCCGGTCTCTCGGCTGGTCCGGCGACCTGCCGGTGCATCCCGACGACGAGGAGCGGATGGCCGGGCACCGGCGGCGGCTGCTCACCGAGGGAACCCCGTTCGCCGACGAGTTCCGCATGGTCCGCGCCGACGGCTCGGTCATCGACGTGTACTGCACCGGCGAGGCGATCCGCGACGACGACGGCCGGCCGGTGCGGTTGTGGGGGACCTTCCAGGACGTCACCGCGCAGCGGACCAACGAGCGGACCACCAAGGAGGCGATCCGCACCGCCGAGCAGGCCCGCGCCCAGCTGGAGGCCGAGCACCAGGCCCTGCAGATGTTCGTCCGGGCGATGCTGCCCTCGTCGCTGCCCGAGGTCGCCGGCGCCGAACTGGCGGCCGCCTACCTGCCGGTGGTGGAGCGGGTCGACATCGGGGGCGACTGGTTCGACTCGTTCCGGCTGCCCGACGGGCGGCTCGCGCTCGCCGTCGGCGACGTCACGGGACACGACCTGCGCGCCGCAACCGTCATGGGCCAGGTGCGCAACGCCGTGCGGGCGTACGCGTACGAGGATCCCGCCCCGGGCGAGGTGCTCTGCCGCACCGACCGGCTGCTGAGCCAGGTGCCGGAACTGGACCTCGCCACCATGGTCTACGGCGTGTACGACCCGGAGACCTGCGACCTGACCTGGGCCAACGCCGGTCATCCGGCGCCGTTGCTGCGCCACGACGGCGACGTGTCCGCGCTCTCCGAGCCGGGCGGCGTGATGCTGGGTGTGTTCGGCGACGGCGAGCCCTACGCCGAGGCGACGGTGCGGCTCGCCCCCGGCGACACGGTCCTCTGGTTCACCGACGGTCTCGTCGACCACCGCGGCTGCGACCCGGTCGCCGCCACCGAGTCGCTGATGGCGGTGCTCGCCGACGCCGACGACGCGCCGGACCGGCTGCTGGCCGAGGTCACCCGGCGGATGCTGACCGGCGGCGTGCAGGAGGACGACGTCTGCCTGCTCGCGCTGCACCGCGCCGGCGACGCAGGCTAGTCCGCGTCCAGCCCGCGCTCGATCGCGAACCGGGCCAGCTCGACCCGGTTGTGCAGTTGGAGCTTGCCCAGCGTGTTCTGGACGTGGTTCTGCACGGTGCGGTGCGAGAGCACGAGTCGCTCGGCGATCTGCTTGTACGACATGCCCTTCGCCACCAGCCGCAGCACCTCGGTCTCGCGCGGGGTCAGCTCCGGCGCGTCCGGGTCGACCGGGGCGGTGGCGAGCCGGCGGTACTCGCCGAGCACCAGGCCGGCCAGCCCGGGGGTGAACACGGCGTCGCCGGCGGCGGTGCGCCGTACCGCGTCCAGGAAGTCGGCCCGCCCGGCGGACTTCAGCAGGTAGCCGGCCGCGCCGGCCTTGACCGCGTCGAGCACGTCCTGCTGCTCGCCGCTGGCCGAGAGCATGAGGATGCGAACGCTCGGGTGGGCACCGGTGATGCCCCGGATCACCTCGTCGCCGCGCAGGTCCGGCAGCTGCAGGTCGAGCACCACCACGTCGGGACGGGTGGCCGACGCCAGCCGCACCGCCTGCGCACCCTCGCCGAGGCAGGCGACCACCTCGTAGCCGGCCTCCTCGAGGTCGCGGGCGACCCCGTCGCGCCACATCGGATGGTCGTCGACCACCATGACCCTGGTCTTCATCGCCCTAATGATTGTCGACCGGCACCCCGATCTCGACCTCGGTGCCCTGCCCCGGCTCCGACGTGATCGTCACCGTGCCGCCCACCTCGGCGATCCGGCCCCGGATCGACTGGCTGACGCCGAGGCGACCCTCGGTCTCGGCCGCCGCGAGCCGGCCGGCCTGGATCCCCGGGCCGTCGTCGCGCACCGTCACCGTGACCGTGCCGGCCTCGCTCTCCACCAGCACCCAGGCCCGCGGGCGCGGCCCACCGTGCCGGCGCACGTTGTCCAGCGCGGCCGCCACGGCACCGGTCAGCGCGTCGGCGGTCGGCGCGGGCACGTTCACCGCGCCGGCGGGCGCGGCCAGCGTCACGTCCGGACCGGCCAGGCGGGAAAGCATCGCGGCCAGATCGACGGGTGCGGCGCCCGCCGGATCGGCGGGCGCCGTCGAGCTCCCGCTGACCAGTGCGCGCAGGGCCGCCTCCTGCTCGCCGGCCAGCCGGCCCAGCTCCGCGGCCTCGCCGCCGAGTTCGACGCCGCGCCGCTGCACCATCGCGAGCACCTGGAGCACCGAGTCGTGGATGTCGCGGGCCAGCCGGGCCCGCTCGCGGGCGGCCGCCTCCAGCCGGGTGGCCCGCTGCAGACGCTCCTCGGCGCGGGTGGTGAGCCGGACCACATACCCGACGCTGGCCGCCGCGAGCAGCAGGATCACCGCCCCGGTGACGGCGGACGGGCCCACCTCCCAGCGGGTGTACACGTCGCACGCGCCGACCACGACGGCGGCGGTCAGGCCGACGCGGCGCCCGCCGTACAGCGCCCACGCCAGCACCGGGCCCGCGTGCCAGGTCACCGGCACGATCGTCAGTCCGTCGGCGAACTGCTCGGAGCCGACGATGTACCGGCTGGCCAGCACGAACACCACCGTCACGACGAGATCGGCCCACAGGACGGGCCACCGGTTCCACTGCGGCGGCCGGGCGTACCGGTAGGTGACGAGCACCGTCCAGACGACCATGCCGGCGAGCACCGCCCAGCCCGCCGCCGGATGCTCGTACCGGCCGCTCCGCCACACGACGAGCGCGGCCGCGTAGGACAGCGCGGCGAACCGGAACACCGCCAGCGCCCGCCACATCGGCGCCCGCAGGGCGCCGAGCCGGTCGACGGTGTCGGGGTCCGCCGGGAAGGTCACTGCCGTGAGTACTCGGCCGGGGCGAAGATGACGACGACGGCGAAGTCCTCGGTGACGTCGACGAACCGGTGCTCCTCGCCGGCCGGCACGTACACGACGGCGCCGGGGCCGACCTCGGCGGAGCCGCCGGTGGCCTCGACGGTGGCGCGGCCGGCGGTGACCACGTAGATCTCGTCCTCGGTGTGCGGCGTCTGGGTGTCGGTGCCGCCGGCCGGTATCGAGTAGGTCCCGACGGACAGGTCGGGCACCGAGAGGTGCTCGACCCAGTGGTTCGGCCGCCCGGCGGTGGTGGGCGGCTGGAAGCGTCCGGCATCCTCGATGACCTTCATGGCCGCGACGTTAGTACGCGGGCGGCACGCGATCCCGGTCTCCCCGGACGGAGCCCGTGTGCCCGCGTGTCGGAGCCGGCGCGGCGGCCGCCGGCCGCTAGGGTCGAACCGGTGTTCGAGGGGGAGGGGGCGCGGTGCGCGTGCTCGGCGTCGACCCCGGGCTGACCAGGTGCGGCGTCGGCGTCGTCGAGGGTCGGCCGGGCCGGCCGTGCGCGCTGGTCGCCGTCGAGGTCGTGCGCACCGACCCGCAGGCCGACCTGTCCGCACGGCTGCTGCACCTCGACCGCGAGATCACCGCGCTGATCGCCGCGCACCGGCCCGAGCAGGTGGCCGTCGAGCGGGTCTTCAGCCAGCACAACGTGCGCACGGTCATGGGCACCGCGCAGGCCGGCGCCGTCGCGCTGCTCGCGGCGGCCCGGGCCGGGCTGCCGGTGCGCACGTACACGCCGAGCGAGGTCAAGGCGGCCGTCACCGGGTCGGGTCAGGCCGACAAGGCGCAGATCACGGCCATGGTCACCCGCCTGCTCCGGCTCGCTGAGGCGCCCCGGCCCGCCGACGCGGCCGATGCGCTGGCGCTGGCGATCTGCCACGTATGGCGCGGCGCGGTGCAGAACCGGCTGGCGCAAGCCGTGGCCGCCGCTCGTACCAGCAGGGGAGGATACGGATGATCGCGAGTGTGCGCGGCCGGGTGGCCGCCGTCGGCCCGGACGGCGCGGTCGTGGAGGTCGGTGGCGTCGGGCTCGCCGTCACGTGCGCGCCCAACACGCTCGCCGGGCTGCGGGTCGGCACCGAGGCGCGGCTGGCCACCAGCCTGGTGGTGCGGGAGGACTCGCTGACCCTGTACGGCTTCGCCGACGACGACGCGCGCCAGCTCTTCGAACTCCTGCAGACCGCGAGCGGGGTCGGGCCGCGGCTGGCCCAGGCGGCGCTCGCCGTGCACAGCCCCGACGTGCTGCGCCGGGCCATCGCCGGCGCGGACGTCAGCACCCTGACCCGGGTGCCGGGCATCGGCAAGAAAGGCGCCGAGCGGCTCGTGCTCGAACTGCGCGACAGGGTCGGCCCGGTGGGTGGCGGCGCCCCGGCCCTCGCGACGCCGGTGGCGGCCGGTTGGGCGGTGCAGGTGCGCGAGGCGCTGATCGGGCTCGGCTGGACGCCCGCACAGGCCGAGCAGGCCGTGGCGACGGTGTCCGACGGCGTCGGTGACCCGCCCCCGCCCGTGCCGATCCTGCTCAAGCAGGCGATCCGGCTGCTCGGGGCGGCACGGTGACCGAGCGTAGCGAGGT
>Ga0070664_100000576_pt1 | contig 27947 bp, 29 predicted proteins | sample KBSC73metaG_FD_65863 | JGI IMG/M metagenome (GOLD analysis project Ga0070664, IMG submission 65863) | Corn rhizosphere microbial communities from Kellogg Biological Station, Michigan, USA - KBS C7-3 metaG | ecosystem: Host-associated > Plants > Roots > Rhizosphere > Soil ... | reverse complement strand
TTTTTATTGGGAGATGTTATGCCGCCCATAGGGAAAAGCATTTTTAATTTTCGTAAAGAAAAAGCTGCCAAATAATTGTTCTCGAAAAATGATTAACAAACTTCCTTCACAACTTCTTTCGTATTACCGAAGAGCTCTATAGTGTGGCATGTTATTTTCAATAAAATATAATGGATCAAACAATCTAAAATAACAAACCATGCAAATGCTATTTGGTATTATAATGATAGTCGCAGCAATTGGTATATCCATTTATATATTTAAACCTGCTTTACTCAAAAAATTGCTTTTTGTAAAATGATGCATTGCAGAAGAGTAAATGCTAATCGAAACTGATGTTATTAATTAACTGTTACTCATATTCCAGCACGTTTCTTTTCACGTTCTTTGTTGCTTTTGACATGAAGTAAAGACATTTCTATCGCCATAAGAATTATTTCATCATGCGATCAAGTATTGACAAATGCTTTTTAGGTTTTGGTATTATTTTTTTTGCCAGTATAATACGATAGTCGCACGTACGCAACAGGTATTTGTTTGCAGAGGAAACTCCCGTAACCTGTATTTGATTGCCCGTCCAATTAGCGCTTAAGTTCCAACTGTTGCTGTTATATCCTGCTGCCATTTTAAATAGATAAGCGGGAATTAAACTTGTTTTATTATCTTAGAAGTTGAGGTTAAGATTTAGGATAAATGAACCATAGCCAAAAGAAGAAATATCTCTTGAATTACTCTTTGGTGGAAGTGTTCAAGGTAATAAAGAACACAATGAAGAAATAAAAGAAATAAATCGGTGGGTTGTTATTGAGTTGAGAATACAATTCTTGTAATTCGAATTTTCTTGCCAATATATCGTAACGAATGGTTTTTGTGGTTGTATAATTTTTAAGCGATTTAATACTACTAATATATACCCTGTTCACCCGCTAAATTTATTTCTAGTTCTCTAATTCTTATATTAAGATCATTTTTAAACACTCCATAAAGATAAAATAAAGAAAAGGTGCTGTCAACGAGATTATCGAATGGTATCATAAAAAGTGTGAATGATGTAACTTATTTCCCTAATTGTGTAACGTAAACCTACTTGTAAGTCTTCATCTTTGTGTAATATCAGGACTCCTTCGCACAAATCATAGATGGCAAAGCAGAAATAGTAATTGATTCAAAAATCGCATTTGCGTAAAACAGGAGAGTCTATTTACAATACCTGCTGAAAAAAAATAATAAATTGCAATCACGCTAAAGTGCAAAGTATATGAAAAATACATTCTATTTCTTCGCTTTAACAGTTCTGTTATCTGTTACAGCCGTAAACACTAATGCGGCACTGGTCGCTACAAGCCAGCCTTCAGAAGCAACACAGGAACAAACAGATTCCCGTCTCGCAGAAATAAAACAACGGGTAGAAGAAATCCGAGCAATGGATAAATCTCAGCTCAGCAGAATGGAGCGCAAGGAACTTCGAAAGGAATTAAAAAATATGAAAAAAGAAGTAAGAGCAACGGAGAAAGGCGGTGTTTTCGTTTCTACTGCGGCTATTATTGCAGGCATTCTTCTTATCATTTTAATTCTAGTCCTTGTTCTTTAAAAAAATTCAACTGGTTTTAATACCCCGATCCTTTGCAAACAAATAAGCATCAGGGTTTACACCTTTAGTCATCTACGCAAGACTAAGAATAGCAGAGTTATTAGCTGTAAATCTTTCTTGTAGCGTTACTATAAAAATTTCTTTAAGATTTAATTCTGCTTCTTGTTTAGTTTTACTCTTTCGCACAGGCTGAGAACATTATTGATAATGTATACCAAAATAACCAGTTTTGAAACTGCTGCTATTTGATTATAGTAAAGGTTGGCATTTCAATTTTTTGTTTCAGGTATTTTAATATGTTTTCCGGGAACAATATTGCCCGCCTGGGCATTGCCTTCTGTTTGGCATTTGCTTCCTTGTTGTGCACATTTTCAAATAAATGATACTAACAGAACGGGCTTACCAAAAAAACATAAAATATTTTTCAGTCCCTTATGAATACGGTAAAAAGAAGCCGTTCAGATCATCCATGCAGACACATGTGCTTAACAGTAATAATGAAGCATTGTTTGTGCCTTACCACGGCAGCGGCATCAGGGATATCCTTATCAAACAATTTGGATTTGAAAAAACATTCGCCGATACTTCAAAAGAGATCGACTATTTGGGGAAAAAATTTGTAAAGAGCTTGCACGGAAACACAAAAGGATGGGTAATACGCAACAGCGGTTTGTCACTATGGCTGGGCGACGAATAAGTCCTCATTCCGGTTCACCATTCCGCATATCTGGCTACCTAATAAAGCGGAGCTATATAATATATTCTCATCTTCGTTATCTTTACTCAGCATCGGTTCGGGCTGACGGATCACGGAGCTTTAGATACTTCTCTTAAAAGAACAGATTCAGTTGCGGGGCATCGAATTACAAGTAAAGTTCACAGATTGCAGATGAATTAAACATTTCTTCCTCAATTAGCTGCCCATTCTTTAGAACTCTCAAACATACAAACCAAGTGAAATTAAGTTATGAAAATTTTACGCAAAAAAGGATGGAAAATACTCAAAGCGACTTCCAGTAGTTTTTTCGTGGATAAAGGCTTAAAGTTAAGCGCTTCACTTGCATTCACTACTATTTTCTCACTCGGCCCTTTGTTGCTGCTGACGATGTCTCTTGCAAGTATTTTTTTTGGGCAGGATGCTACTGAAGGAAAAATATTTGCACAGGTAAACGGTTTACTGGGGGCTGAAGCAGCAAAACAAATACAGGATATTATAAAAAATATTCAATTCTCAGGTAAAACGCATTTTGCTTTGGCAATAAGTATTGTTACACTCCTGGTGGGCTCCACCAGTTTATTTGTTGAAATACAGGATTCATTAAATATGATATGGCGTGTAAAGGCAAAACCTAAACGGGGCTGGCTGAATTTTTTAAAGAACAGGTTGTTGTCTGCATCATTAATTGTCTCCTTGGGGTTTCTTCTGGTGGTATCCCTTATTATCAATGGCACTATACTGGCATTAAGTGAATCCCTGACAAGATATTTATCCACTTTTTCAGTTCTTCTCATTACAATAATCAATTTCATTCTTACATTCCTGATCACATCTTTTATTTTTGGTATAATATTCAAAATTCTGCCTGATGTAAAAATTAAGTGGACCAATGTAAAAGCAGGAGCAATTTTTACAGCGATATTTTTTATGGGAGGAAGATACCTGATCGGTTTATATATTCAAAAAACAGCTACCGGTTCTACTTATGGAGCCGCAGGGGCAATAATTGTAATTCTTGTTTGGGTATATTTTACATCGGCTATCCTTTATATGGGCGCTGAATTCACGCAGGTTTACAGTGAGGCAATGGGAACCAGAATCGAACCTTCAGAGTATGCAGTGCATGTAGAGGAAAAAGAGCATGAAAAAAATGTAAGCGTTTTACCGCTTCGGCATAAAGAATTGCAGGAGAAAGGATGACTCAAAGTACAGGATTTTAAATAAATGTCTCAAAGTAAACATCATTTTTTTCTGGTATAACTATAGAGAAAAGTTAAAGAAAATTAATTCATGTAAGTTCGTACTAATACCGCAAATACCATTACCGAAATGAATAATAGTTATAGGATTGCTGGTAAATGGTTATGGTATTTCTTCAGATAATGTAACTGCAGCCTTAGTAGCTTAGCTAAGTTAAACACACACTTGTTATAAGTATGATAATGCATCATTATAAGAATACTCAAAAAATAAGAATCAACTAAAATAAATATGGCAATTATGTAGTCAGGACACAAGCTATCGTGTAAAAGAAAGAATCACCATTTTAAAGCAGGAAAGAATGATTTGTTAATTTGAAGCTTGATTTACAGATTCCGTGATTCTATCAATTAATTCCTGTGGCATATCTTCAAGATCTATATCTATTTTTTGTGATACCTGAATAATAATGCGTCCATTTGATTTTTTAATTTCTTGTTCAAATTTCATAATAGTCTGTTTAACAGAATTGAGTGTATTTTCAATACCTTTTTTGACAGAATCACTTAATCTATCGTATTGATCGCTGTTGCAAGTGTTTTAATGTCTATCATATTTTTCTTTTGGCAATTATGTAGCCAAGGGACACAAGATAGACAAATAAAGAAATGTATATTAATTTGGGTAGTGACGCATTTTGAAATTTAATGCTTTAATTGGGCGGAAATTTCTTACTAATGTTGATTATGAAATCTCTATACTCAACATTGATTTGAACAGACTTATTATAAATTTCTAATAATAACAGACGCTTGTCTAAATTAGCTATGTCATTATAAGAGAAGTTTTGGATTGCTCTTATATAGCTTTCATAACTCTTTATTGTATCGGCTTTGAGCATTTCAAAGGTTTTTTCAGATGTCATAGTTACAATTCTTTTACGAAAAATAAATTTACGAATAGTTTTCGGTCAATTCTCTATCTGCTTCTTTTTATAGCTCCCTCTTTTCTTTGGAGCATCGTAATCGCATAACAATGCAATATCTTCGAAGGTCATTGGTTTTTTCATTAAGCCTGCTTGCATTGCAGGTGTTACAGAAAAGCTTTTGTATACTCTTACAAAAGTTGTAGTAAACGAAATATAATCCAAGTGAATGACAATGATTTTCGAATTTTTTATTAAAGGCATTTGTCAACCTTGTAAACCTGCGATTACACATACGAATAGAAAGATTTGAACGCTCAACATAACTTGTTGAAATAAATTTTTTGGTTGGTGTTCCTAAAATAATATGTTGCCTACCTCCTGTACATTCATTAGATGAATATTTTCTTTCTGTTTCTGTTTTGCCTTCAGGAGCACCGTAAAGTTTTACTAACATTGCATAATCAATATCCAAATGAAAAGCATTATCAACAGCATTTAAATACGCGTGGTGTCCATCTGTTGGAAGTTGTACGCTGTTTACTAATCTGCTTGCAACATCATGCATAAAATAATTTGCGCTATCTGCATCTCTGTCACCAACAAACAAGATACCATTAGTTTACTATCAGCATCTAAAGTAGTCCATGTCCAAACATTGCCTGCACCTTACGGCATATTCTCCGTTACATTTTTTTCTTTAGCATAACAGAATGACCACAGGTTCATCACACTGCAACCGTTCACTTTTTACATTTATTACTTTCTCATTATGAAATTTCTCACATGCAGCAATGCGAGATGTAGAACGTAATGACTAGCACATCAGTAACATTACGGAATTAAAGTTGCCGGTTTGTAATTTCAATTTATGCATTAAATGAACCTTCGCTTATCACGCACAATTCTTTACTACTTGCCGTTGAGGGTGTTGTCCACCTGCAACTTTGTAATTGAATCTCTGTTGATGATCAACGCAGGCGTAGAGAAGCAAAAATTTACAATACCTTCTGAAAAAAATAATAAATTGCAATCACGCTAAAGTGAAAAGTATATGAAAAACACATTCTATTTCCTCGCTCTGACAGTTATGTTATCTGTTACAGCAATAAACACTAATGCCGCACTGGTCGCTACAAGCCAGCCTTCAGAAGAAACACAGGAACAAACAGATTCCCGTCTCGCAGAAATAAAACAACGGGTAGAAGAAATCGGGGCAATGGACAAATCTCAGCTCAGCAGAATGGAGCGCAAGGAACTTCGAAAGGAATTAAAAAATATGAAAAAAGAACTGAAGAGACGGGAGGGGGGAATACACATTTCTACTGCTGCTATTATTGCAGCTATTGTTCTCGTCGCTTTAATTCTCATATTGGTGCTTTAAAAAAGTTAGCTGATTCTAAGTGCCGGACACTTTGTAAATCATTTCTCAGGCCTTTGTGTGCAACGGAATTCTAGTCCTCTATCCTTTCAAAGCCCTTAATACATCGCAAACGGTTATAGCTGTTTGTGCGGTTATAAATTCTCTTACAGCGAGGTATGAGAAGATGTGAGATGTTTAAAATAGTTCTGCTTGTCCACGGCTATTTTCGGTCTCAATTTATATTGTTCATTCACCACTATGTTAAATGAATTAAAAACAAAGGCCGTTGGCAGATAAAACCAACGACTTAAAAGAAGTAAGGTAACTGCCCTTAAACTTTTCTTTTCAATTTTAAATCTTCAAGGAGTTTGTTGTGATTTTCTATATTCAGTTGCTGATTCTTCTGATCTTCCTGGTTTTGTCTTATTTTCTCTGCCAGGTCCTTTGCCTCGCTCTGGAGCTCGGTTAATTTATTTTGAAATTCTTTTACCGTATTTTCCTGATGTTTTATATTCTGTTCAAGAGTGTATGCTCTAGTTTTTTCAACAAAGCTATTGAGAAACATTTTAGAACTATTCCAGAGTGTCGTATCCCCCTCAGGTGAAGCAAAGTTTCCATTCCCACTGCTTACAAGCAGATAAAGGATACTGCTGTTTTCTTCCTTGTTTTTTTGTACTACTTTAAGATACATATCCATTTCTTGATTGCTCAAAGATGGTAACAGTACATTGTTGAAGACATAGAAACCATCTATTTTATTCTTTTTCCAAAAAAGATGACCCTTTGTCTCGTGATTATATCCTACCTCCTTTAGCTTTTGTAAGATAGTTCCTTCTGCATCTGTTGGGTTGTTAGGCAATTCAAGCATGAGAGCGGGTCGCATTTTATCGTTGTATTGAATAGTTGTATACGAGGATTGCGCTCGTGCTGCTATTATACCTGTACCAAGTACAATCATCAGCAAATATTGCTTTTTCATCTTTAATTTTTAGGACGGTGGTAATAAAAAAGGGAAGAACGTTAAGGGGAATATTAGTTACCGTGAATTCAAGGAAAGGTACACTTATTATTTGTCCATTCCTAATTTACTTTATGCTTTTAATGCAACACTAATTTGTTAATCCTTGCTTCATTCGCTTGCTGTTTTTTATAAAAAGGCTCCTTAAACAACAAGCAAAAGTTTCCTTTAAGAATATTGAATATTGGGGGAAAGATTTGAGTGATTAAAAAGATTATTACTATCACGAAGAGCGCACCAAACATCGAGGCTTCTTTATACGGTTAGAGCAATATCTGTAACAGGGTTAAAAAAGAAAAGGGCGACCTAAACCGCCCTAATCTACAAGAATTAACTCATAAAAGTCGAGATAATAAAATACTTAATTTAAAAAAATAAAAACTAATTAAAGTCGAAATCTAAATAAAGAAAATAATAAACTAAGACGAAATACAGAGTTAAAACTTGCGTTTTGCAAACATAGATATATAATTTCAAAATCGGAAAAAGAAATTAATAAACGGCTCGCATAATTGCGCTCGTTTTTGTAGTAGGGCAATCAACAACAGAGAGATGCGCAACGTATGGAATCGAACAAGCGTACCGGGAAAGATTTAGGTGTCGGAAAGTTTCTATAACTCTATTAAGGAGAATATGAGTTCGATTACGGCTTGAATCGTGAGAACGGCGTCCATCTAAATGATCAGGCATATGCAGTGTTTTATTGGTTAGCAAATTCTGTTTAGCCCTCTAATTACAAAAAAACTGTAATGACAAAAAGATTTGAAACTATTAAATCTGTGAAGTTAAAAATATCAAGAACTTGCTATAGTATTGCAGTAGCATACTTAATTATTTTAAGACGGCTCAACAACATAATAACAGGAAAACAGAAATCAAATTCACCTTTATTTGCTGCAAAATTCACTCGTGAAGGAAAAGCATGGTGATTGTTATGATAACCTTCTCCAAGCATTAGCAGGTCAACTTTAAAAAGATTTTTGGATGTGTTGTTTGTTTCAAAATTTGTTTTGCCATATTTATGCGCGAACCAATTTATAATAACACCATGCAGTGGTCCCATTACCACATGTATTGGTATTAATAAAAACCACCACGCAGAAGGAGCAAAAATTACATATAATAAAGCATAAAATGCAATCCATAAAAGTCGCGACAGAGTAGAATTTCCCCATGTATCAAACCATTTCCATTCAGGAACATTTTTAGAAAATTTTTCTTCTACCTGATATTTACCTGTAAGAATATCCATGTAGTTATTCTTAGTGCGCCACATCATTGAAAAAAAATTCTTATCGTATAAAGGTGAGTGAGGATCTTTCTCTGTATCAGTATATGCATGGTGCATTCTGTGCATAATGCCGTAGGCTTTCGGGCTCAAATAAGAAGAACCTTGCGTTATATAAGAAAATACAAAAAAAAATTTCTCCCATTTTTTGTTCATGGTAAAAGCCCTGTGTGCAGCGTAACGATGCTGAAAGAAAGTTTGTGAAAATAAAGACAGGTACCAATGGGTAATAAAAAAAACAATAATAAAAATCAAGGTGAAAATATTAATTATGAAAAGAAAATTTACAAATCAAACAACGCGAAGAAGAAAGAAGTGCAAATAATAATTCTGTGAAGCTACGCTTATAATCTCAGAAAATAATTTATTGAAGCCAGGTTTAACAATGCATAAGTTTCATGTTCTGCTGGAAGACTTTCCAATGAAAGATTTTGCGGAAAGGCTTTAAATATTTATACATTACTCTATTAGTTGGTAAATATTAGACTCTATGATTGGAAGATCTATACATTTTTTATGTACACAAATAGAAAACACCAGCTAATGCTGGCGTTCCATTTTTTAAATACGGGTAAGGATTAAATTTATAAGACTAAAGAGTGGATGAAAGGAATGTAATTTATTTTTTTGCTTAATTGAGACCCTCCCGTAAGTCTTCAACTAAAAAAATATTCTTTGTTTATGTCATTTTTATTAAGGTTTTTATGCAATAAAATTCGAAGTCCCTTTCGCTACCCCCAGAGATGAATTAATTAATTCTAATTCATCTTTGGATAATTGTTTGGTGTATTTTGAAGTTAAAATGCTTTTATAAAGTTGAGCAATCTTAGAGAGGTGATTGTTACATAATCTTATTAATAAGTTATATAATTTACTTATTTGAAAATTTCATAGTTGAAGGATATTTATTAACATAAGTTAAAATTACTATCACTTACATTGTTTAAATAGTTAGCCGTAGAGTGTAGCTCATTCTTTCAATGTTATTTCAATGGTATAGAATGAATGATGAATCTCTACCTTGTTACAAATGCCATTTAGAAATGAATAATAATTATAGTTTCCATCCGGTAGATCGATTTTATACTTATGTTCTGAAACTTTTTGTATATGAAGAAATTGCTGAAAATTATCTGAGTAAACTATTTGTACATTAACAGGTTCATTACAATAAAGAAGAATAAAATTATAATCTATGAACTTATTATTTATAGAACTAGGTTTGCCATCAGAGGACGTTTGATAAGTATCGCCGATTGCTTTGGTTTGTTTATTGACCTTCTCTTTTCCGTTAACCTTTCTGGAAACATTTGAGTATATTAGTTTTCCGTTTTGAAAGAAAGATTCTTCTTCTGTATTCACCTTAATATTTACAATAAAATTCATTTCAACATTTGAAACCATTTTCATATAAACATTATCACCTGTTTTATTTTGATAAAACTCCATATTACCAACATTGTCTCCTTTGTAGCTCACGTTGTATTCACGTGTTTGAACTTGTGCATGAAGAGAAAAAGAAATCAAAAGCGGTATTATAAATATTGCTTTGTAATTTTTTGAATTCTTTACAAACGCTTTAACTCTGTTAACTTTTTTATCGGTAAGTTGTAATGGAATTTTAAATATACTCCATTTCGCATCATCAGCATCTCCTAATAACATTCCCCATGGCTTTAGAGAGTCAACATGATCACAAATCACTTTAAAAATTGCAATAAAGGGTAAACTTAAAAACATTCCTCCTACACCGCAAAGTGCTCCACCAATTAATACCGCTATTATTGAAAAAAGCGCATTCAATTTTACACTGGAACCAATGATGCGGGGAACTAAAAAATTGTTATCAACAACTTGCACGATCAAATAAACACCGATTGAAGCTACAGTTTTATAAATGCTTCCCGTGTTGCTTAAAGTTATAATGCCCGTTACGGCAACGGCAATCAAACCACCTATATAAGGAATTAAATTCAAAATGGCGCCGATTAAACCTAAAAGAATCGCATAGGGAACTCCAACCAGTAATAATCCAATGCAGTTCAAAAAAGCAACACATGATGTTTCAACCAGCAAGCCTGTGATATAGCGCTGTACTACTGACCTGATTTCGTTAATTGCTTTTATAACATTTGAAGAATATTTCTCTTCAAATACCCGGATAGTAAACATCAATAAATGATTGCGGTAATAAAGAAATAAGAACACATAAATAGGAATGAGTAAAAGAGTAGCTAACGATGCTGTTAGAAATCCGAGTGTTCCGGTAGCAATTGCTTTAGCATTGTTCATATTGTCACTTCTCGCTTGTTCAATAACCTGTTGCTGCTGTTGTTTACTAAAGTGAAAAGTTTCACTTATCCATATCTGGCTTTTTTCAAAAAACTGGGAGAGATTTTTTTCTATCGCTGGAATATCATTTGCTAGAGAGCCTATTTGATAAGAAAGAAAAGTGAGTAACGCAAAAATGAAAATAAATGTAATTAATAAAGTTATCAGAATAGATAGTATCCGAGGAATCTTTAAACGAGTAAAAAATTTTTCAATCGGACGAAGCAGTACTGCGATAAGAAAAGCAAAACCTAAAGGCAATAGAATATCCTGACCAATATATATTCCATAAAAAAGTAACCATGTTATTAATAAAATCAAGCTAAACCTTGCATAAAATGGCCATGATTGATTCATAAGTTTTATTCTTAATGATGTTTCTGGGGCAGACATTTAAAATTTCTGCGCTAAAAAAAATGATGCGAATAAAAATGCCGGCGGATTCCGGCATTAGAATTAGGTGCTTAGAGCGCCTAGGATGAATATTGACGTTTTAAATCAGTTATTAATTGGTTTTGCTTTCAAAAGTTCTAGGCTGGCTTTTTGACTGGCTATCTCCGCTTGCAGCTCCGCTATCTTACTACTTAGATCTTTTTCTTTCTTCTGCAGATCGCCCAACTTCTTTTCTGCACTTGCAATATTTGACTCTTGTGTTCCAACATCAGAATTATGTTTGAAAGTATTGGTACCAACAACAAATCCATCGAGAAATTTTTGTGCTGCATAAAATGTAGCAGTGTCCGTTTGGGGAGAAACAAAATTATCATATCCTTTGCTCACCATAAGGTAAACGGTTGATTGTTCTTTATCTCCGCTTGTTGCTTTTGCAACTTTAAAATACATATCCAGTTTCTGGTTGTTCAATTCGGGTAGCTGCACATTATCAAACACGTAAAAATCATTTAGCTTGTTCGTTTTCCAGAAAAGCATTCCTTTTGTTTCTGGATTATAACCGGTTTCTTTTAATTTTTGTAATATGGTGCCCTGTGCAACGTCGGTTGTATTGGGAAGCTGTATGGTAAGTGCCGGCTGAAGCTTTTCTTTATAGGTAATCGTTGTAAATGTTGATTGTGCGGTGGCAGTAATTACACAGCCAGCTAGCACCAGAGTAAGTGCGCTAATTTTTTTCATTTTATTTTTTTTATTTGATTTAAATAAGAGGAAGAATAAGGAGGAAGAACTGCAAAGATACGCTAATGGGCTTCGGGATTGTTACAGAACTTAAGATATATGTTACATGATTCACACATTTAGAATGAGTTAGAATAAAGAGCAGTTTTATTCTTCTCTTGGTAATTGCATATCTAATTTCAGGTCGTCCACATCTCTTTCTAATTCCACATGTCTTAATGCATCGTCACTAAATGTACCTTCTTTATGCAGTTTAATAAGCAGATCACGCTGAAATCGGCTAACTTCTACCTGCGCATTTAAGAGTGGTGTAACAGGAGCTTGTATAGATTCGTCATTTATTCGTCTTTTTTTATCAGCACGTATTTCTTTTGTGAGATTGTTCACCAATGTTTCATATTTTCTCTTTAATTGTTCTTTTAATTTGCTTTCGAGAGAAATGGGAAAATCATGATCTATATAGTGAAGTGTGTTGATTGCAAGATATAACTTCAATTCTTTTTCTTCCCTCTCTTGATTGCGTTCCGGCTTTACGCGAAGAAAGCGTATCAATAAGGGTAACGACAATCCCTGCACCACAAGCGTAACAAAAATTACAATAAAAGCAAGGAATATAATAGAATGTCTTTTAGGAAAAGCATCTCCATTCTCCATTGTTAAAGGCAATGCAAGTGCAGCTGCAAGTGATATAATACCACGTGTTCCTGTCCAGGCGACTATCAAAACATTCTTCCATGTATCTGAGTCATTCACATCTTCACCCGTTACAACAACGGTTTTCGCGCTGCTAAAGACGTTTTGCCAATAAGCACCTGCAAAAACCCAAATGATACGAACAACTATTGTTGCAAGGCTTATTAACAATCCATTGCCCAATAACTTCATGAAAGGATAATCGCCCAAATCTTTTATAATGGAGGGTAACTGAAGACCAATGAGTATGAAAATAAAACCATTCAATAAAAAAATCAGTGAATCCCAAACAACGCGTGAACGCATGCGAACATGATAGGAAAAAATTTCAGGTGCTCGCCAGGAAATAATTAACCCCGCACTTACAACAGCCAATATTCCGGAAACATGAAAATGTTCTGCAAGCAGGTAAGCTATAAATGGGGAAAGCAGCGTTAGGCTTGTTTCAACAATCGCATTATTATATATTTTTTTATGAGCAAATACAAATAAATAACCGCTGGCAATTCCGATAAGAATGCCGCCTCCGGCCACCAAAAAAAATTGCAATGCTGCTTGCCACAGTATAAATGATCCGGTGGTGACCGCAACTATTGCGTAGCGATAAGCGATTAAAGCAGAAGCATCATTTAAGAGACTCTCCCCTTCCAATATTGTGATTACTTTTTTATTCAAGCCTAATCCTTTGGTAATAGATGTTGCGGCGACAGCATCAGGCGGAGAAACTATAGCTCCCAATAAAAAAGATAATGGCCATGTAAAACCAGGAATAAGATAATGTGCACAAACTGCAACAGCCAAAGTTGTAAAGATTACGAGTGTAAAGGCAAGTGCAGAAATAGGTCTTATTGATGTTCTCAATTCGTGCCATGAAGTCTTAGAAGCAGCATCATATAAAAGTGGTGGCAAAAAAATAAGAAACACTACATCCGGATCCATTGATAAATCCGGCAATGCAGGAATAAAACCAATAACCAACCCCACCACTACTAAAAGAACGGGATACGGAAGCTTGCTCTTGTCTGCAATAGCAGACAATGCAATAAGAATAGCCATTATAAATATTACGACTGTGAAATTTTCCATTTAAAATAAATCTGCGTCAAAGCAAAGAAACATTTCTGTTATTCCGAATTTTATAACAACGATTAATCTGCAATACAGGCATAGAAATAAACTCATAAGATTGGGCCAAGTTTTTGCTCGGGTGGTGTCGTTGACGACTATAAATATGAGCGTAACATTACAATAAGTGGTGTCGTTAAGAGTGAGTATGTTAATCTACGATTAATGTAATAAACATTCCCCGTAAACAAAAATCTCTATTATACATCTTCTCGTTTCGCTCTATCTGTTCATTATAATTCGTGGCATGTTTCTTTCTCTAAAAGGGTATAAATAAAATTTAAAAAAATAAAATGGCAACTACCTCAAAATCCGAAAACGGAACAAAAAAGCAAACTGATAAAACGATAAAAGCAAAACCGGGAGCAGCACAGGGTCTACGTGATTTGTTTGAAGATGAGTTAAAAGATATTTATTGGGCTGAAAAAGCTTTGATTAAGGCGCTTCCCAAAATGATTAAAAATACTACATCAGAAGAGTTGGCAACTGCCTTAAAAGAACATCTTGCAATTACCGAGGAACAGGTAAGGCGAGCAAGTGTTTGAATATATAGGTACAAAAGCGCAGGCGAAGAAATGTGAAGCAATGGAAGGATTAATCAAAGAAGCAGAAGAAATTATGGAATCAACCGAAAAAGGAGTTGTACGCGATGCCGGAATAATTTCAGCTGGACAAAAAGTGGAGCATTATGAAATTGCCACTTACGGTACGCTTCGCGCTTTTGCAAAAATTTTAGGCGAAGATGACGCGGTTTCTCTTTTGGAAGAAATATTAAATGAAGAAAAAGAAGCAGACGAAAAATTGACTGAAGTTGCAGAGTCATCTATTAATATTGAAGCAGCCGTTGATGATACCGGGGAAGAGGAAGAGCAGCGAAAAATTTCATCGAAAACCAGATCAAAATAATTATTTCCTATATAGACAAATATTTATAGTAAAAACGAAGTTAACAGCTTCGTTTTTTTATTTGCAACAGGACAGCAGCGTAAATAAGAGAATAGAAGAGTTAAAGGATACCAAAAATAAAATCGCTTTTTTAATTATTACGTTCGATGATTTAGGAAGAAAAATGTTTGTTATTCTGGCATCAATTTTTCAGTTATTAATTAAACAAATATCATGGAGAATAGAAACAAAGATTTGGCAAACGATATACCTGTGAAAAGCGCTGATAACACCAATGAGAATTGCGACAAGAAACCAGAAAATTGTTTTCAAAAAATGGATACTAAAAAAAATGACAGCAGGGATGAAGAACAGAAAAGAATCGACAGGAAAAAAGATCCGATTGATTATTAGATGTATTATTTCAGAGCGTTAAAACTGTCAGCGTTTAATGCATTTTCAACAGGAGAGGAAACGAAGTGATGATTTATATTAAAAATTTTCCCTCTCTTCAAAATTACTTGCAACGAACAAAATAAATTAACGGGTTAATATGCCTGTAGAAAAGTCAAACAACTCTCATAGTGCTTTTGAGAGATTACATGCTATTCATAAAATTATTATCTGCATTGTCTTAGCTATAGTTGCGTACTTTATTGCAGATATAAAAGACAATGCTCTTACCCGTCTTATGATTGGATGGAATACGTTCAGTTTGAGTATGATAATTATGGAGTGGATCACTTTTAAAATAACAACTCCGGATGAAATACGCAAGCAGGCGCAGGTGCAGGATGCAAGCCGTGCGGCAATTTTTATAATCGTTTTAATTTCGGCATTTGCAAGTTTTTTTGCTGTGTTACTTTTAGTGATTTCCGGAAAAGAAGAGACCCAGGCTTTTGACATTCCTGTTGCCGTTGCAGGAATGTTTTTTTCGTGGTTTTTAGTGCATACAATATTTGCAATGAGGTATGCGCATATCTATTATGGAGATCATGAAACAAACCCGGATATGCATGCAGGTGGGTTAGTTTTTCCGGATGATGATAAACCCGGTTATTCTGACTTTGCATATTTCTCCTTTGTATTAGGCATGACGTTTCAGGTTTCTGATATTCAAATCACTTCTAAACGACTGCGCAGGATAGCATTGCTGCATGGCATTTTATCGTTTGGATTTAATACAATTATTGTAGCGCTCACCATCAATGTTATTGCAGGTTTGACGAAATGATTCCTAAATCATTGAAATTCTCATTTCCTCATTACGCTGGTGGAGTATTTTTCCCCATTGACATCAACAGTAAGGATATATATACCGCTTTTTATCCCTTTGTTGCCTACATTCAATCTTATTACGGATTGATAGTTTACGTCGAATTCTTGTGCTACTATTCGTCGACCGGCAACATCAGTTAGTCGTATATTAATTTTACCCCTCGGCAATTTTGCAAATCTGATATCGAGATAATTTATGAAAGGGTTATTCATCACAGTCATTCCATTACCCGGCTGTACAATGACTTTTACGTTTTTGTTGTCTGCAATGCTGTTGCTTGTCAACGAACGTGTATTTAATACGTTGCCTTTAATTAGTGCAAGCCGGCTTCCAATGCCGCTTGGCGGTATGCATACGGTTGCAATAATATCATTCTTCCCATCGCCTGTAAAATCAGCATAAATGGGAGAAGCCACCCCCCAATACATGCCTGCTCTTTCTTTAAAGATAAAGGTACCGTTGCCCTTATTTAAATAAATGGAAACATCATTTGAGGCCGCATTGCCAACCATTATGTCAATATCGCCATCATTATCAACGTCGCCTGATGTTATACCCGATTCGTTTCTGAGATCAGGTGAATAAGCACCATCATAGTTTTGCGCAGGTTGAAAAGTGCCGTTGCCGTTTCCAAGCAAAACACTCATTCCTTCACTGTTATATTCTGTGCATGCAGCTACATCAAGGTGTCCATCATTATTAAAATCATTTGCAATAATGGTATAGGGTGCCTTTTGCGTTGGAAACGATACAGGAGGTAATAAATCGCCGGTTCCCGTTCCACGATGAAGATCTATACCAGGGGATTGTCCCGTAACCAAATCAACTTTTCCATCTTCATTAAAATCTCCGGTAGCTATAGAACCGGGGAAGGGGTTTACAATTTTAATAAGCGGTACACTAAAAACTCCATGACCATTATTCTTACTAATAAAAATTCTTCGTGCTGAATTGCTCACATTTTGGCAACCAAGCCATTCCGTTATAACTACATCTAAATCGCCATCATTATCGAGGTCTACTGCTTCAATATCGTTCCAGCCGCATGCATTCATGCTCCAGGTTTGGCGTGGACCAAAAGTTCCATCGCCATTATTGATTGCTGTATGAAAATCGTAGGGCGGTGAAGATATAGCAGTTGCAAATAAAAGGTCAGGTTTACCATCACCATTTAAATCCCGAAACTTTGCATGCACTCCACCGCCTCTTATGGAATAAGCAACTCCTTTAGTGAAAGTTCCGTTGCCGTTATTTTTCTCAACAGTAATGGTTACACCAACGGCTGCAATACTTGAAGCGGATGATACGACATCTAAATCTCCATCGCCATCAATATCTGCGGCATCCAGCGACCCTGCCGTTGCGTTGTTGCTATTAAACAGGGCAGGTATAGGGAAACCGGCATTGCCATTATTTTTGTGTATCGTTACCTGCAGTGAATACCAGTCGCAAGTGATTACATCAATTTTATGATCATTATTTATATCTGCTGTTGTAAGGGTGTACGTGCTTTGACCTGCAGGCTTTGCAACTGCGGAAAGAAAATTTCCGCTCCCATTATTTAAAACTACCTGGTACCCGTCTCCGATTCTTCCTGAGAAATTTGCAGCAACAATATCCTTCCATCCATCGCCATTTAAGTCTGCCACATCCATATCTACAGCTCCGCCGGTAAATACAGCGAGGTTAATTAATTGCACTGCTGCAAATGTTCCGTTTCCCATGTTTCTGAAAAGAGCAATTTGTGCTGTGTTGCCATCCCATGTAAGCGAGCTTGAGTACAAAATATCGTTATCATTATCATTGTCAATATCAGCGGCTTCAACATTTGCATTAGCGTCGCCTCCCCATACTACGGTTTGCACAACCGTTTCAACCCGGTTGAAAAAATTGTTGCTGCCGCCATTGAAGAGAATATTCATTTTCTCACCTTCATTTGCAACAACGATATCTAGCAGATTATCATTATTGATTTTTGCAACAGTGATTTTATAAGGAGTTTGCCCCGCAGGGAAATTAATAGCTGGTGCGAATACGCCGCTTCCTTTATTTACTAAAATAGAAATACTGCCGCCGGGCGCACGGTTATTTGCAACGGCAAGATCAATATCACCGTCATTGTCAAAATCAGCAGCAGCGATTCCTATGGGGTTAGCGCCAACCGTATAGTTTGTTGCACTTCCAAATATTCCGTTGCCCTGATTAAAATAAACGGAAATAGTTTTCCCGTCAAAGTTTGTCCCTGAGTTAGTAAGCGCCACATCTTTTTTTCCATCGTTATTAAGGTCTGCAACTACAATGTCTTTAGAAGCCTTCGCTGAATTGTATTTAACAGGTGCAGAAAATAAAAAGTTACCCTGGTTTTTTAAAACCACAAACCCATTGGAAAAATTCTCCTGGGATACAACTATATCAGAATCTCCATCATTGTCAAGATCTGCAGATCTTACTTGTGAAGGACTTTGTCCATTCGGATACATGCCGGTTGTAAAACCATACCATGAATTGTTGAAAAAAAGAGAATTTGATTGTGAGAAAGCAGCTTTGGGCAGAATATTCATGATGATGAATAAGCACATTAGATAGCTAATAAAAGTTTTCATAATAAATTATTTATAGGGCGGATATTATTTGTAGTTACATGAAAATTATAAATAAGTGAGTTTTTAACCTCTGATGACTGTCATTGATAGTTATGATTTAGGTCATTTAAGAAGATCGTATCTGTTCAGAAAAGTTCAGGAAGCACAAGTGAGTGACACAACGAAAGCCTTTTCATGAAATGCTGCTGGTATCAAAAAAATTATTCTTCCTTAATCAGTGTTTTACTCTTTACTATTTTAGTTGCATTATTATTTTGCACTGTTATCGCATGAATTCCTTTTGGAATATTTCTTATATCAAGACCGATGTTGTTGATACCTACATTCGCTGTTATACTTTTCTTTAGCGATACTTTTCCCTGCAGGTCAGTAATAATTATTTCAGCGGATGCGCGAATGAGTGAGGTAAACGTTATAGTGACATAATAGCTTTTTGCCATTGTACGTTGCCATTTACATCTGCCTTTACCACCATGTAATCCGTGAGCCCGTTATACTCATTAAGGTCACCATCAATGCCCATAGTTGTGCCTGCAGTTATAAACCCGCCGTCTGTAGTGGGAGCAATAGAATAAGCCTCATCAGAGAATATATTTCCATAAAATTTTTGCCACAGCATAGTTCCGTCACTGTTAATTTTTATTACCCACATATCAGTAGTACCGTCGCTTTGTGTGTATTTACCTGCTACTAAAAATCCACCGTCAGCACTTGCAATAATAGAATGGGGAGCGTCTTCGCGTATGCCACCATAGGTATGTTGCCATACAAGAGAGCCCGCAGTATTTAGCTTTACAATCCAAAAATCAGTTTGACTGTGATTGTTTGTTACATCACCATCAATCGAACCTGGTTCACCTGCAATTACATAACCACCATCTGCACTTAGCGCAATATCGAACGGAACATCTTCTTTAACACTGCCAAGCGTTTTCTGCCAAAGTAATTTACCCGTTGAATTTGTTTTGATGATCCAGAAATCACTTAAAAATCCAAGACCTCCATGAAAGCCCGTTACCTGACCATCGTTAGAAATAGTTTGTCCTGCAACAAGGTAGTTACCATTCTTTACTTTCTTAATAGAAGTGGCATTGTCTGAACAGGAGCCTCCATAGGATTTATCTTTTTTAGTGAATGTTGTTTGAGCAGGGGTAGTTTGCAGAAATAGAAAAAAACTTAAATTAATTGCAAGTGTTTGTTTGTAAAATTTAGTCATGGTAAGCCTTTTAGCGATACATTATAAGGAGTGAGATTAGCATATTCAATTTACGCGATTATACTTGTTTTGTTATGTATTTCTTGCCTGAACGGGAAGTAAAGAAGTTTGAGTAAGCAATCGAGTGCTTATTTCGTAAATAAAAAGTATCAGTTGGTTAAAACGCAAGCTTTATTTGTACGGATTGTGTTCCCTTAACTTTTTAAGTTATTCTTTCCATCAAGTCATAAAGTAAGACATTGTACAAAATATCATAAACTGAAAGGTATGAACATTGCCACAGGTAAACATTACACAACTTTAGAAATAAGTTACATGATTCACACATTAGTAGTATTGAGGCGAGCAGAAAAGAGAATAAAAGGAGCACGTCTTTACATTAAAAATTATAACGGTACAAATCGAATAGCTTTATATACTTTTTAGCATACAGCTAAAGAAAAAACTTATAGTAATGAAAGCATTAGTTTATCATGGCCCTGAAAAAAAATCATGGGAAGAGAAAGCGAAGCCATCTATTGTTGACGCAACAGATGCGCTTGTAAGAATTTTCAAAACAACAATTTGCGGAACAGATTTGCATATTCTTAAAGGTGATGTGCCTGAAGTAACAGATGGTCGCATTTTAGGTCATGAAGGAGTTGGTATTATAGAAGAAGTTGGAAGCGCCGTTACAAACTTTAAAAAGGGTAATCATGTATTAATATCCTGCATTTCATCCTGCGGTAAATGTGAATATTGCAAACGCGGCATGTACTCCCATTGTGAAAATGGCGGGTGGATATTGGGTCACCTGATTGACGGCACACAGGCGGAATATGTACGCATCCCTTTTGCTGATAACAGCCTTTATCATATACCTGCAGACTGCGATGAAGAGGCTTTGGTGATGTTAAGTGATATATTACCCACAGGCTTTGAATGTGGCGTGCTAAACGGGCAGGTTAAACCCGGCGACACGGTAGCTATCGTTGGTGCAGGTCCTATAGGGCTTGCAGCATTGCTTACTGCACAATTCTATTCACCTTCTGAAATTATTATGATAGACCTCGATGACAACCGCCTAATGGTTTCAAAAACATTCGGCGCTACACAGATCATTAACAGTGGAAAAGAAAAGGCAATACAAAGAGTAAAAGAATTAACCTCACAAAAAGGTGCAGATGCAGTTATTGAAGCAGTGGGTATTCCTGCAACATTTGAATTGTGCCAATCATTGGTTGCACCGGGTGGACACATTGCCAATATAGGCGTACATGGCAAAAGCGCTCTGCTTCATCTTGAAACACTGTGGGCAAGAAATATTACGATCACTACCCGTTTGGTTGATACCGTTACAACACCAATGCTTTTAAAAACGGTTCAATCAAAAAAACTGAATCCTAATCAACTCATCACGCATCATTTTAAATTATCTGATATCATTAATGCTTATAATACCTTTCAGCATGCAGACCAGGAGAAAGCATTGAAAGTTATTTTAACCAATGAATAGTACTTGTGCCTTCGTTAAGCAGAACCTGCTACTCACAAATTCAACTGCACAAGTGAGTGACAAATAAAAGCACCGACTTTAATCTGGTGCTTTATTTTTCTGCAAGTTGCAGTAGGATAGGATTAAAAAGTATTAAGCAAGGTGGCGGATGGAATAAAGACAAATTCAATCTATTATTCAATTATATCTTTCCTTAAGCAAAGGAATAATATGTGGTCCCATGCTTTCTTGTAAAAAAGGAATAACCACATGCACATAGTTCTTTTGATAAAGATTCAGTATGTCCCTAATATTATTTTTTAATAAACGCGGATCAGAGGGTTTAATAAGAAGAAAAATTGCACCAAGCTCTCTTGCAACTTCAGTTTCCGCAGGGTTATTCGATCTAGTTAAAATAACAACGGGAATAATTTTTAAATGAACATGCTTTTTCAAAAGTGTAGGGTATCCAAAGCCATTCATAAGAGACATGTTAATATCCATAAAAATAATGTCGCGGAGAGGGCTCATACTACCAAGTTGGTCAAGAGCTTCTCTTCCGTTTTTTGCCATGTAAATGCATATAGATTGATCAATTTCTTTTACAGCTTCAACAAAAAATCGTTGATTATCTTCATTGTCTTCAACCCAAAAAATACTTTTTCTTACCACTATGCGGTTTGGCGGAAATTGTTTGGTAAATGAAACAGCTTTACAAAATTGAGTAATGTTGTCGGGGCAAGCGTTACATAAACTGGTGAAAAAATTACATAAATCACATATTCACCGCTCTATTTTCCAATGGCGTTTTTAAAAGGCTCTTGTTATAAAGGCTCGCTTAATTAATGCCTATAAAATTTTAAACTGTATAATAGCAGTAACGTATTTATTCTTGTAGCTTCTATCCTTTGTTAAATAAAATACTTATCATTTTCTTTTTGTGGTTAATGGTTAAATTAAGGCTACCTTGTACAAATGACCATCAATATACACTGGGGTGAATTTTGCGGAGCAGCAGAAAGAACAGAAATTCATTTTCCTGTGGGTGCAAATCCAAAAAAGATACAAGACTCTGTTTATCAATATTACATGCTGTTGAGAGGTTATTTACCCTTTACGCTTTTTAAGAATTATACAACAAAACAATGGATAGATACTTCCCCAACTGAACCTTCCATTTCAAAGCAGGTAATTTTTTACGCGAAAAAAATCATTGATGATTTTGAAATAAAAAATAAGTATTAAGCTTCTTTCTTTGATTCTATTTGCAATCTTTTTTGCAAGAGTTCTTTACAACATTGTATGTATTCGTGGTGTTTCCGAATCTCCCTATCCTTTCTTTCTAAACCGTTGCAACCTCATCCTTTGAATTTAAATTATTGAATGAATTTTGAAATGAAACCTGGAGAATTATGAAAATTAAAGCTGATCTAAAAAATGAGGTTAAGTTTACGCCTATATTTAAGAAAGATAAAAATGCTGATTATTGCAAGGTGCATTACAAGGGGTTTTCGAACGCTATTGCTAAAGGTAAAACTGAACAGGAAGCAGAATTAAATCTTCTGCAAATATTTATAGTACTGCTAAAAACTAGAAGGGAACAAATAAGAGAAAAATCGCTTAACAGCTACTACTCTCATTAACCAGAGGCACTCACACAAAAAAACCACAAGCATTTGCCTGTGGTTACTAAGGGTGTATTTAAAACTAATTCTTCATCATTACGGTATCCGAAGAATGGATGACTCCATTTGATCTTGCGCATCACGATTTTGAATTGAGTACCCTTCAATATTTATGAAAACTTTTCTTAAGTAAAACCGAATTGATTTCACGCTATTTCTGATACCGCTTAATTGATAGCCTAATATATCTCTTATGCTTCCAAAAATCTTATTGTCCGCAAGCGCTTCGGCGTAAGCGTTTGCGACAGCATTATCTTTTATAATACATTCGTTAATAAGCGTATCCTCATCAACTAATGTGAAACTTGATTTAACATTTTTCTCTATATCATCGGTATCCTTTACAATTTGGTTGGTTTCATTATCAAAGCCACCTAAACTTCTGATAATTGAGTTCAGTTCAGCAATATCTGCTGTTCTTTCCTTTGCATTCTGCAGTAACGATTTTTTTATCAGTTCATTTTTCACATTTGCGGCAGCAGCTATATAATTGTTTTGGCTGTATGCAGCAACTGCTATAAGATGATTCAATTTTTTGATGACAATATTATTTATGTTTTCCATACTTCTTTCTGTTTTAGACGTTCCGAATTTTACTAATTTTTCCTATTAAGCTATACTGGTTGATTAAGTATTAATATGTTTCATTCATCTTATTAAGCTTATGATTATTCATACCCGCTTTTTATAACAGTAGACATCATTTTAAACCGCTCGTTTGGTTTTATTAAATTGCTTGTGTGTGCGGGTATTATAATTGACTGGCCCGTTTCAAGTAAATGCGATTTTGAATCAATCACTATCTCTGCATTTCCATCAATAATTTGAAGGTATGTGTCGAAGGGAGAAATTTTTTCACTTAATCCTTCGCCGCTATCAAAAGACATTACACTAATATCTCCTGTTAATTTTTTTATGATTGTTTTGCTAACAATGGAATGAGACATGTATTCAGTTATTTCTACAGTAATGTGCACTTTTGATTTTTCAACTTCTGTGTTATACATAATATTTTTGTTTTTAAATCGGCGACAATAAAAATTTTCCTTGCCAAATTATTTCTTGTCGTGTCAGTTTTTATAATTCAGCAATGAAACACTTTAAATGTTAGCAAGGAAGGGAAAGTATTCTTTTATCGAAATGATGATTTGTAGTTATTTACTGCATAGTACGCGGGATAACTAATCTACAAAGGTAAGTTGCTATACCACGGAAATGTTATACAATTGAAGAAATAGGTTACATGATTCACATATTGTATCAAACACTTTCTTTTAAATTATTCGGTGGTTGGAACGGTTTTCATGCCATTCTTTAAGGCAATTCATTAACATGATATAACTACTGTACTCCTTTATTAAGTATGGAAAGACAAGCCAATAGATCGGTTATAACATCTCACATTTAAAATATGAAATAAACAATCGCTGCAACCCAAACACACAAAACATAATTCACGAAAAAGGAATATAAATATCGAAGGTTGCGCCTTTATTTAATTCACTGGTTGCGGTTATAATTCCATGATGGATGTCAATTATTTTTTTTACAATTGCCAGTCCTATTCCTGTTCCTGTATATTCTTCTTTCCCATGAAGTCTTTGAAACACTTCAAATATCCTTTCACTGAAATGAGGTTCGAAACCTATGCCGTTATCTGCGATGCTGATATGGCAATATTTTTTTTGTGGTGAAATCTTTTCTGCTAACAAAGCAGTGTTTTCCTTACTTAGTTTACTGCCATTACCTACTTTGCTTTTTATAAATATTTGTGGCGGATGTTCGGGATTTGAAAATTTAAGCGCGTTACTAATTAGGTTAAGCATAAGCTGGCGAAACTGAAAGGGGATGATTCTTGTTTTGCACATTATCCTTGTGTGTATAATGGCATGTTTCTCTCTAATGGCATCTGCAAGTTCTGCTTTTACTGCTTTTACAATATTTAACAGGTCAGTCTTTTCAAATCTGCACTCATCGCCGCTCGTTTGCGAGTACAGGAGCAAGTCTTCTATAAGTGTTTTCATTCGTTGTGCAGAAGACTGTATCCTGTTAAAATTATCTTTGCCTTCGGCAGATAAGTTTTGATATTCTTTTTCGAGTATGCGCGAAGCAAACAATCCCATTTTTCTAAGTGGCTCCTGCAAATCGTGTCCTGAAACGTAAGCAAATGATTGAAGTTCTTTGTTGCTTCTTTCGAGCTCTTCATTTTTTTTCCGGAGAGATTCATTTATCTCTGTTATTTTTTCTGTTCTTTCTTCAACAACTTTTTCCAGTTTCTCATTTTGTAAGTTGGTCTTTTGAATATTTTCTTCAAGCAATTCCTTTTCTTTTTGCTGACGGATGAAAAGCTCGGTGATGTCTTCTATGGCAAGAAGAATTAATTTTTCCTTATGAGTTTTTTGGACGATACGACTTGCGTTAAGCAACATCGTTTTTTTGCCGACATGAGAAAATACATGTGTAACTTCAAAATTTTCGAAATGAGAATTTTTAGAAAGAATATTGTTAAGCAGCTCGTGTAGCTTCGGAATTTTCCATTGTTTACTACTCAATTCAAAAAAAGGCCTCCCTTCTATATCTTCCTTATTAAGAATGAATTTTTTATAGAATGCCTGGTTGGCAGATTTTACATGAAGATTGCTATCAAGAATTATCAGTGGTTCATGAATAGTAGCAATAATGGTTTGAGAATAATTATAAGATTCTGCCAGCAATTGGTTGTGTGTTTTCAATTCCTGGTTCGTAGCAATAAGCTCTTCATTAGTCGCTTCAGTTTCTTCTTTTGATGTTTCAAGCTCTTCATTCAATGTTTGAAATTCTTCATTGTTTGAAACGATTTCTTCATTGCTTGCCTGTAATTCCTGGAAAGCTATCTCCTGTGATTCGATAACTGAATTCATTGCTTCTCGTAAACTATTCAGTTCTTCAGTCATCTTTTGCAGTCTGCTGTTATTGAGGGCTGAATTATTTTTTTTGTCATTATCATCTTTGCTATAGTGTTCTACCTTCTCGTGCAATGTAAAAACGATAAAAAGCAAAGGTTCGTCCCAATCAATTTTAAGAGGGCGCACTTCCAAAGACATCAAGCGAAAAACAGAATCAACTTTTATTTCAATACCCGATCTGCATTCCGGCTGATTTGTTTTTATTACTTTAAGAATCGCGTCCCGCAATTCGAAAGCAAATTCAGGGCGCGTCATCTTTAGGATATTCAGGCTGGCTTTGCCCGGAGGATGCGTAAGATATAACGAAGTTAAACCCCTGAACTGAAGAATCTCCATCTCTTTATTAATAACTGCGCATGCAGGCATATAACTGGAAAGAAGAAGAGAATCAATAGCGCTATCTATACCGGTTGGAATTGCATGTATATTTTTTGGAGAAGGATTTATTTTTTTATCATAAAAATCTGTACGCGGAAAATAGGAAGCTAATTCAGGTATCTTTCGCATACCTGGATCTTTCTTTCGCGAGTATATCTTAATTTTTTTATTTACCTGGGTAAAAAACGGGGATGACACTCCTGTGGTTTCGGATTTGCCAAGCATTAAATATTTTCCTTCATCCAAAGCATAATGCAGTGTTGCCAGTATTTTTTTTTGAGCAACTAGGTCAAAATAAATAAGAAGGTTACGGCAACTGATAAAATCAATATGCAAAAAGGGAGGGTCACGCAAAATATTATGCGGCGCGAATACACACATTTCGCGCACTTCTTTACTAATGCAGTAATTGTCGCCCTTTTTTGTAAAGAAACGCTCTATATTTTTTCTGGAAATCCCTTTCATAGAGCTTTCAGGATATTCGCCCATGCGGGCAACACGAATTGCCTGTTCACTCAAGTCTGTTGCAAAAATCCGGACAGGCATTTTCGAGGGATTATCATACTGCAATTCTATTATAAGCATTGCAATTGAATACGCTTCCTCACCGGTGGAACAGGCAGGTACCCATATTCGCAGTTCTTCATTACTTATTTTAGGCTTAAGAAGCTTGGGTAGTAAACTTGTTTTTAAATATCCGAACACTTCTGTGTCTCTGAAAAAACTCGTCACATTAATAAGTAAATCTTTGTAAAGTAGGTCTATTGCTTTGTTATCCTTTATCAACAGGTCTGCATATTCCTTTATTGTTTTTACACCAGACTGAAGCATTCTGTTATTCAACCGCCTCTTAATGGTGGGAATTTTATAATGACTAAAATCCACACCCCTTTTTTTGTGTAAAAGCTCAAAAATAATTTTCAATCCGTAATCGTCATCTGAAACTGCATCAGCTTTAAACATCAGTTTACCATCAGCACCCACATAACTATTCATGCTAAGGCGGCTTAATTCTGCTGCAATTTCTTTAGGTGACAAAACATAATCAACCACGCCCGAAGCAATAGCTGATTTAGGCATGCTGAGTGCTTGTGCAGAATCATCCTGTGCAAAGGTTTTACCTCCCGCATCTTTAATTGCTTTTAACCCAAGTGTGCCGTCATTGGCGTTGCCCGAAAGAATTACACCAATAACATTTTCTTTATGCGTTTCAGCCAGGGATGAGAATAGGAAATCAATTGAAAGATTGGTACGAATACTTTTACGGCGCAGCAGTAATTGAATGTGCCCGTCAATCACTTTAATTTCTTTATTATTTGGGATCACATACAAATTATTGGGAGCCATGTGTTCCATATTTTGTATTTCCTGCACCTTCATTTTAGTTATCTTGGATAAAATAGAAGTGAGGAAACTTTTATGGTTTGGACTGAGGTGTTGTACGTAGATAAACGCCATGCCTGTATCGGCGGGAATATACCGCAAAAGCTGTGTTACCGCCTCCAATCCCCCTGCTGAAGCGCCGATGGCAACCACTGTAAATGGGTTCTTTTTATTTTCTTTTACCGGAGGAGAGGTATTTTTGCTTACTTTTTTAATGAGCTTTTTTTTAAAAGTTATTTCAGAGGATTTCATGACAGGGATTCTTTAAAAATTTGTACTAATCAACTGTAAGAACAAAATTTTCTCTTGACGGCTGTAAATCTTTTTTCTGCTGTAAAAGTGTAAGTGCATGATGAATTATTTTTTTAAGCTCTTTAAAATTATCCGGTTTGCGAATGTAATATTGCGCACCCTTTTTATAAAGCAGGTCTATTATAGCTGCTTCAAAAGAAGTAGAGAAAATTACTACCGGCAGCATCTTAAGCCTTTCGATAAGTTTGATTGCTTCCAGACATTCTACTCCGTTTTTACGTGGCATATTAAGATCGAGGAAAAGAACATCCGGAAGATCAACTGTTTCCTTTGCAAGCAACTGTAAAAGCTGTTCGCCATTCTTTACAGTAGCGAGATGTGAAGAAACCGGTAGTTCATTTAACGCCTCTTTGAAGAGTAAGCAATCATCTATATCATCGTCTGCGAGAAGTACTTGCATTTTT
>Ga0070664_100000575_pt1 | contig 27949 bp, 25 predicted proteins | sample KBSC73metaG_FD_65863 | JGI IMG/M metagenome (GOLD analysis project Ga0070664, IMG submission 65863) | Corn rhizosphere microbial communities from Kellogg Biological Station, Michigan, USA - KBS C7-3 metaG | ecosystem: Host-associated > Plants > Roots > Rhizosphere > Soil ... | reverse complement strand
CGCTTATTCTTCTTTAAATGGTTGATACAAGTATGAACAACAATTCTTCTAATCCATCCTTCTAAGGCACCCCTGTTTTCAAATGTGTGGATCTGTAAAAACACTTTAATAAATCCTTCTTGCAACATGTCTTCAGCATCCTCTCTGTTGTGACCATAGCGGTAGCACACAACCAACATTTTTGCACTGTACTTTTGATACAATGCCTTCTGTGCTACACTGTTGTTTTTTAAACAACCTTGCAAAATGGCTTCCTCGGTCATAATCTCACTTTGGTAGCCTGAATTTAAGACAATTTCCTATTATAAATGCTGCACCATTTGTCGTCAGTACGTAAAAATCTATCTCGAACTCTTATTTTCGAAGTTGAATCGTCTTTATTGATTCCGATTATCAGATTAGAATTTCGCCGGTCATTTCTTTAGGAACAGGCAAATTCATCATTTTTAAAATCATTGGCGCAAGATCTCCCAACTTCCCTGGGATGATTTTTCCTTTCCATTGGTTATCAATAATAAAAAACGGGACAGGATTTAGAGTATGGGCAGTATTAGGCGTGCCATCGGCATTGATCATATAATCGGCATTGCCATGATCAGCAGTAAGAAAAATGGTATAGCCGCTCTTTAGTGCCGTGGTAACTACCCGCTCAACGCATTTATCTACAGTTTCTACAGCCTTAATTGCAGCTTCCCAAATACCTGTGTGACCCACCATATCTGCGTTGGCATAATTCAGGCAAATAAAATTTGCTTCCGCTTTTTCAATTTCGGGGATGATTGCGTCTGTCACACCATAAGCACTCATTTCGGGTTGTAAATCATAGGTGGCTACTTTTGGAGACGGAACCATGATCCTACTTTCACCTTCAAAAGGAATTTCCCTGCCACCACTGAAAAAGAAAGTGACATGAGGATATTTTTCTGTTTCGGCTATCCTGATTTGTTTTAAATGGTTTTGCTCTAATACCTCACCCAGTGTATTATTGAGGTTGTCATTTTCAAAAATGATGTGAACGTTTTTAAATGTGGCGTCATATTCGGTCATAGTTGTAAAATGGAGTTGCAATGGATGCATTTCGTATTGAGGAAACTCCATTTGCGTTAATGCTTTCGTTATTTCCCTGCACCTGTCAGTCCGAAAATTGAAGCAAATCACCACATCGCCGTCCCTGATTTTTGCCACAGGCACACCGTCTTCAATAATAACTGCTGGTTTAATAAATTCGTCTGTAATATTTTGCTGATAAGATCTCTCGATCGCGGTAACTGCACTGTTTACATGTTCTCCAATTCCTGTTACCATGGCGTCATAAGCAAGTTTCACTCTTTCCCAACGATTATCTCGGTCCATGGCAAAATATCGGCCGTTAATTGTTGCAATTTTCCCAACTGTTTTACTTGCATGTTCTTCTAGTTCCTTAATGAAACTTAATCCACTTTTCGGATCGCAATCTCTTCCATCTGTAAAAGCATGAATAAATACCTGTGTTAGGCCCTGTTGCTTGCAAACGTCTAATATTGCTTTCAAATGATTAATGTGAGAATGCACTCCACCGTTGCTTACCAATCCTAACAAATGGAAAGGCCTGGAGTTTTGTTTGGCATAGTTGATGGATTCAAGTAAACTTTTATTTTTCGCGAACATGCCTTCACGAATGGCAACATTAATTCGTTGTAATTCCTGGTAAACAATGCGACCTGCACCAAGGTTCAGGTGCCCCACTTCCGAATTGCCCATTTGGCCTTCAGGCAAGCCTACCGCCTCGCCGCAAGTTGTTAAGGTAGTGTTAGGGTACTTTGCATATAAAGAAGAAACAAAAGGCGTATTGGAATTTTGAATGGCATCTGAGGACTTTACTTTTCCTAAGCCCCATCCGTCCATTATAATCAGTATAACTTTTCGTTTAGACATGTTGTTTGATTAAAGAGCGCAAAGCTATAAAAAGGTGAAGGTTTTGTTTAATTTAGAGTTGTGCGCTTTATATTAAACTAATGGCATATTTTTCGACCATAGCCAGTCAAACAAAATATATGAGAAAGATTTTCTTTCTTTCTACCCTTGTTATTGCTTTTATAATGTCCGCTTTTAAGCCCATCACAGGTTTAGAAGATGTGATCAATGCCTTGAAAGGGGGAAACGCTGAGGAGCTGTCGAGGTATATCGATGATAACATTGAAATATCACTTCCCGATAAATCAGATAATTATAGCAGAACCCAGGCAGTGATGGTACTGAAAGATTTTTTCAACAATAACGGCGTTACCGGTTTTGAAGTTCAATTCAAGGGCGAAAACGGAGGCGGCCAATATTGCATTGGTAATTTAAAAACCAAGTCGGGCGTTTACCGCACAACGGTTTTTATGAAATCAAAGGAAGGCAAACAGGTGATTAAAGAAATCCGGTTTAAATCGAATTGATTGTTCCAATAAATTTTTTTAAGCCCTCATTGACATGGGGGCTTTTTATTTTTGCAATATGAAAGATTTTGATGCACGACTTCGAAAATTAATAGACGATGCCCTAAATGAAGATGTCGGCCCTGGCGATCAATCCACGTTGTGTTGTATTCCTGCCGATATAAAAGGCAAGGCTGTTTTAAAGATAAAGCAGGATGGAATTTTGGCTGGTGTTGATATTGCGGAAAAGATATTTAAATATAAAAAGCCGAACTGCAGTTTTGTCCGCCATAAACAGGATGGCGAAAGAATAAAATCAGGTGAACTGGCTTTTGAAGTGGAAACTTTTGTTCATAGCATTCTGCAATTAGAACGTCTCGTTCTGAATTGCATGCAAAGAATGAGTGGCATTGCAACGCTTACGAATCAATACACCAAAAAACTTGAGGGTTACAAAACAAAGCTCCTTGATACAAGAAAAACTACTCCAAATTTTCGCTTATTGGAAAAAGAGGCAGTAAAAATTGGGGGAGGGATCAACCATCGTTTTGGTTTGTTTGATATGATTATGCTGAAGGATAATCATATTGATTATTGTGGAGGGATTGAAGAAGCCATTAATAGAGCCTTTGATTATGTTCGAAGATATCATCATGATTTAAAAATTGAAGTAGAAACCAGGACAATAGAAGACGTACAAACCGTGTTAACTGTTGGCAAAGGGAAAGTGTTCCGATTAATGCTGGATAACTTTAAGCCACAAGAACTAACACAGGCATTAAAATTAATTGACGGTGAATTTGAAACCGAAGCAAGTGGTGGAATAAATTTGGATAACATTGAGGAATATGCGGCAACAGGCGTGGACTATGTGAGTGTTGGCGCGGTTATTCACCAGGCAAAAAGTTTAGATTTAAGCCTGAAAGCCGTAATAGTTTAATAATCTCAATAGGTTTTAGATAGCATCTTCTTTTTGAACTTTTTCACTCAGAAACACTTAATTATGAGCAAAAAGAACATGAGCGACAAAAATGGATTTGTTTACAGCACTGATCCAAATTTTAAATTTGAAAATGAACAACTACCAGCCACAGAGACGTTACCTGGCAAACAGCAGAAACTAAGAATACGTCTCGATACAAAACATCGTGGTGGAAAAACAGTTACTCTCGTGCAAGGTTTCGTTGGGAAAGAAGAAGATCTTGAAAGTCTCGGAAAGAAATTAAAAAATTATTGCGGTACCGGCGGTTCTGCTAAAGATGGAGAAATAGTGATTCAAGGCGATCAAAGGGATAAAGTGTTACAGTGGCTACAAAAAAATGAGTTTATCAATTCCAAAAAGGTCTGATCAATTCTGCAATGTTTTTCCCGTTTTCATTTTTTCTAATGATGTATCAAATTGTTTTGTTGACAAGCCATGCTTTTGTTGTAAGTCAATTGCTTCGTTCATCATCTCTATTGCCTGTTCTTTTTGATTTTGCTTGTATAATAGTTTAGCGTAAGTATCAAGCACTTGCGGACTTTTATAAAATTGCAGTGCTTTTTTCGCCCAGTCAGTTGCAATAGAAAGCAAATATGGGTTTTCTGTTCTTTTAAAAAATTCATAAGCTCCGTCATTCAGCTCGCGGGCAAAGTTTTGTGCAATCGGAGCATAAGGAATACCATTTGTAATTTTTATAACATTGCCTTCACGGATCGTGTCTTTTTTTCCTGACATCAAAATTTGATTAGCTCTAATGGAATCGATTCTTTTAATGGAATCAGGATTTATTGTTAAAAGATACCTTTCTAAATAGGCAATTGACTTTCTGAAGTAGGCAGTGGTGTCACCTGTTTCATCATAAAAGCGAAGTAGGTTCTTGTCATAGGCTTTGACGCCGGCTAAATAATTGCTGCCATTTGTTCCCTGGGCAAAAGCTGCAGTACGAATTGCATATTTTTCATTGCTCTCTTTAATAGCTTTGGACATACTGTTATAAATAATTGCGTTGTTGATCCTTATACGCATTTGCAGTGGTATAGTATACCAGGTCTTGTCAAAGGCAATAGCATCTTTTCTTAAAGCTATATCTGCTTTGCTGTCAAGCAAAGGTGTCATTTGCGCAATGAAGCCTAGTGTGTACACCGATTTTAGTGAATCATCCGGCAACGCTTCAATGTATTCATCCAGCAATGAATCAGTAGGAAAGTTCAGCGATCTTCTTTTTTCCAAAAGGCTCTGAAGAAAGCCAAAGGTTCGGTTACCAATTTTATACTCTTTTTCCAGCTCATTGATCTTAAGGTTTTCACCAGCTTTCATTAAAGCAATATCAACCTGCTCAGAATATTCCTTTGAAAAAGAAGTTGTTTTTAAAAACTTATGAACAATTGTGCCAATGTTGTCGATAAATAAAGTGCCGAAACCTTTATCAGCATTTATGTTATAGGTAGTAGCAATTTTGTTCCTGTCCGGATGCTGTCGATTTATTTTTAGACAAAAGAAAGTATTATTGATTTTATCTGCCACTTCCTTATTTTCAAAACCCTTATTGGCAACATCGTTACATTGATTACAATTTGCCGCTTCGAATTGCAGGAAAATAATTTTTCCTTCTGAGCGTGCCTTTTGTAAAGCGTTGGTAAATGGGATTTCACTGAAGTTTACCTGTGCTGGGGAAAGTTTAAAAAGGAATAAACTTAAAAGTGAAAATAGGAATTTCATAACGCCTCTTAATAGTGATTAATTGCAATATAAATTTATTCTTTCGAATAAATATTGATTGCTCTGCTGACAAGAATTCGGAAACATTGAAATGGCATTCGCTTGCTCAGAATAATTGTGAAGAAGACCGATCTTAAAGGTCTGTGATCTATGGTAAGAATTTAGTTCTCGCAGAGGCGCTGAGAACGCTGAGAAATATATGTAATTGTATTCTAAAAATAACTTTACTGGATAAAAAAAGTCTTCAACAGTGAAGACTTCAACTCTTTTCCCAATAATCCAACCAATTCATGCAAATCCCGGTTCAGACAGGCTAGTTATACTTAAACGGAGTTACCATATCGAATGCGGGAATATTTACTTCAAACAATTCTTTGGTGTGTAAATTTTCCATCAGGTAAGAACCATGCATTTTGCCAATCTCAGTATGTAAATTACAACCACTTACATATTGATACTCTTCGCCGGCACTAATTACTGGCTGCATACCTACAACGCCTTCGCCTTCTACTTCACGATTACTTCCATCACTGTCGAATATATGCCAATGACGACTATGTAATTTAACAGGAAAACCATTGTGATTTTCAATTGTAATACGATAAGCGAACATAAACTCCGATTGCAAGGGGTTTGAATAATCCTGTTGATAAAATGTTTCCACGCTTACCTTAACGCCTTCCGAAATCATGCTTACCATAACCATTTAAATTTTGATTCACTTATTATAAAACAAAGTTGCTGCCAATTTATAGAGGATTTATTTTGGGGAAAAACTTTCTACAAGATTTATTTTTGCCGCACAAAAAACTATACGAAATGAAGATAGCTGTGGCGAAAGGCGATGGAATCGGCCCTGAAATCATGCAGGCAGTGTTGAAAATTTTCGACGCAAATAAAGTGGGACTCGAATACGAATTTGTTGAAATGGGTAAATGGGTATTTGACAAAGGATTCTCAAACGGAATGACCCCTGAAGCACAAAACACCATTGAGGAATTGGGGATTTTGTTTAAAGGCCCAATGGAAACGCCCAAGGGGAAAGGTGTTAAGAGTGTGAACGTTACAGCACGAAAAACGTGGAATACATATGCTAATAAAAGAACGTTTCAAACCTTACACGGTGTTGATACTGTTTTCAGTAAAGCGGGAATTACCATCGACATTACCATTGTTAGGGAAAACATCGAAGACACATATGGTGGTATTGAACATATGCTCACCCATGATGTAGCCTTAAGCCGACGCTTTATTACGAGGCCGGGCAGTATGCAGGTCATTCGTTATGCCTTTGAAATGGCAAAACAGAAAGGTGCTACAAGAATTACCTGTGGTCATAAGGCCAACATTATGAAACTCACCGATGGATTATTCCTTGATTGTTTTTACGAAGTGTCCAAAGAGTTCCCGGATTTGAAAGCCGATGATAAAATTGTTGATGACCTTGCCATGCAATTGGTTATAAAACCCGATCAGTACGATGTGATTGTAATGACCAATTTGCAGGGCGATATTATTTCAGATCTATGTGCAGGTTTAGTGGGAGGGCTGGGTTTTGCACCTTCTGCAAACATTGGAGATCATATTTCCATTTTTGAAGCCGTGCATGGGACGGCTCCTGACATTGCCGGAAAAAATATTGCGAATCCCACCGCGTTACTTTTAAGTGGGCTGGCTATGCTTCGCCATCTTGGTTATACGGAGAATGCAGCCATAATTGAAAACGCGTTACTGTATACACTAGAGCAGGGCATTCGAACAGGTGATTTTGGCGATCGTTCCAAACCTGCTTTGAATACAACTCAATTTACCGAAGCAATTATTTCAAATTTTGGTAAAACACCAAAAACAAATGCAAGACCTTTATTAGCTAACGACCCGGAGACGCCAGCGGTTTGTCATTTAGACAGGAATGCGATGATGGTTTCCAAGGAAAATGAACAAGAAAAAATTGTGGGGGTTGATATGTTCATTGAAAGTGTTGATCAACCCGACATCATTGCACAGAAATGTTTGCATCATGGAGGAACGAAATTTAAATTGATCAACATCAGCAACCGCGGTACCCAGGTTTGGCCAACGGGTTCTAAATACACCAACCTGGTGAATCAATATAATCTTCGTTTTGAGGCCTTAAAAGAGCAAGCATTGAAACAACAGGACATTATTGGTTTGTATGTAAGCCTGAGTGCAGACTATAAAATTTGTTCGCTGGAAGTACTGAATATGTGGGGAGATACAAGGGCTTATAGTTTGGCACAGGGTCAGTAATGGATCGACAGATATTAAAAAAATACAAAAGGCCGTATTAAACGGCCTTTTAAAATTAGGGGCGGTGGCGTTAATCCTTTAGTCCTAAATAGGCTTGAACCTCTTTATAATTATTCCAGTTAATTTTTTGTCCCGTTCTTGCAGTAGTGCCTCCAGGTATTAATATATAACGGTACTGATAATATTTGACGCCTTGAGAGGTCTCAGTAGATCCATCATCAGTGGAAATTAGGTCTATGCGACCCGGTGAAAAATACGGATTTAAATTTCCTATATATAGTAAGTAATAGACAAAATCAGTTAGGGGCAAGGGAGCAACGAATGGTGAAGTTGATGACCCAGCGTTAAGATATACTTTGATTTCTCCTCTATTCAAAATAGCTGTATCCAATTTTGGAGCATTTATGCGTCCCGTCCATGCAATGGTATCAATAGTGCCATTTGTTTGAGTATCCTTTACGGGAGTAAAGGCTACGTCGAGCCAATTTGAGTAAATGACATTAGCGGTTCCAGGCTGTCCTCCTGGTCCAGCTGGTCCTGATGGTCCCTGAGGCCCTGCTGGTCCTGCTGCACCTGCTGGTCCTGCTGGTCCTTCTTTGCTACATGAAACTACTGTTGTAATCAAAGCCATACCCAACACGAATGGTAACAGCTGTAGGGTCTTTCTCATAATTCTTGTTTTTGAGTTATTAATACGATCTTTTTTTCTGAAGATAAACTAATTCTGATTTTTATCGGGCTCGTCGTTTCATTAATTTATTGTACCAGTTGTAGACTTATCCATGCTTTTGCATCTGTTGAACTTACCATATCATATGTCCCAGCTCCTGTTTGAATAAAATAATAACCTTGGGGAAGTAACAACTGGTTTAAGGATTGGCGTGCGGGACCTGTAGTTGGGTAAGGCCCATAAAAACCTAAATTCGTAAATACAGCACGTCCGTCAGACGTAAATTGTGCTTTGGGTGCTGCGCCGTATAAAAGTTCCAGGCCATTTCCTGCAGCATTAATAAATACCGGTGCAAAAAGATCATTACTGCCTGTGTTGTAATCTGGCCAATAGACTACGAAATAATAATTAGGAATTGTCTTTAATCCAAAAGCATCATCCACACCGTTTACATGAAACCCATCCAATGAAATCCAGTAGCCACCGGCGCTTGCAGCAGTTTGCCACCATCTCTGGGGCGCCGAAACGTCAACCTTTAAAGGTTTTGTTGCACCAGCTATTGTTGCAGCTACACCATTCACTTTCACATTTAGTGTTGAATTGCCGGAATCCCAGCTCACTATTTCTAATCCATTAATGGTTTGAGTTCCAGTATTAAAAGGAGTAACAAAAACAACCCCGGTGGCACTATAATAATATGAAGTTATAAATTGCCTGGTGTTGCCGTTTGCATCTACCCAGGTAAATAAGAGCATTCTTGTAACAGGGTTGATTCTTACTTCATAGTTGGTACCATTAATATTGAGTCTCCTAAAGTAGTTCAGAATTTTGTTGATATTTTCAAATGCAAGCGTGGTCGCCCATCTACCATTTTGCCAGGCATCGAATTCCTGCTGAGTGGCTTTGATCAGTGTAAGTTTTGTCCCATGCGCTCTTCCTGTAAGCAAAATGCTGTCTGCTGCTAATGAATCTAAAGAGAACTCGAAATCGGAGGCGAGTCCCAAGCCATCAATACCTCCATTTACGTTTCCATCAGGGTCAGAAAGCAGGTGCAGGTACGAATAGGTATCGAAAAGAAGAGATGGCGTTTGCAGTGCCTTCAAACGATAACTGCTTTCTCCTACTGTGCCGGCTGTTGACTGGTTGAAATCAGAATACATCTTTACGCGATTCGAATCGCTAAAGCGAAAATGGTAATGGTAAATGCCACCAGTTCCTGTTTTAATAGTTGCATTCCATCCTGCCGGGGAACTAGTCAACGCCGACTGATATTTTTTTACTGCAGCGTTTATACGTTGATCAGGCGACTCCACAAATGCTGTATCATATTTTTTACAAGCGGAAAAAACAAACACAGATAACAGGAGGAGAGCCGCGCTTATTTTCAGATAAAATTTATTTCGGTTCATTAATGGTAAGTTGATTAATAAAGCTCATTTACAATTGCGTTTCTAACCCTTAGTTGCAGTGTATAAAAATCAATATTCCAGGCTTGCTTATAATAGTTGATAACTATTGATTCTTTTTGTCTAAGCTTAGCCTGTGCTTCAGCAGCAGTGGTGCCTCTGATGCTGGTTCCCGTAATGCTGTTGACGATGTTATCAAACCCCGATTTTCCTTCGATCAACATAATAGAAATCATTTCTGCAAAGTCTTCACCAGGACTTGATAAAGCGTAAGCGGTTACGAAGCCATCCTGACGTGCTGAATAGTCATCGGTATTGATCCAGTCCGCTGTATAAAAACCTTTTGTTACCTCATCAAATGATACCGGTCTGCGAATGTTTTGATCAAGGATATGGGCAAACTCATGATGGATTACATGAAACATTTGTTTGGGAACAGCAGAATCTGCGGGCACATAGCCAGGCATTGTTTTGTTTTTAAAATCGTTCAACAGGTAAAGAACAATTTTGCGTCCTCCTTCGGCAGTTCCCAAAGTAATACTCCCATCCATATTCCAATTGGCGCTACCTGCCAAAACAAAAAGTTTTGGAGAATATTTTTTAAAGAAAAGTTCACCACCCTGCAATATGTAAGGCTCCATCCAAACCTTTTTTACTGATCGCATAACAGGTATAACCTTTTCTTCTTTAGGAGGTACAATATTCTTATTTACATCCAGCTCAAACTGGTCCCACTTATATTTTGTAGCAATATTATAAGGTACCACCAATGTGTCATACAGCCACTTGTCAAGAGCTGTTTTTGCCCAGGTATCACCACCAAGTCCGGATATATCATCTACTGTCAACGGATCTTCTTTTCTACAAGAAAAAAAAGCGACTGAACCAAAGAGAAGTACCAAGAAAATTTTTAATCGCATAACTATATAAGTTTTTATCTGGGATTTTGTTCTATTCCTGATTGCTTTGCCGTTGCCGGAATTTGAAATACCCGGTGAGGGTCATTGACTCCAAGTGTAAAGGTTTCTCCTAAAACAGTCTTGTGAACAACAGGTATTTTATACCGCAATATGTCAAACCAACGTAGGCCTTCATGCACAAACTCAGTTCGTTTATAGGCGAGAATGGTGTTGATCAATCCTACTTGTGTATTGGTTGTACCCCAAGCCGAATTAATTTTTGAAACAGTGAGGTTGTGTACAGAAGGATTGTAGGAAACAATTCTTGTACTCAAATAAGTATTAAGCAAAGCAATGGCGTTATTAAACTGGTTTGTATAAGCATATGCTTCTGCCAGGTTGAAAAGAACTTCTTCTACAGTAAACAGAGGAACCATTACGTAGCCATTTCCAAAGTCAGCATTTACCGATACTCGTACAAAGTATTCATTGATCTTCGGAACTACAATGTGATTTTCAGCATAAAACCCGGTAGCAAATGCCCACTGACCTCCTGTTACTGGTTCGTTTCTCAGAATCTGGTCCCTCACTGCTGGCGTCATAGCATAACGGGCCAGAATATTGGTGCGAAACCAATAAGAATTTGTCTCGGCTAATAAAAGGTTGGCGTTTTCTGTAGCCTTTGCATATCGCGGAGCAATTTCATTAAGCCCAATTGTTGAATACTCAGTATTCCATGGTCTCAGATTAGACAAAAAATCGTTGTTGGGAACCGCTTGTAAGCCATATTGAATGACTTTTTGATAATCTTTTTTGTAAAGAAAAAATCTGGCAGCAAATGCATTAGCTGCGGACTTCGTGAAATGGTATTTGGGAACAGAATAAGATTTGTCGTCCAGGTAGGGTAATCCTTCCAGCAGATCCTTTTCAATACTGGCATATACTGAAGCCACAGTGCCGCGGCTGTATTGCTTAATAAAATTTTTCTCTGGCTCGGTTACATAAGGAACACCTGGATCCGAGGAGGCAGTAGCAGGATCATAAAACTTAGCAAAAATGTTTACCAGCAAAAAATGAGAGTATGCTCTGGCCACTAATGCTTCTGCTTTTTGTGGGGTATAGGCATTTTGATTTGATGCCTGGCTAATGGTTTCTAGTGCCTGGTTGCAAGCGGCAATGGCATGATAGCAGGCAAACCAGTACCACTCAGGAGTATCTTCGCTAGTTGATCTCGTATCCTTGAAAAAGAAAGCGTCGGCATTGGCAATATTTAAGTCGGGGCTTCCTGCATCGCCTGATCCAATATCTCCAGCATTATCGGTTGATGTTTCGATGAATGGAATATAGTTTGCTCCGGGATATGCTCTGCCTAGCAATTGCGAAACTTTTTCCGGTGTATCAAGCTTGGCCCTGTTATCGGGTTCTTTCTCTAGAAATTTTTTGCAAGAGGGAAGGAAAACAAATCCCGCCACAACAAATAGTAAAGATCTGAATTTTATGATGCTCAGTATGTTGTTCATAGTTTTCATCAGAAAGTAAGTTTGAGTGAAAGCGTAATTTGTTTTTGAATGGGCTGTGCTACACCGCCGGCATTAAAAAACTCAGGATCTTGTCCCTGCAATTTTTTGTCAGAGTAAATCAACCACATGTTGGACGCTGCTGCAGTAATAGACGCATTTTTAATTACTGATAAACGTTTGAGTGCAGAACTACCAAGCTGGTAGGTCAGAGAAACGGTTTTAAGCCTGGCAAAACTTCCATCAGCTACCCTGGCTGTAGAATAGTTATAGTTGTTATAAGGATAAGAACTTGAAGCTGTCGTGAGATAACTGAAATATAAATCAGAAATAGAAGGGATATTGGTTATTTTTTCATCCCCGGGCATTTCCCAACGGTCCCAGAATTCTTTTGGCATGGCATCGAGGTCAACATACCCGCCTCTGAACGCAGGATACAGGCGTATCTTATTGCCTGCCTGGTACGTAATAAAAACATTAAGGGCCCAGTTTTTATAATTAAATGTGTTGGAAAAACCTCCTGTAACCGGCGGATCCACGGGGCCTTCGTAAACTAAATGTTCAATACTGTCGCTTTGCAGGTACACTCCCTGACCAACTTTTCCTGTTTCGTCAGTAAAGAGTGGAACTCCTGTTTTATGGTCGAGTCCCTTGAAATCTATCGAAAACAAGCTGTTTACAGGATAGCCTTCTCTATTGCCGCCCTCAGGTTTTACTAAGTCGAAGATCAATGGTACATTGTCCGCATTGGTGATTTCTGTTTGATTCAATCCGAAAGTAATTGTCGATTTCCATCCAAAGTCCTTCTGTCTAATAATCTGGCCACTCACTAAAAATTCAAAACCATATGACTTCATGTTGGCATAGTTGGCCACCTTATAAGGTTCTCCACCAATTCCTGAAGTCTTAATTCGGCTGATCAAATCAAAGCTTCGCCTGCTGTAACCATCAACACTTGCACTAAGCCTATTGTCAAACATACCAATATCAATACCCACGTTTCCCTGGTAATTTTTTTCCCATGTGAGATCGTTATTCTGAAGATTAATAATGTCGATTATGGATTCTCTTTCATCGGCATATGGTCTGTTTGTGGTTCCGCTCCTCAATACTACATCTGCATTTGTAGCAGGGCCAAGGCTTGCAGTAATACCGTAGCTTGCTCTTAACTTCAGGTAATTGATCGCATACACCTTTGACATGAAGCCTTCCTGTTCAACATTCCATGCACCACCAAAACTCCATGTCGGCAACCATCGTGCATTTCTGGAAGCGCCTAAAACATTCGACCCATCATACCTTACCGTTCCATACAAATTATATTTTCGATTGTACGTGTATTGCGTATTAAAATAAAAAGCAGCAAAACGGTCATAATATTTCTGCATTTCATAATAAGGGAAATTCGCTTCGATAGTTTGTTTTAGGATTCGGTAGTCGATGAAAGGAATACCACCGTTATTGTATTGGTAGCCATACCCCGTATTACTGAAGTTTTGCCTGTCAGCATATTTAATCTGTTGTCCTAATAAAAAACTCACTTCATGTACATCATTAAACGTGTTGTTATAGTGAAGGCTATTACGCAAATCAAAGTTTGTCAATTGATCCTCTGTACGATTATAAAATCCCCCATAGGGCAATACCGAAACCGCCGGATCATTTGGATGATCTGGATCTTTGTATAAAAATTTATTTCTCTCATTGATGACGGGATCCCCAGCACCCGCTCTATAGGCATTAGCCATGTTCGAGTTTTCAGTGATCTGGTGTTCGCGGGATGATTTTACATAGCGTAAAGCTCCAATGAATTCATACCGCAAATGATTGTTGAATTTGTAGTTCAACTCACCTTGCAGTTTCAAATCGATGACATTCAGATCAATATAGTTGTTCGCTAGTTCGTTAATGATATTGAACGGAGCATAGTTTCTTCTAAAATATTCAAGATTGCCTGCAGAATCATAAGCAGTGAGTGCACGGTTGGTATTCAGGGCATAACTAAACGGATTGATATCGAAATCTCTTTCGAATTGTCCGGCAACAGGATTGCCAGTGCGTTTTATTGTTCCCGGGGCTTTTTGTTGACGAACCGAACCTACTGTCATAAAACCGACAGACAGTTTATCATTGAAGTTATAGTTGTTCCGAAAGTTAAGCGTATACCTATTTACTTTATCTGCAATGGTCCATCCATTGTCATGATAAAAACTTGTAGAAAAAAATGTTTGTGACTTATCAGTACCAGTAGAAATACTGAGTGAGTGTTCCTGGACCAGTGAGTTTCGGAAAAGTACGTCAAACCAATCCGTATTGGCGTTTGCATATTTTAGCAAAAAATTTCTTTTTGCTTCAGTTGTGTTCTGCAAAGGAAAATTACCATAAGCATTAGCGTCAAGTGCGGCATACATTTGGCCGTACACTCCATAGTTAGGCAAGTTTAAAATATTGTAATATAAATATCCTTTGCGTTCCAATTCGCCAAGCACAGACATTTGCTGTGCTGAATTCATAATGTTGTAATCAAGATAGCTCGGTTTTAGCTGTGTGCTAAAATTGCCTGTGTAGGAAACAACTGCTTTTCCTGATCTTCCTTTTTTTGTGGTGATCACAACCACACCATTCATAGCACGAGCACCATATAAGGCAGTAGCAGCAGCATCTTTTAGTATGTCGATAGTTTCAATATCATTGGGATTGAGGCCTGCAACTGCCGACCCAAGCAGGGTAGTGGGGTCGCCACTGGAAAGCTGGTCGTTGGAAATGTTGACGATATCTTCAAGTACAACACCATCCACCACCCACAAAGGTTTGTTTTCACCATTTATAGATGTGGCACCACGAACACGAATTTTCGGAGCTGTGCCGAAAGTTCCCGACACGTTTTGAACAGATACGCCTGCGGCCTGTCCCTCAATCATCCGGCTTACATCAGAAGCGCCGGTGATCTTAAGGTCATCTGCTTTCAGAGTAGTGGCCGCACCGGTAAACTTTTTCTTATTTAAGGTTTGAAAACCAGTGATAATTACTTCCCCCAGCTGTCCTTCAGACCTTACCAACGCAACATCTATAGCGGCCTGGCCTGAATAGGCGAGGGTTTGTGAAATTTTGCCTGCATATGAAATTCGAATGCTATCGCCCCGAATTCCCTGGATAAAAAATATACCAGCCGAATTGGTGACGGTTCCCAGCCTGGTTCTGAGGTTTTGAACTGACGCTCCTGACAAGGGAAGGCCATCTTCAATAGTGGTCACTTTTCCTGTGATTCTATTACCTGGAATCGTATCCTGGAAGAAATGCCTGGCGGTATTACCTGAATGAGCATAGGAGTGGGATGAGATCAGGCCTAAAAAGAAAAACGCAAAACTTAAAAACGAAATTTTATTTTTTAATAGGAATTGGTTGTAGTCAATTGCAAAGGTCATAAACAGCCTCATTTGAATTTTAAAAAGACAATAAAAATGTGCTAAACGTTGTAAATGTACCCTAAAATAGTTCATTTGTTCGGAGCAAAGTGGCATGTTCGAGGTCAATTTACAAGAGGCAGATTTAAATTATAAACGTAAACAAAAAGTAATAGTTGCTAAAAAGGCCAATGTTATGTTCGGCCAAGTTTAGGTCGCATGATATCCGGGAAATTTTATTATGTGTTTATCTAATTGTTGAATAGGATTTGGATTTCTGAGTGTTGAACTAGAAGTAGTCTTTAGGTCCTAAAATGGCAAGTTGTAATATGTCCGCATCCTTGGAACTATTTAAGTATAAGAAATCGCCGATATATCCCTTTCCATTCTATTTAGGCTTATACTTTGCCTCCTGGAAGATCATTTTCGCTGGTGTGGTCAAAATTTCCTGCAAAGTCATTTCTGGTTTATTCTCGGCGAATTTTTGCACTATACGCCAGCCAATCCATTGACCGATATTTCCAGGAGTGCCATTGCCCTGAAGATCATGCGGCATATCCTGGGTGAACGGGCCTTCGCCTAAATAATTTTTCATCCGCTCCTGGTCAACCGTGTAAGGGTCAGGAGTGCTTTGTAAAAATTCGCCCCAAATATTGCCTTCATTCTTTTTAATGAATTCTGTTTGATTTTTGGAATATCCGGTTTTCAAAGTGTCTGACGCCTCGGGTAAAAATTTGTCCAACAAATACCATTGCTTTCCTCTTTCGATCATTTGTTCAATTAAAGATGTTGATTCACTGTTATCAGTGTAAATATGATTGGCGATAGACCGGATTGAATTGGGAACAATGTAATCTTCGTTAAATCTTCTGCGTAAATAATCAGGATATTGAACTGGATCATAACCTGCAAAATCGCTGCCTAAAAACATCTGAAGACTAATGATCAAAGTATCCTGGTAATAAGTTGTTCCATAAACTTCCTGCGGATCATCCGGATTAAAGCTTTCAACAGAAACAATAACATTCGGAATTTTAAAAGAAGCATAATAATGCTTTATATACTTAAAACTTTGTTCAAGACCACTTCTGACGTTGTCCAGGTTCTTGTATTTTTTTTCGACGGCATCTGCCAAGGGTTTTATGCTATTGTAAAAAATTTTTACGGCCTGTTCATATGTCTTGCCTTGTTGCGTCGCCATTGCATTAATTGGTGAAAGGAACTCTGAGTATAACGGTAAAAAGGAAGGATATTTTCTCTGCAATTCATTTAAAGATTGGTCAATTCGATTGGTATCTATGGCAAAGAAGTCCTTGTCAAACCGTTCCATTTTTACATTCACCTTAATATCTGAAACGTTTGGTTTGCCATTTGAATTAGTACAGGAGATTCCAGCATAAAAAAGCAGTATGCTAATAATAAAACGCATGCTGTTGTTAACGGTTTTATTCATCATTTATTTCGGAACTTTGCGGTTTAACAGATTTAACGAAGATGAAGATTTTTTTAGCGCAGCAAAATTATCATATCGGAAATTTTGAAGAGAATGCAACAAAAATCATTGATGGCATTAACAAAGCAAAACAAGTTGGTGCTGACCTTGTGGTCTTTTCTGAGTTATGTATTTGTGGTTATCCTCCAAGAGATTTTTTAGAGTTTAAAGACTTTATTGGTCAATGTTACGACACATTGGATCGAATTAAGGAACATGCCGATGACATTGGCGTGCTTGTTGGAAGCCCTGCTCACAATCCGCAAAAAGAAGGAAAGGATCTATTCAATGCGGCTTTTTTACTTCATGAAAAAAAGATCAAGGCAGAAGTTCATAAAACCTTATTACCTAACTACGACGTATTCGATGAATACCGCTATTTTGAACCGGCGTTTGAATGGAAATGCATTGATTTTAAGGGAAAGAAACTGGCTGTAACCATATGTGAAGATATCTGGAATTTAGGAGATAATCCTTTATATCGCATTACTCCAATGGAAATGCTGATCAAAGAAAAGCCGGATGTAATGTTGAACATTTCTGCATCACCTTATAATTATGCAGCAGATGTTGTAAGGAGAAGCATTATGGAGGCGCATATTTTGAAGTACGGTTTGCCCATACTCTATTGCAATACGGTAGGTTCTCAAACAGAAATTGTTTTCGATGGTGGGAGTTTGGTTTATGATGCAAGTGGTAACCTGGCGAAGGAGATGAAATACTTTGAAGAAGATTATTATTTGGCAGATCTGGCCTGCCTAAATCCCTCCGGCGGAGGGACTTCGCTGCAGCACAATTCCTTACTTGTTGAAGAATCTTTTGGTCATTCGAGGCTTTCTGAAAGTACGGAGGCGAACAATCCATCGACAACTACCATAAGTCGGGTTAGTGACAGGAACTCTTCACTCGCTGACGGAGGACCGAAAGCGGCTACACGCCAATATTTTTATTCTCCTGCTGAAGTAGGCCGCGATTCTGATACTTTAAAATATTTAACAGAAACAAAAAACATCCAGGAAATTCATGATGCCCTGATCTTAGGAATACGTGATTACTTCCATAAGATGGGATTTAAAAAAGCAACGTTAGGGGCAAGCGGCGGAATAGACAGTGCAGTAGTGCAAGCCCTGGCTGTTGAGGCTTTAGGCAACGAAAACGTTCATGTTCTCCTCATGCCATCGCAATACTCATCCGACCATTCAGTCACTGATGCCAAAAAATTGAGTTCTAATCTTGGGAACAGGTATGACCTTATCGCGATCAAGGACGTTTATGAAAGTTTTTTACAGTCACTTCGTCCTATTTTTAAAGACCTTCCATTCAATGTTGCTGAGGAAAATATTCAAAGCCGTACAAGAGGCAACTTATTAATGGGACTTGCAAATAAGATGGGCTATATTTTATTAAATACATCTAATAAAAGCGAACTGGCAACCGGATACGGCACTTTATATGGAGATATGGCTGGTGGCTTAAGTGTACTTGGAGATTTATATAAAACACAGGTGTACGCTTTGGGAAAATATATTAATAAAGATCAAGAAATTATTCCAAACAATATTTTGGTTAAAGAACCGTCTGCAGAATTAAGACCCAACCAAAAAGATAGTGACAGCTTACCGGATTATGCAACACTTGACAGAGTATTATATCAATACATTGAATTAAGACAGGGTCCTAAAGAAATTATTGCCCAGGGTTACGATCCTAAAGTGGTAGCAAGGATTTTGAAATTAGTTAACACCAATGAGTATAAGCGCAATCAATTCTGCCCAATTATTCGCGTAAGTTCCAAAGCATTTGGTGTTGGAAGACGGTTACCGATCGTAGCAAAATATTTATCCTGATTAATGTTTGAGGTTCACAATGGCAGTTACTGCCCCGAATCCGGTCACAGTTGTATCTTTTAGTAAGGATAATCTCGTACCGGATAATTCTTTTATTCTAAAACTTCCTCCAATACCTGCCACGGCTCCTGCTGAAACGTTTAAAACAGTTTCGTTGTTTAAAAAACTCCATGTGAATGCTGAAGTGGCAGGTGCATTGGTACAAACGTTCGTGTTTTCAGAAATTGTTCCACTATTATTCGAATTAAAACGGATTGTATTGTCAAGTGTACAGGCAGGAATGGTTCCGGTTGTACTGAAATCAACAAGAATATTTCCATTAGGATCGCCAATTCCGCCATTATCATATCTCCAGTCACCATTTGTGAGCTGTTGAGTTTTATCAGCCGAAGAATTTGAATCTTTGTTTTTTTCGCATGAAAGAATCAAAAAACAAAGTGCAGTAATTAAAAGAGTATATTTCATACGTAAATCTTTCATTAAATAATTTAATCCAGGTAAAAATTACGTGCATTTTTTAAGCCAAATGATTAAATAGCTAAATTTTAGCTTTACGGCAGAATCTTTGCTAATGCACAGATTGTATTTTAAAGACCTAAACCGCATTTATGTTCAAAACCTCTGAAGATATTCGACAGCTTAATGAAAAGATTGGTTATGCAGGCCGGTTTGTTGAAAGCATCCGTAATGAAGTTGGTAAAGTAATTATTGGTCAGAGTTACATGCTTGACCGTTTATTAATCGGGCTTCTTAGTAATGGCCACGTGCTGCTGGAAGGCGTACCAGGTTTAGCAAAAACGCTAACAATTAAATCACTTTCTCAGGCAATTCATGCAAAGTTCAGCCGTATACAATTTACTCCAGATCTTTTGCCTGCCGACGTAATTGGTACCCTGATCTACAACCAACAGAAAAATGAATTTGTGGTTCGTAAAGGTCCCATCTTCGCCAATTTTATTTTGGCAGATGAGATCAACAGGGCCCCCGCCAAAGTGCAAAGTGCTTTGCTGGAAGCCATGCAGGAAAGACAAGTAACCATTGGTGATACGACTTACAAATTGGAGGAACCGTTTCTGGTTTTGGCTACTCAAAACCCATTGGAACAGGAGGGAACGTATCCCTTACCCGAAGCACAGGTAGATAGATTTATCATGAAAGTTGTAGTAGGCTATCCTTCCCGTAGCGAAGAACAAATTATCATTCGCCAAAATGTACAGGGTGCAACAACACCCGCTTTGAACCAGGTGGTATCTGTACAGGAAATTGCAAATGCCAGGGAAATGGTGCGTACTATTTATATGGATGAAAAGGTTGAGCAATACATCCTCGACATTGTTTTTGCCACGCGTAATCCCTCAGAATACAAATTGGATAATTTAAAGCCTTTGATCTCGTATGGTTCTTCTCCAAGAGGCAGCATTAATCTCGCTATTGCTTCCAAGGCTGTGGCATTTTTAAATAAAAGAGGTTATGTAATTCCTGAGGATGTAAGAAGCATTTGTAATGATGTACTCCGGCATAGGATAGGGTTAACCTATGAAGCCGAGGCTGAAAATATAGTCATTACAGATGTTATTGATCAGATACTTCAAAAAGTTGATCTTCCATAATGGAGAAGTCTAAAAAGTTCAAACGGTTCCAAAGTTGAAATAGCACTAAGCCCGGGGAACTGTTCAATTTTGTGAAACACAAATTATGCTCACAACTGCCGACATAATAAAGAAAGTCCGAATACTGGAGATAAAAAGTAAAAAGCTTGCAACGGATCTTTTTACTGGCGAATATCATTCCGCATTCAAGGGAAAGGGAATGTCCTTTAAAGAAGTTCGTGAATACGCAGCAGGAGATGATATTCGATTTATCGACTGGAATGTATCCGCAAGATTTGGCCATCCTTTCAGTAAAGTTTTTGAAGAAGAAAGGGAATTAACAGTGATGCTGCTTATTGACATCAGTGCCAGTTCCATGTTTGGAACATTAAACGCGAACAAAAAAGATATTGCTACTGAAATTGCTGCCGTTATTGCATTTTCTGCAGTTAACAATGGCGATAAAGTGGGTGTTATTCTATATAGTGATAAAATTGAAAAATATATTCCCCCAAAAAAAGGCAAGCAGCATGCGCTCTATATTGTAAGGGAGTTGTTATCGGCAGAACCGAAAAGCGCTACCACGCAGTTAAGCGCAGCATTAAAATATTTTAATAATACGACAAGGCAACAGAGCATTTCTTTTATTTTAAGTGATTTTATTGATGCCAACTACCAGGATGCACTTCGCATTTCGGGTAATAAGCACGACGTAGTTGGCGTGAAGCTGTATGATAGAATGGATAAGACTTTACCGGCCGTCGGGATGTTGCGGGTAGAAGATTCAGAAACAGGTAACCAAAAGTGGATCGATACCAATAGTTCATTTGTTCGCTTTGAATATGAAAAAGAATTCTTCCGGGTCACCGATTATTGCATTGAAACTTTTAAACGTGCGGGATGCAGTTTATTGCACGTTCGCACAGATGAAGATTATGTAAAAGTGTTGCAACGATTTTTTATCAGCAGGAATAAATAATGAAAGGCTATTTTTTATTACTCATATCGGTTCTTACCTTGTCTGTATCTGCTCAAAGGGTAGTTCTTAAAACGGATAAACAAAAAATCCTGATAGGAGAACAATTTCATCTACGCATCCAGGCAAATTTTTATAAAGGTGAAGCTTTAGATTTTTTTGAAGTAGATACCATGCCTGGTTTCGAGGTCCTTGATAAATCCGGAATTGATACCTCCAAGTTTAATGAAGGTGTAGCGTTGATACAAAATTTTACACTAACCAGTTGGGATTCCGGAAAAATTCAAATTGCTCCGCTTGTGTTGGGGAGTTATAGAACCAAACCTCTAACCATTGAGGTTGCTTATTCCCCCCACCCCTTTGATACCACCCAACCTTATCATGACATTCATGATATAATGGAAGCGAAACGGCCTAGTGAAAGCAGCTGGTATTGGTATTTAATTGGCATTTTAATTCTAATGCTTCTGTTCCTTTTATTTTTTCCAAGAGGTAAGCCAAAAAAATCCGGAGAATTTGTTTCAGATGAAGGTGCATACAAGCGGGCCTTAAAAAAGCTTGATATACTACAAAAGAAACCGTCACCGGATAACAAAGTATTTTACACGGAACTGATTCAAATTTTGCGTGAATACCTTCACAAACGAAAAAATATTTACTCGTTTTCAAAAACAACAGAAGATCTGTCTATGCAAATTGAAAGGCTGAATTTGGATACAGATCAATATCAACAATTGGTACAAGCCTTAGTGCTAAGCGATTTTGTAAAATATGCAAAATACCAGTCAACAGAGGAAGAAAGGAGAAATTCGCTTGAATCCATAAAAGAAAGTATTGTAGCAATTGAGAATTCAAATATCGCAACTCCTAAACTTCAAACTTCAGTTTCCTGATGCTGTATGACTGGTTACGACATATCGAATTCAAAAACCAATGGGTGCTGCCTTTACTTTTGTCCCTTCCTGTTCTTGCATGGTATTACTATCGAACCGCATCCTGGAGGAAGTCATCCTTTAAAGTTACCAGTACCGATGCTTTTACAGTTCGAACAGTAAGGAACAGTTTTATTCATTTACCCTTTTGGCTTCGATTGATTGCCATTGGTTGTGTGATTCTCTCTTTAGCACGACCACAGGTTCGTAATGTAACCAGTAAAACAAAAGGCCAGGGAATTGATATCGTTTTATGCATGGACATCAGCGGAAGTATGCTTTCGGCAGATTTTGTTCCAAATCGACTTGAAGTTTCCAAGCAAATGGCAGAAGAGTTTGTACGAAAAAGGCCAATTGACAATATTGGCTTGGTAATATTTTCGGGGGAGAGTTATACGCAATACCCTTTGTCAACGGATCACGACGGCCTGGTTAACCAGATTAGGGCACTAAGGAGTGGAATGTTGGTTGATGGAACTGTGATAGGCGAGGGGCTTGCAACTTCTGTGCAAAGGTTGGCTTCGAGTAAATTGAAAAGCAAAATCATAATTCTTTTGACCGATGGCAATGAACAACCACCAGAAACAAGGGTAATCGATCCGTACACAGCTTTAGAAATCGCCAAGGCTAAAGGCGTGAAAGTTTATACCATTGGTTTAGGTGCATTGGGAACAAGAACAGTAGAAGAGAGAGGAAATAAAATAGCAAGTTTTCTTGACGAAAACCTACTCAAACGAATTGCTACACAAACCAACGGTGCTTACTTCAGGGCGATTGACAAAGAAAGTCTCCAGGAAATCTACAGGCAAATTGACCGCCTTGAGAAATCGGATATAGAAGTGGTAACAAAAACAAAGTTTGAAGAAGAATTTGTCTGGTTAATTCTTGCGGCTTTATTCTTTCTGATGCTCGATATAATTTTGAGATATACTTCTTTAAGAACATTTCCATAACATGCAGGGCATCGTTTATAAATCAACGGGAAGTTGGTATAGTGTGAAGGACCACACGGGAAAAATGTGGAATGCCAGAATAAAAGGCGTTTTTAAGCTTGACGAAATCACATCGTCTAACCCAATTGCCGTAGGGGATATTGTAGATTTTGAAGAAGAGGACCAAAACGAGCAAACCGTCATTATCAACCGGATTCATGATCGTAAAAATTATATCAATCGACAATCGCCGCGAGCAAAAAGTCAGCAACACATAATTGCATCGAATATTGACCAGTCCTTATTAATTGCTACGATAAAAGAGCCTCGAACTTCGCAAGGTTTCATAGATCGTTTTTTAGTTGCCTGCGAAATGTATCATGTACCGGCAATCATTTTGTTTAATAAACTTGATTTATACAAGGATAAAGACGTGGCAAAATTTGAGAACATGAAAGAAGTCTATGAAAAAATTGGTTACCAGGTAGTATCAATCAGCCTGAAAGAAGATCAAAATATTGACCGTATTGAAAGACTTCTAAGGAATAAGATTACGTTAGTGAGCGGACACAGTGGAGTCGGGAAATCTACATTTATTAATGCTGTTATTCCGGACGCCTCCATCAGAACACAAAATATAAGTGGATGGAGCGGTAAAGGCCAACATACAACCACTTTTGCAGAAATGTATGAATTGGCATCTGGCGGAAAAATTATTGATACCCCAGGGATGAAAGAGTTCGGACTGATAGGTGTAGAAAGGCAAGAGTTGTCAGGTTACTTTCCTGAAATGAGAGAAAGGCTGAATGATTGCCAGTTCAATAATTGTCTTCATATTAATGAACCTGGATGTGCAGTGAAGCAAGCGGTAGTTGATGGACAAATAGACGAGGAAAGGTATATCAGCTATTATAATATAGTAGAGTCCATTCCGGAACAAACATGGTGATCAGGCAATACGCTTTTTATGCATATCAATTGTCATTAGTTTGCCTTCCAGTACGTTCGCCAATTCCACTACTGCCTTGTTATCTTTTTTCCTGGCATCTTTTGTTCTTGTTGGGAAAACAGAGATACCGTTGTAAATACTGTATTGCAAAGTAAGATGGTGATGCCCAAGAGTGAAATCCCAACTAATTGCATCAAAATCGTCTTCTTTATTTATGAAAACAACCTGCAGGTCATCGCTTAAAATATCAGCAATCTGGTAAAATCTTTTTAATCCACCGTCGCCGTCAATTACAGCTTCTGTACAACCTAAAGTTGTTCGTAGGGTGAGACTCATAAAATATAATTTTTACAATGAGCAATTTACTTAAAGACAATCCAGTGGACCGTTTTGTTGCATTATGCAATTATTAAGCCTTGAATTTTCCGGCTTTTCTTTGTTCTGCTTTGGACATATCCAGGGCACGTTCCGCACCAACATTCCGTCCATTGCTTGGACAGCCACGTTTAGCCTTGAACATAGAGCATGAAGTAACAAGAAATGAAAAACTGAAGATGAGAATAATGTAGCGTACAGTTTTCATTGATAACGGTTTTCCTAAAGGTAAAAGAAAATCCCGAGGATTAAAAGGCTTTTGAAGCTTCGTTAACAGAATCAAACCATTTAGAATAACCCACATAATTATTGGCAATTCTATTGATCTCACCTTCAATCTTTTCAGGTGAAATATCTTTTACTTTTTTAGCCGGAATGCCGGCATAAATAGCACCGCCTTCACAAATTGTGCCTTCTAGAACCACGGCTCCGGCCGCAATAATGGTATTGCTGTGAACTATTGAATTGTCCATTACGATTGCTCCCATTCCAACTAAAACATTATCGTGTACAGTACAGCCATGAACAATGGCATTGTGCCCAATTGAAACATTGTTGCCTATTATTGCCTTTGTTTTTTTAAAGGTGCAGTGGATAATAGCTCCATCCTGTATGTTTACTTTGTCGCCAATGCGAACACTGTTTACATCGCCACGGATCACTGCATTGAACCAAATACTGCATTCGTTACCCATAATCACATCACCAACAATTGTTGCGTTGGGAGCTATGAAGCAATTCTGTCCCCATTTTGGAAACTTTTCTTCTACTGGAAGAATCAGAGCCATTTCTTTGTGGTTTACGGCTGCAGATTTACGATTTTTTTCTGAGGCAGGTTAGAGACCGTGTTAAAGAATGGCGACATAAATACAGACTCCCTTATGTACGCCAATTTTCAATGATGATATAGTTCGGTAACTCTCATCAATTACCATTCTGATTTTGAAGGTTCATCAGGTTACTATATTTAAGGAAATGGAAATCTTACTTTAGCAAAATGAACCTTCGTCATTTATTTCTTCAGCATATTGCTCAAACTTCATCGGCTCCGCTGGCGCTGGAAATTGTAAAGGCAGAAGGCTGTGAATTGACAGATGCTTCCGGAAAGAAATATATTGATTTGATTGGCGGGATCAGTGTTGCTAATGTTGGTCATCGCCATCCAAATGTTGTTGAAGCCATAAAAAAACAGTTGGATCAATACATGCATGTGATGGTGTATGGTGAATTTGTTCAAAGTCCGCAGGTGCAATATGCAAAGCTGCTGACAGATCATCTGCCTGCAGCGTTAAATTCTGTTTATTTCACCAACTCAGGCGCAGAAGCAGTAGAAGGTGCAATGAAACTTTCAAAAAGAGCAACAGGTAGAACGGAAATCATTGCATTTAAAAATTCTTACCATGGTTCAACTCAAGGCGCTCTAAGCATTATCGGCGACGAATACTGGAGAAACGCTTATCGTCCACTGTTACCGAATGTTGTGCACTTAAATTATAATTCTTTTGAAGACCTGGCCTTCATCACTGATCAAACCGCCTGCGTAATTGCAGAAACCATCCAGGCCGAAGCGGGTATCATTGCCCCCAAACTAGACTGGATACAAGCATTACAAAACAAATGCAAACAAACCGGGACTCTTTTCATCCTGGATGAAATACAAGCAGGTTTTGGGAGAACCGGCAAACTCTGGGGATTTCAAAATTTTAATGTTACTCCCGACATTTTGCTTTTGGGAAAAGCATTGGGTGGAGGTATGCCATTGGGTGCTTTCATTGCTGACAAGAATTTAATGAACCATTTAACTAACAATCCAGTGCTGGGCCATATTACAACTTTTGGGGGACACCCGGTTTGCTGCGCTGCTGGTATTGCTGCATTCAAAATTTTACTCGAAAATGATTTTGGTGTTTCAAAAAAACAACAACTATTCAAATTGCTTCTCCAAAATGCCAAAATAAAATCCATTCGTTCTTTTGGATTATGGTTGGCTATTGAATTCGATTCGTTCGAAATTTGTAAGGCCATCATCGATGCCTGTATTCAAGGTGGGATGATTACCGATTGGTTTTTATTTGCGTCCAATTGTTTACGTATTTCGCCACCTCTTAATATATCAGATGAACAAATCGAAAAGGCTTGCGAGATAATAAATAATTCCATTAACCAGGTGTTTGGTTTGCGCTAACAAAACGTCCATGTTTCTTTCCTGATTTAAAAAAGCGCAATTTTTTCTTTGGCAAATGAAATTCTTATATTTACTTTGTAAAACAAAGTGCTTTTTATGAACGTAGAAAATACCCATTTAGATACGTTACAAGATATTCGGAAAATGATGCAACGGTCCAGCCGTTTCATCTCACTGAGCGGTTTAAGTGGCATAGCTGCTGGCATATGGGCATTAATAGGGTCATATTTTGCCTATACCTGGTTAAATGAATACTATAATGAGTATTATAATAATGGAGGTTTTACTGGCTCGTCTTTTCACGAACTTAAATTGAACCTTTTTTTACTGGCTGTTGCTGTTTTGACCCTTTCAATAGTTTCTGCTTTTTACTTTACCTGGCGAAAAGCCGGTAAGGATAACATTCCAATGTGGGATCATTCCATGAAGTTGTTAACGATTAATCTGCTGATTCCATTAATCACTGGTGGGTTGTTTATCCTCTCTATGTTACAGCAAAACGACTGGCATTTTATTGCACCGGCATTTTTAATTTTTTATGGTCTGGCTTTAGTAAACGGTAGCAGGTATACTGTCACAGACATCCGCTATCTTGGATATCTTGAAATTATTGTAGGTCTGGCAAATACACAATTTACCAGATCCGGGCTCTATTTCTGGGCTTTTGGATTTGGCATCTTACACATCATTTATGGATTCGTGATGTGGTGGAAGTATGAAAGAAAATCAAATTCAAATAATAATTAAATGGTTTCTGAAATAAAGAACTGGAATGGCAGCAAACAACCCCATAGCAGGCTTAAATAAAATTTTTGATAATCGTATCCGTTTGGGTGTGATGAGTATTCTTATAGTGAATGAAGAGGTCAACTTTAACGATTTAAAACAAATGCTTGAAGTAACAGACGGTAACCTGGCTACTCACCTTCAAACGCTGGAAGAAAGTGGTTATATAAAAGTGCAAAAAGGATTTATTGGCAGAAAAACAAATACAACATATGCAGTTACCAGGGCAGGCGAAAAAGCGTTTAATGATCACATTACAGGGTTGGAAAAAATAATTAATGGAGTAAAATAAATTTTTTTGTCTATTTACTTTGAAATACAAAGTGCTTTTTAAAATGAAAAATTATAAAATACTCGTGAAAGTTTATACAGTGTCGTCGCTGATTATTTTGTTAAGTGTGTTACTCAACTGTTTATTATTTGAGTGGCCGTTGGGGACGATTGCCCTTGCTCTATTTACGTCAATCGTACTCGCTTCTCCAGCCTTAATTTCTCTGCAGATAGTTATCTGGCTTTGCCAGAGGATAAATTTTGAAAACACATTTATGTGGATGCTTTTACTATCAATTATTCCTCTTTTGTCTCTCCTTACGGCCTGGATGTTTTCAGATTTTGTCCC
>Ga0070664_100000571_pt1 | contig 28047 bp, 23 predicted proteins | sample KBSC73metaG_FD_65863 | JGI IMG/M metagenome (GOLD analysis project Ga0070664, IMG submission 65863) | Corn rhizosphere microbial communities from Kellogg Biological Station, Michigan, USA - KBS C7-3 metaG | ecosystem: Host-associated > Plants > Roots > Rhizosphere > Soil ... | reverse complement strand
ATCGATGCGGCCGTTCGCCGCCGCAGCATCTGCTCGTGCGCTGAGCACTGCGAATTGCGGACTGTCGAGTGCGATTCCCTCGGAGGGTAGATCCTTCGTTTCTTCGAGCATCGCGAGCGCGAGGTCGAGGCGTTTCCCGGCTTCCTCCCCACGCCCGAGTCTTCGCAGCGGATCCGAGGACTTCGCGAGCAGCTCTGCGCGCGTGCGCTGTGACTTGGTCGTCTTCGGCGTGTCATCGAGGCGCTTCAATGCGTTGTCGTAAACAGCAAGTGCACGTTCCGGATCGCTCTCCTTCAGCAGATCTCCCAGCTCACGACTCGCCGTCGCCAGTCGTCCGCGGCTGGCTGCGTCCTTCGGATCGCGAACTGCATACTCGTCAGTGATGTCGACGGCTTTCTGGAGCGGAATCGTCGGATCGACCGAAGCGCCGGGATCGGCCTCTTTCACCTCACGCAGGATCATGCCTTCACGCAGCAGGATCCCATATCGATGGCTCATGCGTGTGAGCGCGCTCGTATAGGTCGTGCGATCACCGATCTCGTGCGCCTCTTGAATTGCCGTCAGCGCCTCCGGCAAGTTGCCCTGCAGACGAAGCGCATTGGCCATCACGCTGAGCGCCGAGCTGCGGCGCATGTCGGTATCGGGTCCGCCCTCGATCCTGTCGAGCTCGAGTACCCGGCGCAGCGCTCGAACCGCATCTTCGTATTGCGACATGTTCGTGAACGCCAGCGCCACGTTGCTGATGATGAACAGCACGTCGGTAAACTCTTTTCTATCCGGAGTGCCGATGCTCAAGAAGCGATCTGCGAGCGTGGCCGCCTTGCGCGCGTGTGTCAGTACTTCGTCGCGTCGCCGCCCCTCATCGGCCATGATCATCCGATCCTGCGCGATGTTGATCGCCAGGAGCAGGGCATGACGATCGTTCGGCCTCTCCGCGCGCACTGCATCGACATAGCCCTCGGCGATCTCGAGATTGCGCTCCGCTTTGTCGAACTCGCCGAGATTGGCATCGATGGGTACACCTTGAATGTGCGCGACACGCCAGTAGCCATCGCCGAGAGCCAGCATGAGATCGAGATCGCCGTGCACGTCCTTCGCAAGACCTTCGAGGTACTGCAGCGATGCAGTGACCAATCGCTGCCGCGCCAACGTCGATTCGGGCAGTCCCACGATGGACCTGTCGAGCTCGAAGACCTTCGAGGACAGCGCTCGCAGCTGATCGAACCGCCGCTCGGCAATGACGCGTTCTCTGTTCACCGCGAACAGTCCAGCGCTCAGCGCCACGAGCAGCAATGCTCCTGCCGCCACGGAGACACGATTGCGACGCACGAACTTCTGAGCTCGATACAGCACTGAGTCGGGCCGCGCGCTGATGGGCCGATGAGTCAGGTAGCGGCGCAGATCATCGGCGAACGCGGTGGCCGAGCCGTAGCGTTCCTGCGGCGACTTCTTTAACGCCTTGCCGAGGATTGTCTGCAACTCGCCATCGACGCCGGGTGCGGTCTGCGTGAGCGGAGACGGATCGACGTGCAGAATTCCGTGAACAACTTCTGCCGGGGAGCTTGCCTGCGCGCCGGTTGGATGCGTGCCGCTCAGTAACACGTAGAGCAGCACGCCGAGCGCATACACGTCGGTCGCCATCGTGATAGGCGCATTCGTGAGTTGCTCGGGAGCGGCGTAGGCGGGAGTCAGTGCGAACATGCCTTCGCGCGTGACCATCGCGAAGCCTGGCAGATTGGCGTCCTCGACGAGCTTCGCGACGCCGAAGTCGAGCAACTTCACGACGCCATCGTGCGTGACCAGGACGTTCGAGGGTTTGATGTCCCGGTGTACGACCAGATGTTCCTGCGCATGCGTGACAGCCGCCAGCACATCCATGAAGAGTCGCAACCGCGCTTTGACATCGAGCGACTTCGAATCGCAATACCGATCGATGGGAATGCCTTCGACATACTCGAGCGCGAGGTACGAACGACCATCTGCCGTCGCGCCGGCATCGAGCAGCCGGGCGATGTTGGGGTGTGCGAGTCGACCCAGCAGTTGTCCTTCACGCTGAAAGCGCTCGGCCAGCCCGCCTTTCGGCGCAGCGCTGCTCAGGAACTTGATCGCACACTGTCCCTGGTAACGACCATCGCTGCGCACGGCGAGCCAGACCTCGCCCATGCCGCCGCGGCCGATCAGTCGCTCGAGGGTGTACGCGCCGACCTGCATGCCGCAGTTCGCGGCCGGTGCCGGCGGATCGATTGCGGAGCGTTCGAGAAAGCCCTGAGCGTCAAGCACTGCGTGACGCGCCAGCAGGCTCCGCACCTTCTGCGCGATCACGGGCTGCGTCTGCGTCAGCTCCGCGAGCCACGTTTCCCGCTCAGGGGGTTCGAGATCGAGTGCGCGATCGAGATAGGGAGCGACGCGATCCCATTCGAGCGAAGTGTGCGATGCTTGCTGCATGGCTTACTCGATCGGCTGACCGTCGAGATACTGGTGCAGCAGAATGCGGGCCTTCTCCCAGTCGCGCTGGACGGTCCGCTCCGACACCGAGCGCATGCGTGCGATCTCGGCGAGCGAGAAGCCGCAGAAGAACTTGAGGTCGACACATTCGGCGAGCGCGGGATCCACTCGCATGAGTTCTTCGAGCGCCTCGTTCATCTTGATGGAATCGAAATCCTCTTCCTTGGCGACGGGCAGCTCCATGGACAACGACGTGATCTCGAACTGACCGCCGCGCTTCTGCGCCTGGCGATCGCGCAGGTAATTGAGGATCAGCCCACGCATGGCGCGCGACGCGTAGACCATGAACCGTCCGCGATCGACGGCAGGTGCAGTTTCACGCTCGCAGATGTTGAGGAACGTCTCGTGCAACAGCGTCGTCGGGCTCAGCGTCGCGTGAGAGTTGCGGCGTAATTCCCGCTGCGCCATGCGATGCAATTCGTCATAAAGCGCGGCGAAAAGCGCCCGCCGCTGTGCGACGTCTCCGCCTTCAGCCGACTCGACGAGTGCCAGGAGCGCTTCTTCTGTCATGTCATGGAGCGCGTTGTTTGGACAAATACTAGCCTTCGCGGATCGACGCTCACAATGGCCCGTTGGTCCTTCGCGAAAAATATCGGGGCGCTGTCGTGTTTGCCTCGGCAACCGTGACTACCTAGTCAGGACCCTGGGAATAGCGAGGAACGGACGATGATCAACAGACGAACTTGGGCGGCACTCGCCGCCATCGCGGGCATAGTCACGGCGGCACCGGCTTCGGCCACTCTGGTCACCTCTCGCGATGCATTGGGCGGCACCGATTTCATCGACTGGGAAACGGTCGGCTCGTCGTTCGACTCGTTGCCCGAGCCCTTGGAGATGACCTCGAACGGCGGCGTCACGGCGATCGTCCGTGGATCTGGCAACGGCCTGGTACGTGACGGCTTTCTCGGCAGCCTTTTGCCCTTCAGAACGGTCGAGTCCAGGCGCTGTGGTGCCGATGACGCCGGGCAGCCCATCAATTGCGGAGTCCCGCGCATCAGCCTGTCATTTGCCTCGGGGCTGACTGCCTTCGGAGCACAGATCGAGGATGAGGGCTTCGACTCGTTCTTTACCGGCAGCATTTCGGTGTTCGATTCGATCGGCAATCTGCTCGAGTCGTGGACCGCGGGCGGTTTCAATTCCGCACCGTTCCTCGGCGTAACGCGAGCCACGGCGGACATCTTCCGCATCGACTTCGGCACCAACACGGGCAATGACTTCGCGATCAATCGCGCCGACTTCATCGGCGGATCGCCCGAAGTGCCGCCGCCGCCGCCGTCATCGGTTCCGGAACCTGGATCGCTGGCGCTGTTCGGGCTCGCGTTGTCGGGTGCAGTGTTCATCCGCCGGAGGAAGAGCCGCGAGTTGAGTAGTCGATAGAGTTGCTTTCGCGGGGCTGCAACCTTGCTGCCGATCGAAGCGTCGCAAGGCGATGCGATCGGCTCTGCAAAGAGCAACGCTGGGCGTAGTGGCAGCGATTGCGATAACAACAGCCATGGATGCCACAGGGTTGTCGGCATTCAGTGCACTGCCGTTGTTTCCGTTAATGGGTCTCCTTTCGTATCTCGAGAAGCACTCGCGTCAGGACATCGGCCTGGTAGGGGGGCGGCCGCTTGGCTATGGCCTGGCCATCCTCTATCCGACACTGGTCCTCGGGGCTGTCGGAGGTATCTCCGCTGCATCAGGCGCGCTCGATGCCGCGCAGATTGATTGGAGCGGGGCCTGGCGCAAAGTCGCGATAGTGTCGGCCGCCACAGTGGTCGTTGCGCTCATCACGGAAGAGGGATTCTTCAGAGGCTGGCTCTTCGCCTCCCTGCGACGCGCAGGTCTCAACGGAGCTGCAACCCTGGTCGTGAGCAGCCTGGCGTTCTCACTCTGGCATTTGTCGGCCGTCACGCTCAGCACAGGATTCGATCTGCCTGCGGCGCAGATCCCCGTGTTCATGCTCAACGCAGTTGTCCTGGGGTTGATCTGGGGCCTGTTGCGGGCGAACTCCGGTTCGATACTCGTCAGCAGCGTCAGTCATGGACTGTGGAACGGAGGTGCATATGTGTTCTTCGGATATGGCACGACCGCTGGTGCGTCAGGAATCCACGACACGGCGATCTACGGCCCCGAGGTGGGCATCCTTGGATCGGGGCTGAATCTCCTGTTTGCCGCAGCGCTGTGGGGATGGACTATGCGGAGCTCCGCGAAGGGATCTGCACCGCTCGCGCAACCGCCGGTCGCGCAATGAACGCAGCCAGCGCGCGCTGTACGTTCGGCAACTCTTGAATCCTGACCAGATCACCCGCGCCGTAGTAGCCAACGAGATTCCGGATCATCGGGAACGTTCCGATGTCTGCGACCGTGAATTCGTTTCCCATGATCCACTCACGCGTAGCCAGTCGCTCCTCGATCAAGTCGAGCAGGCGGCGTGACTCCGCCACGTAGCGATCGCGCGGCCGCTTGTCCTCGTACTCCTTCCCTGAGAACTTATGAAAGAAGCCGACCTGACCGAAGATCGGACTAATGTTCGCAGACGTGAACATCAGCCACTGCAACGTCTCGTAACGTGCCACTCCGCTCACCGCGAGAAACTTGCCGCTCTTGTCCGCAAGATAAATAAGTATCGCGCCTGACTCGAACAGCGCGAGCGGCGAACCGCCGGGGCCGAGCGGATCGATGATCGCCGGGATCTTTGCGTACGGATTCAATGAGCGAAATTCCGCCGAGAGCTGTTGCTTCAGGTCGAAGCGCACCAGGTGCGGTTCGTAGGGCAGACCCGTTTCCTCGAGCATCACCGACGCTTTCACGCCGTTCGGCGAGTTGATCGAATACAGCTGAATGCGCTCCGGGTGATGCGGCGGCCACGTCCGGGTGATCGGAAAGGATTGCGGGAATTTCATCGTGCGACTCGCTTGCAGTCCGTTCGCGGGCCATGGTATCCGTTTGGGCATGCAACGGGCGGCGATGCGCGCATTGTTCATACCCGTCTACGGCCTTGCCGGGTTCGGCACCTTGGCCGCTTACATTTATTTCGTCACGGGCGTCATTGCGGGAGTCGAGGCTGTCGCGGACGGCAGGTACTTCCTGGGCCCCGTGCTTTCGCTGCTCAGCCTGTTCGGTGCGTTCGCTCTCTGGCGAGTCTGGTCGATTGGCGGCCGCATCTGGCGCTACGGCGCCTATATGAATGCGTCGCCGAAGGATTATCGGTACGACCGTGCCGGCATGGCGGCCGCCGGTGCAGCCTTCATCGGCTTCGTCGCGATCTCCGCTGCGATCGATCGAGGTGGCGTCCTATTCTTCAGCTTCGTGCTCATGCCGGCGACCTGCCTTGCGATCCTTACGTTTCTCTGGATCACGTCCGACCCGTCATCACCGCCGGCTCGCAGCAGCGAAGGCGCCAACGATCGTCCCACCTCCGCAGGTTTAACGCTCGCGGATTTGCCAGGCGTCGTCTGCGGAGCGGTGCTTGGTCTGTACGGGGTCTATCGTTTCGTGCCGCTGCCGGTTTCCGGCATGGGTATTTGCGACTGGACTCTCTTCTATCCGCTCGAGTCGGGCCTGTGGCCCTACGACCGGAGCGAGGTGTTCGATGGTTGTAGCGATGGTGCGTCGATGGTCAGCATGATCTGTGGCGTGCTGTCGATCGTGTGCGTGATTGCCGCCGCGGCCGCTGCCGTCATCGGCAGAAACGCAAATGCACTACGCGGGGCGTGGGCTACTGGAATCGTCGTCGCAGTTGTTCTTGCCAGGTTGGCAATTCAGAGGGGCTTTGCTCCCGGTGCGCAACACGTCGGGTGGGTGGCGTCAGCCATAGTCGGCGCACTCATCGTTTTAGCCGTCGCGTGGCTCGGTTATGTTGGTGGAAGGCGTGGCGTAGAGTTGCGCCGGCGTTTGTTCGGCCAAACGGCTCCCGCTACTGACTTAGTGAAGGGGAATCCATGAAAGCAACTCGTATTGCCGCCGTATCGATCCTCACCGTCGCCAGCGCATTGGCTCTCCATCTCGCGTCAGCGCAACAGCCGGGGGTCAAGCGAACCGAGCTGCAGCGGCACGATCTCAGCACTCCCGGTCGTGAGATGGTTCAGGTGCGCGTCGAGGTCGACCCGGGTGTGGCGTTACCGGTCCACACGCATCCCGGCGAAGAAGTCGTCTACATCCTCGATGGCACCTGGGAATATCAGATCGAAGGCAAGGACATGATGACGCTCAAGGGCGGCGACGTCGCGTTCGTTCCGGCGGGCACGAAGCACAGCGCGAAGAACGTCGGCAGCGGCAAGGGCTCCGCGGTCGCGACCTATATCGTCGAGAAGGGCAAGCCGCTGGTCGTGCCGGTGAAGTAAGCGACGTGTCTAGTGCAGAAGATCGGCGAGATAAATCGCCTCATTCGCTCTGAATCGCGCCTCCTGTGCGAGCGGGCTCTTGCCGCTCTCCGTGTTTCGCCACAGTTCGGCACGCTGCTCGCAGAGTTCGCGACAGCGGCTGCGTTCGGCGGCGACGTGTTTCGACACCAGATTGGCGATTGCCTCGAGCAGAATCGGGCGAGCCGCCAGCGGCACGGGCAGCAGTTGATGTTTGAGCGCGTCGGCGACGAATTCCGGAGTGATGTCCGACATGGCGTACCTCAAGAATGGATCCTGCATGTGCGGGGCAGTGAAGTTTACCGTCTCGGATGACCTGAAGCCTCCGGACGCTTGCCACTGCGTGCAGTGTCGGAAATTCTCCGGGCATTACTGGGTTGGCAGCGACGTGCCAAGGAGTGCAGTCAAGATCTCAGGTCTCGAGCACGTCACTTGGTATGACTCGTCGGCGAAGGTACGTCGCGGCTTTTGTGCCGTCTGCGGGTGCTCGATGTTCTTCGATCCACCGGCCAAGGACTGGATTGGAATCTCCTTGGGAGCGTTCGACAGTCCCACCGACACGCACCTGCTCGGTGCCTTCGACCGAGACCGGATCAGGCAGCATCCATGCCACATTGCACTGGCAGGGAATGACAGTGCGCGATCCGGACGGCAATCAAGTACCGTTCTCCGTCTGCTCGGTGAGCGGAACGGATTGGGCGGCAGCGCTATGAGCGGCGATCAATCGTCGTGATCGTGTCCCGCTGTGCTGCGCACGACGCGACCGTTGCGTGCCTGCAGCGGGCGGAAGTTGTTGCCCAGGATGTGGTTGAATGCCTCGAACTGCGCTTTCGACAACGTCGCCGGGTGCTTGAGTACGAACCACGTGACCGTCTCCGAGCACGGCGGTGTCGTGAGCGAACCAGCGTAGGTGTAGTAGGCAGCCGTGTCGGTCAGGCCGTCGGCCAGATCGATGGAATGACCGGAGTGCGTCTCGTCACCTGATTTCTGCGGCAGGCCGGCGTTGATCAGTCGATCGAGAAAGTGGCTCTTGGGTCCGAGCTCGTAGATAACGCCGACGACTGCCATCGTGCCGTCTTTCAGATTCTTGAACACCGCGTGCTGTTCCATGGCGCCGCGATGGCCGTGCACCGCGTGCTCGGACAGCGCGTGGAAGTGAAACTGCTGCAGCTCATAGACGGCGCCGTTGAGCACGAGCTCACTGCCGTTCTCGTACTCCTGCTCGATCGTATGACCGTTGTTGGTCAGCGCGATTTCAGTTTCGAGAATGTGCAGATCCAGCCGCCGTAAGTGCGGATCGGCAACTGTGTCCCGAATATCGATGGGAGTCTGTCGCGCGCCGGGCTCGGTACTGCGCCCGCACGCTTCCCATCCAGGCGTCTCGCTCCAGAAGCCGGGACCGTGATCTCCGTTGTAGGAGAACTCATCCGCCCAGGCATTGCCGGCGAAGCAGGATGCCAGCAGCAAGCTGGCGTACATCGACTGTCGAAGCAACTGGCCCGATTTCATCGCACACCTCCTGGTGATGAGATCAAGCCTCCCCTTGCGCGGGTTCTTATAGCTCCGTGGCTCGCGTAACTTCATTAATATGATGCAACGTTTGGGCCCCCATGAGGACCGGCTTGATTACCGTCGTCCAGATCGCGTAGCCCTGCGCGTTCATGTGGATGCCGTCCCAGCCGTACAGGTCGCCCCGCGGATTGCCTTGCGCATCCAGCATCGGCGGCACGATATCTATGTAGTGGAGTCGTGAGTCGCTCGCGCAGTGATCGCGGATCAGGCGATTGGCGATCTGCATGCTCGGCCACTCGGCAATGCGCCTTTTGGGCGGCTTGATGGAGATGAAGTAGATCGGGGTGCCGGGCTGCCGCGCAAAGATCTTCTGGCAGAATGCGCGAAATGCATCGCGGACTTCCTCGGGCGTCCGCTTGCTCGACCAAAGCACGCCAGCCATGTCGTTTTCGCCGGCGTAGAACACGATCGCTTTGGGCTTGTACTGCAGGACGACGCGGTCGGCGTAGTACGTGACGTCGTCGATCTGCGATCCGCCGAAGCCGCGATTCAAAACCGGCAGCGGCGACATGTCAGCGACCAACGTACTCCAATAGCGAATGCTCGAGCTGCCAGTGAAGAGGATGACGTCGTTCGGCACGCCGTCACGGCGATCGAATTTGTCGAAGCGCCGCATTTCGCCAGCCCACACGGTTGGGTCCTTGCGATGAATCTTGATGACGAAGCGGAGCACGACGACTGCGAATGCTGCGAGGAGCAGCAAAGCGATCGCAGTGAGTGGGTGTGCGCTGATGAAGCTCATGACCCGTGCGCCCGTATCGGCCAGTTTCTGGGGTAGAGATTGAGTAACTCGCTGCGCTCTTGCGCTGAGAGCGGGAACATCTTTGGCGATGACGCCTCGAACGCGTCGGGTCGGCAGGACGCCGGACGTCCGCACATCAGTAGCTGCGGATCGCGGTTGTGATCGAGACCTAATGCGTGACCGATCTCGTGCGCGATCACGTTCTGCACGACGTTCGGCAGCGATAGCGGCGGGACGGTGCCGTCCTTGATACCGATCACTGCTCGATTGCCGCGCAGCGCGGTGAAGGAAATGAACTTCGCGTTCGAGAGCACGATGACCATGTCACCGGGATAGCGCTCGATGCTTTCCGGTATCGAGGGCCACGGATTGTAGTAGCGGACTTGTCGGGCCAGCGATTGGATGTCGCCTTCGGGCACGGACTCCGTCACCCACTGCACTTCGCCCAGGCGAAACGGCGTGCCGAGGTCGGCGAATGTGCGATTCCAATATGCGACTGCGTCGCGGACCGCTTCGCGTCGTGGGTCGTTCGCCTCGGAAACGACGGTGATGGTCGGGTTCTTCGCCCATTGGCCGCCGAGTGCCGTGCTCCACGCGATCGCGCCAGTCGCGGCGATTGCGGCGAGTAACCAGAAAACCACGCTCCAAATGCTGCGATTCATGCTCCCCGAGTGTAACGTTTGGACCGCTCCGCGAGATGAGTTTTCGCAGCAACTGCAACGCGTTCTGTGGCGCAGTCGCGCTACGTTCACGCATTTGTGGAGGATCAACTCGTGATCAGGTGGATCTGCATCGGCATCGCGTTCTGGGCGGTCACTTCGCACGCGCAAGAATGTCGCCAGGCGCCGCGCCTGCACGCGCTCGATTTCTGGATCGGCAAATGGGATGTGTCGCAAGGCGGCCAGCTCGATGGCACCGACATGGTCGAAGCGACGCTCGATGGCTGTGCAATTCTCGAACACTGGCGCGACGTCCAGGGAGGCGAGGGGAGCAGCCTCTTCTACTACGACGCGGGCGCCGACGTGTGGAAGCAGGTCTGGGTCACCGACCAGGCGCTGCGACTCGGCGGCATGAAGGAGAAGATCGAGCAGAAGGAGCTCACGTCGAGTACCCGCATTCGCTTCGAGGGTACTCTCGATCGCACCACACTGACTCGTGAGGCCGACGGCAAGGTGCATCAGCTCATCGAGCGCCGCATCGACGGCGGCAAAAGCTGGCGAACGACGTACGATGCCATTTACGAGCGCAGCTCAGCTCAATCCACCTCCGCTTGCAGCTCATCGCGTGACGCAGTGGCCGCGGCGCCGCTGCTGCTGATCGACAACAACAACCGACGCGATGTCGAAGGAGTCCTCGCGGGCTACACCGACGACGCGATCTGGCTCTCACCTGATCAACCCGTCGTTCGCGGTCGCCAGAATTTCCGGCCGCGCTACGAATCCTTGTTTCGCGACAACAAGCTCGCCTACACCGCCGAGATCACCGAGGCGGACGCCGACGGTTCGCTCGGATACGCATGGGGCAAGATCCGTGGCACCAGCACGCCGCTCGACGGCAGTCCTGCGCGCTCTGTCGAAGACACGTTCATGGCGGTCACTCGCTGCGAGTCAGGCAAGTGGCGTGTGTCTCATCTCATCTGGAGTCACGCGCCGCACTGATGCGTGATGCAGAAACTGCAGATTCGCATCTGTTGATCCCGCAATGACTGCTCCGCCCGCGCGGAGCGGCGTCACTATGGTGACACCCTGAATCACAACCAGGGGAGTTGCCTCATGTCTCGCAACAACAATCTCGCACTGGCCGTGCGTCGGGTGCTCGTGCTCGGTGCTGCAAGTACTGCTGCTTTCGTTCTGCCCACTCATGCTGCCGAAGAAGGATCGTCGACGATTTCCGAAGTCGTCGTCACCGGCTCGCGCATCGCACAGCCGGGGCTGACGAGCATCAGCCCGGTGGTCTCGGTCGGCTCCGATCAGATCAAGATCGAAGGCGTCACGCGCGTCGAGGACCTGATCAACAATCTGCCGCAGGCAGTTGCCGACTTCGGCGGCAACCTGTCGAACGGCTCGACCGGTGCCGCGACCGTGAATCTGCGCGGGCTCGGCTCGCAACGCACGCTGGTGCTCGTGAACAGCCGCCGCCTGATGCCAGGCGACCCGACGCAGAGCGGCGCAGCTTCGCCCGATCTCAACCAGATCCCGACGGCGCTGATCGAGCGCGTCGAAGTACTGACCGGCGGCGCGTCTGCCGTGTATGGCGCCGATGCCGTCGCCGGTGTCGTCAACTTCATCATGCATGACAACTTCGAGGGCGTGCGCCTCGATGCGCAGTACAGCCTGTATCAGCACAACCAGCACAACGACTCCATTGCCGATCTGGTGCGTGGACGGAACTTCAATCTGCCCGACAGCAACGTGGCGGACGGTGCATCGAAGGACTTCACGTTCGTGGCCGGCATCAACACGCCGGACGGTCGTGGCAACGCGACGGTGTACATCGGCTACCGCGAGCTCGATGCTCTCAAGCAGGATCAGCGCGACTTCAGCGCCTGTGCGCTCGGCTCGGGAAACGCGTTCACTTGCGCGGGATCGTCGACCTCGGCGCCCGGTCGCTTCCGCACGGCGCCGGACTCGCCGTTCGGCAGATTCGACAGCACCATCGGCCCGGACAATCGGCTGCGGCCCTTTGCGGCTACCGATCAGTTCAATTTCGCGCCCGACAACTACTATCAGCGACCCGACGAGCGCAAGACCGCCGGCCTGTTCGCGCACTACGATTTCAGCGACAAGTCCACCGTCTACAGCGAGTTCATGTTCATGGACGACCGCACTCTCGCGCAGATCGCTGCCAGCGGTGCATTCCTGGGCGGCGGCCCGGGACAGCCGCCGTTCTTCGGCAACCAGGCGATCAACTGCGACAACCCGCTGCTGACGGCCGATGAGTTGAACGCGTGGTGCGGCGGCAATACCGGCGCCGGCGACGTCTTCATCGATATCGGTCGACGCAACGTCGAGAGCAACGGGCGTCTCGACGATCTGCGCCATACGTCGTTCCGCGGCGTTCTCGGGCTGCGGGGCGACATCGCCGACGGCTGGACCTATGACATCTACGGCTTGTACGGCACGTCCATCCTGTCGCGGAACTATCAGAACGACCTGTCGCGCTCGCGCATCGGCAAAGCGCTCAACGCGGTCCGCGACACGCGTCCGGACTCGCTGACGAATGGTCAGGTCATCTGTCGCGTCAATGCGGATGCGGACCTGTCCAACGACGATCCTCGCTGCGTGCCCTGGAACATCTTCAACTTCGAAGCCGTGACGCCGGATCAGCTCGCGTACCTGCAGATACCGGGCGTGCAGGAAGGCTCGACGACCGAACAGGTGCTGAGCGGCTCGATTTCCGGCGATCTCGGTAGTTACGGGATCAAGATGCCGACCGCAAATGACGGCGTGGCGTTTGCCCTCGGCGCTGAATACCGCTCCGAGCGCTCGGAGCTGCGCCCGGATGCTTCGTACCAGTCGAACGATCTGGCCGGGCAGGGTTCACCGACCCTCGACACGATCGGCGGCTTCGACGTCAAGGAAGTCTTCGCCGAGTTGCGTGCGCCGCTGCTGCAGGACAAGGCGATGGCGCAGACGCTGTCGTTCGAAACGGGCTACCGCTACTCGGACTACAACCTCGGCTTCAAGACCGATAGTTACAAGCTCGGTCTCGACTGGGCGCCAGTCGACAGCGTGCGATTGCGCGGCAGCTATCAACGAGCGGTGCGCTCGCCGAACGTGCAGGAGCTGTTCCTGGCGTCGCGCATCCAGCTCAATGGCACGTCGGATCCATGTGCAGGCGATCTGACCACTGCGACCACGGCGGACGATCCGACTGCAACGTTCGAACAGTGCGCGCTCTCGGGTGTCACGGCGGCGCAGTACGGCAACATCCTCGCGAACCCAGCGGGACAGTACAACGGTACTGTGAGCGGCAATCCGAATCTCGAGCCGGAAGAGTCCGACACGTACTCGTACGGCATCGTGCTCACGCCGTCGTTCCTGCCGAACTTCAGCCTGTCGCTCGACTACTACGACATCTTCGTCGACAAGGTGATCGGCCAGGTCGGTCAGGATTTCATCCTGGGCCAATGCCTCGCCGGCGCAACTGAGTTCTGCGGCGCCGTGCATCGCGTGTCGCAGAACGGCTCGATCTGGCTCGGCTCGGGAACGGTCGACGATCCGATCGTCAACAAGGGCTCGCTGCAGACCAAGGGCATCGACATCGATGCGAGTTATCGCTTCGACGTCGGCAACCTCGGGCAGATCGCGCTGAATCTGGTTGGCAACTACACGGACGAGTTCACTGTCGAGCCGCTGCCGGGCTATCCGAAGTACGACTGCGCCGGGCTCTACGGCACGGTGTGTCGCGTCCCGACGCCCGACATGCGCTACAAGCTGCGCACGAGCTGGACCTCGCCGTGGGGTCTGGATCTGTCGCTCACCTGGCGTCATCTCAACCAGGTCGATCTCGACAGCACGCATCCGGAGACCGGCGCGCCGCCCGTGATAGCGACGGATGCCAAGCTGGGTGCGCGCGACTACCTCGATCTGGCGGCGACCTACAACTTTGCCGACATGGGCGCGTTCAGCAACCTGAGTGCTCGTCTCGGCATCAACAACGTCACCGACAAGGATCCGCCGCTGCTCGGGGCGAACAACTGCATCGGGGTCTATTGCAACGGCAACACGTACCCGCAGGTCTACGACACGTTGGGCCGTTATGTATTCATGGGGTTGACTGCAGACTTTTGAGAATCGCTTGCGCACGTTTCGACGGCGGGCCTGCGGCCCGCCGTTTTTTTGCAGCTTGTGCAACACCGGGCGATTGACCTGACGGTTCCACGCAGTACGCTTGGGTCGGGAGGTCGCGATGCTGCTGTTTAGAAGGCTGCCGGTGCTCAAGGACCTGTTGCGTGAAGGCGATTACCGCCGGTCCTTCTACGCCGTCTGGGGCAAGGACAACGTCGTCATGTACGCCCCGGAGACGGACGCCGAGTACCACCCGTTCGAGCAACGCCTTTCAGTCAAGGCTTGCTGGGGTGGCGAAGAGCGTTACTTCATCGACAACCGCACGCTCACTGTCGACGACGACAACTACCTCATCTTCAACGACCGTCGCACTTACGCCAGCTCGTTGCACAGCGCGCGACCGGTCCGCAGCTTCAGCATCTTTTTCCGACCAGGCTTCGCGGAAGAAGTCCTCGGCGGCATGCTGACGCCTGAAGATCGCATCCTCGAGCGCGGCAGCCAGACTGAAACCAAGTCGGTCGAATTCGGCGAGCACCTGCGCCCGCACGACAAGATCGTGACGCCGGTGCTGCGCTACATCGCGTTCCATGTGGACCGGGGCATCGACGACCCGGCGTGGTACGAAGAGCAGCTGAGTTTTCTGCTCGAGCGCATGCTCGGCAGCCATCGCTCGACCAACAAGGCAGTGCAATCGTTGTCGGCGATCCGTCCGGGCAAGCGGCAGGAGCTGTATCGCCGCTTGAGCTGGGGCCGCGATTTCATCCAGAGCAATTATCGGCAGCAGATCACGATCGACGAGATGGCGAGCGCGGCGTGTCTGTCCAAATATCACTTCATTCGCCTGTTCCATTCGCTCGAAGGCGTGACGCCGTACAGATATCTGCAGCAGAAGCGCGTCGCCGCCGCGCAGCGCTTGCTGGCGACTACGAATCTGACTCACGTCGAGATCGCCGAGCAGGTCGGCTTCGATCACCGCTCGACCATGTTCCGGCACATGCGGCGGCTGACCGGCCGTTCCGGCCGGCAGTGGCGCGGTCAGTCTTTGGCGGCGACTCGCGTGTAATAGCCGTCGAACCACGGCTTCCAGGTCTTGCCGCCGTCGTCGGATTCGTGGAATTGCTGGCGCACCCGGCCATCGGGCAGCTTGTTCCAAGTACCGCGCAACAGGGTCGTGCGATTCTGGCCGATGTAGTGCGCGGGACCTTCCATGATCATCGCGTCGCCTTGCATGCCGCCATCCATTTCCAGCACGACGCCGAGTCCGGCCCAGCGCTGCTTCCAGTGCTTGGTGTTGGGATCGTAGTAATTCAGGCTTTGACCGGTGCCGCCTTTCGAGCCGCGCCAGTGCTCGACGACGACGCAGCCGCGTTCCTCGATCGTGACGTTGTTGCGGCCGGCGAGCTGACCCTTCTCGTCGTGCACGTCCCAGATGCCAGCCCAGAAGTCGAACTCGCGGTGCGGGCCTGAGGCGCACGGCCCATCGGGCGGCACGTCTGCGGAAACGGAGGTCTGCGAGAACACGGCGGTCATGGCGAGAAGGGCGGGTACCCAGCGCGAGGTTCTGTTCATCCGCGGAGGGTATGCCTGCGGGGATGTGCTCACGTTGCAGTTGTTGCACGTCTGCAGGTGCGTTTCTGTAACGCTTCGGCTGCGCAGCCGTCTTTCAGGCATGGAGACCCTGGCGATTCTGGCGATGACGGCGGCCATCGCCGGATGGCGCGCGGACTACGCGGAGCTCAAGCACGAGCTCGAGCAGTCGTATTCGCATCTGGCTTGGGTGGCGAGTCCGGCGAGTGGTGTGGATCTGCCGGCGTTGGATCGCAGTACGCGGCTGGCGCTCGATGCGGCCCGATCGGATGCGGACGCGAACGCGGCGATTGCGAGCTTCATTGCTGGCTTTCATGACGGGCACCTGGCAATCGTGGTCACCCCGGAGGAGGTGAGCGCCGCGACTGAGCCGCCACAACGGGCCTCTGATACAGATGCGCGCGCTGCGTGTGCCGCGTTCGGTTATGGGCCGGTGACTCGCGTCGCGTTCTCCCTGCCGTTCGAATCGCTGAACGGATTCAAGCTGCAGTCGGATGGGATCTCGAGCGCATTTCGCAGCGGCACCGTCAGTGTCGGCGAGCATCGCATCGGACTCGTGCGGATCCCGCGGTTCAGGGCGACGGAGTATCCCACTGTGTGTATCGAAACCTGGTCGGCGCTTCACGCCAGCGGCAGCGTGCCCACGGCCGACGCAGTTCAGGACGCGATCAACGCTGAGTGGCTACGCGAGCTGGCGGATCGACTTGCCTCGTTGCGTGCCGAGCGTGTCGAAGCAGTTGTCGTCGATGTTGGCGGCAACGGCGGCGGCAACGATCTTGGCGAGTGGGCTGCGCGACTGTTCACATCACATGAAGTCCACTCGGCGCGGCTGTTCATGCATACGGGCCCGCTCGGTGCGAAGTACATGGATGAGCAGCTGGAGGCGCTGAATCAAGCGCATGCTGCGCACGCGGGCGACGTTGCGATCGAACCCGCGTTGGTTCACGCGATCGAAGATTTCGAACGCCGCAAGCGCGAGTCGTTGCAGCCTTCGTGTGACCTCTCTTGGGTGTGGCGCGAGCAGCGCCGCTTCGATCCGGCAAAATGTTCTGGACTGGTCGATGCGGGCTCCGCAAGCGGCGCGCTCGACTCTCTCGCGCCCGGTTCTGCGCCGGATGCCGATGCCGCGCTGTACTGGGCGAGCGCAGCTGATCCGATGCGCGGTGCCTGGGATGGTCCGGTCTATCTCGTGACGGACGCAGGCACCGCGTCGGCGGCCGAGATGTTCGCCGCTCTCATGAAAGACAACGGCATCGCCAAGACAGTTGGCGCTCGGACGCTCGGTTTGGGCTGCGGCTCGATGCTGGAAACCAAGCCGCTGACGCTGCCGCATTCGCGGTTGTCGATTCGTATTCCGAACTGCGTGCGTCTGCGCGCAGACGGCACGGACGAAGTCGCCGGCATCGCGCCCGATTTCCCAGTGCTGCCTGCAGCAAACGAAAGTCCGCGAGCGCGCGCGGTGCGCGCGCTTACTGTGATTGGCGCGGACTTGCCCCGAGCAGCCGCAAAAGAATGAGTCCGCCGAGAATCAAGGCAACGAACGAACCGCCGGTGAAGGCCGCGCCGGGTCCGGTCGCTTGCGACTCCGGGTGGCTCATCAACCAGCCGTAGTAGCCGGTCACGAATCCGTTGTACGCCGCGTGCAGCAGAATCGAGGGCCACAGCGATCTGCATCGCTCGTACAGCCAGCCCGACACGATGCCGAGCACCACCGCCGTGGCCATCTGGTACAGATTCAGATGCGCGATACCGAACAGCGTTGCGGACCAGAGGATCGCGAACGTGCGCGAGTATTGACGCAGGAAGCCGCGCAGGATCACGCCACGAAACAGCATCTCCTCCAGCACCGGCGCTGCCACGCACGAGAACAGGATCGGCACGATGCCGGGCGCCATCGTGTCCTCGAAGCGCGAGATGTCGTCCGCATTCATCGGGACCAGATACTGCACGATCGTGTTGAACGCGCCCGCCAGGAACACGAGCCCGGGTACGACCATCAGGACGGGCACGCTCACCAGCGCCATCGTCGCTCTGACCGAATGTCCGGCCGGATGGAACAGCGCGCGATAGCCGATACGCTTGTATGCCATCAGGCCGACGAACAGGATGCCGTTGCCGACGACGGTGATGAAGCCGTAGACGTCGCCCTCGTTGACGCCGGCAAGGAGATCCGCGTCGAACACCGCCGCCGCGACGAACAACTCGATTGCCATCAGCAGCGCGATCAGCAGCAGCGCCTGGACCGCGTTCGGATATGTCGGCTGCGGCTCGTTCATCGCTGCGTCATTGCGGCTGCGGAACCCGCGGCGTCGTGTCGACCCATTGCGTACGGCATTGGCGAACGTCGGTGTCGACGCCGTGCCAACAGGTGTGGAAGACGTACCGCACGTGGCGATGTCGTGTGTCTTTCGTGAAGCCCCACTGTTTGTCGAAATACAGGTACTGCCCGGCCCCGAGCGGGTTGCCGTTCTGCAGGTACTGCCAATAGTTCTTGATGTCGCCCAGGCCGCTGGCGGGTGCGTTGCCGGTGCTCGTCAGCTGCACGCTGTCGATGGCGACCGGGCGGTTGCTGGTGTTCTGGATCGTCACACCGAACTTGCTGTGATCGAATACCTTCGTGCCGTCGACGTCGATCGGAGTATCGGGATCGAAGCGCGGGTACTCTGGCTTGAAGAAGAGCAGCACGGGCTGATAGGGGCGTTGCGGATCCTGCATCAGCTTTTCCAGCGCTGCATCCAACCGTCGCACTTCCTCCTGCTTGCCGGCGCGCTCGGCGAGAAATCGTTGCCAGCGCAGCGCCTGCAGATCGTACGGATTCTCAGCGAGCGCCTGCTCGACCCAGCGGCTCGCACTTTGCGGATCGCCGGCTTCATTGTAGGCATCCACCAGCGACATCTCGACGCCGCGCCCGATCGCTTGCAGCGCCGGTATCGCCAGTTCCGGGAATCCGAGGTAGCGCACCCGTTCGCCAAAATTCTCGAGCACCCACGGGTCTTGCGGTGCGAGGCGCAGCGCGCGCTCATAGTCGAGCAAAGCCTGCGGAGCGACGAAGCCATTGCGCATCCACAGTTCCGCACGCCACAGTGATGCGACGACATCGTCCTGGTCCAGCGCCTCGAGCCAGCGCGACAGTGAGATGTCCCCGAGATCCATCGCTCTCAGGTTGTACCACTGCCCCGAGCCGAACTGCTTCAGCGCGAAGGCGTACGGCGTGTTCGAGTTCCGCAGGAAATAATTACCGTTGGAGTCGAAGAACAGGTTCTTCCAGGTCTCGACCAGATCGATGCGCCACAAGCCGTCTTCCCGATGCAGCAGGATCGGCACGAAACCGCGCGCGGGGCGTTTGCTCGTTGCAACCGCGTAGTCGTCTTGCACGACGTACTGCAGCGGCTCTGAGGCCTGACGCGTTTCGAGCCGGCGTGCTTCCTCGAAAGGTGCCATCGGGTAATACGCGCGCATCAGGCGCGAGCCTTCGGTGAAGAGCTCGAGCGTCGGATCGCCCGCCAGGTCCGCGCTCGCTCGCAGGAACGCTGCGACGGAGTCCTGCACGTCCTTCGCCGGCGCGTAACGTGCGCGCCGCTCCGGCGGCACCGGCTTCTTGAAATCCAGGTCGCTCGGGCTGTTGGCCAATGCGGTCCTGGCTCCCGCGCCGCCGGACACGTATTGCTCGTAGTCCAGATAGGCACGCGTGTTGCGCAAATCTTCGGGGAGGTTCAAGCGCCCGAGCGCCGCTGACAGGTAGACGTGATCGCGCAGGTAGTGCAGCACGTCCATCACCGCCATGCCGGCCACTCCGTACGAGGCGTACGGTGCGAGCTGATCCTTGGCGATCTTGCTCATGTGCAGGTCGGTCAGTGCGCCTTCGAGCGTGTAACCGACTTCGATGCGCGCGCTGTGCAGTTGCGGATTCAGGATGATCAGCAGTCCGCCAACGGCTGCGTTGCGACCGATCTGTTGACCCTCGAACATCGCAGTTGCCTGCTCTTCGATCGACGACGCGGCATCGTTGCTGGTTGCGACGCGCACATCGATGCCGAGGTCTTTATCGAACGCATCGGCCATCCGACCGAGTCGGGGAACGAACGGCCCCAGAATCGCTGCGTCGTCTGCGATCCGTGCGTGCCGCGGCTGATCAGGCGCCTTTGCCTGCGAGGCGACGGGAGCAGCAGGCAGTGCCGCTGCCGGCGCGGACGTCTGTTGTTTCTGGTGAAGCCACAACCCACCGCCGGCGACGATTGCGAGCAGCGCCAGGAGCAGAACGGTTCGAGAATTCATTTCTTTGACGCAGCTTCCAAGCCCTTGCTGTAGAGCACGCGACCATCGGGCGTCACGAGGATCGCGTCGATGTCATCGAGGCGATTGTAGATTTCCAGCGCACGCTCGGGTCCGAGTACGAACGCGGTCTTCGACAGGCCGTCGGTACGCGTCGCCGTCGGTCCGATGATCGTCGCGCTGCGCACTTTGCTGGCGGAGTGGCCCGTGCCCGGATCGATGATGTGGTGATAGCGCACGCCGCCTTCGTCGAAGTAGCGCTCGTAGTCGCCGGATGTGGAGATCGCTGCATCCTCCAGCGGAATGCGCGCGATCACTTCGTCCTTGCGATCGGGATGCCGAATGCCGACGACCCACGGCTTGCCGAAGCGATCGCCGATGATGCGGCTGTCGCCGCCGGCGGTCACGAGCGCGTGCGCGATGCCGCGTCCTTGCAGGAGTGCGATGCCGCGGTCGACTGAGTGTCCCTTGCCGATGCCGCCGAGATCGATGCGCACACCCGGCTGCGTGAAGCGCACGGTGTGTTCCTTCGGATCGAGCACGACGTGCCGATAGTTCACGCCCGGCAGCGCCGCCTCGATCTCCTTCTCGTTCGGGTGGATGTGCTTGCGGAAGTTGTAGAGGTAGCCGACGCTCGCATACGTGATGTCGAACGCGCCGTCGGTCACGCGCGAGTAGTCGAGCGCGGTGTTCAACAGGTCGAAGAGCTCCGCCGAGATCTTCACGGGTCCTTGCGCGGCGCGCGCGTTGACCATCGAGACCTCGCTGGTCGACTTGTAGGTGCTCATCGACTCGTCGACCCGCCGCATTTCATCCAGCACCGCCTCGATCGCGGCCTGTCCCTTGGCCGGGTCGTCGGCCCACAGCTCGACGTGGATGCGCGTCCCCATGATCCCGTCTTCGACCCGGTCGAGCCATTCGGCGGCGGCCAGGCCGGGGGCCAGCAGGCAGATCATTACGAAGACGAGTTTCATGTACGTATGGTAGAGCAGTCGGCCGCTTTCGGTATCATCGCGCCCCATGGAGCAATTCGACGTAGTCGTCATCGGCAGCGGTCCGGCGGGCGAGGGCGCCGCCATGACGGCGGCCAAGCATCACAAGACCGTCGCTGTCATCGAGCGCTACTTCGAAGTGGGCGGCGGAACGACGCATTGGGGCACGATTCCGAGCAAGGCGCTGCGACACGCAGCAAAGATTCTGCACGACGTGCGCCGCAATCCGTTGCTGCGCGAGGTCAGCGACGCCTCGAGCCTGACCTATCCGCAGCTCCTGTCGTCAGCGAACAAGGTTATCGACACGCAAGTCGCGACGCGTCACCGCTTCTACGAGCGCAACCGGGTGCCGATCTATTCCGGCGAAGCCTCGTTCGTCGATCCGCATACGCTCGAAGTGCAGCCAGCCAACGCCAAGCCGATCCGCTTGTCCGGCAAGCACATCGTGATCGCCGCGGGCTCGCGGCCGTATCACCCGCCCGAGGTCGACTTCACGCACGAGCGGATTTGCGACAGCGACACGATTCTGCGCTACGGCCAGCATCCGTTCGCGGTCACGATCTACGGCGCCGGCGTCATCGGCTGCGAGTACGCTTCGATTTTCGTGAACCTCGGCGTCAAGGTGACGCTGGTCAACACGCACGACCGCTTGCTGTCGTTCCTCGATGACGAGATTGCCGAAGCTCTGTCCTATCACCTGCGCGAGCAGGGGTGCGTGATTCGCCACAACGAGCAGTTCAAGGAGCTGGAGGCGCGCGAGCGCGACGTGGTGCTGCACCTGGAGTCGGGCCGCAAGATCAAGTCGGACGTGCTGCTGTGGGCGAACGGCCGCACGGGCAATTCGCATGCGCTGAAGCTGGAAAACGCCGGGCTCACGAGTAACCAGCGCGGGCAGATCGCGGTGAGCCGGCAATACCAGACCGCCGTGCCACATATATATGCGGTCGGCGACATCGTCGGGCCGCCGGCGCTGGCGAGCGCGGCGTACGTGCAAGGCACGCACGCGGTCGAGCACATCCTCGATCCGAACGTGGCGCAGCACCAGCTCGAGATGATTCCGAGCGGCATCTACACGATCCCCGAAATCTCCTCGATCGGCCGCAGCGAGCGCGAGCTGCAGGAAGCGAAAGTGCCGTACGAGGTCGGCCACTGCGCGTTCAAAAACCTGGCGCGTGCGCAGATGACCGAAGAGAAGGTCGGCATGCTCAAGATCATCTTCCACGCGGAGACCATGGCGGTGCTCGGCGTGCATTGTTTCGGCGACGGCGCCTCCGAGATCGTGCACATCGGCCAGACCGTCATGGCGAGCAAGGACATCAACGACATCCGTTATTTCACCGGCACGACGTTCAACTATCCGACGATGGCGGAGGCGTATCGCGTCGCCGCCTACAACGGCATCAACCGACTGACCTGATACGAATAACCCGAAGGGGGTCTGCGATGAGCATCGCCAAAGAGTTTCGCGAATTTGCAGTCAAGGGCAACGTCGTCGACATGGCAGTCGGCATCATCATCGGCGCGTCGTTCGGCAAGATCGTCAGCTCGCTGGTCAGCGACGTGGTCACGCCGCCGCTCGGCTACATCATCGGCGGCGTCGATTTCACCAAGCTGGCGATCACGCTGCCGAACATCCGGGAAGGCGCCGAGGCGGTCACGATCCGCTACGGCGTATTCCTGCAGGCGCTGTTCGATTTCATCATCGTCGCGTTTGCGATTTTCATGATCGTTAAGCTGATCAACAGCGTCCGTCGCAAAGAAGAAGCGAAGCCGACCGCACCGCCTGCGCCACCGCGGCAGGAAGTGCTGTTGGAAGAAATCAGGGATCTGCTGAAGCAGCGCTAGTTCAGTGCCGCGAAGGCATTGCGGGTGAGGTTCTCCGACTCGCCCGCGGTGCACGCGACGTTGTCTTCGACGCGGATGCCGCCATAGGGCCGGAATTCCTCGACGCGACGCCAGTTGATGTGCCTGCCGTGTGCGCTGTCGCGCGCTTCGTCGAGCAGCATGTCGATGAAGTAGAGCCCGGGCTCGATCGTCACGACGAAGCCGGGTTCCAACGTGCGCGTGAGGCGCAGGTACGGATGACCCGCGGGCGGCGCTTTGCGCGTGCCCTTCGCATCGACGCTGAAGCCGACGACGTCGTGCACCTGCAGGCCGAGCAGGTGGCCCACGCCGTGCGGGAAGAACACGCTGGACAGGCCGCTCGTCACCGCGTCAGGCGCAGTCATCGTGATGACGCCCGAGTCATGCAGCAGGCTGGCGATGCGCTGGTGCGCATCGAGGTGAATGTTCGCGTAGTCGACGCCGTTGCGAACCTGCGCGCAGAGCTGCAGCTGCAGTGATTCCATCCCAGCGATCAACGCCGCGAAGTCACCATCGCTCGCAGCGTAACTGCGTGTGACATCTGCCGCGTAGGTGTGAAACTGCGCGCCTGCGTCGATCAGAAACGAGTGATGCTTGGCCGGCACTTCGCGCTCCTGATGCTGATAGTGCAGCACCGACGCATTCTTGTTCAGCGCTACGATGTTGGAGTAGGGCAGCTCCCGCTCTGAATGACCCGTGGCGCGTATATACGCCATGTGAATCTCATACTCGGACTTGCCGGCGCGGAAAGCAGCTTCCGCAGCGACATGTCCACGCGCAGCGGCGTGAGAAGCGTGCCGCATGCACTCCAGCTCGTATTCGGTCTTGATGGCGCGCGGATAGTGCAACCGGTGCAGCAGCTCTTCCGGATTGGTCTCGCTGAAGCCCCAGTCCTTGAACTGCTCCTGCGGTTCGCCGATGAACGCGCAGCGGCCCAGCTTCGTCAGATGGCGGCGCGCCTCGCCTGGCTCGCGAATCACCTCGATCTGGAAGTGATGCGTCCAGAAGCCGTGCGGCAGCGAGGGCGGCTTGTGCCAGTAGTCGGCCGGCTGCAGAAAAATCAGTCGCGGCTTCTCGCCGGGGCGATACACGAGCCAGCAGTCGACCGGATCCTCGAGCGGCACCCACAACTTGAAATGCGGATTCGGCTTGAACGTGTACGGATGATCGTCGAGGAACAGCATGTGCGGACTGCCCGCGTGAATCGCGAGCGTGTCGACTTTGCACGCGACCATCGCCGCGTCGGTGCGCTGACGTTGAATGCGCAGATGATCGTCGAACAGTGCAGAGAGCGAAGACATGGTGGTGGTCTCGATGGTCGATATGTCAACGTTTCGTCATGTCAACGTTTCGTCAATGTCGCCACGTGCACACAGTGCACGAAACGCTGGAATTTCCAGGTTCAAAACGCTGCGCAAACACACTAGAATTCTGCGCGGTTACTGTCCACCTTCATCAGTCACATCAGGGTGATCATTGTCATGAACACAAAAATGATTCTCGCCGCAATCGCGCTGTCGCTGTCGCTCGCTGCTTGCGCGAAGAAGGAAGAGGCTGCTGCTCCCGCTGAAGCTCCTCCCGCTGCTGAAGCTGCTCCGGCTCCGGATGCGGCCGCGACGGGCGACGCTGCCAGCCAGGCTGGCGATGCCGCTGCCCAGGCTCCGGCCGAGACGCCGCCTGCCGACCAGCCGCCGGCTGAGCCGCCGAAGCAGTAAGAGACTGTTTACTGAGTCACTCAGTAATCGTCCCAATATCGACGAGCAATCGTCGAATTCAGGATACCGGGCGGGACTCTCCGCCCGGTATCTTTGTAAGCGGAGCCTCCCTCGGAGGTGAGCCGTGACAGTCAGCATCCGCGACGCGCAGAATTCTCCGCAGGACCGTGCCTGGATCCAGGCCCAGTACCCGGAATATCTTGAAGACCTGTCGCAGACGAGCATGAACACCGGGATGTTCCCGGCGAAGGGCGAGCATGGCGAGCGCGAGCAGGAGCTCATGGCGCGCTGGTTCGCGGACGAGACGTCCCATCCGCTGCTCATCCTCAAGAACGACAAGCCCGCCGGTTTCGCGCTGGTGAGCCGCCCGCCGCGGCATCAGCGGCAGGAAGTCGATTTCCGCATGGCCGATTTCTTCATCACGCCGCGCTCGCGGCGGCTCGGCATCGGGCGCGATGCTGCGGCCTTGATCTTCAATCGATTCGCGGGGACGTGGGAGATCGTGGAGTTCGTCTACAACAAGCCCGCGGTGATGTTCTGGCGCTCGATCGTCGGGGCGTACACGGGCGGCAAGTTCCGCGAAAAGGTGGCGCAGGGCGAGGTGCATCAGGTGTTTACGTCGGGGAAGGCTCGAGCGGGCAGATAAAAGTCAGGCTAAAGCCTGACCCACAATCGGGCTGTGGGTCAGGCCTTAGCCTGACATCCCTGCGACCTTCTTTCGCGCCAGCTTCACCTTCCGCTCCAGCACTGGCCGCAGATACTTCCCCGTGTAGGACTTTTCGCTCGCCGCGATATCTTCCGGCGTGCCTTTCGCCACGATCGTGCCGCCGCCGGCGCCGCCTTCCGGCCCGAGGTCGATGATCCAGTCCGCGGTCTTGATCACGTCGAGGTTGTGCTCGATGACGACGATGGTGTTGCCCTCGTCGCGCAGGCGATGCAGGACGCCGAGCAGCTGCTCGATGTCGTAGAAGTGCAGGCCGGTCGTCGGCTCGTCGAGGATGTACAGCGTGCGGCCGGTCGAGCGCTTCGACAGCTCCTTCGCCAGCTTCACGCGCTGTGCTTCGCCGCCCGACAGCGTCGTCGCGTTCTGACCGAGACGGATGTACGACAGGCCGACGTCCATCAGCGTCTGCAGCTTCGGTGCGATCGCCGGCGCGTGGCGGAAGAAGTCGAGCGAGTCCTCGACGGTCATGTCCAGCACTTCGCTGATGGTCTTGCCCTTGAATCGGATCTCCAGCGTCTCGCGGTTGTAGCGCCGGCCTTTGCAGACGTCGCACGGCACGTAGACATCCGGCAGGAAATGCATCTCGACTTTGATGACGCCGTCGCCCTGACACGCCTCGCAGCGTCCGCCTTTGACGTTGAAGCTGAAGCGCCCGGCTTCGTAGCCGCGGGCGCGGGCTTCCGGCACGGCTGCGAAGATGTCGCGGATCGGCGTGAACAAGCCGGTGTAGGTCGCGGGGTTCGAGCGCGGCGTGCGACCGATCGGGCTCTGATCGATGTCGATCACGCGATCGATGTTCTCCAGGCCTTCGACGCCGTCGTTCGCCGCCGGATCGGTCGAGGCATCGTTGAGTTTGCGTGCGACGTATTGGTACAGCGTGTCGTTGACGAGCGTCGACTTGCCCGAGCCCGACACACCGGTGACGCACGTCATCACGCCTAGCGGGATGTCGACCGTGACATTGCGCAGGTTATTGCCGCGAGCGTTGATGATGCGCAGGAAGCGATCGTCCTGACGCGGCGTGCGCATCTGCGGGATCGCAATCGAGCGCTTGCCGGACAAGTACTGACCTGTGATCGAGTCCTTGCTCGCCGCGATGTCCGCAGGCGTGCCCTGTGCGATCACCTGACCGCCGTGCACGCCGGCGCCGGGGCCCAGGTCGACGACGTGATCGGCGTGGCGAATCGCGTCTTCGTCGTGCTCGACCACGATGACGGTGTTGCCGAGATCGCGCAGGCGATTCAAGGTGTGCAGCAGCCGATCATTGTCGCGCTGATGTAGTCCGATGGACGGCTCGTCGAGGATGTACATCACGCCGACGAGGCCCGAGCCGATCTGACTGGCGAGGCGAATGCGCTGCGCTTCGCCGCCCGAGAGCGTGTCGGCGCTGCGATCCAGCGTCAGGTAGTCGAGACCGACGTCGCTCAGGAATCGCAGGCGTTCGTGGATTTCCTTGACGATCTTGGCAGCGATCTCGCCGCGCCAGCCTGCCAACTTCAGCTCATCGCTGAACTGCAGCGCATTGCTGACCGCGAGCTTTGCGATGTCGGGCAGCGTCCGCTCCGCGACGAACACATTGCGCGCGGCGCGGTTCAAGCGCGTGCCTCCGCACTCGGGGCAGGGCTGATTGCTGAGGTATTTCGCGAGCTCCTCGCGCACGGCGAGCGATTCGGTTTCGCGGTAGCGGCGCTCCAGGTTCGGAATCACGCCTTCCCACTTGTGCGCGCGGCGCATCGTGCCGCCGCGTGCATCGACATAGCGGAAGTCGATCTTCTCGTCGCCGCTGCCGTACAGCACCACTTTCTGGTTCTTGGCCGACAGATCCTGCCACGGCTCCTCGACGTCGAACTTGTAATGCTTCGCGAGCGACTGCACGAGCGCGAAGTAATACGCGTTGCGCCGGTCCCAGCCGCGAATCGCGCCGCCCGCGAGCGACAGATGCGTGTGATGCACGACGCGCGCGGGATCGAAGAACTGCTGCACGCCGAGGCCCGAGCACGTCGGGCACGCGCCGGCGGGATTGTTGAACGAGAACAGCCGCGGCTCGAGCTCCGAAATGCTGTAGCCGCAGATCGGGCAGGCGAATTTATCGGAGAACACCAGCTCCGGCTTCTTCGCGTCATCCATGAACGAGACGCGCGCGACGCCGTCTGCCAGCCGCAGCGCCGTCTCGAAAGATTCCGCCAGGCGCTGGCCGACGTCGGAGCGCACTTTCAAGCGATCGACGACCGCTTCGATCGTGTGCTTCTTCTTCGGATCCAGCTGCGGCGGAGTTTCCAGCTCGGCGACGATTCCATCGATGCGCGCGCGCACGAAGCCTTGGCCGCGCAGCTGCTCGATCACGTGCGCGTGCTCGCCTTTGCGCGCGTCGATCAGCGGCGCGAGCAACAGAATCGGCGTGCCTTCCGGCAGCCGCAGCACCTGATCGACCATCTGGCTGACCGTCTGCGCGAGCAGGTCGTTGCCGTGATCCGGGCAGCGCGGAATGCCGACGCGGGCGAACAGGAGTCGCAGGTGATCGTAGATTTCGGTCACCGTGCCGACCGTCGACCGCGGATTGTGCGAGGTCGACTTCTGCTCGATCGCGATCGCCGGCGACAGGCCCTCGATCGAGTCGACGTCGGGCTTTTCCATCATCGACAGGAACTGCCGCGCGTAGGCGGACAGCGATTCGACGTAACGGCGCTGACCCTCGGCGTAGATCGTGTCGAACGCGAGCGACGACTTGCCCGACCCGGACAGGCCGGTGAACACGATCAGGCGGTCCCGCGGCAATTCGAGGTCGATATTGCGCAGGTTGTGGGTACGAGCGCCGCGGATGGTGATGGAGGGCATCGGGGCCGGGATATTGAGGGCGTTTCGGGATCGATCAATATACATCGATGTCCGGGGACGAAATCCCCCTGCCGCGGGACCCCACACCCGCTACAATCCCGCCCCTG
>Ga0070664_100000569_pt1 | contig 28150 bp, 25 predicted proteins | sample KBSC73metaG_FD_65863 | JGI IMG/M metagenome (GOLD analysis project Ga0070664, IMG submission 65863) | Corn rhizosphere microbial communities from Kellogg Biological Station, Michigan, USA - KBS C7-3 metaG | ecosystem: Host-associated > Plants > Roots > Rhizosphere > Soil ... | reverse complement strand
CTGTAATTGAAGTCAATAGCTGGACGAATATGAGTAAACCGGTGCAAAGAGCGTTGGAGCGCGCGGCTTCGCTGTACGGCAACTACACTGGAGTGATGGCCCGAGTGGATTTGCCATCGGCACGATCCTAGTGTTTACAATTGAAGGTATCCCGCAATGTTATTCAGGAGGTTTTTATGTTTTGTCCGCGATGTGCTGCGAATCAGAGCAACGACATAAAATTCTGCACCGTGTGCGGGGCGAACCTCCAGGCGGTGCGACAGGCAGTTGAGAGTCCAGAAGCCGGAAAGAAGTTTGACTGGGCCGATACCTGGGTCGCTGACATGTTCATGCAGGGGGGCTCGGCGGAGCGTCGGAAATTAGAGATTGAAAGAATCAGAGGTATTACACCCGAGGTAAAACGGCTCACAGAGATTAAGGCGGGGGTTATTACGAGTAGTGTTGGAATCGGGTTAATGGTCTTTCTGCATATTTTCATGAAAGGCATTATCGGAAACGTTTCTCCGGAGGCGGCCGAGATATTAAATCGCGTGTGGATCGCGGGAATCCTCCCAGTCTTTGTTGGGCTGGGAATTATTGTAAGCGCCGTCGTTGTGGGGAAGAAGTTAGTAATAGAAACGGAACGAGGACAGAGTTTGGCTGACGGCGATGGTGGACCACCGGCATTGAAAGCAGCTAATACCAACGAGTTTGTCTCTTCTCCTTTCAGTGTCACTGAACAGACTACAAAACACCTGAGCCTGACAGACAGAAAGCAATAACTAAACCAGCGAGGGAAGGGCAGTGACAGCAACAAGGATTACCGGATTAGAAAAGAAACAGGCGCCATGGCATCTACGATGGTTTTACACGACTATGCGTAAAATGTTTGGCAAAGACTTAACCCCGGTGAAACAGCAGATGCGCGTTCCAGGGGTCGTTTGGGGCGGGATCGGGATGGAACTGGGTCTAGCCAAAAAAAGAAGAGTTTCGCTTCGCTACGTTCAACTTGGCAAGGTGCGGACCGCTAACCGAATTGGTTGTCCGTTTTGAGTTGACATCAACTCTGCCGTGGGCAGAAAAGCGGGTCTCAGTGATGAAAAGTTACTCGCGCTTGGTGGTAATGATTTTTCAGTTTTTAATCAAAAGGAACGTCTGATCATTGAACTCGCTGACGCGATGGTAACTGCACCCGCAACCATCTCCGACGATCTATATACGCGCTTGAAAAGTGAGTTTTCCGAAGAGCAATTAATCGAGCTGGGTGCCCAGATTGCTTTCGAAAACTATCGCGCTCGCTTGAATCGAATTTTTAACGTTCAGAGTGACGGGCTGTATCATCCTGGAAACTCAAACGATAAGCATCAGGAAACGACGCAATCTTTGGTTGCTTCCTCCGCTCCTTGAGTGTCGCTGAGGTCCGTACCGGATCGCGGTTGCACCGTTTGGGTTTGGAAGATCATCAACTTCTTTTTGGTCGCCTGAACCGGAGCTATCGCGATCCGGAACCGACTTTAAGCGGAATGACCGCGCAGATATGAAGTAAGGTCGCAAGTGGGAATCTCACTCAGTGACGCATAAAACGAATGCTGCTCGACTGCTGGACCAGCTGAAAATTCAGTATGAACTTCGCGAGTACGAGGTTGATCCAGACGATTTAAGCGCCGAGACGGTCGCTGCAAAGGTGGGCCTGCCGGCAGAGCAGGTTTTCAAGACTCTACTCGCTCGCGGTGATCGTTTTGGACTCTGCTTTGCCGTCATCCCCGCGAACGCAGAGTTGAACTTAAAAGCCCTGGCGACAAACGCAGGAGATCGCAAGATTCAGTTGGTCCCCATGAAAGAATTGTTGCCGTTGACAGGATACATTCGCGGTGGTGTTACAGCGCTCGCCGGAAAAAAGGATTATCCGGTCTACATCGATGAGACGATTGAGTTATTTGATCAAATTTCGATTTCGGCCGGGATTCGGGGCGTGCAAATCATTTTAGCTCCGGCTGATTACGTGAGGGCCACAAACGGCAAAGTTGTTGCAATCGCCGACGATTAACTATGAGCCGGCAGTGAGGTTTTCAAATTCTTCCTGGGTCCTGGGCCAGTCAGCTTTCAGCAATCGCGACAGCGCTCGATCTGCCAGTAACTTCCCGCCGGTTTGGCAAGTCGGACAATAGTTAGTTTCATTCGATGCATAGCGAATTCTTTCGATCTTACCTCGACAGCGAGGACATGACTTTCCAAATTTTCCATGAGTAGCCATTTCAGCTCGAAAAGCCGTAACCTTTTCCGGGAATTTCTCGCGGCTCTCAGCTCGTAGTCGCTCAACCCACTCATTCAAACTTTTCCTCGTAGCCTCGTAAAGTGTTTTGATTTCGCCGGGAGTCATTTTTTGTGTTTGGAGGATTGGCGAGAGTTTTGCTTCGAAGAGTATTTCGTCTGAGTAAGCGTTTCCGATACCGCTGAAGATTCTCGGATCGGTGAGCACTCGTTTGAGCGTGTGATTGCCGAGCAGGAGCCGGTCAGAAAACTCTTCAAGGGTGGCGTCGAGTACTTCCAGTCCGCCGGGATCCAGCTGTCTTAAAGCCGCTTCACCCTGGACCAGGTGTAATGATGCTCTTTTTTGAGTACCAGCTTCTGTGAGTAAAAGGATTCCGCTGGAGAAATATAGGGAAGCTTGACTACGATGTTTTGCAGCTTTTGCGCCTTTGGGAAACCAATGAAGTCGGCCGGCGATCATCAGGTGTAGCACTAACCATAAGTCGCCTTCCAATCCGATACAAATTCGTTTTCCTAACCTGCGTAGCGATACCACCTTTTTTTGCTCTGCGCTTGATATAGGTGGTATCGCTGTACGCAACAGAAAGGGAGATCCTACCTGCACTCGTTCGAGCGTCTCACCGAGGATTCGTTTTTCGAGAGCCTCAATGTAAACGACGATGTCGGGCAGTTCGGGCACCGCTTAAGATTACTTCTGCTTAGCTGCTAAACCGCACTCCGGCTCTTCGCCATTCGATAGATCCACAGAAGAACAATCGCGCCGATTAGAGACAGCACGAATCCGGCTGGTTGAAAGCGGCCGTTATCCGTGCCCCAGATGGCCCAACTGATCAGGCCGCCGATTATGGATCCCGCAATACCAAGCAACATCGTGGCGATGGTACCCATTGCGTCCCTGCCTGGCATGAGCAAGCGGGCCAATGCGCCAACAATCAAACCTACAATCAACCACCATAGGAAGCTGAACATATGTTTACTCCTTAGCGAGTCGTTAAAGTTAAGGCAACATTTTAGGCTGCCGTTGGTTTGTAAGCAGGCAAAGAGAAGTTTCGGTTCAAAATGACTCCGAACTCAGTACCCGACTTAACTTTTACTTCGTGACCCTTCTTGAGTTTACCACCAATCAGGCCGGCCAATGCTCCTGCACCAGCACCGATTGCAAGCCCTTTCCCGCCACCAGCAATTGCTCCAATTACCGCGCCGCCTGCTGCGCCGCCCCCGATGAACTTGACATTGCGCTTGCTGGTCTTGTGCGCAGTGACTGTTCCTTCATTGTTACTGTTGCCGGTTGAAGATTCTAAATCTGTCAGCGAGCCGCTGATTGTTCTACCGATACCATTCGGCAAACGGAGCGAGACGAAGGAGACGTCGAGCGTCGCGGGCTTTCCGTCTTTTTGTGCGCGAACGACATTGGTTACATGGCCTCTAACCGTACTACCCTGGGGAGCGAGCAGTACACCGTTACGTGAATAAACGGGATCGACGAGGGTTGCAGTGAAGCTATCGCCAACGCGAGCGCGCTCTGAATCCAACTCGTCATTGAGCCGGACTCGCATGACCTGATTTGCATAAACTGTGTGATAAACCGGTGCTCGTTTCTTCTTCTTGGTTTGGGCGGACAATGGCACTAGTGTTCCGCTTGTAAGCGCCAGGATTAGTCCGAACACCAAGGTCTGAGTTCGACGTAGTTTCATAAGACTCATTTCGCTTCTCCTCGTTTGGATTCGACCCATTGGTCGAGTCCTATTCTGTGGGTGATTCTGTCTTGCGGTAGCGACAGTGTACCCAAAGTCAGCCTCAAGTGGAATGACTTTTCAGTGATTTGGAGTGTCGCCCACCTGACCGTGACAAACTCTCAAGAGAAGTCATCGGTTTTTTGGATCGTTCGCAGGATCCAGATCTTTGCGGAACTCTGCGAAAAATCTGCGTCTTGCTGCGTCTCTCTTCGTCGATAAAGGGTTCTCGCCGAATTTCACCACAGAGGAACGCCGGGATTTCGCCGAGTTATTTCGCCGAGTTATACAGAGACGAAATGTTTTCCGTATTTTTGCTGTTCCAATCAATTGGGTTTGAGGTTAAACTGCCACCAATCCAAACATCTCGCCCCTTGCCGAATTCGTCCGGTCTCAGTACCGGTTTGTTCTACCATTCGCGTAGTTAGAACGGTCCTCGTGAAATCGCCGAGCCGTTCTCGAAAGGCAAACTAATGAGTCTAGCGAAAAAAGTTACCGCTGAGTTTCTAGGAACATTTTGGCTCGTTCTGGGTGGTTGCGGCAGTGCCGTCCTGGCTGCTGCCTTTCCGGAGGTAGGAATTGGTCTATTGGGCGTTGCGCTCGCTTTTGGACTAACCGTCGTAACAATGGCCTATGCGGTTGGTCACATATCAGGGGGACACTTCAATCCTGCAGTTACTGCCGGGTTGTGCGTTGCAAAGCGCATCCCTACTTCGCTCGTACTTCCTTACATAGTGGCGCAGGTGATCGGAGCAGTAGTTGCTGCCGCGGTTTTGTACGTGATCGCCAGTGGACACGCGGGCTTTGATGTGTCTGCCGGCTTTGCTGCCAATGGCTACGGCGATCACTCACCTGGTAAGTACACGCTGGTGAGTGCGATGGTCAGTGAGTTAGTCATGACCTTCATGTTTCTGATCGTCATTCTCGGGTCAACCGACTCAAAAGCGCCTGCCGGAATGGCCCCGCTCGCCATTGGCCTATCCTTGACGCTAATTCACCTTGTCAGTATTCCAGTTACCAACACGTCCGTTAATCCGGCTCGCAGTACTGGCCAGGCGTTATTCGTTGGCGGCTGGGCCCTGGTCCAACTATGGCTATTCTGGATAGCGCCACTCGTTGGTGGCTCACTAGCTGGATTGGTCTATAACTGGCTGGGCTCAAATAACGACGAAGTGAAAACCTAACCTCAAGGGGGTTCGACGTGAACAGCAATGCGAAACTGAAAACTGGGCAACTCAACGATGCGAAAGCGGCAACTCAGCCGCTTAACATCGATCTTCTCGGACAGCAATTTCCAGATGCGCTTTCCTCGAATGTGAGAGTTGATGTTTTTGGCCTGACTCATCGGGGACTTGTTCGCCCCAACAACGAAGATCATTTTTTAGTGGTTCGCGGCGGACGAGAGCTGGAAGCCATTATGGGCAACCTGCCTCCCGACGTCGTCTCTCGTCGTTTTGACGAAGTCTTTTATGGAATGGCGGTGGCAGATGGACTAGGAGGCGAAGTCTGCGGTGAGATTGCGAGCAGACGAGCGCTCGAGTCGTTGCTCAGTATGGTGTTACATACTCCAGACTGGATGTTACGACTTGGTAAGCCCGAAATAAATGAAGTTATGTGGCGGATGGCTGACCGATTTATCCGTGTTCATGCTGCATTGCTTCACGAAGCCGCCCAGGACCCTTACCTGCAGGGAATGTCTACTACCCTGACTACTGCTCTGACGATGGGTGATGACCTGATTATTACCCACGTAGGTGATTCCAGGGTTTACCTGATCCGCGATGGACAAATGCGACAGCTGACGCGAGACCATACCTTAGCGCAGCAGTTAATAGATGCTGGCATCCACAATCAGAATGATCAGCTTGTTAAAGAGTTGAGAAATGTCCTGAAGCAAGCATTGGGCGCCAAGGTGAGTGAATGTCGGCCCGAAGTGGATTACTTGAAACTGGCCGATGGCGATCAGTTACTGCTTTGTACAGATGGTCTGACTGATACAGTTGAGAGCGGCGTCATCGCGCAGGTGCTGAACAAGAATAATTCTGCGAAAGCGACAGCCGAAGAGCTCCTGGGCCTGGCCTTGGAAAAAGGTGGACCGGACAACATTACTCTTATTGTGTCGCGCTATGCATTTCCGAAACGGGAGTAACATGGATAAGGACGAACAAGAGATCAGGGAATTGGTGTCGACGTGGATGTCGGCTACCAGGGCCGGCGACAAAGAAAAAGTGCTTAGTTTGATGTCTGACGATGTCCTCTTTTTGATGGCGGGTCACGCGCCCATGAGGAAAGAGAATTTTGCTGCCAGTGCTGCGGAAGTGCCCAATCAATTCGATGGCACTAGTGAAATCAATGAGGTGAAAATTCTCGGAGATTGGGCTTACATTTGGACCACGTTAACCGTCATTGTAAATCCTCCGGGAGGGGGCCGACAGATTAAACGGGCTGGTAATACACTTTCGATTTTGCGCAAGGAGAGCGGTCGCTGGGTTCTGTACCGCGACGCGAATATGCTCGCTGAAGTTAAGGTGTGATTTAGTTCGTCCCGCGGCCGAGGTCTCCATGTCGAGCAGCAACTTTTGCGAGTTGTTCGCTCTTGAGATTACCTGATCCGTAATGCTCAACTCATCCAACCGTGTCCAACATCGTCGAATCTGCCAGAGAAAAAGACCGGTAACGAGTGCTAGCAGCAGAATTATCAAAATCTCAATTCATTACTATCAATTTCGCAACGCTTTTACTTTTCCACAATCGTAATCTTAGAATCGATCTTTCCGACGGGGACTGTCTGGGTTAAGCCGTCTGGCCACTTAATCTCAACCTTTTCGATCCGGCTGGCACTTCCTAACCCAAAATGGAGGACGCGATCATTTTGAGATGCGTAGCTGCCGCCGCTAACAACATCCTGGCGCTGCCGAATCTTATTCGCAGTTAAAAAGACGGTCGCTCCGGTGGCGTCCTTCGGACTCTTGCGACTAACATTTCCTACGAGTTGCACTTCGAGCCAGTGACCGGCTCCAGCTGTTACATTCTTCAGGATCGAGGGTTTGGAATCCATGTTATTGATAACCAGGTCCAATCTTCCATCTCCATCAAAATCAGCGTACGCCATGCCTCGTGAACACCATGCAGCAGCGAGCGCACTGCCGGGAGCGGCGCCCACGCGCGCGAATTTCCCGTTCCTCAAATTGCGAAAGAGCAAGGGTTGTTGAGCGTAGGTAGTGCCCCATGGCCTGCTATCGACGATCGGGTACACGTGTCCATTCGCGACCATTACGTCTTTCCAGCCATCATTATCAAAGTCAATAAAGAGCGTTCCCCAACCGAGGAAGGGAAGTGTTACTTCACCAAGTCCTGCCGTATATGTCACATCGGTAAAATTTCCATCGCCGTCGTTGTGATACAGCGTATTTGTATCGTCAGAAAAGTTTGTTATATGGAAATCGACTCGTCCATCGTTGTCGTAGTCACCGATTGCCAACCCCATTCCGGCCTGTTCGCGTCCATTTTCATTTAATGCGACGCCAGATTGATAGCTTGCGTCCTCGAAAGTGCCGTCGCCTTTGTTGAGGTAGAGCTGATTTGGTGTCGAATCGTTAACGACGATGAGGTCCAGCAGTTCGTCGTCATTGATGTGAACAAATGCCGACGAGAATCCATAGAAGCCGTCAGGATCGCTCACTCCGCTCTTGACACTGACGTCTTCAAAGGTTCCGTCCTTTTGATGAAAGAGTGTATCGCCTTCGCCTTTGATTCCGCGTGGTCCACACATCACCGGCACGCCGCGAAACTGACAAACATTGTCCATCCCACCCAGCGAGGTCGGCGGTAGTGTTTTCAGATCGATCTGCGCGTAACCGGGTACAAAAAGATCGAGGCGGCCATCTCCATCATAATCACCCCAACTTGCGCCGGTACTCCAACCTGTTCGAGCGACGTTCAACTTGGGTGCAACGTCAGTAAAGGTACCGTCGCCGTTGTTGTGATAGAGCCTGGAAACGCCGAAGTTACTGACAAACATGTCTGGTTTTCCGTCGTTGTCGTAATCACCAACGGCAACACCCATTCCCCAACGTTCGTTTGCCACTCCTGCTTTTTCTGTGACGTCTTCAAATTTCCAGTTACCAAGGTTGCGATAGAGGGCAGCTCTCGGTGGAGGTTCACCACCGGCAAGCGACTTGTAAGTAGCGCCATTCAAGAGGTAGATGTCAGGTCGACCGTCGGAGTCGTAATCGAGAATGGCCACACCGGCCGACGCAGTGTCGATGATGTATTGCTTATTGGTGGTACCTGATTGGTGTTTGAAATTCGTAAGTGCAGTCTGGTCAGTGACGTCTTCGAAGATGACGGGCGCCTTTGGATCAACTGCGCCTATGGTCAGTTTGGAATTGGAAACGACCGGATTATTACCGGTGGAAACTCCACTCTGCTGCGCGACAATTGGTGTCCCGAGCAGGAAGAGGCCCAATAGGCTAAACCAAACATGATGCTTGAAGCGGATCATATGATAATTGTGAATTGAGATTTGCTAGTTAATATTGCGTACCCAGTGACATGCGGCCAGCCAATACAGTACCCCGGATGACACACTCACTTTCTAGACTGTGATTCTGAGGATCGCTTTTGTTGAGTGTGGCATCCGGTCGCTGCGCTCGCGGTACTGTATTGATGGCCTGCCTCAAATTCGAATTTTTGTGTAAAGCATTGGTGTGTTGATTGGACGCACTTATCAATTATCAAAACTCAATTCCTAACTATCAAAATTCACTCGTCTGCAATCTGCCGCTTACTCTCATCAATCAACAGATTATTTCGTTCATACGACGGAGTCTCGACTGTACCCGGCTCCAGCGAAGGTGGGTAACGATGCGATTGGTAGCCGGGGTACGCTTCCGTTCGCAGATGGGCCAACATGTGATGTCCTCGTCTTACAGAGCGTTCATCTCTTAACGCCGTTATATCGATTGGCGCCACGACGATCCTTTCTCCTGGACCAGGTGATGCCTGGGCGAGAAGACGTCCGTCGAAATCGACCACCTGGCTTCCGCCGGGCCATGAGTAGGGTGGATAAAACTTTAGACTTGCACCTTGATTTGCAGCGACTACGAATGCGGTGTTTTCCATTGCGCGGGCGCGATTGATTACGGTCCACCAATCCATCGGTTCAGTGGCGCCCCAGGGATCCATGTACGCAGATACTCGCACCAGTACTTCCGCTCCATTAATTGCAAGTTGCCGGATGGCTTCGGGAAAGATCCAGTCGTAGCAGATTGCGCAACCGATGCGGCCAATTGGAGTATCAGCTACCGGAAAAAGTGGTTCGTCATAGTCAGGAAGATCATGTGGGCTGGTATGAACTTCGTAAGGAATCCAGGTATTAACTTTGCGATACTTATAAAGAATGCCGGTTGGGCCAATCAGGCAGGTTGTATTGAATACGTGTCCAGGCCATTTTGGATCCATCTCGAGCATCGATCCACTTTGAATATAGATGTCGTACTCGCGAGCTTTTTGCTCCAGGCGTTCGGTGTGTTCGTTCGGAATTCTGATGGCTAGTTTTTGATGAAGTTCGGCAGCAGTAGGAAACACGGGTGCCGCATGCCCGAATTCAGGGAAGACGACAAGCCGGACTGGTAAGAACGGGGCGGCGCCGGCAATTGCTGAGTCGATCATTGAAAGCATGCGATCAGTATTGCCTCGCATGCCCGTACGATCGACTGGATTAGCCATGTCCGTCTGACACGCTGCCGTCGAATACCTGATAATTTGGTTAGGTTTTTGATCCATTCTCTTAATAGGTCCTATAAGTCCTATAGGTCCTATCTCTCCCCCACCGGCCACTTTCCTATTTTCCCAGATCATACACCGCAGTCTTAGGGTGATAGATTTTCCAGTCGAACCAGTAGTCGTTCAGGATTGCAACCTTCTTCAGTTCTTTCCCTTGTAATTGCCCCGTGATCCCTTTACCGGCGAAATCCCATTCGGTGCCGGTCTCAGCATCTACCAGTACAAACTCCGGTGCGTCATTCTTACCAAAAAACTCCAATTTCCGGTCATCAACAACTCTCTCATAAGCGCGAACAGATTTTCGATCCTTGCCCACTATGATGACGATCGGAACGCCTCCGATATCATCTATTACCGGACTTTGTTTTACCAACAACTCCAACGGATACGCTTTGTCGCTGTTACCGATGGTGATCCCCACAATTTGCGTCCGCGGTGGCATCGATCGATCCAACTTATCGCCGATATTAACCGGGACCTTCGTCATTCGCTGGTCCCAATCAGAAGGGACATAATCTTTTACTGCGACTGAAGGATCTGGTTTCAGCACGCGACCGTTTGGCTGCTCGCGTTTCCAAACGCCGAAACTGACCTCATCACAAAATACTGATCGAAGTTGTTTGCCTTTTAACGGACCGGCAATCGCCTGACCTGAGACTTGTTGCCACCAGCTCCCGGTCTCTTCATCGCGCATGATGAAGTTTTGATTATTGATACCAGCAAGATGAAAGTGCAGTTGTCGCCCATCTAAGACTGTTTCCCACACCAGACCGGTGTGACAGAGCGTTCAATACGTTGCCACTATGGGCGTCCCTCCAACTGTATCCTGGACCAGATGGTGATAGGCCATTAGACGTACAGGATATGCAGCCGCTTCACCGTTGTGCTGTACTGCGAGCACCATATCGTGGTCGTTTATAAAATTGACCGAGCCTGGTTTTTCGTAGGCGATGTTTCTGTTTGGTTGAAACATCCATTCAAAATGGTTCTGGCGCGCCATCCAGGTCGCCGCAAAAAGTGGGATAGCTACCAGCACCATGATGACTTTACCGTACCAACGGGCGCCTCTCCAGAGCCAGTACCAGAAGAACAAAACGAGTATCGAAGCCGCTATCGTTACGAGTGGAGATAACCGTCTCATACCGAAGGACACATCAACTGTCCGTTGTGTTTGCGCCTTGAAAGGTTGGATTAACATTACCGGCGTCACTACTAAAATCAGGCCGATTGCGATTGTAATCAGCAGGGCGAGCCATATGACCCTGCGAGTGGATTTGGAATTTCTCGCATCATCTGATAGGAGAATCATGGCGTTATGATAACTTATGTACACACACTTTAGATTAGGAAACTTAATATAGAAGATGACGAAGCAGAAAAGAGTTGGCGTTCTGACCGGCGGGGGAGACGCTCCTGGACTGAATCCCGCAATCAAAGGGTTGGTTTACCGAGGTTCTGAGCTCGGTTTGGATGTGGTCGGACTTTTCGACGGTTGGCGCGGTTTAATGAACCCGCTCCCTGATGTTCTTCCGCTCGATCGAGAAGCCGTCAGGCGTTGGGATCGCGACGGCGGGACGAATCTTGGATCGTCGAGAACCAATCCTTTCAAACAGCTAGCGGCGGACGGCACGCCCTTAGACCTATCTTCCGAAGTATTGGAAAACATCAAGACCTTAAAGTTGGACGCCATCGTTGCTTGTGGCGGTGAAGATACTCTCGGAGTAGCCGCAAGACTCAGCAAGCTCGGCGTTCCAATTGTCGGCATTCCTAAAACCATCGACAAGGATCTGATGGGCACTGATTACACCTTGGGTTTCGATACCGCACTGCGGAATGTATCGGAGATCATAGAACGATCCCGGACCCCGGCCGGTTCTCATGGGTGGGTACAGATTGTTGAAGTGATGGGCCGGCATGCCGGGCATCTCGCGTTGTGGTCGGGTGTAGCTGGCCAGGCGTACATGATTCTGATCCCCGAATGTCCTTTCCGCTATGAACGTGTATTCCAACTTCTAAAGGATAGATTGGGAGAACCAGGCTTGAGTCGCGGACCTTCGCAACGACCGCGGTATTCGGTGGTAGTCGTTGCTGAAGGAGCGCGAGCTGAAGATGGCGAGATGGTGACCATTGACGATCGACACGACCCGTTTGGACATGTTCGTCTGGGTGGAATTGGCGAGGTAATGGCTCGTCGAATCTCGAGCGAGACTCCTTACGAATCGCGAGCAGTGATGTTGGGCCATCCGCAACGTGGTGGTTCACCAAGCCCGGTTGACCGAATTATGGGGTTGATGTTTGGCTCTCGTGCCGCGGAAGCGATTGCCGATGGCGAAGTCGGCAAACTTGTTTCGTCTCGTGGCGTAGCCCCGGCCTGTGATCTGTCGCTGGTGGATATTTCCACCGTTGTCGCGAAGATCAATACCGTGGACGTCGAACGTTATTACGATACCGATCGGTATCACTTCAAGGGAATTGGGATGTAAGTTAGTGAACCTTGGAGTGCGGTGGCCCGGCATCGCTTTGTAATTCCGAGGTTTCAGCTTGTCCGGTATAACAAAGCGGTGCCGGGCCACCGCACTCCAAAGTTGGCTCGCTCTACCTCTTCACTGACTTTGACCGAAATCCAATCGGTTTTCTGTTTGGCTCAGGTGCTGTCATCAATTCTCGTAGCGCCTGAAACACGACGCTAAATTTCGCATCATAATTACTTTCAAGCTCATCTAGCCGTTGCAATAACGCAGCATTGGAAGCGAGCATTTCGCGTAGCCTGACGAACGTGCGCATGATTTGAATATTCACCTGCACTGCGCGATTACTTCGAAGTACGCTCGAAAGCATCAAAATGCCGTGTTCCGTAAAGGCGAACGGCCGGCATTTTATGTTTTTCCCTTGTGCTTTTTTCAAGGTCACACTTTGTGACCTTGAACCTTTGACCCTTTGCCAGCCGGCAGTCTCCTGGGGTCGTAAGCTGAAACATGAAGTCTTCGGGAAACCGGTTGGCGTTGCGCTTGACTGCTTGATTCAGTGCCTTTGTCGACACTCCGTACAGTTTGGCTAAATCGCGATCGAGAATTACTTTTTGTCGGCGAATGAGAACAATTACGTTTTCCACTAACTCGGCTGGAATCGTGGTGAGGTTTACTGACATTGTGAGGATTTCCTTTCTTAAAGTTCGAGCGATCCTAATATCACTCGAAACACCTAATTTCTCAAGATTCTGGCAGAGTCCCCCTTCCTTTGACTACGTTTAATCCGCAGCCTAATGGCCCGCCGGCGGAGAGGGTGACGCGGACGGTGACGGAGAGGCCGCGGGAACCGGAACGAACACTATCGGATTCGTTGCGGTCACACCTTTGCCTTCCTGAATAACAATTGTTTGATTAGGTTTGACGTTCGGAATCGATTCTCGCTGGCCATTTGGCCACGCAACTTCAACAGTCAGCGTTAATCCTTCCTCAGGCTTACCAAGTCCGAAAACAAGCGGCAACTCGCTTTGTGAGGCGTAACTCGAACCCGTGCGTACCATCTGGTCCTGTTTGTTACCCTTGGATGTCTTCACTGAAACTAAGGCGCCTATTCCGTCTCTATTGGTTCTGGTTCCAACCAGTTTCACTCGCAGCAGATCATTTTGATTCGCATTGTCGTTTCGTAATAACCGCGCTGGACCATTGTTACTGGTAACCAGTAGATCCAGATCGCCATCGTTATCGAAATCACCATATGCGGCTCCACGTCCAACGATTGCGCGCTGCATAGAACGGCCTAGTTTCGCCGTAACCTCTTCAAATTTCTTCTTTCCCTTGTTGTGGAACACGTGCGGTGGTTGCGCATACTTGACGTTGGGCTGGACCACTGCAATGTCGTCAGACACGTGTCCATTAGCAGCGAAGATATCCAAGAGCCCGTCGAGATCGTAATCAAAGAAGAAAGTGGCAAAGGTCAACGACTGCGCTGACATCTTACCGATACCGGAAGTTGGCGCCTCGTCCGTAAACAATCCTGAACCATCGTTGTGATAGAGCGCCATGCTCTCGTTCGTGAAGTTTCCAATGATCAAACTCGGTCTGCCAGAACCATCGTAGTCCGCGGCATCGACTCCCATTCCAGCACGCGGAGTTCCCGCAGCGCTGAAGGCCACACCGGCGGCTATTCCTTCGTCGGTGAACGTTCCATTCTTATTGTTGTGGTAGAGCTTGTTTGGTTCGGTGTCGTTCGCTACAAATAAATCCAACCAACCATCTGAGTCGTAATCGAGTAGCGCGATTCCGAGAGCCTTGGATGACGGATCATTTAGCCCAGCCTTTTCGGTCACGTTTTCAAACGCGCCGTTGCCGCGATTGTGATACAGAGTTCCGCTCTGACCTTTGTAAGTTTGTGGAGTGCAATAGGATTTGTTCTTGTTATCAAGTGTGCAATAGATATCTTTCTCCACACTCCATTCGACATAATTTCCCACGTACAGATCCAACTTGCCATCGTTGTCATAATCAAACCAGACAGCGCTGGTTGAGAATCCCGGATCGCCAACCCCCGCTTTAGCAGTAACATCAGCGAATTTCCCATTGCCCAGGTTACGGAAGAGATGATTTGGACCAACGCAGGTGATGTAGATGTCATCATTGCCGTCGTTATCGTAATCGCCGACAGCCACTCCAATGCCGTACATCTCAACGCCGAGTCCAGCTTGACCAGTTACATTCGTGAACGTCCCATCTTTGTTGTTGTGATAGAGCGCGAGAAATGACTTGGGGCCTTTTTGTTCGGGCCAGTTCATCGAGTTGACGAAGAGAATGTCCTGCCAGCCATCGTTGTCGTAGTCGAGAAAAGCACAACCCGCGCCGATAGTTTCCGGCAGATACTTCTTTCCAAACGCGCCGCTGTTATGTTTGAAGCGAATGCCGGCTTGCGCCGTGACGTCCGTGAATTCAATTGGACCGGTTGGCCTGGGCACCGTTGGAGTTGGCGTTGGAGAAGGTGATGCGGTTGCTACTTCACTTTGGGGCGCTGCGACTGGAGTATCAGGCTTTTTGCACGAGATGATTAAGACTGCAACGAGCAATATAAGTAGGGCAGTTCGGATTGGCATAAATAAAGTAGGGTCAGTACCGTAACGCGGTAGCGTCGGGTACTCCTCCGTATCGGTCGTTAAAGTATTGGTTGAAAGCTAAGATTATTTTCCAGTTAAGCCGATCCGACCCGACGCTACCGCGTTACGGTACTGACCTCGCCCGTTTGGCGTCTTGAGTCCCACCAAATCTCGATCAAATTTGCTGCTGGTCCAACAAAGAACAGAGCGTAAAATGGCGCATAGACGACTTGATTCAATCTGAAAATAAATTCTGCAAACGCGACCAGAAATGCGACCAGGCATTGGCCCCACTTTGTCTTAACTGTAGTCTTCGGATCCGTGATCATGAAGAACACAAACAGCTGATACATCGGTCCGGTAATCGGTGCGATCTCAGATTCAAATGGATGGCCAGTGATAAGACTGCGCAAATATGCAAAAAGGAAAAACGAAAGGACGTACGTAGCACTGATATGAAATCGCCGAGCTCGCCAGATAATTATCGACCCGAGAATCCAGATCACCAGCAGTGGAGCAAGATAATTTCCCCATTGAATACTCAAGCCCGCCATCGTCTCGGGTGCGAGGAAGAACAAGACCGAAAGCCCAAAGTTGGAAGGATTCCAGATGTGTCGCCCTTTCACCCGCAACACATACTTCGACATGATCGAAATCGCGCTGCACAACGCATAAGGCCAGAAAGCGGGAGAACGAACGAGTATTCCTACGCTAATGCCGGAAATGTATGCACTCGCAAGATTCAGCCATTTCCCATAAAAGACTCGACCGAGAATCAGCTCACAAGCCAGCGCAGTACCAATTGCCAGTCCTGTCTTCCAGTAGCTCTCGAGTATTCCGTACGAGAGATGGCCCACCAAAAGGATGAAGGTGATAAACAGCGGAGCGATGTAGCGATTATCAAAGCGGAAACGGGGTTGCCGCGTCGCTTCTAACGGTATGGTGTTCGTGCGAACGTCGCTCACGCTGGCTCCTTTACTTTATTGATCTCGTTGATCAAAGGCTTTTCGATCACCTGGACCTTGCCTGATGACCAGCGAATCTCTGCTTTCTCGACATTCGGATTTTTGCCTAGACCAAAATGGAGCCTGCGATCGTTTTGTGCGCAGAAACCACTACCACCCGAAACCGACTGGATCTGTTGTTTACCGTTCCAGAACAATTTGACCTGGGCTCCAATCGCGCTGCGATTACTTGCACTGCCTTCGAGTTGAAAATCGGTCCACTTGTTGTCGGTGGCCGCCGTGTTCTTGTAAACGAGTAGCGGCCCTTTCTGATTCGCGACCACCACATCCAGTACGCCTCGATTCCAAAGATCGACCAGCGCAACTGATCGCCCGTCGTTGTTGTCGATCACGCCAACGGCCGTGGCGACGTTTACAAACTTACCTGATCCATCATTCAACCAAACCTTCTTTTGTTGATAGCCGGACAAGCTCCGACCTTCCATTGGTGGCCAGTTGGCGGCATCTGAGATGATCGTGCTGTTTCCACCCGTGATTTTTGAAAAGTCGTACCAGTAGTTCTTATTGCGATCAGCTGAGACATAACCATTGACTAGATACAGGTCAAGATTTCCATCGTTATTCAAGTCTCCAAACTGAGCACCAAAGCTCCAGCCACCAATCTCAACATCCATGTCACGAGCAAGGTTGTCGTACTGGACCGCATCACCAGTAATTCCTTCTTTTGGAACCCAAAGATTGTTTCCCTGAATCAATACTCCTTCTTCGGAGATGTTAGAGACATAGATTGCATACCTGCCGCTGTTCAGCACATCACCGACCGCCGCATTCATGCCGCTCTTTGGTGAGAAGCCAACCCCGGCATCTTTACCTACTTCGCGAAACTGTTTGCCATCGTTGACGTAAAGTTCGGAGATTCCGTAGTCATTGGCGATGAAAAGATCGGGGCGGCCCGTTCCTCTCAAGTCGGCCGCAACTGCCGCGAGCGCCCAACGACGAGTGTTGATTCCAAGTTTCTGACTAACTTCCTCAAATGAGCCATCCCCAAGATTATGGAACAAGTACTTGCGACCACCATTTTGAGCGTACTCAAAGCTCTCAGGCATCATCCTGGTGTTCTTCAGATGCCAGAGATCAACATCCTCCGGATAGTAACCACCGAGGAAGAGATCCAACTTTCCGTCCGCGTCGTAGTCAAACCAAATGGCAGTGTTCGCGTTGACCCAGGCAGGAAAACCAGCTTTGTCAGTTACGCGGGTAAAACTCTTGCCGCCTTCGTTGTGGAATAGCTCAGGCTTGCCCCACTTGTAGAGAAATAAATCTTCGAAGCCGTCGTTGTCATAGTCGCCCCAAACTGCGCCCATCGAAACGCCCGAGCTAGCTTGGTTGACGTCAGCTATCCCAAGGTCGTTTGCGACCTCCTTGAATTGTCCATTTTGCTCGTTGTGGTAGAGCGCATTCTTACTGCCTTCGCCGCTGTTGGTAACGTAAATATCTGGATAGCCATCGCGATCGAAATCGACGATCGAAACAGCCGCCCCCATCGAAGCGACCTGCGGCATGATGTGATCGAGCTTACTGTCGAGCTTTGGTACTTGATGGGTGAAGTTGATTCCGATCTGACGTGATACTTCCTGGAAGTAAACACCGTAACGCGAATTTGCTGATTGTGCGTCAGTGGTGGCCAGGCTCTGTTGCTGACGCATCGATACGCGCCTCAGAATGATAGGAAGTGCAATCAATCCAACGAACACAAGGATCAGAATGACTTTTGCTATAGGTCGATGCTTCATTACGGCTTTCGTGATTTCAAGGCGCTGCGAAATACTTCTGGTGTGATGTAACGCGTGTGGTACTTCTGCCAGTCTTCCGGAAAGCGCTTATAAACTTCTTCTTCTTCAAGAATCGTGGGAGGCGAAGTGTATTCCTGTTTGGCGTGATACGGCAAAGGCAGAACGGTCTTCGAGAAAGTCGAATTGTAATCCCCGTCCTTAATCCAGCCGTCGCCCATGATCACGAAGTCGCGCACCCAGCCTTTCGGCGGCGGTGGCTGTTCGGGAAATCGAAGCGACATCTCATCACCGGAAGCGACGATGACATAACGATCATCGGTCTTATTTACCAGCTCGCCGACTTCACCATAGCGCGTGTAATAGCCGATTAGATCGCGCCACACTTGAGTAGAGCCTGAGAGTTTGTTGTAGTCAGGAATCTCCGGTGCGCCCGCATCGGGACGGTGAATCACTGAGTAACCTCTGTAATGCAGGTCCACACTAGATGGGCTTACCGGCTGCATCTTCAGTTCAGTGTCTGGCAGACCTTGCGCCCATAGAATCTGATCCCAGTAAATCTCGAGATTGGTTCTGATTCTCACTTTTCGTGGCGTATCGGGTTTGAAGATATCGGTAAGGTTGAAAAGAATCGTCTTCTTGCGACCGGCTGGAAAACCGAGATTCGATTGCGCTACGGTCCACCCGCCTTTACCGTCCGGCACTTCCAGGCTGAGACTCTTTGCTTGCCATTTTGTGCCCTGCGTGATCGCGACGTTTACTGAAGATTCGGTATCGTGAATCGATCCGTGAGCAATTAGATAAAGTGGGCCAGTCTTTGGCGCGTCATCGCTGAGAGTTACTTCCAGATAGTGATCACGAGTCAGACCCTGGTACTGTCCGCGGCCGAAGGTGTCAACCGCCTTGCCATCCAGCGACCCGACCATCTCACTTACATCCTGGCCATTGTCGTCGACAGCCTGGGCCAGGTTGTGCGGCGTTGCAACTGTAGTTAGCCCTAGTTTTGAGGGTGGGACAACGAATCGTTCATCGACAAAGATCTCAGTTCCTTCCGGATGATCGACCGGCATCAACGCGAGGTAATCGTAATAGTAGACTTCCCACAATTCTGCAGTAACGCGAATGTCGTAATAACCATCATGAGGGACCAATTGGTCGCGGCGTATCTTGTACCACTCTCCCGTGGCCGCAATCTTCGCTGAGCCAAGAGTGTTAATACGGAGACCAATTGCAGAGCCCCATGGCACAGCGTCTTTAACAAACTCCATCTGTTTGCCGTTCCAGGCGAATAGAAAAGGGCACGAGGCTTTCAATCGCTGTTCAGTGACGATCTCCTGATCGCCCTTAACGTCAAACTCAGCGCGCACGGTTCCGTTGGGCCATACGACCCGAACCACATCAGCACCTGCTTGTTCTCCTAAACCGAAATGGATAACTGGACCGGTGATTGGCTGCTTTTGCAACATTAATCCGGCGCGTACTTCCATTTCACCACCGACACCAAAAGGATTGATGCGTTGATCTCCAGTCGCCTGACTGGCGTGAGGTCGTACGACTTGCCAGTGATAGTTTTTAGGGCTGTCGGTAAGTGCTCGCATCGCCTCACCGTCCCCGGCCAGTCCGATCAGATCAAGACGACCGTCGTTGTTTAAATCGACGGCATCGAATAGCCGGCCGACTGGTGGCGGCTGCTCCAGATATCTAAAATGGCTATTCTCATCACTCAGAAATAGAGCGCCATTGAGTGTCTTCCTGATTTCGGAGGGTGATGCGACCAAAAGATCAAGGCCACCATTATTGTCCAGGTCTGCAATCCGCAAGCGAAGTTCATTTCCAAAAGGCACTTTCGCATCTTGCAGGTTCGCCAGCGTCTCAGTTTCCCAGTCACCACCCTCATTTTTATCTGAAATTCGAATAATTAGACCATCGGTCTGGATGGCCACGAGGTCTAGCTGGCCATCGCTGTTGATGTCAGCAACGCTGATTGCTTTAACTGCCGGCAGGGCTCGCAGTTGGCGCTCTGCGAACTGACCCTGTCGCTGATTCGAAAAGACATGAAGTTTTCCTGCCGCGTCGATTAAAGCGGCGTCTGGGTCTCCATCCCCGTCCAAATCGGCCCAGGCAAAACCGCGGGCGCCAGTTACATTGTTGAAAGGATGGAGCTCCAGAAAAGTGCCATCGCCATTATTCCGTAAGACGGGAGGATTGCTTTCGTCGGTTCCGAGTACGATGTCGAGATCTCCATCGGCTTCGATGTCGGCCGTCCATGCACCACGATACTTTGCTGAAGTCAAGGTGACTGGCAATTTAGCTTCGCTCGTAACATCCGTGAAGTGTTTAGGCTCATCCTGACGCATCAGCCGAACTCCGCCTTCACCGGCTAATACGAGATCGGTTTTGAAGTCGTAGGTGAAATCAATTGGAAGAACTCCGTCGATTGTGGGCGCGACGCCACCTGGACCGGTCGGGAAGGCCATGTTTGCGCCATCGCTTGTACGAACTTCATGCGCATCGGCCACTAACGTTGACGGAGATCCGGTGATACCAAGATAGACGGCGCCAACCCAATTCCACGGTTTTGACGAAAATTCTGGGATCGACTCACTCTTGAACGAGATAGCCGTGTCGGCTGGAGCAGGATTAAAAGTGGGAGTCTCGAGCTTGACGAAGTGTGTAAACGGAACTGCCTCTTCACCTGGAGGTGGTTTTAGCTGGGCCAGATCCTGGCGATACTGCGGAACACGGACCAGTACATTTCGAAAGAACACGATTCGTGTAGCGGCCGTCGTTACGTCTGGACTATTAGCGGCGGTTTGAACGGCAGTTAGTTGTTGTTTCACTTCATCGGGCCACGCGGAAGATTGCTCAGAGATCGTTGCCAAACACCTGCGCAAGGTGTCTGCGTCGCCACGTTTCGCTGCAGTGCGGGCCAGTTCCAACAGCGCAGCGAGGTTCTTCGGCTCTACTTTGAGGATCTGGGAGATCAATTGTTGAAATTCAGGATCTGTCTGGTCTCCTGCTTGTCGCTCTATCTCCTGCGCAAGCTGGTAAGTCGCGACGAGATTTTGTGGATTAAGTTGGACCGCTTTACGCAAGGCGGCAATTGCTTCAGCTTGTCGACCTCGACTACTCTCAAGCAGGCCTATTAAGTAATTGATCTGATCGTTGTCAGGAGCCAGGGCTCTGGCCTTTTCGAGTCTCTCGGTGGCGGCGTCATAATTACGCTGACGCAAAGCAAGTACGCCCCAGTTGGCCCATCCGGCTGGTTCGTCCGGAACGATTTGTGTCATCTGAGCCAACTTGCTATCGGCTTGAATATCGTGGCCAACCTGTAACGCAGCAAGCCCTACGTAAAACGTTCGGACAGCCTCGTTGTATTCTTTGGAAGATTTCTTTGGCAGGTTGTTCTGAGGACGGCACGACATTAGTGCGGCAACGCAGAGTGTACACACAACAGCCGCGAAATATCCGGGACTTTTAGACGAATTCATACAATTTTCTGCCTGAACGTTTCAGGAGGACTGACCAGCAGCATTCGAGTGGTATCGTAATCTAAACTCAGTGCCGCTTTGAGATCTCTGTGTTTCTGTCGTGGTGGTTTTCTTAGGACTTTGCTCACCACAAAGGCACAAAGGACACAAAGGACGCACAGAGTAAAGCTAAGTTAGGACACTACCAGAATTTACTGACGTTGCAATCAATAAGTGCTGGACAATGTAGCATATAGGATTGGACGAATCTCTAGAACCCCAGTTGGGGATTCATCTCAAACTAAAGGTGGATTTCAGCGTCTAAAAGAGCAGGCATTATCAGGGATTCCTAAAGAGTCCCACAGTAAAGTCGGGTTGATTACCGTAAATTAAGCTAAAGATCCGAATCCGCTACGCCCGATAGGCGACGGAATTTCTAATAGGAGAACGCTCAATGTCGACAGATGAAATCCTGAGTAACCAACAAACAATCATTTCCAATCAGAAAAAGATTCAGGAGAACCAGGAGAAGCTTGATCGAATGCTCTCCAACCAGGAGCAGATCATCTCGAATCAAAAGTCGATTCTTGACAATCAAGTTAAGCTCGACACGGTCATTGAGAATCAGAGACAGATTCTTGTTAATCAGGAACAGATACTCTCGCGGCTCAACAAATAGTTTTGTCAAGAACCTGAAGTACAAATAGTGTCTGGAAAGCCCATATCGTCCAAAGACCGCATTTTACCGCTGGTGGTTTTACTTGTGGCAGTACTGATCTGGTTGACTGTGTCCGCTCTTCGTGTTTTTCCTGAGTCGGTGTTCCCTTCGCCCCTGGCTGTCGCGAAGGGCTTCGTTGAGGAGTTGAGGGCTGGACGCCTGTTCGATGATGTGGTGGCGTCTTTGTTTCGAGTGACCACCGGGTTTGCCCTCGCAGTGTTCACAGGTGTGCCAGTGGGCCTCTGGCTTGGACACCATGCGAGAACCCGAACTGCATTTCTACCATTGATCAACTTCTTCCGCAGTTTGTCACCGCTCGCATGGATCCCTTTTGCGATTTTGTGGTTTGGAGTCGGCGACTTACCTACGGTGTTTTTGATCTTTATGGCTTCGTTTTTTCCACTTGTCCTCGCGACAGTGGCTGCGGTAGAAAACATACCGTCTGTCTATTTCCGAATTGCCCACGATTACAGCTTCAACACTCTTGAGACCTTAACCAAAGTCACTCTTCCAGCAATAGCTCCACAAGTCATTACATCACTAAGAGTGACTGCTGGCTTGGCTTGGTTGGTTGTAGTCGCTGCGGAAATGATTGCGGGCCGTGCGGGATTGGGTTTTGCGATCTGGGATGCTCGAAATGGACTGCGAATGGATCTACTCGTTTGCGGAATGATCGTCATCGGTATCATCGGAATTGTCATTGACCGTATTTTGTTTCAGCTGACGAAAATTCCGAGCATAAGGTGGGGTTATGAGCGATAGCCCGCTGCTTGTCGATGACGTTTCAGTAAACTTTGGCGCTATCACTGTCTTTGAACATCTTTCAATATCGATTGCCACTGGAGAGTTCGTTGCGGTTGTTGGTCCGTCCGGTTGCGGTAAGACAACCTTACTGAATCTCTTGTCCCAATTTCTTCGACCATCGTCCGGTCACGTGCGAAGCACCGGAAGAATTCGTATGGTTTACCAGCACGACAGTCTCTTCCCCTGGCAGACCGTGCGGGAAAATATTTTACTGGGACTTAGAGATCTCCCGAACGCTTCAGAAAAAGATCGCCACCTTGCTGATATGCTTGAGCTAATCAAGCTTGAAGGGTTTGCCGATCACTACCCACATCAACTCTCGGGCGGGATGAGGCAACGGGTTGAACTGGCGCGAGCGCTTATTGGAAATACAGACATATTATTATTGGATGAACCGTTTTCATCGCTCGATTATCTGACTCGCATTAGGATGCGCAATGAGCTCGCGCGTATGTTGATACAACTTCCTCGGACGGTCGTACTAGTCACGCATGATATTGAGGAGGCGGCGCAGCTCGCCGATCGAGTTATTGTTCTTTCTGAGCGTCCTGCGCGAGTTCGTTCTGAGTTCCGCGTTGACCTTGAACGTCCTCGGGAGCTGACAGATCCAAAAGTGGTCGCAACAGTTCATCAGGTACTTTCTGAGTTGGGGCTCGAGCATGAAAGACGCGAGTCGGTGATAGCGTGAAATCAGGGAGGCAATTATGTTTCGTTCAAGCATCGCTCGTTGGGTACTAGGTCTACTGGTAGTCATTTCGTTGCTGGCGGTCATTAAGTTCAAACCATGGCGGTTGATATCGCAAAGAAGTGAGCAGCAGCAAGCTGAAGCGCGAGGAGATCTGAAGGTTGGATTTCTGCCGGTCACCTGTCATTTAACTTGTCCAGTAACCGACTATGCGACGCGCACTAGTACCAGGACCCATTTCGAATCTCAGAGATTTACTGATTTTCCAACGGTCGTCGAATCGATCAAGAGTGGCCGTCTCGACGCGACGTTTATGATCGCGCCGCTGGCAATGAAGCTTCGCGAACAAGGCGTGCCGGTAAAGATTTGTTACCTCGGTCATCGCGATGGATCGACGGTAATTGTGCGGAAAGATTTGCCGGCGCAAAGTCTACGTGATTTACGCGGGAAGACCTTCGCTATACCGAGCAAATACAGCAATCAATACCTGGTGATTCGAAAGATAATGGACGACCAGGGCGTAAAGCCAGACGAGATAAAGTTTGTTGAGTTGCCGCCTCCCGATATGCCCGGCGCCCTCGCAGCAAAAGCGATCGACGCTTACTTTATTGGTGAACCTCATGCCGCCAAAGCAGAATTGGATGGCAGTGGGCGAGTGCTTTATCACGCAAAAGATATCTGGCCACATTTCATCTCATGCGTTCTCGTCGTAACTGAAAAGCTTATCAAGGAAAAACCTGAAGTTGTCCGAGATCTCGTTCGGGGCATCGCTGAGAGTGGCGAATGGGCAGACAGCCATCGCATTGAAGCTGCGAAACTTGTGTCGCCGTATTTTCGGCAGGATGAAAAGGTTGTTCGATATGTTTTGACTCAGCCACCTGATCGTGTGAGCTATCGGATGCTGACCCCAACTGATGAAGAGTTGCAGGTAATACATGACATGGCGCTCAAAGCTGGAATCCTGTCGAAGCCGATCAGCATGAAGGATCTGATAGATCGCGAATTCATTCCCGCTGATATAAAGCCGGCGAATATTCAGGTTCAATAGGAGAGAATAGGACCTATCGTTTGAGTTGGCGACAGAATGGAAAAATGACAAGACGATTATTGGGCAGCAACATTCTGGTTATGCTTCTGGTGGGCGTCGCTATGACCTTCCTGCCGCACTCCCTTGCTGGACCACAAACGCCGGCGGCCTCGCGAGAGGATGCGTATCGCGCTAACAATCTGGGCGTCGCGCTGCTCGAGCAATTCAAGTACAAGGAAGGCGCTGACGCTTTTCGTCGAGCGCTCCAGCTAGATCCAAAACTAGCCCTCGCGCGCATCAATCTCAGCATCGCGCTATTTAACGTACCCGATATGCCAGGAGCCCAGCGTGAAGCGCAGGCTGCAATTGCACTCGCTCCCAATGCCCCTCAGCCGCACTACATCTTAGGTTTGATCGCGAAGTCTCAAGCTCGCATCGACGACGCAATACCTCCTTTTCAACAAGTCCTTAAACTTGATCCGGAAGACGTTGGGGCAAACATCAACCTGGGCCAGATCTATTCGCAACAAAAAAAGTATCCCGAAGCAATTTCTGCATTCCGTGTTGCCCTCGCCGTTGAGCCATACAATTCAACCGCGCTCTATAACCTCGGCACTGCGCTAATTCGTGCGGGACAGCGAGAAGAAGGACAAAAAGTGATTCAGCGCTTCCAGGAGTTTCGTACTCGTGGCAGTGGCTCGTCCCTCGGCAACAACTATCTGGAACAGGGTCGCTACGCCGAAGCGGTCGCTTCAACTGGTGCTGAATCAGACCTGGTGGACAAAGCAGCACCCGGCAATAGTTTTGCAGATTCGACGACTGACCTTTTTCCGAATGGCTCTCCTAAGGCGAACGATGTTCGCGGGTCAATGCTCGGAGGCCGGTTCCGTAGCAATGAAATGAACGACCCCAAGCGCGTTTCAATTGCAGCGTCGCTCGGCGGTAGCGCAACGCTTTTCGACTTTGATGGAGACGGTGATATGGATCTTTTTTGGGTTACCGCCTCTGAACAGCATCTCTATCGAAATGACGCAGGCAAGTTTACTGAAGTGACCACTGCTTCCGGTGGTCTGGCAGCTAAAGCCTCCGGGCCAAATGTCGCCGCTGTCGCCGGTGATTACGATAACGATGGCAAGCCTGATCTGTTTGTCACGCGAGATGGTGGCCTGGCCCTTTTTCATAATGACGGTAATGGCAAGTTTTCTGACGTCTCAAGTGTCGCCGGTATTCCAGCCTATCCCTATTTGCCGGGTTCAGTAGCTTTTGTGGATGTGGACCACGATGGTGATCTCGATGTGTTTGTCGCCGGACTTGCGGATACCAGCAAATCACCAAAAATGGAAGAACCTGTATTTCCAGGTGACTTTCCCGCTGCTCCAAACCTACTCTTGCGGAACGACGGAAATGGAAAATTCACCGATATCACAAGCGCCGCCAAAATAGGCGAGCCGGCACACGCCGTCGCAATCATTCCTACTGACTTCAACAACCGTCGTGACATCGATCTTTTCGTCTTGAATTACGGAAAGGCACCTTCATTATTCAGCAACCAAAGGGATGGAACATTTCGAGACGTGGCTAATGATGTCGGACTGGGAACGGCAGGGAACTGGAGTTGTGCGGCCGCCGGAGATCTAAACAAAGACGGTTTCACCGACTTCTTTCTCGGTCGCGTCGATGGACCAGGCGTGTTTGCCATGAGCGATGGGCACGAGAAATTTAAATCGGTCCCGGCGCCGGCCTCAACCGATAAAGCCCGGGCTTCACAGTTTGTCGACTACGATAACGACGGTTTAATTGATTGTCTGGTTGTGACTGATCGCGGTCTGGTCGTACTGCGTAATCTTGGAAGCTCGTGGGATAACGTCTCTGGACCTGCAGTTGGTAGTTTATCAACGGCCGGATTTAGCGGTTCACGGATGCTTGCATCGGCTGACCTCGATGGTGATGGCGACACGGATATTCTCTTCACCTCACCAGCGGGTGAACTTCATGTAGGCCGTAATAGCGGCAATGACAATCACTCGTTGCGAATAAACCTCGACGGTAAGGTCAGTAACCGCAGCGCGATCGGCGTTAAGATCGAGGCGCGCGCCGGGAGCCTGGTCCAGAAATTCGAAACTTATTCAGCATGGCCGGCACCGGTATCTGCCGATGTCACTTTCGGGTTGGGAAAGCGCGACACTGTTGATGCCGTCAGAATTCTGTGGCCCGCCGGTATCGTTCAAGCCGAGACGGAATTCGCTAAGAGCATTCGACCGTCCTTGATGTTACTAAAGGTGACCGAGCTCGATCGGAAACCCTCGTCGTGTCCCTTCTTGTATACATGGAACGGCGAGCGCTTCGAATTCATAACAGACTTTATGGGCGGCGGCGAGATGGGATATCTCGAGGAACCGGGTCGTCATAACAAACCGGACCCTATTGAGTACGTCCGCATTCGTGGTGATCAGTTAAAGGAGAAGAACGGGAAGTTTGAGCTGCGGGTAACGAACGAATTGGAAGAGACGCTTTATGCAGATCGGCTGCAACTCATGGTGGTGGATCATCTCGCCGCGTCGAATGTCTATCCAAACGAAGGAATGACTGACCCGCCGAAACCGTTCAAGCTCTTTACTACTGAAAATGCCCGGCCTCCGCTGAGCGCCGTCGATAATCATGGCTCCGATGTGCTCGACCGGGTAACAAAACTTGATCGCACTTACCCTGAGAATTTTAAGTTGGACCGAATTCGAGGTTACGCCGAGGCGCACTCGCTGACTCTCAAATTGGCAGAGCCTTCGCAAAAGCGGAATGAAAAGCTGCTGTTACTATTAACCGGATGGACCGATTACGCGTGGTCCAGCGACAACGTGGCGGCATCGCAAGCAAAGAAGGAAATGGCCCTACCGTCATTGCAGGTTAAAGATAATCAAGGCAGTTGGAAAACTGTAATTGAAGATGTTGGGATACCTGTTGGTCGGCCGCAAACAGTCACGGTGGATCTCACCGGAAAATTTCTCAGTACCAGTCGCGAAGTTCGTATCGTCACCAGCATGAGAATCTACTGGGATCAAATTCTGGTGGACCAGTCTAACGGTGATGCCAACGTCAAGGTAACCCGTCTCGATCCATCTTCAGCCAGTTTGCGTTGGCGTGGTTTTTCAAAGGAAGTCACACCCGACGGTCGTGAGCCATTGGGTTACGACTATTCCAGGGTGTTGTTCACGTCCCCGTGGAAAGTAATGACCGGTTTCTACACTCGTGAGGGAGACGTGTTGGAACTCCTTACGGTCTCGGATGATATGTTTGTGGTCGCCCGGCCCGGTGACGAGATCAGCATCGCATTCGATGCGAACAGGCTTCCCACCCTGCCTGATGGTTGGCGTCGAACGTTCATTCTCTTTTCTGATGGCTTCAGCAAGGAGATGGATATAAATTCAGCCAGCCCGGATCAGGTTGGACCACTTCCTTTCCATGGGATGTCGAAATATCCGTACCTGGCGCCGGAAAGCTATCCGATGACTAAAGAGCGCCAGGCTTATATCGAACGTTACAACACTCGTTTCGTCTCTGATGCAGTGACTTCAATCGAGTCCGAGCTACTACTGAGAGGAAGATGAAAACGTCGACAGATTGCGCCGATTTCACCGATAACGTCTTCTATTGGATTTCTTTTGTGCGGCCTTCTGCGCGGTGAAATCTGCGCAATCGGTGGATAGAACACAATGAGAGCCCTCTTCGTTTGCCTTGTTCTGCTAGTGGTTTCCGGTACCACTTTTGCCCAGGAACAACAGTTCGCGAACCTTGGTGACTTCAAACTCGAAAGCGGAGAGTCCATCCGAGATTGTCGAAT
>Ga0070664_100000565_pt1 | contig 28314 bp, 23 predicted proteins | sample KBSC73metaG_FD_65863 | JGI IMG/M metagenome (GOLD analysis project Ga0070664, IMG submission 65863) | Corn rhizosphere microbial communities from Kellogg Biological Station, Michigan, USA - KBS C7-3 metaG | ecosystem: Host-associated > Plants > Roots > Rhizosphere > Soil ... | reverse complement strand
CCGCTGACTTCCGTCCACTGATCGCCACTGTTGTCGGTGCGCATCACGTCCCAGTGCTTCTGCATGAACAACGTTCCGGGACGAGAACGATGCATCGCCAGTCGATGGACGCAGTGGCCGACTTCGGCTTCCGGGTTCGGGATGTGTTGAGAACGCAGTCCCTTGTTGATCGGCTGCCAGGTCGTTCCGCCGTCCTCGGTGCGGAAGGCGCCAGCCGCGGAGATCGCAATGAACATCCGCTTCGGGTTGGATGGATCAATGAGGATCGTGTGAAGGCACAAGCCGCCCGCGCCCGGTGCCCAATGTGGACCCGAGCCGTGACCGCGAAGCCCCGGCATTTCTGACCAGTTCTGTCCACCATCGGTCGTTCGGAAGAGTGCCGCGTCTTCGACGCCCGCATAAACCGTGTCCGGATCGTTCAGCGACGGCTCGAGGTGCCAGACGCGCTTGAATTCCCAGGGGTGTGGCGTCCCGTCGTACCACTGGTGTGTTCCCGGCACGCCGTCGTAGACGAACTTGTTGCCGACGGTCTCCCACGTCTTGCCACCGTCGCTGGATCGCTGGATCACCTGGCCGAACCAGCCGGACGATTGCGATGCATAAAGACGGTTGGGGTCAACTGGCGAGCCTTTCAGGTGATACAACTCCCAGCCGCCGAAAAGCGGGCCGTTCACCTCCCAACGTTCGCGTTTGCCATCCGCCGTCAGGATGAACGCCCCTTTCCGCGTGCCCACCAACACTCTTACACCGCTCATCGGTTACTCCTTGTTCTCTTGCCGGGAGTCCGGGAGCCGGGATCCCGCACCCCGAGCCCGGACCACGTTATTACTCATTCTGAATTTTGTCGATCTCGCGGCAGGGAATTCGACACGTGGATCGGGTTTAAAAACCGAGCCGACAGTGGCGAACGAGCACCCGCCTACGCCAAGGCTCCGGCGAGGTCTCGCCGCAGCGCTTCGCGCGGAGGCGGACGCGAGTGAGCCCACGCGTCGGAGCGAGCCGTCGAAGCGGCGAGCGAGAGCGCGTGTCGGGGAGTCCGAGGGGCGAAGCCCTCGGAGTGATTAAAGCCCGGGTTGCCGGGCATGAAGGAACCAGCGGTCGAGCACCATGTGCCGCACGAACAGCGGACTCGCGAGAAGACGGCGCGCCGCCGCTACCGCAAATCCACTCGGAATGGCTCGCTCCAACATCCCCGCAATTCTCGACTCTCCGAAACGCTTCCTGAGATCCCGCTCGTACGCCTCGAGGCGATCTCTCGTATAGGTGCATCGCGCCGCAACGATCGTCGAAGCCGCCATCAAACCTGATTCGATCGCGGGACGAATTCCCTCGCCGCTTTGTGGATAAGCGAGGCCCGCGGCGTCGCCGATGAGCACGACACCGTCCGCGACTGGCGGTCGGCCCGTATCACCCGCGAGGAGGTAGGCGTGCCCTTTCCAACGCCACGAACCATCGCGCGGAATTCTCCCAGTCGCTTTCAGAAAATCGACGAACTCGGCGCTCTGCTTGGGCAGGGCCTTCGCGTCCAGCCTGCCGAAACCGATGTTGAGGTAGTTCTCTTTGCGAAAGCACCACCCGTAGCCCTTCAGGTCCTGGCAGAAGTAAAGCTCCGGCACCTCCTCGGCAATTGCGCAGGCCCGTTCGGTTGGTCCCATCGGGAACTCGACTTCCTGTGCCGCAATGACGGCGGCACGATCGGTCGATCCGGCGAGCATCCGGGCCACGGTACAGAAGTGACCTCCAGCACCCACGAGCATCGAGGCACGCACCGACTCGTTCACAATCCAATGCGAGCCATCGCGTTGGATCTTCGACACAGGACTGCCCAGGAGCAACCGGGCGGCGGACCGTCTCAACAGATAGTTATCGAACTCGCACCGGCGAATGCCGAAACTGACGGGACGCTCATACTTCGTGTCTAGCGCGTCGTCGACACCGATCAACCCGACGCGAAATCCCGTGATCGGTTGAAACGTCCGGCCGACGCGATAGTCGTCGACGTCGAAAGCCAGGTCCTCGACGACCTGCGGCGTTATCCACCCAGCGCATACCTTGTCCCGCGGAAATGACGCCTTGTCCATGACAATGACGTCGAGGCCGGCCTGACGGAGCTTCCCGGCACAGGCGGATCCCGCCGGTCCACCACCGGCGATCAGGACGTCGCAGCTGTCCATATCGAGTGCGCCTCAACCCACGCGCGTCCAGGGTGTCGCCGCCGTGTTGCCGCGGGCAAAGACCACCTGGAACAGCTGAAGCGAGCCGGTCGAAAACGACGCCTGCGAGCCGATCAAGTACAGGCGCCATGCACGCACGAATTGCTCGTCAAACATCGACAAGACTTGCCGGCTTGCGGTCTCGAACCGCTGACCCCAGTGTTCGAGAGTCTTCGCGTAATGCCAGCGCAGATTGTGGACGTCGAGTACCGAGAAGGAGTACGGCTCGAGCACCCGGTTGAATACTTCGGGCAGCGTTGGCGCGTACGCGCCAGGGAAGATTCGCTTCCGGATCCACGGGCTGAGTGGCGCCGGCTGATCGCGGCCGATGAAATGCAAGAGTCCCCGTCCGTTCATCGACAAGGTTCGGTCGATGACACGGCCAAGGGTCGGATAGTCAGCGGCGCCGACGTGCTCGAGCATGCCGACCGAGACAAACGCGTCGCACTGGCCCTCGACGTATCGGTAATCGTCCTGGACGAACTCGACGCGATCCGCGAGCCCTTCCCGTGCCGCCCGATCGCGCGCATAGTCGATCTGTTCAGAAGAAATATTGAAGGCCCGCACCGAGACGCCATATCGCCGCGCCATGTGAAGCGCAAGAGAGCCCCAGCCACATCCGGCTTCGATAACGCGCTCGCCTGGCTGAAGGTGCAGCTTGCGGCAGACGAGATCGAGCTTCGCGATCTGCGCCTCTTCGAGACTCGCCTCGGGCGTGGGAAAGTACGCGCAGGTGTAGACCATCTCATCGTCGAGCCACAGACGATAGAAGTCATTGCCGATGTCGTAATGATGATGAACATTCTCGCGCGCGGCGCGCGTATCGTTCGATCCCTGCCACAGCCACCACGGACGATGCGGACGGGTAAATGATTGGTAGATCGCTTCGAGCAGCTCGAGGAGACTTCCTTCGACCTCGACGAGCCCCGCCATGTACGTCTCGCCGAAATTGAGTTCCGGGTCCCACATCCAGCCGTACAGGGCCGCGCGCTCTTTGAAGATCAGCGTAGCCACCGGCGGACCGTCGCGTGGAGACAGCTCGAATCCGTCCCAGAGCACGAATCGAATGGGAGCGCTTTTCACGAATGCCTGGATTCGGCCAAGCACCCAGTGATCAATGATGGTGGATCGATAGGGCGCGAGCTGACTCGACCGCGCCGCCGCTGACGAGGTGATCCCTTCCTTGGCGATCATGCTTCAACTCCTGCCGCCGCTGCAGCGCGAGGGCACCCTTTCCGCTGGCCTGAAACGGCCAGAAGGGGGGCCGCTATTATTACTTAGCCCAGCCGGGTGGTCTCAACCCTGCGGAGCGGAGGGCAAGCCTACAAACCTGCAAAAACGGGGTCGACTAGCCATCCCAGGCACAAGTGGCGGGACGCCGGGCGTCGTATGTCGTTGAATCGTTGCGAGTTCGTGCCTTCCGGGACACATTGTGGCGGTTTGGCAACTGAACCGGCGGGGCTTGGCCGCCGTCATGTTCACGCGCCGATTCGCTCGAGCGTCCAATTCTCTCGAGGGTGACTGATGATTCCCGATCTCCGCCTTGCCTTCCGACGGTTTCGCTTCAGGCCGGCACACAGCGCGCTGATGATCCTGATTCTGGGCATCGGCATCGGCGCGACGACCGCCGTGTTCAGCGTCGTCGATCAAACTCTTCTGCGCCCGGCGCCGTTTGCCCACGCCGATCGGCTCGTGGACGTGATCGATATCGATCGCGCCAGAGGGGGAGGCGGCAACAGCCTGACGCCTGCGAAGATCGTCGGGTGGCAGCGTGAGCCGGGGTTGTTCGAGGCGTTCGAGGCGTATGCCCCTCGGCAATTCGACGTGACCGGCGACGTCGAGCCGGAGCGGGTGCAAGGCCTGCTCGTCTCAACCGGGCTCTTTGACATGCTCGGCATCACGCCACGGATCGGACGTCCGTTTGTGACGGCGGACGGCGCTCCCGGCGCCGAACGTGTCGTGGTGATCAGTGAAGCGCTGTGGCGGCGGAAGTTCGGCGCGCGTGAAGACGTCCTCGACGCTCGCGTCACCCTCAACGACGACTCCTATCGAATCATCGGCGTCATGCCGCGGCGTTTCCGACTAACCGGCGATACCGAGAGCGTTTGGCTTCCCTACGATCCGCAGTCGAATCTTGGCGACACGACCGTCCGAGGGTTTTTTGGCCTCGCACGGCTCGCGCCAAGCGTGTCTCGAGGCTCCGAGCAGCAGCTTGCCGACACCATCGCCGACCGGCGCCAGGCGGATGCCCCGCTGGCGCGCACCTGGGGACTCAGGCTCGAACGTAAGAAAGTCGCCTCTGTCGATACGACGACGCGAACCGCGTTGCTCGTGATCCTGGGAGCGGTTGCGTTCGTCCTGCTGATTACCTGCGCGAACACGGCGAGCCTGTTTCTCTCTCAGATTGCGATTCGCCAGCGCGAGATGGCCATCCGGACCGCAATCGGCGCGGCGCGCAGCCGTCTCATCCGGGAGATGGTGACAGAAAGCCTGCTCTTCGCCATCTGCGGCGGGGTTGTGGGCGTCTTGTTCGCGACTTTCGGCCTCGATGCGATCGTTCGGTCGGCGCCGGCCAATTTGACTTTCCACGCGACCAGCCCGATCGAGATCGATCGTCGCATTCTCGCGGTCACGACGGCCATGACGCTGGTGGCCGGGATCGCGTTCGGGCTTCTGCCGGCGATCCGTGGCTCGCGCCCGGACCTCGACGTCGTCCTGAAAACGACGAGCGGCAGTGGCAGCCGGTACTACGGGCGATTCGCCGGATTGCTGATCATCGCCGAGGTCGCGTTCTCCCTGGTCCTCCTCGTCGGCGCGACACTGATGCTGCGGACTTTCGCGAATCTCGAATCGCTGCCGCCTGGCTTCGAGCCACGGGGATTGATCGCGGTGAACCTCAGCCTGCCGACCGACAAGTACCCCTCGACCACCGCACGTGCGGCGCTTCTCGATTCGGTGCGAGAACGTATTGTCGCGATTCCTGGTGTTTCACAATTCGCCGTCGCGGATGGCGTGACACCCTCGGGTGGTTCGCTCCATTTCGGCGTTCCTGAAATTGAAGGCAGCGACGCGCCTCCCCGGGCCGAGAGTCTGATCCTGCCGGGCAATACCGTCTCCGCTGACTATTTTCGGACGATGCGGATTCCGCTGGTCGCCGGACGGTTTTTCTCTCCGGCTGAACCCGCGGATTCGTTGATCATCTCCAAGACTCTGGCCGATCGTTACTGGCCCGATGGTTCTGCGGTTGGAAGACGCTTCAAGTTCTATAGCGGCGCGCCGTGGCACACCATCGTCGGCGTTGTCGGCAATGTCGACGCCTGGACGCAGCCGTCGCGAACTCAGCTGCACGTGTATGAGCCATGGCCCATTCCGACCGACACAGTCGCCGCCGGGCCGACTCCCCGGCGACGCGGCTATGCCGATCGCGTGCTGCTCGTCCGCGCCGGGAACGCCGCCGCCGTTGCTGACGGAATCAAAACGGCGATCTGGTCGGTCGACAAGAGTCAGCCGGTCGAGCGCGTCACGATGGTCGAGCGCGCGTACGCAGACCTCTTCGGCCGACAGCGTTTCGTCCTGCAGTTGATGATCGCGTTCGGCGCCGTTGCGGCAGCCCTCACGCTGATCGGCTTGTTCGGCGTTCTCACCGAGGTCGTGGTGCGGAAAACGCGCGAGATCGGCATTCGTGTCGCTCTTGGCGCGCAGCGCGCGGATGTGATTCGTCTGGTGCTCTCGCGCGGACTCGGGCTGACGCTGGCCGGCGCCGCACTGGGCCTGGCCGGGGCATCCGCACTCACGAGATTCCTTCAGGCTCTCCTGTTCGACGTCAGCCCGGTTGATCCCGCCAGCTTTGCCGTCGTCACGCTTGTGATGATCGCCATTGCGCTCGTGGCCTGCTGGATTCCTGCACGCCGGGCGATGCGCGTGGAGCCAGCCGAAGCATTGAGGGTCGACTAACCAACTCGCGGCTCGCGGCCGGAGCGCTGACAGGCGTATGCTGGTGCAGGACCCCATGCGCAACATCGGTAACGGCCTCCTTCTCGCGCTGATTCTCGCCAGCAGTCATGGGTGGGCTCAGTCGCCGCCTTCTTCGCAAGCGCAGCCCGACGGACAGACTCCCGTCTTCCGATCCGGGGCTCATCTCGTTCAGGTGAATGTTGTCGTCCACGATTCGCACGGCCAACCGGTCGACGATCTGAAGAAGGAGGACTTTTCAATCACCGAACAGGGCAAACCGCAGCAGATCAGCTTCTTCACGATCGCGTCGGCCGACAAGCCGGTTGGGCCGGCCGCTCCGCTCCCGCCGCACATCTTCTCCAATGTGCTATCGGAGAACCGCGACGTGCCGACGAGCGTCACCGTCGTTCTGCTCGATCTGCTCAATACGTCATGGACCGATCAGCTGTACGCACGCAAAGGGTTGCTCAAATTTTTCGAACAGCTTCAGCCGCAGGATCGTATTGCGATTTTCTCCCTCGGCCACCACAGCCTGACGCTGCTGCACGACTACACGAGCGACTCGGCTTCGCTGGTCGCGCGCCTGCAGAAAGCCACGGGTGAGATTCCGACAGCTCTCGATGCGTCAACCGTCAACGAGGAGGCGCAAAGCGAGCTTCAGCGCCTGGGACTCGATGCGGTCGCCGATGCGAATCATCGCGAGGCGGACTTTTTCACGTCCGGTCGCGTCATCAACACGCTCTCGACGCTCGAAGCGATCGCGCAGCACCTGGCGGGCGTACCTGGCCGCAAGAATCTCATCTGGTTATCTGGCGGTTTCCCGCTGACGATTGGGTTCGACAGTGTGCCGTCGATCGGATCGACCCGCGATCAACGGACTTTCACGCACGAAATGGACGCGGCCATTCGGGCGCTGAACAACGCCGGCATTGCCGTGTATCCGGTCGACGCTCGCGGGCTGATGGTGCTGCCCGGATTCGACGCATCGGTCAGAGGCGCCCCCCCAGTCCGTCCAACTGCGGGACCACCGAAATCGGCGGCGATCACCGCAAACCAGGACTCCATGAAGGAGCTCGCGTCGCGCACCGGCGGCCGGGCCGCGTACAACACCAATGATCTCACCCGCGCGATCCGTCGCGCCGTCGACGATTCGCGCGTCACCTACACGCTCGGTTACTACTCGACCGATGAGACGCAGGACGGAAAGTTTCGAGAGGTTCGCGTCAAGGTCGACCGTCCACACCTCGACGTCCGGTACCGCAAAGGCTACTTCGCACTCCGGCCTGCGGACGATACGGCCAAGGCACGAAAGGATGAGATCCGGGGCGCAGTGTGGAGTCCTCTCGAAGCCACGGCTCTCGCGGTCAACGCGCGCGCGGACCTGATCGATCAGCCCACCCCCAACACGATCAACCTTTTCGTTCAGATCAATCCCGCCGCTGTGGGATTCAAGCGAGAGGGCGATCGCATGAAGGCTGAAATCGACATCGTTTACGTCCAGAAAGACGACCACGGCCGTCTGCTCGGCAACGGCATTAGTGACGACATTTCGCTGGCGCTGACCGACGCGACCTATGCGAAAGCCGCGAGAGATGGATTGGTCAGGCAGCATCAGATTCCACGGCAGCCGGGAGCCACCAATATGCGAATCGTCGTTCGCGACGTGGCCACCGGTGCGGTCGGCACCCTCACGATCCCGTTCAACCGGATCACCGACCAGCCACATTAGCGGCCTGACGCACCCTGCAACAAACTGCTGGCGCGCGGTCGCCAACCCGCGATAGGCTCCCTGACCGTGACCGCCTCCAGCCCCAGCCGCGCTGCGTCGCCGTTGATTCCGGACGTCGCCATCAGCCTCACCAACGCACGCCGATGGTCCATTGTCGGACTGCTCTTCACCGCGTCGCTGATCAACTACTTCGATCGCGCCACGATTTCGTTCGCGCTCCCGCTCATCTCGACCGAGCTGCATCTCGGGCCGGAAGCCAAAGGCGTTCTCTTATCGGCGTTCTTCTGGTCCTACGCACTGCTGCAGATTCCAATGGGCGTGCTCGCCGATCGGGTGAACCTGCGGTTTTTGTATGCCGCCGCATTCACGCTCTGGTCAATCTCCCAGGGGTTGATTGGCTTTGCGACCGGTCTCGGCACGTTGATCCTGTTCCGAATGCTACTGGGCGTCGGAGAAGCGATCTACCTGCCGGGAGGATCGAAGGTCGTCAGCCTCCTCTTTCGTCCAGCCGAGCGGGGATTGCCATCCGGCCTCTTTGACGCGGGCACACGCACGGGACTCGTCGTCGAAGGCGTACTCGTGCCGTGGATGCTCATTCACTACGGCTGGCGCGCAAGCTTCTCGATTGTGGGATTCGCGGCATTGTTGTGGCTGATCCCATGGTTCCTGGCGGCGCCGAAGAACCTGAGCGGGAGCGCTGACCCAGCGACACCGCTCGCCCGGCGGGGATTTCGGAAGACGTTCCGAACGCTGGCAACGGACCGAAACCTGCTCGGCGTCTGCCTCAGTTTCTTCTGCTTCGATTACTACTGGTATTTCCTCGTCAACTGGCTGCCCGATTACCTGGTGACCTCGCGGGGACTGACGATTCTCAATGCCGGGCTGTATGCGGCGCTTCCCTATTTCGTGTTCGGCGCAAGCGAACCCATCGGCGGATGGATCGCGGATCGTCTTGTTCACCGCGGCTGGAGCGAAACCCGCGCGCGCAAAGGCGTGGTCACATTCGCGTTTCTGACAGGTCTGCTTCTGATTCCCGCGGCGCGCGTCGACGATCCCCGCACCGCCGTCGCGCTCATCGTCGGCGGATGCCTGGTGGGACTCGCGACCGGCAACCTGCTGGTGATCCTTCAGAGCTGCGCTCCACCGGCCGAGGTCGGCCTGTGGACCGGCGTCTACAACTTCGTCGGCAACATTGCCGGCATTCTCTCGCCGCTCGTGACCGGTCTCCTCATCGACAGGACCGGCTCGTACACGGCTCCGTTCGTGCTGGCCGCTTCGCTGATTGCCGTCGGGCCGCTGGCGTTGTGGACGGTGGTCGGAGAGTTGGAAGGAAAAAGCTAAAAGTTAGAAGTTAAAAAGAAGCATGTCTTTACTGCACGACCGATGACTGCTTCGCGGTCAGCTCTTTGAATCGTGACGACATCACGATTTTCGTGCCGGCGGCAGTCCGCTGAACGATCAGCGCGGCAACATGAGCGCGCGATTCGATCAGCGCCAGCCCGCGCTCGGGTCCGACGACGCTGACGGCGGTGTCGAGGCCATCGGCGTCGAGCCCACTCGGCGCGATGACGGTCACCGTGATGTCGTCAACCAGTCCGATTCCGGACGATGGGTCGATGACGTGTGAATATCTGCGACCTCCGACGTCGAGATGCTGTTCGCTGTTGCCGGAAGTCGAAACCGCAGCGTTGGTCAGCTCGAGCACGCGCGGCACGTCCGAGAGCGCCCGATCCTCGCCGTGAATGTCGATTCGCCATCCGCGCTCGCCAGGAGGCGCTTCGCTGAACGCGAGGTCGCCGCTCACCGCGACCAGGGCGCTGCGAATACCACGCCGGCCGAGCACCTCGAGCGCTTCGCTCGCCGCGTAACCCTTACCGATTGCGCCGACGTCGAGCGCCATACCCGGCTGATCGAACTTGACCGTGCGATTGACCGAATCGAGATGAAGTTTGCGGTAGCCGCTGCGGCTGGCCGCTTCACGCAACGCGGTCTCGTCCGGGAGGCGAGAGGTCCGTCGCGCCTCGCGCCACAATCGAATAACCGGCCCTTGAGTGACATCGAAGGCGCCATTGGTCGCCGCCGCCAGTTCCTGTGATGCCGCCAGTACCGTGAACAACTCGTCGCTGACGCGCACCGGTCGATCGACGGCGGTTGTCGCGATCCGATTCAGCTCGCTGTCAGGTTTGTAGTCGGAGAGAATCCGATCAAGGTCGCCGATTCGATCGAAGGCGACGCGGAATGACTCGTCTGCCGTCTGCCCGTCGCTCGCGTAAACGGTGATCTTGACGAGCGTGCCCATGTAGGGCTCGACCGATTCATAGCGGTGTAACGCTGGCTGCTGTGCCGCCGGCAGGGCGGCAAGAGCAACAAGTGCCGCTACAGTCCAACGAGACGTCGCTGTCAGCATTTCTTACTGCTCGCGGGGCCCCACCCCCGCTCGCTCTCGCTCGGCGGCTTCGCGCCTCGCTCGGGCCGCAGGCGCTACTTTTAACTTTTCACTATTAACGTTCGACTTAACAAGCGTCAGTACGGATCCTGTGCGACGCCGTTATTCCACGCGCGGTACATCTCCTCCGCGCTCGGCAGCGTGGCGGGACGAACGAGGCGGAAACCGAGCCACTGCGCGTCAGTCATGTACCAGATGCTCTTGGGCAGCTGCGGGTCCTGTTTCTTCCATGACGCGTCGGAGGGGACGCGCACGGTGCACGTAACGCGCGCCGGATCGTCGTGCCACGAACCACCGCGCACCGCGTGCGGATAGGACGTCGTCGACTTGACCCAGGGGTTCTGCTGCGGCCCGGCGGTGTAGGGCGCGTACTGGTCCAGCGTCCACTCCATCACGTTCCCGAGCATGTCGTAGAGGCCCCATGCATTGGGCTTCTTCGTTCCAACCGGGTGATAGGTGGCGGAGAAGAATTGCGCCGCTGAATTCTTCGCGTGCCAGGCGTAGTCGTCCAGATTTCCGGTAGTCATCCCGGTCGCTGAACCCGCGCGGCATGCGTACTCCCATTCCGCTTCGGTTGGGAGCCGGTAGTATTCGCCCGTCTTCGCGCTGAGCCACTGGGCAAATTTGTTCGCCGCATGCTGCGTCATGCTGATCGCAGGGAAGCTCTTCAATCCGCGGCCGAAACTCATTTCGACGTACGGAGCCGTCGGCCGGCTCAAACCATCGACCAGTGAGTCCGGGGTCGCGCGTTCGTTCGCCTGATCGGCAAACATGAACATGAGGTACGCATCCCACGTGACCTCATGCGACTGCATCCAGAATGCGTCGAGCTTGACCTTGCGCTCCGGCTGCTCGTTGGGGTTGGCACTCGGAGCAGCGGATCCCATCGTGAATTCCCCCGCCGGCACAGGCACCATCGCGTACGCGACCGTGCTGTTGGGAATGGTGACCTTGTAGGCGGCGGGCTTTCCGGAGGGCGCCTTCTTCGCGTTTTCCTCTATGCGCGTGCGGATCTGCTGGACGACGGCGAGTTCCTTCGGGTCGGGAGGCTTGGCAGCCGGTGCCTGCGTTGCGGCGAGGAATGCGCCCAGAATGCAGGCTGACGCGATTGAGAGTTTCACCATGGCGGAAAGAGGTAAGGGCCGTCCCGGAGTGAATCGGGACGGCCTGAGTTACTCGAAAACTGCGAACCAGCGTGTCGCGTAGCGCGTCAGCAGCTGGCCTCGCCGTAGCGGCGATGGCCGCGAAGGCGGACAAGCCGCGAGCCGCGAAAAAACTAAAACACCTGCGATTTGCCAGGAACCGCGAGACCCGGCACGTCGTGCTTGGCATTCCAGTCGACCGGCTTTGGCACGAGGCTCACCTGCGAGTTCAACGCCTGTTCCCAGGTGACCTGCTGGCCGGAATAAGCGGCGTGCCGCCCCATGAGTGCGAGCAGCGTGCTGGTCGCCAGGTTGAGGTCGTCGTTCTTCGGTTTCCCGGCACGGATTGCCGCGAACAGCACGTCATGTTCCTTCTGGTACATGTCGTACTCCTCGCCTTGGAATTGCCACTTGACCTTGCCGTCCGGCGTTTCGATCCGGGGTGGTCCGCTGCCCAGCATCAACGTGCCTTCCGTGCCCATGACGAAGTCGAGTGTTCCGTTGAAGCAGCCGGTCGACTGACGGTTCGCGAGAGACACCCGATAGCCATTCGGGAAGAGATAGTTGACCTCGAAATGATCGTAGATGTTGCCGCCGTTTGCCGGCACTGAGCGGCCGCCCACACCGACCACGCTGAGCGGCGGGGTGTCGTGGACGATCCACATGATCTTGTCGGCGTTGTGCACGGCCTGCTCGACGAGACTGTCGCCGGAGAGCCAGTTGTAGTTGTACCAATTGCGAATCTGCCACTCGATGTCGCTCATGCTCGCTGGACGCGTACTCTCCGGCGGAAGCGGCTTGACCGGATTGGTGTAGTAGGTCGAGTAGTGGGCGACCGGACGGCCGATTGCGCCGTTGTGCACCTGGCCGACCGCCTCCTGAATCATGTTGTTATAGCGCCAGCAGAATCCGGCGACGAGCGAGAGGTTCTTGGACTGCGCGAGCTTCTGCGCCGCCATGACGTCGCGCACGCCGGGTGAATCGGTCGCGCAGGGCTTTTCGCAGAACACGTGCTTGTTGGCGTTGACCGCCGCGGTCAGGTGCTGAGGCCTGAAGCCGGGTGGGGTCGCGAGCAACACGACGTCGACGGCGCTGATGACCTTTTCGAAGGCATCCAGCCCGACAAACGCGCGGTCGATCTTGACGCGGTTGCCGAACTCCTGACTCCCCTTGAGCCGCGCCGTGGCCTGCTCGACAATCGACTCGTCCACGTCCGCGATCGACGTGAGCTCGTTGTTCTTATCCGCCGTCAGCGCCTGTCGAGCGGCGCCGCTGCCCCGTCCGCCGCAGCCCACCAGCCCGACCTTCAAGGAATTGGTGACTGATTGGCGCGAAATGATGCCGGGAAATCCCGCAGCGATCGCTGCCGCGCCGCTCCTTCTAAAGAAATCGCGGCGTTCGATCTTCTCGGGTTCGTTCTTTGGTGTTGTCATTGTTGTCCTGCTTGCTGAAGCTGTGTCGGTCTCAACCTCAAATCATATCAAGAGTTCGCGGCTCGCGGCTCGCGGTTCATGTAGAATCCGCCGCATGGCGTCCTTCCCCTTGACCGTTCCGAATCGAAGCCGGCTCCTGCTGGGTTCATGGACGCTCTTTGCAGCTCTGGCCGTAGGGGTTTCTGCTCAGGGAGCTAAGCCGGCCGACTCCGGCTGGCAGTCGCTCTTCGACGGCAAAACACTGGGTAAGTGGCAACCGTCGAAGTTTGGCGGCGACGGCGCTGTCAGGGTGGAAAACGGCCAGATCGTCCTCGACACCGGCAAGCCCTTCACCGGCGTCACGTGGTCCGGGACAGAAATCCCCACGACCAACTATGAGCTCGCGCTGCAGGCGATGCGTGTCGACGGACGCGACTTTTTTGCCGGGATCACCTTCCCTGTCGGCGACTCGTCCTGCTCGCTTATCCTCGGCGGCTGGGGTGGAACGGTCATTGGCCTCTCGAGCGTCAACGGGGAGGACGCGTCCCAGAACCAGACCTCTCAGTCGATGGAATTCGAACAGGGACACTGGTACAACGTCCGGATTCGCGTGACCGACGCGGCGATCGAAACGTGGCTCGACGACAAGCAGATCATCAAACAGGATCTGAAGGGAAACAAGATCACCATCCGAGTCGACATGGAGCCCTCGCTGCCGCTTGGCATCGCTTCATTTCGAACAAAAGCCGCCTTGCGCGATGTGCGCCTGCGCAAGCTGTAGCTCCGGTGTCGAGCTGAACGCGCCGACGGCGACGGTGAGATCCGAAGATCCGAAGGGATCCGGGCGAATCGCGGCAACGTGTCTCAAATTGCGCCGCCGGCTAGATGATGCGTTCTCAGCCCTCGAAGGCTGTAACTAATCTCAACACACGTGGTTCGGTGAGGCCGGGCTGCAGGACAATTGAACCTGCTCCCCAAAGCCAAGGCCCGTTATCATTGCTCCCGCAATGAACACGCGACGGCAATTTCTCATCACCGCTCAAATGGGCGCACTGGCTGCGATGACCGCTTGCCGCGGCGATCAGACCACTGCGCCACCATCGCCAGCGACGACAGCCGGAGCGCCACCGACCTTTGGCGCCGGGCCAGTGACTGGCCCACCGGTTTCCGCATCGACATTCGCGGAAGCCGAAAAGCTCGCGCAGGTGACGATGACGGCGGACGAGCGGCAGGTGGCGGCCGCGAGCTGGCAGCGCTCTATGGCGCCGCAGCTCGAACGGCGCGTTGGGCCGCGCAAAGTCGCGCTCGATGCTGCCACAGCACCTGCCACTCAGTGGAATCCCGTCACCATCGCAGGCAACGCGGGACCGCTCCGCGACACATTCGTCCGCGGCAACGCTGAATCGATTCCGTTGCCGTCGAACGACGCTGACATTGCCTATGCACCCGTGTCGCGCCTGTCTCGCTGGATCGAACAGAAGGCGCTGACGTCGGAAAGGCTCACGAACATCTACTTGAAGCGAATCGAGCAGTTCGATTCGAAGCTGCGCTGCATCATCACGCTGACCAGAGATGTCGCGCTCGAACAAGCGAAGCGCGCAGACGCCGAGATCGCCGCCGGCAAGTATCTCGGGCCGCTTCACGGGATTCCTTACGGCGTCAAAGATCTCCTCGACACCGCGGGCATCGCCACGACGTACGGCGCCGAGCCGTTCCGGAACCGCGTCCCCACCGCCGACTCCTTCGTCGTCAAACGGCTCAACGACGCGGGTGCGGTTCTCATCGCCAAGCTGAGCCTTGGCGCCCTGGCGCTGAACGACATCTGGTTTGGCGGTCAGACCATGAACCCGTGGCTGCTCGACGAGGGCGCGTCCGGATCGAGCGCAGGTCCGGGCGCGGCGACCGCTGCAGCGCTCGTCGGCTTCTCGGTCGGCAGCGAAACCGGCGGCAGCATCGTCGCGCCCGCGATGAGGTGTGGCGTGACCGGCTTGCGACCCACATTCGGTCGCGTCGCGCGAACGGGAGCGATGACGCTGTGCTGGTCGCTGGACAAGCTGGGTCCAATGACTCGCAGCGTCGAGGATGCGATGCTGGTCCTCCAGGCAATTACCGGACAAGACGCGAACGACGTGTCGAGTCTGCCGTGCCATCTCGAGTTCGACGCGACGGCAGGAGTATCCGGCGTCCGCGTCGGCTACTTCCCCGCCTGGATGAAGGAAAGCCCGGCCACCGACGTCGATCGGGCGGCGCTCGACGCCGTCAAGAAGCTGGGGATGTCGACGGCTGAGGTCAGCCTGCCTGACTGGCCATACGGATCGCTGATGCCTGTTCTTTTCAGCGAAGCGGCCGCATCGTTCGAGGAGCTTACGCTGACCGGCGGACTGAACACGCTGAAAGTCCAGGTCCCGGATGCATGGCCCAACCTGTTCCGGTTGTCGCGTTTTCTATCGGCCGTCGATTTCGTGCAAGCCGATCGCTTACGCCGACGTGTCGCGCAAGAGATGGCGCGGATCTTCTCTCAGGTCGACGTGCTGCTCGTCCCGTCACTGCGCGATGAGATGTTGACGATCTCGAACTTCACTGGCCATCCATCGCTGACGCTGCGCGCAGGTTTCGTCGAAGTGGGAGAAGCACGCAGCGACTGGGCACCCGATCCGAAAAACCCCTTGCCCAGATTCTCGCCGCCGCGCCGGGTTCCTCATGGCGTGACTCTGCTCGGGCGCCTGTTCGAGGAAGGAACCATCGCACGAGTTGGACTGGCGTTGGAACGTGCGTTTCACGTGGCCGACGAGAGACCCGCAGGATTTTGACGACAACATCACGCCGGTGTTGAAGCTGACGATGCGGGCACCTTCGGCCTTTTCGACACGAAGTAGATGACCAATCCGAGGATCGCTCCGATAGCGCCACCAATCGTCTGCCCCATGAGCAGCCGTGAGGTGGCGTAGCGGATGACCTCGGGGATTTGCACGACGGCCTGCACCTGGGCACCTTGAGGCAGGCCGCCGGGCGAGCTGTACCAACCGAGCATTGGCGGCACAATGAACGACGCCGCAACGACGCCAACGAGCGCTCCAACCAACATAAGGATGAACGCTATCTTCATGGCGCCAGTGTAGCAATCTGGCCGGTTGGGCGTCGAAGCACGTGGTCTGACGAATCGCGAGTCGCGGAGCTGCGGGGTTAGAACTTGACACTGAGCCCGACGGAGAACGGCAGCGCCCAGCGCGCGCTCTTGTCGTTGATGTTGTCGAGGCCCGTGCCAATCAAGTTGTCCGGCTGAGACAAGCCGGTCACGTATCGAAGCCCGAGCTGCGTAAAAACATCGACCTGTTTTGCAACGGGAAACATGACGCCGACGTTGCCGCCGAGTGTGAACGCCGCGGTCTTGTCGTAGAAATCCGTCGCATTGCCCGTGAAGTTGATCTGGGGCGCGGAAAGCAGGACATCGATTTCATCGATGAACGCCAACCCGAGAGTGGCCTCGCCGTACCCCCGAATCTTCTGGGTCAGCGGCAAATAATGTCGGTACCCGACATCCATGCCGAAGCTCTGATAATCGTCGAACTGCCCGTACAGATTGGCGACACCGAGATCGCCCAACCGAGTGACATCCGCACTAAGCGATTGATACGTGAAGGTGACGCGCAGTTCCGAGTTCTCACGGAACTCGAACCCGCCGCCGAACCGCAGGTGCAAGCCGGTGCCGTATACATCCGAGTAGCTGTTTTTGAGGATGACGACCGCCTGGTTGTTCAGCGTGCCGATGCCGCCAGAGTTGATGTTGCCGCTAATCGTGTTGTCCCAGCCGATGCCGAAGTCGACGCTCCACGGCTTATCTGGCATATAGGGCTGAGCGTACGCGGCTGAACCAAATCCCAGGACCAGCACCGGCACCAAAATACGAATGACACTCTGTCGTTGCATGCTCTACCTCCGACACGACGTACCGACCCACGAAATCCAGTGGAGAATGCGAGAGCTATCGCAAGAGCTGCGAAAATCGCGTGGGTTTTCCGTGAACCGATGGTGCTCTCGCACCGCCGGCGAAGGCGTTGCAATACTGGATCCGCGACCACGTGGCCGGGTTCAGGAAGAGCTGCTGACTATGACCCGCGGCTGTGACGAAAGGCAACCGCGACGTTGAGGGACGGAGGCGATCAGCTCGAAGGAGCGCCTCGGCTCCTTCGAGCGACGTACAGACGCGTTATCGAACGTTGAATTCGACGCGACCTGATCCTTTATGTCCGTGATCGTCCTGCGTATCGACCACCACGACGATCGTCCCTGCTTGCCCGACACCGCACCCGACGCCAGTCGATAGCTGGAAGAACATGTCCCCTCGCGCCGCTGCCAGCGCACTGCCGATCGGCGTGACCGGTACTGGTGCCGGCAGCACGACCTGCGGCGCTGTGTTCCCCGACGTGTCGGTGAACTGGACGCGGAATCCCGTCACCGCGAAACCGGTGGTGCCATCGGCGTTGACGACGACGACGAACGGCACGTTGAACGGCGCGACCTGTGGACAGCGAGCATTGGGAACAGGCTGCGCGATCACCGTAGACGTCTGCGCGCTGAACGTCACGCTCGTCAACCCGAGAGGGTTATAGCCGAATGTGATCGGTTCGGTTGGATACTTGTTCTCACATGACGCTGAGGCGACGGCGGCGGCGAGCAGCATCACGCACGCAATGTGTCGAGAGAGACCATGAGCGCCGCGGTCGAGGAGAGTGGGCATGGGGGAGCCTCCTTGGTCCGATCGGCAACGATTGGACGTACCCGTTTTCAGTTGCGGCCGCTGGGGTCAGCCACTCGGAGGTCAGCCCATGACGGCCCTTCGCGCGATTCTATTCGACATGATTCACAAAAATGCACAATCGTTTCGTCGTTGATGACGGGCGAGTCCGGATTTCAAAATTGTTGTTGCGCAGGCGATCGCGGGCTGGATGACCTGAAGCGCAGGCAGAGGCTCGCGTGACAGTTTTGTAAGCTGGGGGATTCCGCTCAAAACATCCACGCGCAGATCACGACCGCGGCGATTGCCGCGACGAGGTCGCCGATCAGCGCGGCGGCGACGGCGTGGCGCGTTCGTCGAACGCCGACGGCGCCGAAGTACACCGCGAGCACGTAGAACGTCGTTTCCGAGGACCCATAGAGCGTCGCGGCCATGCGCCCGATCACCGAGTCCGGTCCGTACGTCTTGATCAAGTCCGTCGTGAATGCGAGAGAGCCGCTGCCAGTCAGCGATCGAAGAATCGTCAGCGGCACCAGTTCCGCTGGAAACCCGGTCGAAGCCACCAGCGGCCGGAGGGCAGCCATCAGCAGATCCATTGCACCCGATCCACGGAACATCCCGATCGCGACGAGGATGCCGACGAGAAACGGAATGATCTTCACCGCGACGTCGAAGCCTTCCTTCGCGCCTTCGATGAAAACGTCGTAAACCTTTATTCCGCGAAGCAGCCCGACAAACGGGATTGCGACCAGGAGAACCGGCATCGCCCAGAGCGAGATCGCGTCGAGCGTCGCGCGAATCACGATCGCACGCCCGTGGCTGCGGCCGGTGTCTGCGGGTAAAAGTGCTGCAGCACTCGCGCGGCGAACACTGCTGCGACGGTGCCGACGAACGTGGCACCGATGGTCGGAGCGATGATCGCGGTCGGCACGGTCGATCCAGCCGCGGCCAGGACGCCGATCATCGTCGCCGGAATCAACTGCACACCGGACGTCGTCACCGCCATGAACGTGACCATGGCGTTGGTCGCGGTGTCCTTGTCCGGGTTGAGGGTCTGCAATTCCTCCATCGCCTTGATCCCGAGCGGAGTGGCGGCGTTGTTGAGCCCGAGCATGTTAGCCGCGAGCGCGACGACGAGCGCGCCACCGGCGGGATGTTCTTTCGGTACTTCTGGAAACAACCAGCGAAGGAGCGGACTCAACGCGCGGCCGACCAGCGTGACGAGACCGGCGGCTTCGGCGATGCGCATGATGCCAAGCCAGAGCGTCATGATGCCGATCAGGCCGATGGAGATCTGCACCGCCGAAGACGCCGAGTCAACCGCAGCCTTGGTCACGGCGTCGGCCGTTCCGTTGATCGCGGCGATGAGAAGCGCGATCGCCATCAGTCCGAACCAGATGTAATTGAGCATGGCGAGATAGTAACGTAGCGTCTGATCGACGCCGCTGCCGGGTATTGCTGGCCGCAGGGTACGCTGACGAGACTGCAGGTGGAACCGCAGCTCGCGGTCGCCTCGTAAAAAAAGGAGGTGGCCGTCTACGGGCGTGTAAGGTTGATTTCAATTGTGCAGCCGGCCCGACAGTGGCCGCGCGCGATGCCGAATCGGATAATGGGCGTAAGATATTGTATCTTAATGTGTTATGGGTTCTATCGGCTCGGCAAGGAATGGCATCGGATTTGAGGACAAGGCGCCGATGTCTCCCCGCGGGCTTCGCCAGCCACTCAGCAGCACTACCATCCTGTTCTGCTCGATCGTTCTTCTTTCCGAGATCACGGCGCACGCCCAACGCAACGTTGCTCCTGCGGAGCGAACACGAGGTTCCGAGCAAGTAGTCGTCGGGCACGTGTCGTCGGTGGATCCGGTCTGGCGGACCAACGACTTCGGCGACCGCCTCATCACGTCGATCGTTCACGTGACAGTCGAGGAAACGCTGAAGGGGACGGCACCACCATCGGTTGACGTCGAGGTCGAAGGCGGCACCATCGGAAGTCTGACGCTTCGCGTATCCGATCTTGAAACGATTGCGCTTGGCGAGCGCGCGGTGTTTTACCTCCAGCACAGCCGACGAGGAACGCTGGTGCCACACCTTAGAGGGTTGGGGATTCAGAAGATCGATCAGGCCGGCCGGATCCGTGGCAGCAACGTGACACTCGATGACGTCCGACGCGAAGTGCGGGCCGCGGCAGGACAGTAGGCATGAGAATCAAACCGCTCGTGGCCGCGGCCGCGTTCCTCATTGCACTCGCGACGGTTTTTTCCAGCACCACGCGTGCGTACACGGTGTTCGGCTACATCTGGCCGTCGGGAACCGTGCCTGTTCCCTACTACATCAATCCGGTCAACATGGACGTGCCCACTTCGGCGATTGAGCCCGCGATCCGCGAGGGCGCGAACGCGTGGCCGCTGCAATCGGGCGCGTCATTCGCGTTCACCTTCGCCGGCTACAGCAGCCAGACCACGAACACCAATGACGGCATCAACCTCGTGATGTTCCGAAACGCAGCGAGTGGATCGGCGCTGGCGACGACCTATTCCTGGTTTTCGGGCACACGCATCATCGATGCGGACATCGTGTTCTGGGATGGCGGATTCCAATTCGTGACCGGGACCACCGGTTGCTCGAATGCGTTCTTCATCGAAGACATCGCGACGCATGAGTTCGGCCATGCGCTCGGCCTCGGCCACTCGACGGTGCCCACGGCAACGATGTACCCGTCGATTTCGCCGTGCAGCCAGCAGAGCCGCACGCTGGACCCGGACGACATCGCCGGGATCCTCTCCCTCTATCCGCCGCGCACCCCTCCCGTACCTCCGACGGGTCTGCGAATAATCAAGTAACACTCGAAGGGACAAGGGAAAAGGATGGTTTCGTTCCCAGACCATCTATCGCTCCTGACGGCATGGCTCGACCATCGCGCTCGGATCGCCGACGACATCGACCGACATTTGCTGAACGTCCAGGGTAAGGCCGCGGGGCGGAACCGCGACGAGGCGGCTCTTGCGCGACTCCTTGACTCGTGCTTCTTCGACCGGGCAGGAGTTCCACGGTCCGTCTCTCAACTCAAGGGACAACTGGCTGCAGCGCATGTCGCCGACGGGTTCGAACCCGTACTGCTCGAGCGACAACGCCATCAGTTCGACCCGATCGAACTGGTGTTTCGTGCCTACGCGCACTGGCACCATCATCGGTGGCCGGGCAGAAATGGCCGCCTCGCATTCGCCGAAACGGTCTACGCCGTTTTCGTTCTGCGACAGCTTGAACTTCTCAGCCTGCGTATCTGGGACGAGGGCGACGCTGATGCGGGAGAACGGCTTCGCGAGATTCAGTCGGTTCTCGACAGGTTGAACGGCGTGTCGGCAGCGTACGTATTTGTGCGCGACGCGCGTTGGCTTCTGCAGACCGCGCAGGGGGCGCTCACGCGGCACCTCTCCCCCTATTTCATGATCGCCTCTCGGATCTCATCGTCGCTCACAGACGGTGAACGTCTCGAGGCGCACAAGGCCGGGGTCACGCTCGCGGGAGGCCACCTGCGATCACAACTGCGCTATCGCGCCGCCGAAACAGGACGCGCGCCTGACGATCCGGAACTGCTGGCGATCACCCGCAATTCGAACTCCATGGATGCCGCGCTGCTGGTCTGGGACCTCGTTCCGGTGCTGGTGGCGTATAAAGAATCGTGCGCGGCGCCCGATCGCGATCGACGGGTCGCCTTGGCGGACGTGGTGCTTCAGGGCGTATCTGCCGATCCGGAACTGTTTCTCACGCGTCTTGACGTTCTCGGCCCATGCACCGTGATTGAAGATGTTTTCGTCGAGCGCAGCAGCGACGGCAGGCCGCGGCACACGCCTTTCGGCGCCGCCCACCTCCAACACGTGGCGCGCTACCGCGCGCTAATCGCGGAACTCGCAGGTCCCCTCGGAGAGGACGCGCTCACGCTCTCGACCGAACGACGCTCCTATTCGCCGCTCGGCATCAGCTACGGATTCTGCGCGGACATCCTGTCGCATATGGCGATCGATGCGTTGCATTCCCAGTCATCCTTCGGGCTCAGCCTCGAGGACATGTTCACCGCCGGATCAGACAACGACGCATCCAGGGCAACTCGAGCGCGCAATTGGGAGACGCGGCCAACGGGAGACGGCAGGCGTGAGCATTTTGAGCATTCACTCACCTGGGCGGCGGAGGTGATCGAGCGCACCCGGACAGCGGTGACACACGGCGTGACCCACGCAACGCAAACCGCATCCCGTCAGTCGACCGGGCGATTGTTCGTCGTCCCGGAAGCCCGCGCGCGGTCGTCCCCGCCCAGTGGCGCCGTTCCCGACGGAGTCGTCGCGGCGCAGGAGCACTGCGTGACGTCAGATCTTCAACGCGCGCTGGCGACCGGTGCCACCGCGTTTCCGAAGAGTCAGATTCTTCTCGATCGAAAGGAAGGCAGGTTTCTCGCGAGCGCTGAGATTGACGGCAAGTGGTTCGGTGTCTCGAAGGTGCTCCTGACCGCGTGCATTTGTCGAAGGAAGGCCGCGCTGATCACAAACGTCCCTCAACCTGTCGTCGACATCCTGCGCATGACATGCCCTGAGCTGTTGGTAATCTCCGACTGACTGAATTCGATCGACTATGGCGAGTTAGCCACCTTCAATCAGCATTCAGCAATCAGCATGCAGCATTTCGCTGATCGCTTAACTCCCCTTCTTCGGCCTCCGCTCGTCGTTGAAGCCGAACGTGTAGATCGTTCCGTCGTGCGTGCCGACATAGACCTGCCCCATCGAGCTCCAGAAGCTTCCGGGTGACGCGAACGTTGTCATCGATGTCGCGCTGTTCCAGAGGCGCTTCCCGGTTGCGCCGTCGTACGCATGAAGCACCGCGGGTGTACCTCGGCCGCCTGCTGCCGACGGCATGCCGGTCGAAAGCGTAAACACAGCGCCATTGACGATGAGCGGTGTCGCTGGCGACGAGAGGCTGTGTGACACCCAGGCCGGCGTCAACGACAATGCGCCGCCGGCCTCATTGATCTTTAGGGCAACGACCGACCCCGCCGCCACGGGCCCGTTCGTGCTTGGCGCTCCTGACGCCAATGGACCTGCCACCGGCACCAGAATCCATGACGTTGGCGTCGCAGTAGCACCGGCTGCAGTCCCCTGTTGCCAGGCCGCCAGCGCGTCTCGACTGACGCGGCCACCGGCGCTGACGATCGGCTTCGACGAATGCAGCGGCGTCGCGTGGTCCGACCCGCCGAGCGCTGCCGCGTCGAGCAGGATCACGCGCCCGTCTTTTGTGGCGGCCGCGACGATATCTTTGTCATTGTGTCTGAGGATCGTCGGTCCGGTGACGAACTCGGCGTTCGGCTGCGTAAACCAGTCCTTCAGCTCCAGCGTTTTCGGATCGAGCGCGACGATGGCGTTCGCTTTCCCGTCTCCGCCCGCCTGACCTGGGCCAACCGCGGCGATGAGCGTCCCGTTCGGAGTGAAGGCGACAGCGCCGACAATCTCTCCGCCATTCGTCTTCCACGACACGACCGGTTTTGCGTCGCTGTCCAGATCGATCGCCCAGACAGCGCTCGGTGCGCCGCATTTCCCTGTCGTCGCAGCGTAGAGAGTCGTGTTCACTGCGATCGGCGAGTTCCACTGTGAGTTGGCAGGGAGAAACGCCGCCGGCTTTTGAATGTCCTTGCCTGACGGCAGGCCGACGACGTGCAGCATGCCGTCGCTCGCCATGACGTAACCGACGCCGGATGGGCGAAACAGCATCCCGAAGTTGCCGGCTTGTTCGACTGGTGGCGCGCCTGGAATCCGATCCGACTGCGGCGGCGCACCTCGTCCCGCGCCGGGCGCTGGGCCGGGAGCAGCAGCACCGCGCGCGCCAGCGCCGCGTGCTGCGCCCGGATCTCCGGCGGCTCGTCCCGGACCACCCGCGCGTCCTTCGATCGGGACCCCCTGGCCGGGCTCTCCAAGCAGACTGCGGTATCCAACCGCACCTGCACCGAAGGTCAGCCGCGGCGCCGCCGCGGTCGCGGACGGATCCAATCTGACGATTCGTGTTGCCGCGGAGGTAATCCCGCCCGCGCACGCCGTCGTCGGTGCCGGCATCGCCGCATCGAAGTGTCGCCGCCAGACGATGTAGCCGGTGTCGTTGTCGATTCCGTAGACGTTATTCGAGCTGCCCGCCACGACCGACATCGGCACGAACAGTGTGACGCCGCTGGCGCTGACCCCTTGCGAGAGGCCATTCAATCCGCGCGGCTGGTTGTCGAGCTTCGCCTTCCACTGCAACTCGAATCCTGGCTTCGACAGCGCCTCGATCGAGATCTTGTCGTCCGCCCGAATCCACGACGTCCGCTGCGCATCGCCCAGCGCGGTAAGCCACTGGGAGCCCCCGCGTCCCGGCTGCGTGAACACGACGGTCCCCATCGCAACAGACGTGAAGGACGCGACGATCAATCGGAAGTGGCGCATCACGGTCTCCTTCCGCTTAAAGGCGGAAGCCACAAAAGAATTGTCGATGGTCGATTCTCGATTGCGGATTGGACTCATTCAGCACTCAGCATTCACTTGGCGACGCCAAAGCAGTACAGGACGCCGTCGAATGTGGCGACGTAGGCGCGTCCGTTTGCGACGGTCAACCCGCTGAAGTGATTCCACGACTCGATCTGGCTGCCGCTCGACCACAGTTCCTTGCCTGTCTGGCCGTCGAGCGCGTGCAGGGTCGCGTGACGCGATGTCGGAATTCGCCGTGCGGGCCCCGAGCTCAAGCCGCCGCCATAGACCGGACCGCCCGGCTCGTTCCAGGCGCGATCCGGCATCACCTGGGTCGCATCCTCACCCGCCGCATAGGCGAACACGATGCCGTTGGCAATCACCGCCTCCTCCGCCAGATCCATGTCGCGCGAGAGCCACGCAGGCGTCAGCTGCCACGTTCCCGCCCGTTCTTCGAGCTTGAACGCGGCGACTCCCCCACCGGTCGGCCGGGCGTGTTCGATCGGCGCCTTGAACTGCGTGCTCACCGGGCCCCAGAACGGCACGAGCACCCACTGCGCGCCCTTCTCGTCCTGCCAAGCGCTCAGCGCGCCCCACACGCCGCGCGCGTCGAACGCCTGCGCATCGTTGCAAATCAGCGGCGTCGTGTGGAGGGTCGTTCGGTGATCCTCGCCGCCCAACCCGTCGCGATCGAGCAGCCACACGCGGCATTCCTTACTCGTGCCGACGAGGAACTTCCGGCCGCGATAGTCGATGGCGGCGGGCGTGGTGTTGACGTCGAGGTCGCGTCGCCAGAGCCAGTTCGCATTCGGTGCGGCGAAATAGTCTCCGAGCTGCAGCTGCTTGTTCGCGTCGAGCTTGACGCCGACGATGCCGTTGCCCAGACGGCGGCTCTGCGAATCGAACTGCGCGTCTCCCGTTCCGAGATACACGGTGCCGTCCGACGCGATCGAAGCGCCGCGCCGGCCCCACAATCCGCCGCCCGCCGGAATGAAGGCGCTGGCACGACGCGATGTGAGATCGAAGGAATAGAACGCGTTGGTCAGGCCGCCGCAGCCTTGCGCCGTCGCGGTGTAGATGACTCCGTTGTGCAGGTTGAGCGCGTATGGCTTGCCGCCGCCGGGGACGAATTTCTCAGCAGGCGCAACGTCCTGGCCATCGGCCAGATTTACCTGCCGTAGACGGCCATCCCAGGAGACCGCGTACACGGTGTACTTCCCCGGCGACGACTGCGCCATCGTCGGCACCGCCGTCTGTCCGCCGGGACAGAGCGTGTCGCTGGTGCCGCCAGGATTCGCCAGCGTACTGTCGAAGTGTCGATGCCAGATCTGCTGGCCGGTTCCGACGTCGATTCCAAAGAGGTCGTCGGATACTCCGGCGACGACGGCCACCTCGCGCGTCCCTCCCGTCGTCGTCACGCGCTCGGCCACCAATGGCGCAAACAGGTTGTGCATCGCGCGCGGCGTGCTCTCGAGCTTCAACTTCCAGAGAAGTTTCGTGCTGCCGACGTTCGCTGGCGTGAAGATCTTCTCGTCGCGGACCCAACCGGTGCGCGCGTTGTCGACTCCCTCGGTCAGGAAATCCGACCCGGCAATGGTGACCGTCGACAAGAACAGAAGCAGAAGTCCTACCCTGACGACTCGCATGCGTTTGTCCTTCGCAGGAAGAGAACAGGGATCATATGTGTCGATGGCCGCGAAGTCGAGGAAAAGGGAAAGGGAAGGCGAAAAGGGAAACGGGACAAGGGAAAGAGATAGGATCGTCTTCATTCTCGAACACGAAAGGACGCACTCGTGACACGCCTCATATTTCTCACTCTCGCCCTGGTTTCGACCGCGACCTTCCAGACGCAGCCGGCGTCGGTTGGCGGCGCGTGGACGGTGCGCGCGGACATTTCCGGGAATCAGAGCGAATCGAACTGCACGTTCACTCAGAAGGAAGGAGAGTTGACCGGCACGTGCAACAGCGACCGCGGATCCGTGATGATCACTGGAAAAGTGGACGGCAAAACCGTCAGCTGGCAGTTCGACACGCAATACGAGGGGCAGACGCTGACCGTCTACTACAGCGGGACGTCGCAATCGGCCGAGAAGATCACCGGGACCGTCAACGTGCAGCCGATGAACGTCAGCGGCGAGTTCACGGCGACAAAGGCGAAGTAGGCTTCCTTACTCGAAATCGAGTGTCCACCGCGCGGGAGCCGCCGCCACCGCGACGCGCCTCCCGCCAATCAGCAGCGCTCGAGTGCGTCGTTGCTGTCGGCTGGCAACCGCGCCGGCCGAGGATAGTAGCCGGTGGACGGAGGAACGACTGAGTCCCGTGGCCTCGGCCAGGCGTCGAACGCTCCATTGACGTCCGTCCGGAGCCGGCGACGCCAGTAGCTCACGCAGCCGGATGACGGCTTCCGCATCAATCGAGCGCTTTCGTCCCCTGCCGGGCGCGTCATGCCAGAGGATGTGAGGGCCGCGCCTGTCGTACCGCTGGCGCCACAGCGTCACCGTTCGAGGATTCACCTTGAGCGCCGCCGCGATCGTCTTCGCCGATTTTCCGTCTGCCGCCATCAGCACGATCCGGGCGCGCGTGACCACCCGTTGCGGTGTGGTGCCCGCGCGAATCCATGAGTTGAGCAGTCGCCGTTGCGAATCGCTGACCTGAACAGAGGCACGGGCCACGGTGGTAGTTATTTGCGGGACACGTGGGGCGTCGGACGGTTCGGCGGGGTTCGTCCGCAACGCGCCCGCGGTGGGCGGATCAGGGGCTCGGAAGTAGAGAAGCTCACGTGTCGCAGCCACGCGGAACCTCCTGCGCCCCGGTGTCGACGGTGTGACCGTGATGCCCGCACACTCGGAACGGCGCCAAGTGACATGTAAGAACGCACGCCGGCGCAAATGTGAACAGGGTACCGGCCAAAGGCTGGATCTTCCGCCTCAAGGCGGAAGCTACAAGGAGGGGGGTTTGTGGCTTCCGGCTTTAGCCGAAAGGCTGGACTTGTCCTTCGCTTTGACCCTGAACGCTGCGCCTGATATATTGTCCGGCCACATATGGCCCCGCAGACTGAGTTCAAACGCGGCAGCGCCGAGCTGATGGTCCTCGCCGCCATCGAGCACCGCGCTCGCCATGGCTACGAAATCGCGAAACTCATCGACGACCGCTCCGGCGGCGTGCTCTGCTTCCACATCGCGTCCCTCTATCCCATGCTGTACAGGATGGAGCGGCGCGGTTGGATCGAAGGCAAGTGGATCGAGAAGGCCGGGCAGCGCAAGCGACGGTACTACCGGCTCAAACCGGAAGGGCGCAAGGTTCTGGCGCACCAGCGCAGCACCTGGAGCGAACTGCTGAACGCGTTGCAGCGAGTCGCCGGTCTCGAGCCGACGAGGTGATTCATGGAGTTCCGGCGCTACGTTCGCGAACACCTCCCCGCTCTCGGAGTCATTCGTGAGGACGAGATCGTCGAGGAACTCGCGCAGCATCTCGAGGACGTCTATCAGGACGCCGTCGCGGCGGGCCTTGACCATCACGCCGCGTGGGAGCGAGCGACTGCGGCGCTGCCGAAAGCGGCGGACGAACTTGCCGGGGCCCTTCGCACCGCCAGCCGCTCGCCCGTCAATCTCGCCGCTGATGCGTGGCGGGTCCATCTGAACGAACCGCCGCGTCCCTTCGGAGGATCCATGCTCACGGGACTTCGCCGCGATCTGCGGTACGCGCTCCGAACGCTCGGGCGTGAACGGGGCTTTACTGCGGTTGTCGTCATCACGCTGGCGCTTGGCATCGGCGGGACGACGGCAGGCTACAGCGCGATTGACGCGATTCTCCTGCGGAGCGCGCCGGTCTCCGACCCCGATCGCGTCGTGAACGCTTACATGCTTTACCCGGCAAGGCTGACCGCCAACCCTGCCGCCGGCGATCAGGTCGGCAGCGCGTCATATCCCGATTTCGTTGACCTCCGCGACAGTCACGTGCTGGGGGGACTTGCCGCCTTCACGGGCATATCGCTCACTCTCGACACGAACGGCACACCCGAACGCATCGACGGCCAGGTCGTCACCGGAAACTTCTTCGACGTGCTTGGCGTTCCGGCGGCCATCGGTCGGACGTTGACGCCGGAAGACGACCGCACCGGCTCGCCCGTTCGTGTCGCCGTGCTCTCTTACGGCACCTGGCAGCGACGCTTCGGCGCCGATCCCACCGTCGTCGGTCGCGCGGTG
>Ga0070664_100000564_pt1 | contig 28338 bp, 29 predicted proteins | sample KBSC73metaG_FD_65863 | JGI IMG/M metagenome (GOLD analysis project Ga0070664, IMG submission 65863) | Corn rhizosphere microbial communities from Kellogg Biological Station, Michigan, USA - KBS C7-3 metaG | ecosystem: Host-associated > Plants > Roots > Rhizosphere > Soil ... | reverse complement strand
CACAGGCCGAGTTGTTTCACGTGAAACACTCGAGAGGGTCGAGGCGTATGTCGCACTTCTTAGGGCTGAGAGCGTTCGGCAGAACCTCATCGCGGCTTCTACTTTGGATGAGTTGTGGGACCGCCATATCGTCGATTCGGCCCAACTCGTGCGATTCGAACCCTACGTCGGGGCGTCTTGGGCCGACATAGGGTCGGGCGCCGGCTTGCCCGGCGTCGTGATCGCATGCCTCGTACAAGGACCCGTGAAAATGATCGAACCCCGCCGGCTCCGCGCCGACTTTCTCCACAAGGTCTGCGAATCGCTCGATCTCAATGCGTCGGTGTTCCCCGGAAAGGCCGAGCGCGCTGAGGGTGAGTATGACGTCATCGCTGCCCGCGCCGTCGCGAATCTGTCCAAGGTCCTGGAAATATCCGCACATCTGTCCACAAGAAAAACCGTTTGGGCGCTTCCGAAGGGACGCAACACGGTCACGGAACTGGTCGAAGCGCAGAAGGCATGGCAAGGTACGTTCCACGTGGAACAGAGTGTCACTGACGCCGATTCCTATATCGTCGTCGCGACCGGGGTGAGGGTAAAGCGATGATCCGGATTGCGGTGGCCAACCAGAAGGGCGGAGTCGGAAAGACCACGACCGCCATCAACCTAGCGACAGCGCTGGCGGCGATCGGCTGGCGTGTGTTGCTCGTCGACCTCGATCCGCAAGGGAATGCGTCGACTGGCCTAGGTGTTTCGCAGGCGCAACGATCTAGCTCCAGCTATGATGTGCTGATCGGTCGGGCAGCTCCCGCTGACGCCGCAATAGCCACCCGGGTTCCGCGGCTGGACCTTCTTCCGGCGACGCAGGATCTTTCCGGTGCGGAGGTGGAGATGGTCAGCCTCGACGATCGCGCCCACCGGCTGGACAAGGCGCTTGCGGCGACGCTGCCAGGACGGTGGGACATTTGCCTGATCGATTGTCCGCCGTCTCTCGGCCTGCTGACCGTGAATGCGCTTGTCGCTGCCCGGCATCTGCTGGTGCCGCTCCAGTGCGAGTTCTTTGCGCTCGAGGGGCTGAGCCAGCTTCTGCAAACCGTCGAACGCATCCGGGCTGCCTTCAATCCGGACCTCTCGATCCTAGGTGTCGCCCTGACCATGTTCGATCGGCGTAACAATCTATCCCAAGCCGTATCGGAAGACGTTCGTGCGTGCCTCGGCCAGGCCGTCTTTGAAACTGTCGTGCCTCGCAACGTCAGATTGTCGGAGGCCCCGAGCCATGGCTTGCCGGCACTGATCTACGACCTGAAATGCCCCGGCTCCGAGGCTTATCTGCGTCTCGCTCGCGAGCTGATCGGGCGACTGCCGCAATTGGCCGTCGCGGCATGAGCGCTGATCGGCCTGCCAAGGGTCTTGGCATGGGATTGCAGGCGCTGCTCGGAGAGGCGGCTCGTCCGAGCGGCACGCCGTCCGACGCGGTGGCAGGGCGGGGCGGGCTCCGCGAGGTCGATATCGCTCGTATTCGTCCCAACCCGAACCAACCCCGCGTCCAGTTTGATGAGGAGGCGCTCGACGAGCTGGCCGACTCGATCCGTGAACGAGGTGTCTTGCAGCCAATCCTGCTGCGCCCGGAGGGCGAGGATTATCTGATCATCGCTGGCGAGCGCCGTTGGCGCGCTGCGCAGCGGGCCCGATTGCACAGCATTCCGGCGATCGTGCGAGAGATCGATGAGTCAACGACTGCAGAACTGGCTCTCATCGAAAATATTCAGAGGCTTGACCTCAACCCGCTTGAGGAGGCCGAGGGCTACCGGCAACTCATCCAACGCCACGGTCACACGCAGGACGACATCGGTCGAATCGTACACAAGTCGCGGAGCCACGTGGCTAACCTCTTGAGATTACTGGATCTTCCCGAATTCGTAAGGCAATCGCTATTGAAAGGCGATATCAGCATGGGTCACGCACGGGCCGTGGCGACTGCTGAGGATCCGGACGAACTCGCCCGGATTATCATCGCGAAAGGCCTGTCAGTCCGTCAGGCCGAGGGCTGGGCGCGCCGAGAGAGAACCCGACCGGGCCCAGGCGCCGACATCGGCCGCGCCAGCGCCCGAAATGCGGCGAAGGCGGTCGACGCGGACCTCGACTCGCTGCAGCGTCAGCTCGGTGACATCCTCGGTCTCAAGGTGCAGGTCAGCCACAAGGGGCAGGGCGGCTCTGTAACCCTGCATTATTCGAGCCTGGATCAGCTGGACATGATCTGCCAGCGGCTCAGCGGAGAGCCGATCTAGCTAGAGGCTTCGTGCCTTTCGAGCGATCGCAAGCAATTCTTCGCCAAGCGTCTCGCGGACCGGAGCTGGCGCGAAAATCAGTGAGCGTTCGAGCTTCCCGGCACGTTCCGATACGGTCGCCAGATCATCAGCGCTCCACTTTTGGAGCATTCGCAGGATCTTAGATTTATCCTTCCAGAACAGTGACCTGCCCAGTGACGTCATGACGGAATCGATGCGCTCTCCGCGTTCGACCCGTGCGCGCGCAGGAGCGAGCATCAGCAGCCGGCGCTGCAGCGAGCGAACTACGGGAATCGCCTCCGACCCACCGCTGGGCAACCGCTCGAGCTCTTCGGAAAGCTCCTCAAGGTCGCCACCCAGCGCGAGGTCGGCCAGGCGCAGGAAGTCTCCCTCCGCATTGTCCGCGCCGACGTCATCGATAGCGGCGTGATCGAGCTCCTTCGGCGCATGCGGCGATGCATCGACGTAAAGCGCAAATTTCTGCAGTTCCTGAGCGACGATAGCCTGGTCATTGCCGGCACTGTCGGCCACGCGCGACGCAATGGGCGGACTGATCTTGAGGCCGAATCGCCGGCCGAGATCCACGACCATGCGCTCGGCATCCTGACCTTCGGGAACGTAAGACGCATAAGCCAAGGCCAGCGGCGAGGCTTCTGCCAGCTTCAACAAAGCTGAAGTCTTGGGAAGGGAACCCGCAATGCCGACCACAGGGCTCTCTACGGCCGCAGCCTCCAACAACGCTGCCACCCCTTCTTCCACATCCTTCGTGGCGGGCTCGATCCAGATCAGCCGCTTGTCGCCGAAAAGCCCGATCGCGCCCGCTTCATCTACCAGCGTCGCCGGATCACCCTTAACGGAGCTTCCGTTTAGCACGGACTTCGTCGCACCCAGCGCCTCGAGGAGGCGGGAGGCCAGTGCGCGAGACTGCGATTCATCCTGGCCGTGAAAAAGATAGAACCGAATGTCCCCGGCGGGTTGGCCAACCGCCTGGCTGATCGTGGCCTTGTTGGCTTTCACTTCGCCTTGGCCGTCCGTGACGCATACAGGGCCAGTCGGGAGGTGATCTGGTCAGCAACGATGTCGGCAAGGTTCTCAAGCGCTGTCTGCTCGGCGGCGACAGTGGCATATTCAGAGCTGACGATGTCGATGCCCGCGTCGGATCCAGCCGTCGCGTCGAGCACCACCATTCCGTTGCGAAGGTCCACGAGCTGGTAGCGCGCACGAAGCGTCCGCCGCTCCTGAGTGGCTGCGCGATCGCTGCGCAAACCGAAGGAGGTAATATTGTCATCGAGCGAAACGTCGAGGCGATAGGCCGGCGAGCTGCGGCCTGCTTCGCCCAGGCGATCGATGAGCTTGTTGCGCACCAGCCAACCCGACTGGCCGTCAATCGGAGCAACAGTCACCGCACCAAGGGTCGATGCGACGGCCCCATTGCTTCCGCCTTCATACAAGGGGCGCAAGCCGCATGCCGACAGCGATGTCAGGGCAAGAGCAAGGGCCGCGCGCCGCATCATGCGACGATATTCACCAGGCGGTCTGGAACTACAATCACCTTCCGAGGGGAGGCGCCATTCAGTTGGCGTTGCACTTTGTCCGAGGCCAGCGCGAGCGCTTCGGCCGCGGCACGGTCGAGCCCGCGCGGCGCGTTGAGCGTGTCGCGAAGCTTGCCGTTAATCTGAACCGCCAGGGTGATCTCGTCTTCCACCAGCAGCGCCGGATCAAATCCGGGCCAGCGGGCATCCGCGACCATTCCGGTCTCGCCCAAGGCTGCCCAGCTCTCTTCGGCCAAGTGCGGCGCTGCCGGCGCAGCGAGCAGGATCAGGCCGCGGATAGCATCGCGGCGCGTGGCCGAGGGCTTGGCCTTCTCGATGGCGTTCGTGAGCTCGTAAAGCTGGGCCACTGCCTTATTGAACTGAAGCGCGTCGATTGCCTCGCCTACGGCAGCGATTGTGCGGTGAAACTTGCGCTTCAGCGCCTCGTCCTCGCCTTCGTCCGGCGCGCTCGTCGTTGCCAACCGCCATACGCGCTGCACGAATCGGGACGCACCTTCAATTCCGGCCTCGGACCATTCGAGGTCCCGTTCCGGCGGGCTGTCGGAGAGCATGAACCAGCGAACCGCGTCGGCGCCATACTTCGCGAGGATCGGTTCCGGGTCGACCGTGTTGCGCCGCGACTTGGACATCTTTTCGACCCGGCCGGGTGCCACTGGCTGGCCGCTCTCGATATGGACCCAGTCGTCGCCATCCTTTCGGACCTCATCGGGACTGAGCCAGCTGCCGTCGCCAGCGCGATAGGTCTCGTGCGTCACCATGCCCTGCGTGAACAGGCCCTTGAACGGCTCAGCGACTGAAATCTGCCCCAGTCGCTGCAGGGCCCGTGTCCAGAAGCGGGCGTAGAGCAGGTGGAGGATCGCATGTTCGACCCCGCCGATATACTGCCCGACCGGCAGCCACTTCTCGGCTTCCGCGCGGTCGAACGGCCGGCCATCCGGCTGGCTGGCAAAGCGGATGAAGTACCAGCTCGAATCGACGAATGTATCGAGCGTATCGGTTTCGCGTGTCGCCTTCCCGCCGCAACTCGGACAATCGACATGCTTCCAGCTTGGATGGCGGTCGAGCGGGTTACCGGGTTTGTCGAACTCGATGTCTTCCGGAAGCACCACCGGTAACTGCTCGCGCGGAACGGGGACGGCTCCGCAACCGCTGCAATGGATGATCGGGATCGGAGTCCCCCAATAGCGCTGCCGCGACACGCCCCAGTCCCGCAAGCGATACTGGACGGTTCCCTTGCCCCATCCGGCAGCCTCGGCGCGTCGGATAGTCTCGGCAATCGCCTGGTCGGTCGCGAGGCCGTCGAGGAATCGGGAGTTCACCGAAATGCCGGGGCTCGTTTCCGCCTCGGACCCGATTGGTTCCGAGGCGAGCTCGGGCCCGGCTGCGACCACGCGCCTGATCGGAAGACCATATTTCGTGGCAAACTCGTAATCGCGCTGATCGTGGCCCGGCACTCCGAACAGCGCGCCAGTGCCGTAATCCATCAGCACGAAATTCGCGATGTAGACCGGCAGACGCCACTCGCGATCGAGTGGATGCACAACCTCGATCGAGGTTCGATATCCCTTCTTCTCCGCAGCTTCGATCTCGGCGAGGCTCGTGCCGCCGCGCTGGCATTCGGCGACGAATTCGGCAGCTTGCGCATCGCTCGCCGCGACGGCCTGGGCCAGAGGATGGCTGGCGGCGATGGCAACGAAGCTGCTGCCGAAGATCGTGTCCGGCCGGGTCGTGAAGACCTCGACATCGTCGATACCGCCGACAGGATTTGCGATTCGGAAGCTGAACTGCAGTCCCCGGCTTTTGCCGATCCAATTCTCCTGCATCAGCCGGACCTTCTCGGGCCAATCGGCCAACCCCTGGAGGCCCTCCAGCAGGTCGTCGGCAAAGTCGGTGATCTTCAGGAACCATTGCGAGAGCTTGCGGCGTTCGACGTCGGCTCCCGAACGCCAGCCCTTTCCGTCGATCACCTGCTCATTGGCGAGCACGGTCATGTCGACGGGGTCCCAATTGACCTCGCTTTCCTTGCGATAGACGAGGCCACCTTCGAAGAGGTCGAGGAAAAGTGCCTGTTCCTGGCCGTAATAAGCGGGGTCGCAAGTTGCGAACTCGCGGCTCCAGTCGAGAGCGAAGCCAATGCTCTTCAGCTGTTTGCGCATCGCCCGGATGTTGGCCCAGGTCCATTCGCCCGGGTGAACTTTCCGCTCCATTGCCGCATTTTCGGCCGGCATCCCGAAAGCGTCCCAGCCCATCGGGTGGAGGACTTCATGGCCCTGCATTCGGCGATAACGGGCGATGACGTCGCCCATCGTGTAATTGCGGACATGACCCATGTGGATGCGCCCCGACGGATAGGGGAACATCTCGAGCACGTAGGTCTTGGGCTTGTCGCTGGCGCTGTCGGCGCGAAAGGACTGCGCTTCGTCCCACCGCGCCTGCCAGCGGCGGTCGGCCGCGCCCGGGTCGAAGCGCCCGTTGCTCATGACGCCGGATTATCCCCGAACGGCGGCGCGGCGCAGGTCCCGGGCCCGCGTGAGGATGATCTCCTCGAGCTTCTGGACCGTCGCGGCAGTAACCGGCGAATCGACCCAGGCGCCGTTCTGATAGACCTGCTTGGCAGCTGAGACTCGAATCGCGTCGGCACGAAGATCGGGGTCGAGGACGGCGACAGTCAGCTTGACCCGCTCGCCCGGCGCCTTGGGATTCGCATACCAGTCAGTGATGATTACGCCGCTCTGGGCATTGGCCTGGAGCAAGGGCGCGAAGGACACGGTGTCGATCGCCGCTCGCCACAGGTAGGAGTTGATCGCAAGCGTGGTGACCTGCGAGGGCGCGAGCGTGGTAGGCAGAGAGCGGTTTCGCGTGCAGCCGGGCGTCGCAATAGCGAGGACCATCAAAGCGGCGGCGGTCTTGTGCAGGCGGTTCATCAGGGGTCCTTGAGGATCGAAGAGAGGCATTCCAGCGGCGTTATAGATGGTCAAGCCCCGCCCGCAAGCGTTCCGCCCCGAGACACCTATTGTGTTGAGTCAGCAACAGGGGGCAACTGAATCGACTCTCGCTCATGGAACCTTGCGGCGAGTCCGACTATATCCACATCTGACAGGAGTTGATCTTTGCTTAGAGTCGCGCAGCGTAAGGGAGCAAAGCTGGTTGCGGCCGTCGCCGCGGCCGGTCTTGTGCTGACTCCCGCAATCGCGACCAGCATGCCGACCAAGAAGAAGCCCGCCGCAGTGGCCCTGAGCTTCGACCCGGTCTCCTCCTTCACGCCTGCCAATGCCGATCCAAAGCTCGCGGCCGCGCTCGCAGGCAAGGGTTTGGCGCTTACTGATTTCAAGTTCACCCCGGCTCCCGCCAAGGGTCGGCCATCGCAAGTCCGCGTGGCGATCCGCGCTCGCGTGCTCTCACCGGCTCAGACCGAGGTGGCCGAAACGGCAGCTCCTGCTGCCGCAGTCAGCGCGCTGACCGCGACCGGCTACAATCTCGGGGTGGCAGTTGGGTGGCGCCGTTTCGCCGTGTCAGGCGACGTAGCCAAGGCAAAGAGCGCCGATGCCGCGATCGGCGGTCGCGAGAGCGCTGTTCTGGGCGTCAGCTATTCGCTCAACAACCGTTTGAGCACCCGCGTGGCCGTCGGGGCCGAGCGGACCACCGGCAACCCGGTTACTGCGCTCCGCCGCGGCGACAATGTCTCGCTTGACGCCGGCGCTTCCTACAACCTGTCACGCCGGATCGCCCTGACGGGCGGCGTCCGATACAATATCGAGCGCGACCGCATGTCGGCACTCCAGGACGATCGTCGGGACAGCCAGGCGGTCTATGTCGGTACCGCCTTCAAGTTTTAGGCTGACATCCTGAGCCAGGCGTCGATTCCAGCCCAACCGTAAAAGCCTTCGCGCTCGAGCTGCACCCATTTAAGCGCGTCCATTCCGCCCAAAGCGATAGCAGGAACGCCCGCGACCTGGGCGATTCGGACCGCGAGCGGCCAGGACAATGGTCTCCGCCCCGGATGGGACCTTGTGGGAAAGACGGGCGATACAAAGACTAAAGATGCCCCTTCGTTTTTCGCGGCCTGCGCCTCCTCGAGCGTGTGTACGGCGCGGCAAAATGGAATGTCGACGGACGTCTGCGGCGGATTGTGGACGAGGTCTGCGCCAATCGCTCGGGCGAGTTCGACATCCGCCGCGATGGCGAATGCCAGGCGCCGACAATTACAGATTTCGGACAGGCGCTGCGCGAGCTCAGCCCGGACATCAGCCGGCGTCTGGTAATGGCGGAAGACAATGCCTGCATGGTCGATCGGCAGGCGGTCGACGGCTTCCCATAGCCGTTCGCCCATGCGTTCATCGGTCATCAGCCATTGGCGCGGCCAAGCTCTCTGGCGACGGGTCATGCGCCTTCCTATAGCGCATGCCCATGAGCAGCGCCGCCGGCCGCCGGCAAAATATCCTCGACGGGATTTCCCGGGCCGCGGAACTGGCAAGACGAGACCCAGCCGGGATCGCTCTGATAGCGATTAGCAAGGGCCGCCCGGCCCATGAGATCGAAGAGCTGATTGCGGCCGGCCAGCGGGACTTCGGGGAGAATCGCGTTCAGGAAGCGCAGGCCAAGTGGCCGCCTCTGCTCGCTCGGCATCCGGATGTACGCCTGCACGAGATCGGGCGGCTCCAGTCCAACAAGGCCGGTGAGGCAGTGAAGCTGTTCGACGTCGTTCATTCGGTGGACCGGCAATCCTTGCTCGACGCGCTGATCACTGAGGCTCGCAAGGCCGAGCGGTCCCCCGAACTCTACGTTCAGGTCAATATCGGTGAGGAAGAGCAAAAGGGCGGCTGTGCCATCAGCGATGTAGGATCGCTCATCGGCGCTTGCCGAAACTCCGGACTTCCTCTGGCAGGGCTGATGGCGATACCGCCGGTCGGCGTTGAGCCGGCGCCTTATTTTGCGTTACTCGCCAAATTGGCTCGAAGCCATGACGTCATCGGCTTGAGCATTGGAATGTCAGCGGATTTCGAGACGGCCGTCATGCTTGGCGCTACTGCGGTGCGCGTCGGCACCGCGCTGTTCGAGGACTGAATGCGATTCGACGCGATCATCTTCGATTTCGATGGCGTGCTGCTTGAAAGCGAGTTCGAGGGCAATCAGCTGCTCGCTGAGCTGCTGACCCGGCTCGGCCATCCGACGACGGTTGCCGAAGCGATTGAGCATTTCACCGGTCTCAGTGGAGGTGACTTCATAGACAGAGTCGAGAGTCGCATCGGCCGCCGGCTTCCTCCCGAATTTCACGAAGCTACGCGTGCCGAGCGGGATCGCACGCTTGCGGAGGGGATAGCTGCAGTCGCGGGTGCCGTTGAATTCGTAAGGTCACTGCCTCCGGCATTACCTAAGGCCGTGGCCTCATCCAGTTCGACGCGCTGGGTGCGGACGCACCTGACGCACCTTGGCCTCGAGGGCGTTTTCGAGCCTCACATCTACAGCGGGAGGGAGCATGTGACGCGCGGCAAGCCGGCACCGGACCTTTACCTCCATGCGGCACGCGAGCTCGGTGTGGAGATCGGCCGCACGGCGATCATCGAAGATTCGAAGGTGGGCGCCACGGGCGCGCTAGCGACCGGCGCGACAGTGATCGGATTGGCCGCGGGACGTCATTGCTTCGATGGGCATGAAGCCATGCTTCGCGCAGTTGGCGTCGAGACAGTGGCGCACAGCTTCGATGAGGTGGCGCGCCTGGCCAGCCTCGATCAGGCGAGCAGGTGACCTGACCGTTTGCGCTTGGCCGCGAGATAGTCGGCATTGTGCGGATTGGCGGGCATTTGATGCGCGACCCTCTCAGCGACTTCGATCCCCGCGGCCTCCAGCCCGCTCACCTTTTTCGGATTGTTGGTAAGCAGGCGTACGCGGTCGATCCCCAGGGCGCGAAGCATCGCGGCCGCATGCCCATAGTCGCGCTCGTCGTCGGCAAAGCCCAGGCGCAAATTTGCCTCCACGGTGTCGAGGCCCCGGTCTTGCAGCGAGTATGCGCGGAGCTTGTTAACGAGGCCGATCCCGCGGCCTTCCTGGCGGAGGTATAGGAGGACGCCGCCGCCATTATCTCCGATGATTTGAAGCGCCGTCTTAAGTTGCGGCCCGCAATCGCACTTCAGCGACCCAAAGACATCGCCGGTGAGACACTCACTGTGAAGGCGCAACAGCGGGGGCTTTCCCCCGAACGCTCCGATGACCAGAGCGACATGTTCCTGCCCATCATCCGATGCCCGGAATGCGACGATCTGCGTCGGCGGCAGGCCTTCGAGCGGCAGCTTGGCGCGAGTCGCAATTTCGACCGATGGCTGCCGCCGTTCGCGAACGATGTCGTCGATCGACAGACTGAGATCCGCCGCGGCGGGCTTAAGGAGCCACAGGGCGGGGAGGAGTCCGGCGGCCCGCGCGAGATCGACGGCCGCGCGGACTGTCTCCACACACTCAGGGGCCACCGGATGGAGCGGGCCGAACGGAGGCCGGTCAAGGTCCCGGCCGGGATCCGCTATCGCCAGCGCAGTCGAGACATTGAGCCAGTCGGCATGGCTAACCACCACGGGCGCGCCCGGATCCGCAGCGTCTCGCTCATTAGCGAGGTTCAGGGCCGCGGCCCTTTCCCCGCTGATCATCAATTGCGCGAAATGGTGGGGGTCGAGAAGGTCGAGAAGTTCCTGCGTCGCTGTTTCGACCGCCAGGACTGTCATCGGCGCCGGGCCCACAATCCGCACCGGGCGGCCGGCCCGCAGCATTGCAATTCCGGTGCGGACAGCCCGCGCGCTCAAGCCTCGAACTCACAGATCAAAGGGACATGGTCCGAAGGTCGCTCCCAGTTGCGGCACGGCTCAAGCACCTCGTGCGCCTTGAGATGTCCCGCGAGTTCCGGCGAGGCCCACATATGGTCGAGGCGTCGTCCGCGATCGTTCTTGGTCCAATCCGGTGAACGATAGCTCCACCAGGTGAAGCACCGTTCGGGCGCCGGCACGAACTTTCGGCCGATATCGATCCAGTCGTGCGCTTGCTGCAGCCTGCTCAGCGCATCCACCTCCACCGGCGTATGGCTGACGACCGTCAGAAGAGCCTTGTGGCTCCAGACGTCGCATTCGAGCGGCGCGACGTTGAAATCTCCGACAATGATAGTCGGCTCGCGAAGGCCTTCGGACCAGCGCGTCATCCGCTCGATGAAGTCTAGCTTCTGGCCGAACTTGCTGTTGACGTTGCGGTCCGGAATGTCGCCGCCCGCCGGTACATAGACATTCTCGAGGCGAATGCCGCAATCGAGCCGCACGCCGACATGGCGCGCTTCGCCGTTGTCCTGCCAGTCATGCTTGCCGTGATCCTTGAGCGGCAGGCGGCTCAGGATGGCGACGCCATGGTGCATGCGCTGACCGTTCAGCGCCATGTGGACGTAGCCGTTGCGCTTGAAGAGTTCGGCCGGGAAGATGTCGTCGAGCACTTTCGTTTCCTGCAGGCACAGCACGTCCGGCTGCTGCTCCGAAATCAGGCGTTCGACCAAAGCCGGGCGCGCCCGAACCGAGTTGATGTTCCAGGATGCGATCTTAAGCCGTGTGCTCACTTGCGCCGCTTACCTGCCGCGCTTCAAATGAAAAAGGCCCTCGCTCCGGGGGCTTGGAGCGAGGGCCGACCGAGCGTGTGTCACGCAAGGGACCTGCAGACCCGGGTAACAGGGGGAAACCCCAGAAATCCGCAGGGTCAAATGGCGTTTTAGGGCGAGACCCCTGTCGCGCCGATGAACAGGTCGCGAATCGAAACTTTTTCTATCATCTTTTCTTCTTCGGCTCGGCGTAGATGAACGCGCTTTCCGGCACGGCAACATTGAAGCGCACGTTTTCCAGCTTGACCGTCGTGCGGCGCCCCTGTGGATCGATCGCCGTCCACCCGTATAGCTGCAGTCCGCCCGGCGCGGAGGCGTTACGAAGGAATGCGAGTGTCAGCTGGCCGTATTGGCCGGCATTCTTTGCTCGTGCGACGACCACGCGGCTGTCGGTGCTTGGCAGGATTTCTGCCTTGCCGTTGAAGTCCGGAGAGGCAGAGAGCAGCGGCCCAAGCGGGGTTCGTCCCAGCGGCCAGCTGGATTTCTGGCCGACTGAGTAATCTAGGAAGACCAGGCTTTTGCCGTTGGCGACCAGCAGGAGGTCGCCGCTGCCATATTCGAACCGGATTCTTCCCGGGCGCTTCATCTGCAGCGTGCCCGCGGCGCTTCGGCCTCTGGCGTCGGTCTGCGTGAATCTAGCCGTCATCGTCTGCACGGCGGAAAGGTGCGACTTGAGGCGCGCAAGATCGGGCGAAGGCGCAGCGGCCATCGCCGGCGCCGTTACGAGCGCAATCGGCAGCAAGGCGCGCGCGAAGGTCGGGAAGGTCATTGCAAAGCTCCTGGGATTTTTGCGCCGGAAACTGGCGGCCGCGCTTTGAATGCGGTCTGAACCTTCCGGTTCCGTTCTATTCAGGGTCAGATCGGATGCCCGTCCGGATCGATCAGCACCTCGCGGCGTCCGACATGGTCCGGCTGGCCGACCAACCCGTCTTTCTCCATCCGCTCGATCAGACGCGCGGCGCTGTTATAACCGACGCGGAGCTGGCGTTGGAGGTAGGAGGTGGACGCCTTCTGGCTTTCGGCGACGATCTGGATCGCCTTCCTGTACAGCTGGGTCTCCGCATCGTCCTCGCCGGTCGGCTGACCGTCGAACAGATAACCGCCATCCTCGGGCTCTTCGGTGACAGCCTGGACGTAATCCGGAGCGCCCTGCTTGCGCCAATGCTCGGCGACCGCGCGAACCTCTTCGTCGCTGACGAACGGACCGTGGACGCGAATGATCTGCTTGCCGCCCGGCATGTAGAGCATGTCGCCCTTGCCGAGCAGCTGCTCGGCGCCCTGCTCGCCGAGGATGGTGCGGCTGTCGATTTTGCTCGTCACCTGAAAGCTGATGCGGGTCGGCAGATTGGCCTTGATGACGCCGGTGATGACGTCAACGGACGGACGCTGCGTCGCCATGATCAGGTGAATGCCGGCCGCGCGCGCTTTCTGCGCGAGCCGCTGGATGAGGAACTCGACTTCCTTGCCTGCCGTCATCATCAAGTCGGCGAGTTCGTCGACGATGACGACGATCTGCGGCAGCACCTCATATTCGAGCTGCTCCGTCTCGTAGAGGGGCTGGCCCGTGTCGGCATCGTAGCCAGTCTGGACCCGGCGCCCGAGCTTGGCGCCTTTTGCCTTCGCCTCGCGGACCTTGGCATTGAAGCTGGGCAGAGCGCGCACGCCGAGGTTGGCCATCATCCGATAGCGCTCTTCCATCTGCTCGACGGTCCATTTGAGCGCCCGGATCGCCTTGCCGGGCTCCGTCACCACTGGGGCGAGGAGGTGCGGGATGTCGTCGTACATGCTGAGCTCGAGCATCTTGGGATCGATCATGATCATTTTGCACTGGTCCGGGCCAAACCGGTACAAGAGTGACAGGATCATGCAGTTGAGGCCGACCGACTTTCCCGATCCGGTCGTGCCCGCGACAAGCAGGTGCGGCATGGGCGCCAAATCGGCGATGACAGGATCGCCGGCGATATTCTTGCCGAGGATCAGCGGTAGCGACATGTTCTGATCTTCGAAAACCTGACTGCCCACCAGTTCGGACAGGCTGACTGTTTCCCGTTTGGGATTCGGAAGCTCGATGCCGATAACGCTGCGTCCCGGTATGGTCGCGACGCGAGCCGAAAGCGCCGACATGTTGCGCGCGATGTCGTCGGCAAGCGCGATCACGCGGCTTGCCTTGATGCCGCTCGCGGGCTCCAGTTCGTACATGGTGACCACGGGCCCTGGCCGCACCTCGACGATGTCGCCGCGGACGTTGAAGTCCTCAAGCACCGTCTCGAGCAGGCGGGCGTTTCGCTCAAGGCCTGCGCGATCGATTTGCTGGCGCGTTTCCTTCGGCGGCGGCGACAGCAACTCGAGCGTGGGCAGGTGGTAGCTGTCGCCAAGGGCAAGCGCCGGTTGCGCGCTGGAAGGCTTCCGGCCAGTCCGACCGGCGGGAGCCACTGCACGCTGGGGCTCGGCTACGGCGACGGTGGGCTTCGATTTGGGCGGCGCGGCTGGGATCGTCCGCTCCTGGGCTATCTGGGTCTTGCGGGGAGCAGCGCGCCGCTCCCTCGGTCCACGACGGAATATTGAGCGAAACCACCCGCGCTCGTCTTCCGACAAGCCAAGCGCAAAATACCCTATGCCAAGGCCCGCGAGCCCGAACAGAAGCAACGCCGCGAACCGTGCTGGTGCCGCGATCTCCGCATTCGGTATCAGGTCCATCCCAGCATCGACCCCGTGAGCCGCGGCGAGACCAAGCGCCCCCCCCCACCCGGCCGGAAGGCCGGAGACAGAGGAACCGCTGGTGAGACCCAGCGCAACGCCAAGCAGGACCGCGCCGACGGCGGCCAGCAGCAGCCCGCGGCCAATCCGACCCGCCGGTTCCAGTCGCATCATGCGCAATCCCGCGATCGCTATGACCGGAAGAAAAAGCGCTGAACCCAAGCCGAACAAAAGTAGCAGCGCATCGCTGAGATAGGCGCCGAAACTGCCAAGCCAGTTCGTCGGCGGACCGCCGGCCGCCGTGCTCAGCGAGGGATCGTTAGGGTTGTGCGTCGCTAGCGCCACGGCACCGGCGAGGCTGAGCAGTACGAGCAGCGCACCCCAGCTCCGCACGGCGAAGCGTCGCACGGCCTCGCGCAGCGCATCCCGCCAATCGGGCGCAAGTTCGCGCTTCGGTGCGCGCGTCGCCACGGTCGCCATCTTCCCACCCCCAGAAAAATCGGCTGCCAGAATCCCCCACGCGGACTCCCTGGTCAAGCGAAGTCGTGGCATCGTTGCGACGAATGGCCTGGCGGCGCTTTGTGCAGTCCTCTTCCCCTGCGGCTGCAGGCAGCGATATAGGCGCCTCGATGGACCGGGCGGACGTAATTATCTTTGGCGGCGGACTGGTCGGCCTAACACTGGCCTCCGCGCTGGATTCGAGCGGCCTGTCGGCGATCGTCGTCGATCCGGCGGACCCTGCCCCGCGAGGCGACGCAAGCTTCGACGGGCGAACGAGCGCCGTGTCCTCGAGCTCTATGCGCATGCTGGAAACCGTTGGGATCGCCGAGCATCTTGCTGAGCCGGGCTGTCCGATCTGGCGGATCGCCGTTGCCGACGGCCTCAAGCCCGGCGGCCTTCACTTCGAGCCCGACGACCATGAGCCGCTCGGCTTCATGCACGAGAATCGACATCTGCGGGCCGCGCTGCACGCGCGCGTCGAAGCCGGCAAGAACCTGTGGCTCATGTGGAAGTCCCGCGTGTCGAATGTCGACCGCGGCGAGGGCGGAATCATCGTCTCGCTGGATGACGGGCGAAAGCTTTCGGCGCCGCTGCTGGCCGCTGCCGACGGTCGAAATTCGAGGACCCGGGAGTCCGCCGGGATCAATGTGGCGCGCTGGAAATATGATCATCAGGCGATCGTCTCGGTGCTCCGTCATGAGAAGCCTCACGAGCACGTAGCCTATGAGATTTTCTATCCGGGCGGTCCCTTCGCGCTGTTGCCGATGGCCGACGATTTGGCGGGACATCGCTCGGCGATCGTATGGTCGGTTCCCAACGCCGATGCAGCTGGCTGGCTGTCGCTCACTGACGCCGATTTTGCCGCCGAGGCTGAGGCGGCAATGGGAGGCTTCCTGGGCAAGGTCGAAATGCTTGCGCCCCGTTCGTCATTCCCGCTCGGCTTCCACCATGCCGCTCGGATCACGGACAAGCGTCTGGTGCTGGTCGGCGACGCGGCCCATGCAATGCATCCTATTGCCGGCCAGGGCCTGAATCTCGGATTTCGCGACGTGGCCGCGCTCACGGAGGTGCTGGTTGAGGGGGCACGCCTTGGCCTCGATCTTGGCGACCAGCAGTTGTTGAGCCGCTATCAACGGTGGCGCTCGCTCGACGCCCTGTCCGTCGCATTCGCCACCGACAGCCTGACCCGGGTCTACGGAATACCGGGCGCAACGGCGTCCGCGATCCGTCGTTTCGGCATGGGCCTGGTCGGCCGGATCTCTCCCGTCCGGAACCGAATGATGAGCGAAGCGCGCGGCACTAGTGGCCAGCTGCCGCTGCTTCTCAGGGGACTGCCGATCTGATTATTGAAGCGTCGGTTCGATCTCGACGCCACCGGTCACCGCCATGCGGTGGAACTGCATTAATTGGACAAGCAAGTCCGCCCGTGCTGCGAGTTTTTCCTCTTCGAGCAAGGCCTGTTTCGCACCCACGTCGAACGGCGCAACCTGGGCAATGGCGTTGACCAGCATTTCATCGTCAAGCCGGGTAACCGCTTCCCAGTCCACTGCGAGACCCATGGCCTCGCCGAGCTTCCTCGCTTCGCGTTCCACCTCAGCTCGCTGGATGCTTGCGAGCGGTGCTGGTTCTTCATCGTTGAGCGCCTCGATATCGACCTCGGCGCAGCGATATGGAGCGTCGATGTCCGTTTCGCGGATCAGCCGGAAGCGGTTCGAGCCGAGCAGCACGATGTTGTAGCGTGCATCATCCAGCTCCTCGACGCCAACAATCTCCCCGATGCAGCCGACCGCGTACAGCGGCGCTTTGTTATCGTCGTCGACCCTGTGTGGTTGGATCATGGCGATCCTGCCCGCGCCGTCCATCGCGTCCCGCACCATCTCGCGATAGCGCGGTTCGAAGATATGCAGCGGAAGCTGTGAGCGCGGGAAAAGGATTGCGCCCGGAAGCGGGAAGAGGGGAACTCTGAGGATACGGCTCACGTGAAGAGCAATGCAGAGAGTCGCCGACGCTGTGCACTCGACCATGGGTCTTCGAGACCCTGAGCTTCGAGCAGTTGGAGAAAGCGCTGGCGTGCCGCGCCGTCGTTCCACTCGCGGTCCCGGCGCACGATCTCGAGCAGTGCGTCTGCAGCCGCATCCCGATCGCCGACGGCCATCCTGGCGTTGGCGAGGTCAAGACGGGCCTCATGGTCGTCCGGATTGGCCCCAAGCCTGGATTCGAGGGCAGAGGTGTCCGCACGCGGCGCCGAGGCGACTTCGAACGCAGCGCGCGCGCGGCTGATTTCCGGCTTGGCGCTAAACTCGTCCGGTAAGCTTCCAAGAATATTGTCCGCTTCGGTCAACTCATGGCACGCGACAAGAGCACGGACCAATCCACCGAGCACCTCAGGATTCTCCGGTGCCGTGTCGCGCACCTGCCGAAAGATGTTCGCCGCCCGCGCCGCGTCGCCATCGGCGAGTACCTGCTCGCCCATTGCGATCAACGGCTCGATCTCTGCCTTGGGGGTCGCACCCTCAGGCTCGATCTTCAGCTGGTCGAGCAGCTGGTCGAGCGCTTTCTTGATCTGGCCTTCGCTCCGATAATTGGTGAGGTCCGCGACCGGCTGGCCGCGATAGATGGCATAAACGGTCGGAATCGACTGGATGCGAAACTGCGCCGCCAGCAATTTCTCATGGTCGACGTCGATCTTCGCCAGCTTTACGCCTTTGGCCGCATAATCTTCGGCGATCTTGTCGAGGATTGGCGACAGTTGCTTGCAGGGCCCGCACCACTCCGCCCAGAAATCGAGGATGATGAGCGCCGTCATCGACGGCTGGATGACGTCGCGTTCGAACCTCTCAATCGATTCGCGTTCGGCTTCAGTAAGTCCCAATGTTGCCACGGCTACTGAGCAATGCTCCCTTCAACAACGGTCGAGTCACGTCCATATGGGCGGACGGGCCGGCCGCCACAAGCATGCGCGAAGCCGTCTTGCGGGAGCGCACAAGGCCATGCTAGGCGCGCGCCTCACCTCACGCCGGACCAGCTTCCGGCGTCAGCTCAGAGCGGGCGTAGCTCAGGGGTAGAGCACAACCTTGCCAAGGTTGGGGTCGAGGGTTCGAATCCCTTCGCCCGCTCCAGACTTCCCTTGCATGTGTGGGAACGGCACTAGCGTCGCGTGGATAACGCGACCGTCGCCTCCTTGTGCCTGCTATTCGCGCTGGGAGCCGCCCTTTACTCCAGTGTCGGGCATGGTGGCGCATCGGCCTACATTGCCGTCATGGCGCTCTTTTCCATTGCGCCGGACGTGATGAAGCCGACGGCGCTAGCCCTGAACCTGCTCGTCGCTGGATTTGGGACCTGGCGCTACTGGAGCCGGGGTCTCAGCAACTGGAAGCTGGTACTCGCCTTCGCCTTGACGGCGACACCCGCGGCGTTCGTCGGCGGAAGCGTTCATTTGCCGGCGATCTATTACAAGCCGCTGGTCGGAATGCTGCTCTGGGCATCCGCGGTGCGTCTGCTTTGGCAGCCCAGGCAGTTGGCCGAGCGCGAGACCCGCGCGCCGCCGCTTTGGATCAGTTTGCCGACCGGCGGCATGCTTGGCTTGCTTGCAGGACTGACGGGCACCGGCGGCGGTGTTTTCCTGAGCCCGCTGATCATTCTCAACGCCTGGGAGGAACCGCGCCGCACCTCCGGCGTGGTTGCGGCTTTCATCTTCCTCAATTCGGTGGCCGGCCTGGCTGGCAGTGCCACCTCGCTTGGACATATCCCGGGGGAACTGCCGGTCTTCCTGGCCGCAGTCGGTGGCGGCGCGCTCCTGGGAACCTGGTTAGGCGTCGACCGCTTGCCGCGCCCTTGGCTGTTGCGAACGCTGGGCGCCGTGCTGCTGATAGCCGGCGGGAAATTGATGTTTACTTGACCCAATTCCCAGACGACCCGCCCGTCTTCGCTGTCACGCCGATATCGCCGATGGTCATCGTACGATCGACTGCCTTCAGCATATCGAACAAGGTGAGGCAGGCGACCGAGACCGCGGTCAGCGCCTCCATTTCGACCCCCGTCTCTGCTTTGGTCCGAATCTGCGACCGAACGACGAACCCTGGAAGCGAATCGTCCAGGGCGATGCGCACTTCGATCTTGGTCAGCGGCAATGGATGGCAAAGTGGAACCAGCTCCGATGTGCGTTTGGCCGCCATGATGCCCGCAAGCTCGGCAATAGCGACCACACTGCCTTTCGGCAGAGCTCCCGCGCGAACCTGATCGAGCGTTGAAGGCCGGCAACGGAGCGACCCCCGCGCTGACGCCGTCCGCACGATCGATTCCTTGTCGGAGACGTCGACCATCCTCGCTCTGCCCGCATCGTCGATATGGCTGAGCCGGCTCATGACGGCACGAGTTCCCGGAGGCGGGGCACCAGGCCGGCGAGCGAGCAAGGGCGGTAGCGGCTGTCAAGCTCGTCGCGAAGCACAAGATCCCAGCCGTCTCGGCAGGCGCCGGTCGATCCCGGCAAGCAGAAGATGAAGGTGTCGCCGATCTGGCCCGCAAATGCGCGCGACTGCAAAGTGGACAGGCCGACCGTTCCATGGCTGGCCTGGTGGAAAAGCACCGCGAAGCCGTCCATCTCGCGGCGGCAGAGCGGCTTCACCGCTTCGGGGGTCACGTCGCGCGGAGCGAATCCCGTCCCACCGGTGGAAATGATAACGTCCACCTCGGCATCGCCAGCCCAGGCGCGGACCTGCGCGCGGATCGAGTCCACATCGTCCCGGACGATTTCCCTGCCGGCGAGCTGGTGACCTGCGCCGGTCAGGCGATCGACCAGCAGGGCGCCGGATCTGTCGTCGTCCCCAGTTCGCGTATCGGACACTGTGAGCACCGCGATACGCAGCGGATGGAAAGGCAGGGTTTTATCGACTGCCGCCACGCTCAGCCCCAACGGTCGCGGTCGGCGAGATCGGCTTCGGTGGGCTCGATCCAGTCGCTGCCCGCCTCGCCAACCTCGCGCTTCCAGAAAACGGCTTCGGTCTTCAGCCGATCCATCAGATAGTCGGCTGCGCAGAAGGCGGCACGGCGATGGATGGAGGCCGCACCCGCAAAGACGATTGGTTCACCCGCCGGAACGGTCCCGCAGCGATGGACGACGCGAACGTGGCTGACGTCGAACCGCTGGGCGCATGCAACCGCAATGTCTTCGAGCGATTGGCGCGTCAGTGTTGGGTGATGCTCGAGCACCAGGGCGTCGACCGCATCGCCAGCTCGCGATTCTGCGCGAGCGAGTCCGATGAACGTCACGATCGCGCCGTCGCCGCGCGCCTGTTCGGTAAGCTCGGCAAGCTCGAGCTGCGGGTCAAGCGCGTCATGTTCGAGCTGAGCGACCACGCTCATCCGCCCGACACCGGCGGGAGGAACTCCAGATCATCATTGGCGGAGAGCAGCCGATTGTCGTCCGCCATTATATCGCGAACGCAGGCGCGTGAGAGGCGCAGCGCGCCAGCGGCACTCGGATGACTTGCCGCGAGGGATCGGCGAATCTCGCCAACCGGGGCCTCATGACGCACGTCGAGCTCAATCTCGCGCCCTATCGCGTCCGCAAGACGGCCATAGAAGCGAACCTTCACCTCGCCTCCTCCTCCATTGCATCGGTCTCGCGGTATGGCGCGTTGAGGTCAATGGTTGGTCGCCACGCGCGACGCGTCTAGGTGGCGCCAAGGCAGGAGACTCGTTCATGGCTGAACAGGCAGAGCTTACTCGTCCCGGGCTGCCCTCCGACAGGTTGCAGACCACCAATCCCGCGACGGGCGAGCCGGGCAAGGGCTACAATCCGCACAGAGTCGAGGACGGGTTGGCGGCAGCCCAGGCCGCGCGGCGTGCCTTCCTGGAGTGGCGCGCAACCAGCTTCGCCGCACGCTCGACCATTTTTCACAGGGCGGCCGAGATCCTCCGTGCGCGCAAGGACGAACTTGCCAGGCTGATGACTGACGAAATGGGAAAGACAGTCGACGACGGCCGGGCGGAAGTCGAAAAATGCGCCTTCCATTGCGATTGGTTCGCCGATCACGCGCCTGAGTATCTCGCGAATGAGCCGGCTGATATTGGTGGCGGCGAGGCCTTCGTTACCTTCAACCCCATCGGCATCGTGCTTGCCGTCATGCCCTGGAACTTCCCTTTCTGGCAGGTCTTCAGGGCCGCGGCTCCTGCCCTGATGGCAGGGAACGGAATGCTGTTGAAGCATGCGAGCAATGTGCCGGGCTGCGCCTTGGCGATTGAGGAGGTGCTCCACCAGGCGGGCGCGCCGACTGACCTGTTCCGCACGCTGCTACTTCAGAGCAAGGACGTTGAAGCGCTGATCAAGGACGACAATGTCGCCGCAGTCACCCTGACAGGAAGCGTGCCGGCAGGGCGAAGCGTAGCGACCGCGGCCGGATCCGTGCTCAAGAAATGTGTGCTCGAGCTCGGCGGCGCCGACGCTTACATCATCCTTGAGGATGCCGACATCGCGTCGGCCGCGAAGATCGCGGCGACGGCGCGCATGGTAAACGGCGGGCAGAGCTGCATTGCCGGCAAGCGCTTCATCGTACTGCGCTCGGTTGTCGAGCCGTTTACGAAGGCGCTGGTCGAGGCCATGGGCGGCTACCAGATGGGGGATCCGGGCAATGAAGGAACGAGGCTCGGGCCGATGCAAAGCGTGAAGGCGCGCGACGAGATCCACAAGCAGGTCGAGGAGAGCGTCGCGAATGGCGCCCGCCTGCTGCTCGGCGGTAAGGTCCCTGGTCGGCCTGGCGCCTGGTATCCGGCGACCGTGCTTGGCGACGTTCATCCCGGCCAGCCCGCTCATGACGAAGAGGTGTTCGGTCCCGTCGCGGCGATCATCGCGGCCGAGAATGAGGCCGACGCGATCAGGATCGCCAACGACAGCGAGTTCGGCCTGGGCTCCGGCGTTCTCACATCGGATATCGACCGGGGCCGTAGGATAGCCGCGGACCATCTCGAAGCCGGAATGAGTTTCGTAAACGAGAATGTGCGCTCCGATTCGCGCACGCCTTTCGGCGGGGTCAAGCATTCAGGCTACGGACGCGAATGCGGCGTTTTCGGCATCCGGGAGTTCGTCAACATCAAGACCGTGCACGTGAAGCCGGTCGAGCATGGGACCGGCAGCAAGGTCGAGTAACGCCGCAGCTTATTGCTGCGCGACCCGCGCGTATTGCATGTCGTGCTGCATGATGACGGCGCGGACGACATTGTTCATCAAAGTCATGCGCACCGGCAAAGGCACCGAAGTCAGCTTGATCATCACGGCGACCGAATAGCTACGGCCATCGGGTGCCGTGAGGATGCCGATGTCGTTGTATCCAGCTTGCCGCCCGCCGAGCTCCTGGCCCGTGCCGGTCTTGTGGTTGAGCACCCAGCCCGGCGCGAGCCCGCCCTTCAATCGATTGGCTCCAGTCTTGGTATGACTCATGATCCCGAGCAACCGCTCGCCCGTCGCGCGGGAAAGTAGCTCGCCGCGCTTAAGCCGGGCCAGCGCATTGGCGATCGCGTTCGGCGAGGCGCCGTCATAAGGATCGCTCACATAGCGATCGAAAGCCGCTTGTCGCACGCGCAGCGGAAGCGCGTTCCTTGCCTCGAAGAACGCATTGCCGATGGAATAGCTGGGACTCCAGATCAGGCCGGCGATGCGGCTCTGTAATGCGCGTTCGCCATTGTAGAAGCGGATGGCGCCCAGATGCTTTTCGCGGATCATCGTGCGCACGGCCTCCGGACCCCCGACAGCGCGCATCAGCTTGTCGTTTGCCGTATTGTCGCTGGTTGTGATCGCCTTCACCATAAGATCGCCGAGCGTGGTGGTGTAGCCGCCTCCGCCAAGGACCAGGTCGCGGATCGGCTGATGAAAGACGGTGAGATCGTCGCGGGTCAGGGTCACCTGGTCGTCCAGGCTGATCTTGCCGCGGTCCACCGCGTCCATGGCAGTGATTGAGACCCACAATTTGCTGACGCTTTGCTGCGGGTAAAGCTCGTCGGCCTTCCAACCTGTCGCCCAGCCTTCATTGATTGATCGGACGGCGATACCGACACGGCCGTTGAATTGGCGCCCGAGATCGGTGATGCGATCGGCGATATATGGGGGAGGCGGTGCCGGCCGGATGGGAGCTGCGGCCGGCCAAGCGCGCTCCGGCGCTGTCGTCTGAGTTGTAGCGCTCGCCGTGACTGATGCAGCGGCGACGACCGCGAACGCAAGCCCAACACGCTTCAAGATTGACGTCATGACCTCAGAATCCCCCCAAGTTCGCGGCTCATTGCAATGGTTTAGCGTGAGCACTCTGAACCGGCGCTGGCCCAGACTCGCAAACGGCGAGTCGCTTGCCAACCCTTTTCGACCTTCAGGCGGAAGGACTCGGACCGGCGAGAAGCGCTGCCGATTCAATCTCGTCCAGAGCCCGGTGGGCAGCGACGTAGCGGCGGGCCTTCGCCGTCCAGTCGCCCGCGCGCGAGGCCCCAGGCAGGCGCATCGTTTCAGCGAGCGCGCGGTCAACGTCGCCGGCGGAAAGACGCTGCAAGGCGCGATTGTATCGCGCCTCGGCATTGACGGCGGGGCGGGTCGAGCGGTGCACTTCGACGATCGAGCCCAGCTCCCTCTTGAAATTGGTCCACCAACTATCTTCGGTGCCGCCGCGCCGAAGGTCGGCAGCCAAGGTCTGATATTGGTCGACGAGGTCGTTCAACCGCACGGGCTGATGCGAGGCGGTGATGATCGTCGCAACCGCCGCGCGGTGCTGTTGGCCAAAGCGCTCCACCAGAAGATTTTCGAGGTAGCCGAGCGCGACACCGCGATCGATCGCCCGACGAGCGGCGAAGGCAACGACGAGGGCGTCGGCCCGACCGGCGGAGCCTTCGGCCCGCTCGGTCGCATTTTCTACCTGCGCAACTCGACTTTCGAGGGCGAGGAGCCGAGAGTTATCTGCGCTCGACGGGACTCTCGGCGAGGGGACGGTGTTGGCATGCGCTTGTTGCGGCGCGCTCATCACCGCCTCGGGTGCAGCCGGTGTAACGCCGAGAAATCTTGCTGCCGGCTGGTAGCGGGCTAGACCCCACACCGCGGCGCCGGCCCCGACGAGAATCAGCACCAGCGCGACGAGAAGCCGCGCGCCCCAGCCCTTGCCCGTTCGGGTGCCGCTCCCGTTCATTCCGGGTCCGGCTTGTTGCACAGCCTTGCGGCGAGAGCCAGCAGCGCATCGTCATTGGGTGCGTCGGCAACCTCGGCCGTTTCCCATCCCCCGCCAACCGCCTTCAGCGCTGCCGCGCTGATTGCGGCCACGGCGATTGAATTCCGGTCGTACACGAGTTCAGCGAAGCGCTTGCCGGCCCGCGGGGAATGGACCAGCGCCACTTTGCCGGGCGCGCAGGAAAGGTCGGGCTGATCGATCTCTTGGCTGCGATAGACAACGAGTGGCGTGATCCTTTGGCGCGCGTCTCGCATCTCGCGGCGGTCAGGACCGCAAAGGTGGATCATTCGGAGGTTCGCGTCGATCGAGCCAAGCAGGCGATCAACTCCGGAATCGCCAGTGGCCGCAATGTCGAAGCCGGCCGAGCGCGCCGCTTCGGCAGTTGCTTCACCGACTGCATAGACTTTCAATCCGCGCAGATCCTCGAGCTGTTCGCCTGCATTTCGAACGGCGTTCGCGCTGGTGAGCAGGAGCCCATCAAAACTTCCCGCGTCCGGCGCCCGCCATTCAACAGACTCGATCCTGAACAAAGGTGTCGCGATCGCCTCAAGCCCTGCTGCCCGCGCCTTGGCGACAGTCGCCTCAGCGCCGACCTCTGGCCGCAGAACCAGGAGGCGCCTCAAGCGCCGAACAGCTTCCGGATGGATTCCGGCGCCTTCGCGAGCAGGGATTTTGCGAGCGTCTGAGGCGTTTTCAGGTCTCCGCAGTCGAACGCCGCCCGATCTTCGACCATGTCGCGGCCATCTTCACTGAACAGTTGGGCTCGCAGGCGTAGGTCGCCGTCCTCGAATGCGCAGAATGCAGCGACGGGCGAGTGACAGGTTCCGCCGACGGATCGGGCAAAGGCGCGCTCCGCCAAGACGCAATTGTAGGTGATGTCATTGTTAACGGTGCTCAGAACGCTTTGCGTCCGCGTATCATTGGTGCGGCATTCCATGCCGATGACGGCCTGGCCCGGCGCAGGGAGGAGGACTTCGGTGGGAATTGCCGTACCGGCACTGATGTCCAGGCGCTTCAATCCGGCCGACGCAAGCAAGGTAGCGTCCACCTCGCCGCTCTCCACCTTCTTGAGGCGAGTTTCCACATTGCCGCGAATCGGAACGATCTTGAGGTCCGGACGGATTCGCAGCAGCTGCGCCCTCCGCCTTGGGGATGAGGTTCCGACGACTGCGCCCTTCTTCAGCTTCTCGATCGATTCGGCTCCCACGATTCGGTCGCGCACATCGCCGCGCGGCCGTACGGCGGCGATATGGATCTCCTTGGGCCGAACGCTCTCAACATCCTTCATCGAATGAACGCAAAAATCGACTTCGCCGTCGATCAGCGCGCGGTCGAGCTCCTTCGTCCAAAGGCCCTTGCCGCCAACTTCCGCGAGCGGCCGGTCCTGCACCTTGTCGCCCGTCGTTCTGATCTCGACGATTTGTACCCATCCGTCCGGCCAGCGCTGCGCCGTCTCGATAGCTGCGGCCACTTTACGTGCCTGGGCGAGGGCCAGAGGCGAGCCGCGAGTCCCAAGACGAAGTCCTTGCATGCCTCACCCCTAGTGCAATGCCGCGCCTTGAGGCAAAGGGCCGGGCGCGAAATGACTGTGATACTTGGCCTTGAAAGTAGTTGCGACGACAGCGCAGCCGCACTCGTGACGTCTGACCGCCGAATTCTGGCGCAGGCGGTCGTCGGGCAGAACGGAGCCCATCAGCCATATGGCGGTGTCGTTCCGGAAATCGCAGCCCGGGCCCATGTCGAGATTCTGCCCAGCTTGATTCAAAAGGTACTGCACGAGACCGGAATGTCGATTGGCGACGTGGATGCGGTTGCCGCGACCGCGGGTCCCGGCCTCATAGGCGGAGTGATGGTCGCGCTCCTCGCGGGCAAGGGCCTGGCGCTAGCGGCGGGTAAGCCGCTGCTCGCCATCAATCACCTTGAAGGCCATGCGCTCTCGCCCAGGCTTTCCGATCCCGATCTCAGCTTCCCCTATCTGCTCCTCCTGGTTTCTGGGGGTCATTGCCAGCTCCTGGAGGTTCGTGGAGCCGGAGAGTATCGCCGTGTTGCAACGACGATCGACGACGCGGCGGGGGAGGCCTTCGACAAGGCAGCCAAGTTGCTGGGCCTTGCCTATCCCGGAGGTCCGGCGATCGAAGAGCTCGCAAGGCTGGGCAATCCGACCGCCGTTCCGCTGCCGCGACCTTTGGTGGGCTCGGGTGAGCCGCACTTTTCCTTCGCCGGTCTCAAGAGCGCCGTACAGCGCGCAGTCGCCTCAGGCGACTTTCGGAACGAGGACATTGCCGCAAGCTTTCAGCAGGCCGTGGTGGACTGCCTCGTCGACCGTACCGTAATAGCGCTTCGCAATAGCGATACACAGACTCTCGTCGTCGCCGGCGGGGTAGCCGCGAATCAAGCGATCCGCTCGGCGCTGGTCGATCTCGCCCAACGCAACGACCGACGGTTCAGCGTCCCCCCGCAATGGCTCTGCACTGACAATGCGGCAATGATCGCCTGGGCGGGCGTCGAGCGATTGGCGGCGGGTTATCGCGATTCGCTCGACGCGCCGGCGCGAGCGCGTTGGCCCCTCGACGAAAGCGCCGACCGCGTGCGCGGCGCAGGCATCAAGGCATGAAGATCGGAATCATTGGCGGCGGCGCCTGGGGCACCGCTCTGGCACAGGTCGCATCGGCAGGCGGGCAGGACACGTTGCTTTGGGCCCTCGAAGCGGATGTCGTGGCTGCGGTGAATAGCCGCAACGAGAATCCGGTCTTCTTGTCCGGCCTTCCGCTGAATCCATCGATCCGAGGGACGTCGGACCTGTCCGATCTCAATGGTTGCGACGCTTGGCTGGTAGTCACGCCGGCGCAGCATATGCGCGCGGTCCTCGAACAGGCATCCGATTGTAGCAAGCCGCTCGTACTATGCTCCAAGGGCATTGAGGAACGAAGCGGGCAGCTTCTGCACAAGGTGGCAAAGCAGGCCTGTCCTGATGCCGTGGTCGCAGTCCTCTCCGGACCGACTTTCGCGCACGAGGTCGCAAGAGGCTTGCCGACGGCAGTAACGCTTGCCGCAGAGGATCCCGCCTTGGCAGAGCGGCTGCGGGACCGAATGAAGCTGCCAACATTTCGCATCTATGTGTCGGACGATGTTGCGGGCGCTGAGATCGGCGGCGCCGTCAAGAACGTCCTCGCCATCGCTTGCGGCGTGGTCGAAGGCAAAGGACTCGGCCAGAATGCGAGGGCAGCCCTGATCGGACGCGGCTTCGCGGAAATGACCCGCTTCGGCCAAGCCCTTGGCGCACGTCGAGAGACGCTGGCGGGCCTGTCCGGGCTCGGCGACCTGGTCCTGACCTGCTCATCATCCAGCTCCCGCAATTATTCGCTTGGGAAAGGCATCGGCGAGGGGCGGTCCGCAGCCGAGCTTCTGGCGGACCGAAAGACCGTCGCCGAAGGCGCTTTCACGGCGCCGGTGCTTGCTCGCCTCGCGCGAGAGCAGGATATAGACATGCCAATCGTGCAGGCGGTGGACGCATTGATTGCCGGCCGCGCCAACGTGGATCAGGTCCTGGATGCACTGCTGACCCGGCCATCAAGGGCCGAGGGCGTTTAAAAATCGATCGCGATGCCCTTCTTCTCCCAATCGCCGTAACGCGTGGGGTCGAGCTTTTCCTCTTCTCCGGCGGGCCCCGGGGCTTTGCTCGGAGGCTCCGGTTCGGGAACGAGAGGCGACGCGCTGAGATAAGCGGGGGCATCGAGATGTTTCGGGCGTTTCACTCTTCCAAGATGATGATCGGATGGCCTGATGCCAAGCGTTGAAGGCCTCGGCGCGCGGCGCGCGGCGCTGCAGATGCTCGATGCCGTGCTTCGTCGCGGCCAGACGCTCGATGCTGCTTCATCGTCCGTGCGTAACCTTGCGCCGTCCGATCACGCACTTGCGATAGCCATTTCCGGTGAAGCGCTAAGGCGGTTGCCCGATCTCGACGCACTGATCGACAGCGCGACGCGACAGCGTCTTCCGCACGACAGCAAGGCGCGGACGGTTCTGCGTCTCGCCCTCGCGCAGAAAACCGGCCTCGGCACGCCTGATCACGCCGTCGTCGCCACCGCCTTGCCTCTCGTCGATGGCGGGCCGAGGCGTCTTGTGCATGGCGTGCTCGGGACATTGCTTCGGCGCGGTCTGCCTCCGATGGACGCACCCATGCTCCCGCCCGATGTCGAGGATCGCTGGCGTTCAGAGTGGGGCGCTGCGGTCGTGCAGTCGGCGCGCCGACAAATTTCCCACCGGCCGCCGCTTGATCTGACTTTCGCCGACGACGGTGACGCTCAGGCCTATGCGCAGGCCTATGAAGGCGACTCCCTCGCGCCCCGGCACGTCCGCGTTCCGAGTGCTGCAGTAGCCGAGCTCCCTGGCTTCGGCGAAGGCCGCTGGTGGGTCCAGGACCTTGCTGCTTCGCTGCCTGCGAGACTCATTCCGGCGGACGCCCGAAATGTGCTCGATCTGTGCGCCGCCCCCGGCGGCAAGAC
>Ga0070664_100000561_pt1 | contig 28409 bp, 24 predicted proteins | sample KBSC73metaG_FD_65863 | JGI IMG/M metagenome (GOLD analysis project Ga0070664, IMG submission 65863) | Corn rhizosphere microbial communities from Kellogg Biological Station, Michigan, USA - KBS C7-3 metaG | ecosystem: Host-associated > Plants > Roots > Rhizosphere > Soil ... | reverse complement strand
ACGACATACGAGATGACGTCGCCACTGGCTTCCCGACGGAGCGCATCGGCAGTGGCGCATACCTCCGTGTACTCGCGACCTCGCGCCCGGAACAGCCGAACGAGGTCGCTCTCCGCGAGCGCCGCGTCTTTGCCTACGCGCGACAGGATCGATGCGATCTGCCGTGACGATGATGGCGCGATCGCCGGCGCGACATGCGGCAGCGCTCCCGCCATTCCGGGAGACCAATCATCGGTCCGCGGCCAGCCGTCGGCATCAACCTTCTGCAGGAGGATGGTCTGCAGGCCCTTATCCACCCATTCGGGTGCCGATCTCACGTAACTCGGATAGATGGCGAGGCGCTCCACGAGCTCCTTGCCCGCCGCTCTGGTTGCACGCTCGAGCACTTTGAGATGCGGCCATGGGGCTTCGGGATTGACGTGATCCGGCGTGACCGGCGAGACCCCACCCCAGTCGTTGATGCCCGCATCGATGAGCGGGGCCAATGCGCCGGCGCTCAGATTCGGCGGCGCCTGTATGTTCATCGCTGGCGGGAACACGAGCCTCGCCACCGCGATCGTCCACAGATGTTCTTCGAGTGCGACAGCGGGCACTCCAGCCATGCGCGTGCCGGGCTTCGGATGGAAATTCTGAATGATGATTTCCTGAAGATGACCGTAGGTCTCGTGGAGCGCGCGTAACGCGAGCAGAGCCTCCACCCGTTCGCGGCGCGTCTCGCCGATACCGATCAGGATCCCGGTCGTGAACGGAATACGGCGCTCGCCGGCCACGCGGATCGTCTCCAGCCGGGTGGCCGGCACCTTGTCGGGCGATCCATGATGCGGCCCCCCGGGCTGACAGAGTCGATCGGACGCACTCTCGAGCATGATGCCTTGCGAGATCGAGACGCGGCGCAAAGCCGCCAGGTCCAATACCGTCATGCACCCTGGATTCACGTGCGGCAGCAGGCCAGTCTCCGTGAGCACTGCGTTCGCCGCTTCTGCCAGATACGACAGCGTCGTCTCGTGCCCGAGCCGTTGGAGCGCTCTGCGCGCAGCCGGATATCGCAACTCGGGTTTGTCTCCAAGTGTGAACAGCACCTCCTTGCACTGAGCGGCCTGGCCGGCACGGGCGATCTCTAGTACGGCGTCGATCGTCAGGTACGGAGGCTTGTCCTGCGCCGGCGCCTGGGCAAAGGTGCAGTAATGGCAGACGTCGCGACAGAGTTGCGTGAGCGGCACGAAGACTTTGCGCGAGTACGAGACGATGTCCCCGTGCGCCACGTCGCGACGGGCGGCCGCCGCGTGCATGAGGCGCGAGAGGTCGCGACACTCTGCGAGAGCCAGCGCCTGATCGTCGGTCAGCTCGACATTTGACGACAGATCCGCGACCGTGTCATTCATGCCTCGGCCCCTCGTATCCGGTGCTCATCAGACTCAGGGCACTCGACGATGGGGTCGCCAGGCGCGCCGGGATGTTCAGACGCACGAGGTAGTCGTGCGTCAGAGTCGACGACTGGAGCGAAACGAAAGCAGCGAGATCGTCGCTCCGGTCGATATCCAGGCTGAGATGCGGCGCGAAGCATACGGTTGGCGTAATGCCCTTGCTCACGGCCGCGTCACAGTGCGCGTTGAAGCTGCCAGGTCCGAAGCTCGGGGTAATGACGCTCGATGGACGGCCGGCGAGAAGATTCGTCCCACCGTCGTTCGACCGCACGAGCGCGATCGCCGGCGTGCGTTCGATGAGATCGATCATCTGTTCGATGTCATGTGGCGACAGCATCGGCAGATCGGATGGCACGACGACGATCCCCACCTCCGAGCTGCAGGTCAGATACTCGACGACGCGGACCACCGCGGCGTTCATGCCGATGGCTTCACTCTCCATGAGCACGACTGCTTCGTGTCGCCGTCCCACCGCTGCTGCTGCGCGATCTGCCGTCACGACGATCACGCCCGCCAGCCGCCTGCAGGCGCCGACAGCCGTGAGCACGTCCTCGAGCATCACGCGGGCGAGTTCGCTACGCTCACGGGCATCAAGCACGCTGGCGAGCCGCTGCTTCGCGAGCCGGAACGGCTTGACGAGCACCACCGCCCAGGCCTGACGGTGATTCATGCGAACAGTCCGACTGAGGGGCCCGGCGACAACACGCGCTCGAGTCGCGGAATGGCCAACGCACTCGCGAACGCAAGCACCTCGTCGGCGAGGCGGACGCGATCCTCGAGGCTCTGCATGAGCGTCCCGGTCGAATGCACCGGCACAGCGATCTCGCGGACCTGGTCGTTATCGACGGCATCGATGATCAGCCCGTCGATCAGGCCGTGATAGTGCGCGGCGATCGAGACGTTGCTGACCTCGATGCCAAGCTCACGCATGATCTTCGCCGTGGGTCCCTTGACGGCGTGGCCGCCGACGATCGGCGACACGGCGATGACAGGTGCGATCGCTTCCTTGAGCGACGCCCGTACGCCTGGGATCGAAAGAATCGGATCGATGCTCAGGTACGGGTTGGAGGGACAGATCACGATCGCGCGTGAGGCGTCGAAGATCGCCCTGCTTACCGCCGCCGACACACGAGTCCGCGAGGCCCCAGCAAACCACAGCGAGCGGACCTGCGGGCGACAGCGGTGCTCGACGAAGTAATGCTGAAACTCGAGGGCGCCGTGGTCGGTCTCGACGATCGTCCTCACCTCTTCGTCGGTCATCGGCAGGATTTGCGCTGCAATTCCGAGGTGGCGCGCTGCCTGACCAACGAAGTCCGTCAGGATTCCGCCTCCACGCAGATACTTCGTCCGCTCGACGTGCATCGCCAGGTCGCGATCGCCGAGCTGAAACCAGGTCTCGCCACCCAGTTGGCGCAGCGACGACATGAAGTTCCATGTCTCATCGGCGCGACCCCAGCCGCGTTCCTCATCGGCCACACCGGCGAGCGTGTAGAGCACGGTGTCGATGTCAGGCGAGATCCTGAGGCCCAGATGATCGAAGTCGTCTCCGGTGTTGACGATGACCGTGAGTTCGTCCGGCCCGAGCGCGCGCAGGAGCCCGAGGGCCAGCTTCGCGCCACCAACACCTCCACACAACGCCAGTACAGATCCCATCATCTGAACATGTCCATTTCTCGCGGCCTGACGAGCGCGGATGCCGGAACTGGTTCCGCGTGCCAGCTCATGCCGCGAACGTGTACAGCCGGCAGTCGTTCATCGGCTTCACCCATCAACAGCGACGCAGCGGAGGCAATCTGATCGGCGATAGCCACCTCGGTCACCCGCATCGGTCGGCCGAAGAGATCGGGCGCGCCCACCAGGCTCCAGAGCGCGGGAATACCGGCTGCGCCGAGCGCGACGCCCACGACACCGTTGCGCCACGGCCGCCCAAAGCTGTCGTTGATGACGACACCGAGATCCACGCTGAACTCCCGATCGAGGCGCGCCTTGATTCGCGCCGCCGACGCATCAGGAGCACAAGGGAGCAGCAGCACACGGGAACCGCCGTCACACCCGACGTTGGACTGATCGACGCCCGCATTCGCCATGACGAAGCCGAGGCGATGCGCCACGATCAGCACGTCCTTCTTGTGACGAACGACCTCGCTCGACTCGCGCAGGATCACCTCGACGAGCCTCGCGTCCTTGCACACCTCTCGCGCGAGCAGGCAGGCACGCGGCGAAGGCGCAACGTCTGCGAGATCGACGATGCGGCCCTCGGCCTTCGAGACGATCTTCTGGGCGACGACGAGAATGTCGCCGTCCTGCGGCACGATGTGCATCTCGCGCAGCGCGCCTGCGAGTAAGGCGGGCAGGTCGTCACCGGGAGCGATGAGGGGAAGTCCCGCCAGCGCGCAAAGCGACAGTCGCCGCGCGCTCATGTTCGTCCTTCGCTCGCGCAGGGAAGACCGGTGATCCGAATGCCCGCACCCGGGACCTTGTACTTCCGGTTGATAGCAATCAGAACGGAGGTCAGCGCTTCTGCAGCGACCGAATTAGCGAGGCCGCCGCCGTCGACACCGCGTGTAGCCACGAATGCAGCCAGGTCGACCACGATCGCGCGCGCCTCAGGATCGTCGCCGAACACGAGCACGTCGCAGTCGGCGCGCTCGGCGCCGTGCAGCTTCTTCGCGCCGACGTTGTGGAACGCCGAGACGACCCGTACGCCGGAACCGAGCAGGCGTTGCGCGATGACCGCCGGTGACCCGGTCGCGGGAAGCTGCACGACCGAGACCTTCGGTGGCACGAGCGGAACGGCGGCGTCCACGACGATCTTGCCTGCGACTTCAGCCCGAATCTCTTCGACCATCGCATCGTGGCTCGCGTAGGGCACGGACAGAACCACGATGTCGCCGGCGCTGGCGGCAGCGGCATTCCCGTCGCCGCGAACGCAACCGCCATTCGCACACAGCTCTCGCGCGATGGCTTCCGCCTTCTGCTTGTCACGCGACCCGATGACGATTGGATAGCCCGCACGAGCCCAGAGACGAGCCAGTCCCGATCCCAGGTCGCCAGTGCCGCCGACGATGGCAATCGTGGGTTTGTCCGGCATCAATCCCTGAATCGTTTCCAATCGATCTCGTACTTCCGGACCTTGTAGTTGAAGACGCGGCCGGTGGTCTTGAGCAGCCGCGCCGCTTTGGCCCTGTTGCCGCGCGCGCTCTTGAGCGCGTCCTGCAGGATGTCCTTCTCGAATGCTGCCGTCGCCTGCTCGAGAGATTGCTCGATCACAGTGCCGGTCTCTTCCGCCGTCTGGAGCGTCGGCGGCAGATGGTGCGCATGGAGCACCTGCTCGTTGCACACCACCACGGCGCGCTCGATCGCGTTCTCGAGCTCGCGCACGTTGCCGGGCCAGTGATACGCCATCAGCATGTCTATCGCCGGCGTGGCGATGCGCTTGACGTTCTTGCCGTGCTGCGTCGCGAACTTCTCGAGGAAGAAGTTGGCGAGCTGCAGTACGTCGGTCTTGCGATCGCGCAGCGGCGGAATGAAGATGGCGAAGACGTTCAGACGATAAAACAGGTCTTCGCGAAACCCCTTGCTGACGATCGCGGCTTCGAGATCCTTGTTGGTCGCCGCGACGAGGCGGATGTCGGCCTGGATCGACTGCGTGCCGCCGAGGCGCTCGAACTCGCGCGCCTGCAGCACGCGCAGCAGCTTGACCTGCGTGGCCGGGCTCAGCTCGCCGATTTCGTCCAGGAACAGCGTTCCCCCTTCGGCCAGCTCGAAGCGCCCCTTCTTCGCCGCGTGCGCTCCGGTAAATGCGCCCTTTTCGTACCCGAACAGCTCGGACTCGATCAGATCGTGCGGCAGCGCCGCGCAACTCACCTTGATGAACGGCTTTTTGGCGCGCCCCGAGTTGTGATGGATGGCATGTGCGATCAGCTCCTTGCCGGTGCCTGATTCACCGCGCAAGAGCACGGTGGTGTTGGTCTTGGCGACCTGGGCGACCTGGGCGTACACGTCCTGCATCTGCCGGCTGGCGCCCACGATGTTGGCAAAGCCGTAGCGCTCATTGAGCTCCAGTCGGAGGTGCGCGTTTTCTTCGACCAGTCGCTGGCGATCGGCTTCGATGAGGCGATGGACTTTCATCGCCTGCGCGATCATCGCGCCGACGACGGCAAGAAACGTCACCGTCCGCTCGTAGTCGCGGTTCGGTGTGTACTCCAGTTCGATATCGAGCTGCCCAACGGTCTGGCCTTCGTAGGAAATGGGCACCGCGATATACGTCACCTTCTCGCGGCTGGACGATCGTCCGCTCAACTGCGCCGGGAACCGGAGCTCGGGCCGCGCCACTGGAACGACGATCGGTTTGCCGTTGCGAACCGGGTCGCCGACGACACTCTCCCTGAACCCGTGGCGAACCGGCCTGGCGCGTTCCAGCCGCCGTCCCGACGATGCCTCCACGTCGATCTCACCGGTGTCCTGATTCAGCAGGACGATATGGCTCGACAAGGCACCGAACGAGACGCTCAGGGTTTCGAGGACGCTCTGAAGCCCACGTTTGAAATCGGCAGCACCCAGCAGTGCCTGACTTGCACCGAGCAGCGCCGAGAGCTTGCTGATCTCTTCATGAGAGTGCGTCCAGTCCAGAACTTGTGCTGACGAGCCATATGACATGGGACGCTCCGCTGACTCCGGTCCAGCAAACGGCAGTCCACGTTCGCGCGGCGGGCGCCACGCGAAAACGTTGGCCTTTGGGCGCGTCCCACGATCGCCTTCAACCGGTTCGCTACATCGATGTCGTGAAACGAATGGCTGTCGACAAAGATGTGAGATCCCTCGCTTACCCACACCAGTCGTGAATCGTGAGCGCCAGCGTTTTGGTCGCGATCACGAGGTTCTCGAGCGGAAGCCATTCATTGGTCGCGTGCATCTGAGCCGTGACGCCCGGGCCGAAGATCACCGTGGGTGTGTCGCCGTGACGAATGAGGAACCTCGTGTCTGCCGCTCCCATGCGGCCGCTATAGATCGGCACCTGCCCGGTCACTTCGCGGAATCCATGCGCGACCGTCGTCACAATCGGATGATCGGGTGGGATCTCGGCGCCTTCGGCGATGAGGCCTTCGAACCAGACCTCCGGCTGATGCGTGTTGAGCCAGGGATCCTGATCGCAGACGGCACGGATGAACGTCTGGAAGTCCTTCTTCACCTGCTCGATATCCTCCTGGGGCATCAGCCCGATGCTGCCGCGCAGAATCGCCCGGTCGGGCGTGGCGCTCGCATAATGCCCAGCTTCAAATTTGCCGACCGCGCACGGTAAAGCGCCACGATTGTCGGGAAACAGCGGATGCGTCAGCGTGTTGATTCGCAGCCCCTCGAAGTCCTCGATGGCCTTGGCAATCTTGTAGCCCTTGTCGAGCGCGTTGATAGCCTCCCAGCGCCGCGAGATGCCTGCCGGTTTCCCGCGCACATCGACGACGAACCACAAGCGGCCGATGCAGGCGGGTTGCACGTGCAGGTCACTGGTTTCGAGCGAGATCCCGGCGTCCGCTTTGTAGCCGCGCGTCACGCATGCCAGCGTGCCCAGCCCGCTGACCTCCTCGTCCATGACGTACTCGAGGATCACGGTTCCGCGGGGCGCCAATCCGATATCGAGCAGCGTCTTCAGCGCCATCGTCATGGCCGCCAGCCCGCCCTTCATGTCGGAGGAGCCGCGACCCAGAATCTTGCCGTCCTTCAGTTCGCCGCACAGCGGATCGAACTGCCAGTCGCTCACCGGCGTCCACGGAATGGTGTCGACATGTCCGTTGAAGAGCAGCGAGCGCCCTGCGGGATCGCCGCGATGGATGCCAACCACGTTGGGCCGTCCTGAGAAGTCACGACCCTTGGCCGGGTAGAACGCAGGATGCTTCGCGAGCTCGGCCAGGTCTGGCACCCATTGATCCACCTCGAGCCCCATCTTGCTGAGGCTCGCGGCGATGAAAGTCTGGATCGGCCCTTCTTTTCCCGTCTCGCTGTCGAACTGAATCAGGCGCTTCAGGAAGTCCGCGATCTCGGCCGTCTTCGCATCGACGGCTTCCACAATCTCTACTCGCTTGTTCGTCGCCACGATCGGCATCGTTCATCTCCCCATTTGAGCTCACGGAGTTTTTGGAGCGCCCTCCCTAACTCTCCTAAAACCGGAACAGCCGATTCACCTTCACCACCAGCCCGCGTGTTTCGAGACTGACGCGGCCGGGCACAAAGGTGTCCCGCCCTTCGGTGTAAACCACGAACAGCTCGCTGCCTGGCTGGTATTCCCACCGGAATCGGAGGTTCATCGACAGCGTCGTCGTGCTGGAGCTGTACTGCACGAGTGCCGCGGCGTACATCCGTGGAGTCACGGTGTACGTCGTACGGCCGCCAACGACAGTGTTCGTGAAGCTCCCCTGCGGGATGTCGATCCAGTTGAGCGAGATGCTCGGCTCAACGGCCAGTCCCGCCACCATCTGCACGCGCCCCTTGTACGTGGTGGTCGTCTTGTCACCGTCGTAGAAGCCGCCGACATCGAATGTGGCCGTCCCGCTGACGCGATGTTGCTGCCCCAGCGTGTAGCTGGCGCTCAGCGTGTCGAAGCTGTATCCGCCGACCGGGATGCGAATGCCCTCGGCGATGAGAAACGGCGTCGGGATCAGCTCGTAGCTCTGGATGTAACTGAGCGACCACAGGTCGCTGTTCTGCTGCTCGATGCGGAAGGTCCCCTGCCATTCACGTGATTCGAGGCGGTTGTTGTTGTCCGTGGTGTACTCGAATCCAGTCTCGTAGGAGTACTTTCGAACGACGCGACTGTTGCCCGGTCGCGGACTGAACCGCGCGAATCCGTAGTTGCGCCGGAAGTTCTCGCGACGCAGGAAGCCAACTTCGGGGTTGAAATTGTCCTCGACCACCAGGCGGTCGATCTGCAACCCATAGCGATCGGCGTTGTAGTTGATCTGACCGCGGTAGCTCAGATCGTCGCCGTGTAGCCCCGGCGTCCACGACTTCGCAATGTAGGTGTTGAGCGCGAGGTTCTGATGGAACTGAAACTGCCCTTCCGCGCCGGCTACTTCATTCGATCCAGGCCCGACGGTGGAAACCGACCTCCGCGTCATCATCATGCCGACGACGCTTCGGCGCAGCACATCGCGTCGCAGGCTGACGACGCTGAAGTTCGTCTGACTCGCCAGCGCTGCCGGCTCGTCGTCGCTCGTGATGCTGAGTGCACCGACATTCCACTTGCCGGCTTTGCCCGTGAGGCGTCCGCCCGCGATGATGGGAATGGGTCGATTTGCACTCAGGCCGATTCGCCGACTGTAGAAGATCGCCGGGTCGTCAGCCCCTCCCGTGCCACCAAAGCCGAACGTGCCACGACCTTCGAGGAAGAACTCGCGCTTCTCCGGATACGAGAGATTGAATCGCGTGAGGTTGACCTGCGCTTCATCGTCTTCGACCTGCGCGAAGTCGGTGTTGTAGGTGAAGTCCGCGGTGATACTTTTCGTCAGGCCGTACTTGACGTCGAATCCGGCGTCGGGATCGAAGTCGTTCGACCGCGAGGGGCTCGAAAGAAGGTCCGTGGACAAGCCGGCGATCGCATAAGGCTTGATCTCGAGGTTCATCGCCACCGGCGGCGCCTCGAGCCCAACCAATGTCGCCGCCACCGAAAATCGCGCAATCGCTGTGCCTCCCCATGCCGCCTGGACCGGCGCGAGATACGAATGCTCGTTCTTCGAGCGCACGGTCCGGCGGAAGTTTATTCCCCAGACCTGCTCACGACCGGGCAGATAGCGCAGCGATTTGAACGGAATCGCAAGCTCGGCGATCCAGCCGCCCTCGAATCGGCCGACCTTCGCATCGACGACGGTGTTCCAGTCCATGTTGAGCGTGCGTTCGTCGCTGATGGCGATGTCGTTGAAGCCGCCGACGGGCGACACCGAGAACAAGTAACCGTTGCGGTGATCGTGAAAGGTGTCGAGGCCGACGCCGAAGTTGTCCTGCTGACGCAGGTTTGAACTGTCACGGCGCATGTCGTTGGCCACGATGCGCTCGGGATGTGAGTCCCAGCATCGGCACGCGACATACAGGTTCTCGTCATCGAAGAGCACCCAGGCTTCGGTCTTTTCTGTTGCTGCGGCGCCCTCGTTGGGCTCCTGCTGAATGAAATCGCTGACCGGCTGGACCTCGGCGTACACCGAGTCGTCCAGCCGCCCGTCCAGCGCGATGGGCTCCCTGATTCGAGTGGCGCGCACGGTCAGGCGATTCGTATCCCCGACATCGGCAGGGGGCGCCTGCGCAAAAGCAGGGCAGGCCATCAGCAACAGGCCGGCACACGCTGCCAACGGCGAGAAGAGAGCAGACACATTCACTGTGGTAAAGGCCGATTCAGGTGTTTGGTACGGTGCGACGCAGCGAGAGTTCGCTCCGTCGCACCGCTGGTTTCCTGGTTCCGCCTAGAAGCCGTAGCGGAAGTTGAGCTGCGCGGTGCGCGTCGCACCGATCGTCGAGGTGACCTTCATGAACGTGCCGATGATGCGGATGTCATTGGCCGGCGTATTGAAGTTCGCGTGGTCCGTTACGTTGAAGATGTCGAGGAACGCATCGAGCGTTCGCCCGCCGGGCATGTTGATGCGATAGCCCGCACGCATATCGAGCGTCACATAGGCCGGACCGTAGGCGCCGTTGCGGCCGCCTTCGTAGTCCACGCTCAGCGCGTTATCACCAACGCCCGAGTAGGTGCCCGCCTCCAGGTACTCGTTGGCCGTCGACCCGTTCTGGTCCATGTCAACCGCCGTGTTGAGCAACGTGTAAGGCAGGCCGCTCCGCGCCGACAGAATGCCGCTCATACGGAGGCCTTTCGTCTTCGGCACATCCCACGATCCGCTGGCTGACAGGATGTGCGGACGATCGACGCTGGTCGGCCCTTCTTCGGCGTCGAGCCGGAGGTCGCCCAGATACTGCGAGTTGCTCGCGCCTTCGTTGCCCGCCGTCGTATTGCCGGTGGCCTTCGAGTAGGCATAGGACACGCGCGCGGTGTAGCCCTTGCTGAAGCGCTTGTTCGCCGAGAACTGAATGCTGTTGTAGTCGGCTGAACCGGCGTTGACGAGCGTGTCCACGCGGCCGGCGAATTCACCGACGCTGCCGACGAGCGGATTGGTGCGGGTTACGGCGCCCGTCGCCAACTGGTTCGCGCGGAGCGGTGGATTCAGGTCGAGAAGCACAAACTGCCTCCGCGACTCGGCACGAATGAAGTCCACGCCGACTGCCAGCGACGGACCAAGCTGCGTCGTGTAACCCACGCTGTACTGTCGCGTCCAGGGCACATCGCGATCGGGATTGTCGAAGCGCACCGTGCCGGTGTTGCGCGAGAGCGTGCCAGGCGGGTAGAGGGAATCGAGCAGCGCTCGATTGACGGTTGGACCGTTCACAAGCATGGGATCGGTCGGCAAGCGCCCGCTTCGCGGACCGGGATCGATGTTGTTGAGCGGGAAGCTCGCAATGAACGAATCGGTGTAACGGCCGCTCGAAATCATTGGCGTGATCGGGGTCAGCACCGTGCGCTGATAGAAGATGCCGAACCCACCGTGCATGGCCGACTTGCCTTCGCTGTCGAGCGCGTACGAGAAGCCCACGCGCGGCGAGAAGTTGTTCAGGTCCTTCGGATAGTCTTCGGCGCGCCCCTCGAACAACGGGTTGTCACCGTTGGGCGTGGGAATGAACTCCGCGTCATAGCGGACACCCACGCTCAGCGTGAGCTTGTTGCCCATCTTCCAGCGGTCCTGGACAAATGCGCTTCCATACGTCCCGTGCATGCGGTACTCGGACTCCCCGGGAACGCGGATCATCAGGCGTTCCGGATACGTGAACGCGTCGGCGGCATTGAAGTCGGGGTCACGCGAGAAACTGAAAGTGCCGTTCTCGTTGGTGAAGCTGCGGAAATGGAGCGGGATGTAGCTATAGAGCATGCCGAACTTCAGTTCATGGTCGCCGGCCTTGTTGGGCACGAACCACGAGAACGAGTCGTCAACGGTGTAGCCAAACAGACGACGGATGTCGGCCGTCGGGCTCTGGCCATCTTCAAACGACGGATGCACCAGCGTCGGGAGCAGCGCCTGCTGATCGAAGCCGTTGTCGAGGAACGTCGGATTGGCAAAGTGCAGGATCTCCGACGTGTAGGAAAGGCGCAGCGTGTTGACCTTGGTGCTGCCGATCACTGAGCTCAAGGTGCCGACGAACGTCTGGTCGACGTCGGTCTCTTCCGCGTTTCGCGATGCGGTCCAGGTCTCGTTGACCTGCTTCGGCTGTGGCGAGTTCTCACGCAGCCAGCGGAAGCCCCAGGTATTGGAGGAATTGAGCTGATTGTCCAGGCGAATGAACGTGTTCCAGTTTCGCGCCACGCCGAACTCATTGCGGTTCAGGTCGGGCCGCGTCGGGACGTTCACCGTGATGCCGTTGTCGAAGAGAATGCGCTCGAGGCTGAAGAAGAAGTGCATCTTGTCCCGAACAACGGGGCCGCCGATCGTGCCACCGTACTGCTGCATCGTGGTCGGCGCTTCCTCGAGATTGCTCTTCTTGGCGAAATAGTTCTGGGCACTGAGGTTCTGGTCCTGATAGAAGGCGAAGGCGCTGCCGTGAACGATGTTGGTCCCCGACTTCGACACGGCGTTGACGATCGCGCCTGAAGTCCCGCCGTACTCGGCGTCGAATTGACTGGTCAACACCTTGAATTCCTGCACGGCTTCGATCGGCACGCGAGCCTGCGAGCTCGTGCCGCCGCCGGTCAGGCCGTCGTTGTTGTCCGATCCATCCATCGTGTAGTTGACGTTGCGGGCACCCTGGCCACCAACACTGATCGTGTCGCCTCCGAAGGTCGACGTGGACACCGTCGAGACGATCCCCGGCACCATGCCAAGGAAGCCCGAGAAGCTGCGATTGAGCGACGGCGTGTTGACGAACTCTTCAGCACTGATGTGGCCACCGACTTCCTTCGACGTGGTGTCCACGAGCGGCGCCTCCGCCGTCACGGTCAGTCGTTCCTCGAGTCCGCCTAGTTCGAGCGTGACGTCGACTGTGACGGTGCGGCCAACTTCGAGTCGCAGGTCTTTGCGTTCGTAGGGACGAAAGCCGTCGAGCATCGCCTCGACCTGATAGACGCCCGGGTTCATGGCACTGACGAAGAACGAGCCATCGACGCCGCTCACGGTGGTGCGAAACGTGCCGTTCTCCTGGCTGCGGACAGTCACGGTGACGCCGGGCATGACCGCCATCTGCGAGTCAACGACCCGTCCGCGAAGATCGCCTGTGCCTTGCTGGGCGGTGATGGTGGCCATTGCGATCAGCACGATGACCGCTGCAACGGTGATCCTTCTCATGGACGACTCCTCGAATGGTGAGCACGCTGAGGTCCGCGTGTGCTCCGGGCAATGAGCAAGAGAAGGGCCACGCATCGTGATGGTGTGCGATATCAAGGGAATCGGTGTTTATCGCGTCATCGCATCGCACGTTTCCGCGCACGGCATTTTGAGAACGAACAGATTTGTAGAGAACCGCCAGGTGGCCTGCGACAGCCTTGTTCACATCGTGCATGCGGGCAGTCGTGCGGACCGATTCATCGCAACTCGTGGAGTGTTTTGCGCACACGACGCGCGCGATCAGTTGCGAACGCGCGCTGGACAGCGCTTCAGATTTGTCGGCAGATTTTGCGCGAACGCCGAAGATGTAAGAGGGCTACTTCGCTGCGTCTGGCGGCGTGAGGTACGTGCGCGCAATCCGGCGCGCACTGTTCCGGATCGCACGCGTCGCGCTGCCAATCGTGATCGAGGCGCGCGAGACGGCGTCGACGTCGGCGCCCACCCGGAAGCGATCGCGTACGTCTTTCCCTCTGAATTGCGCGGCAAACTGTGGCGGCTCGATCGAGAAGTTGCCGTACGGCTCATGATGTTCGGCCACCACGATCCCGGTAATCAGGCCCCTGGTGTCCAGCCCGACCAGGATCTTGATCGGACCGTCGTAACCGCGCTCGAGTGGCTCCAGCTCTGTCGTCCAGAACGCCAGACCGACGATCGTCTTGCCGTCCGGCATGAGCGCCTTCACGTGAGGCGGATCGCCGCCCTTGGGCGAAAACGAAGCCGCCGCCGGAAACAGACGTTTCAGCAGAGCGGGATCGATTCCCGATTGCATCTTGCCGCCGATGATCCACAGCGCGACGATTAAGGCGGTGCACGCGACCCGCAGGCGAAGCTCCCCAGGTCTCCGCGTCAATCGGTTGGTTCGCATTCGCCGTAGTGCTGCGACACGTTCGGCTCCGCCACGAAGCCGGGAATCGCCATTTGCAGGTAGTCGTGCCGGGATCGCACCGCTCGCAGCGTCCCCTTCGGACTCTTTTGCGCGAGCACCGTCACCATCGTCAGGCTCCCAGCCATCGTCCGTTCCATGAAATGCACGCTGTTCTGCGTCAGCAGCGCCGTCGTATGCGTGGTGCCGATCCGCGCCGTGCCGCCATCGATGTCGATCTCATCGATGACGAGCGTCAGAGGCGGGCCGGTCTGCAGGTCCGCCTTCGGTGTCCAGTCCTTCCAGGATCCCGAGACCGCCACCGGAAACGAGCACTTCAGCATCGTGATGCCGGCCAGTGGATTCTTGTTGTCCGCGTTTTGGGCAGACGGCCCGGCTGCCGCCAGGAGGATGAGCATCCACGCCATCACGAACGTCGTGCGCATCAGCGATAGCACTCGTAGGGCGGGTCTTGCTTTGTAGACCCGCCGGGAGTCTTGCTTTGTAGACCCGCCGAGTTCACAGGGCCCGGCCTACTTGATCTCGTACAGTCCATCGGGCGTTTGCGTCCGATGTGCCTTGTGGCAGGACGTGCACGTCGCACTGATGGCACTCGAGGCCGCAACGAGACTGTCGTAGCTCTTCTCTTTCGCTGCCTTCTCGAGATCGTCGACGCCCTTGAGTCCGGCTTCCGTCACCGTGACGGCATCGGCCGCCTTCTTGTCGTTCCAGAACGCCAGAGTGGTCTTGAATGCCGCTCTGAGCGTTGATACGTGCTTGTCGAGCGGGGTGTAGTCCGGGTACGCGCCGGCGCTCTCGATCGTCTTGACCTCCGCTCGCAGCGCCTGGGCGCTCGCGCTGAGATCCTTCATCGCTTTCTGGTAGGCCTCTGCAGGCTTCTCATCCGCCTGCGCGATGCTGACAATCAAGGCAAACACGAACACTGTGGCGAGGCCGGTCCGAAGCATTCTTCCCCCTACTTGATTTCGAACGTTCCATCGGGCAGACGAACCCGATGAGCAGTGTGGCAGGGGGCGCACACGCCGATGGCACCGATCTCCCCCGAAGACGAGGCGCCGGCGATCGCAGCTTGAGCAGCAACGACACCGGGATGGTTCTGCGCTTTGGCGGCTGCCTCCAGATCGGTGGCCGCCTTGATGCCGTCCTGCGACAACTTGATCGCATCCTCGGCCTTCTTGTCCTGCCAATAGGCCAGGACCGTCGCGAAGATCGCCTGCATCGCCGCCGCGTCCTTCTCGATTGCGGCAAAGTCGATGTCTTTCAGGCTGTTGCGCAGGTGGTTGTTGACTGTGCCCAACTCCTTCATTGCCTTCTGGTATTCGGGAGTGGGCTTCTCATTCGCCTGCGAAGGGAGGGCGAGCCACACCAACAAGCAGAGCGATAGCGCGATCAGTCTTGCTCGCATACTCCTCTCCATTTCGTGTCACCGCGGACGCGGGGGCTGAAGCCCCCGCTCTACGGACGGCTTGGCGTCGCGTAGAGCGCAGGCTTCAGCCTGCGTGGCCTACTCTTGGGCGCCGAGGCTGGCCAAGAGCGTCGCGATCTTTTCGTCGCCGATCTTTTCGCCGTTGTCGCCGCCGGTAATGAACTGCCGGCCCGGGTGCTTGGCGACCTGAAGCGGCGTCAGGCCACGGCGGTCCTTGGCGTCGGTTCTTGCGCCCTTGCTGATCAGGAACTCGATGACCGTCGGGTACTTGTCAGCGGCGGCGATGTGCAGTGCCGTGTCGCCCACGTCGCGGCCAACGAGCGTTCTCGAGTTGCCGACGTGATACGTCGTCAGCGCGCCGCGCGCGGCGTTGATGTCTTCGCCGCCGCTGAACTCCACCGCCAGCTTCATCGTCTCGAGCACCTTCGCCTCGGAGAACAGCCGCTTGCGCTGGAAGTAGGCGGTGTTGTCGCCCTGGGCGCCTTTCTCGCCGATCTTCACGAATGGGATGAAGGTAAAGACGCCAGGGAACACGCCCATCGACGCCATCGTTGGAGTGGTGCCATCGATCATCGGAGTCTTCGGATCGGCGCCAGCCGCCACGAGCGTACGCATCGTGTCCGTCTCGTTGAGCGCCGTTGCGAGTAAGTACGGTGTCGCGCCGAGGAGATATTCCGGCAACTGGTTGTAGCGGAGGTTGCCGTCAGGGTCGGGCTGACCCTTCGTGAGCCGCACGTTGACGTCGGCCTTGTGTGCGATCAGCGCCTTCACGAGATCGATGTTCTTCCGCGCGACGGCAAAGTGCAGCGCCGTGTGCCCCGCTTCGGCGACGTTCGGGTCGGCCCCCTTGTCGAGGAGGAACAGCGCAACCTCGGTGTGGTCGTTGTGGGTCGCCAGCATCAGCGCCGTCTCGCCGATACCGGTGGTCGCATTCAGGTTCGCGCCGGCGGCCGCGAGTAGCTTGGCCGCGTCCAGATCACCGTCTCTGGCTGCAAAGAGCAAGGGGGTCAGCCCGCCCTTGTTGATCCATCGCAGTCCAGGCCTGCTGCCATCCGACTCCAGCGTGTGGTCGGCGATGCCAGTCAGCCGGCCACCCTGAGGGTTGCCCCTGGAAAAGCTGACGAACTCGCGGCGCAGCTCGGTGCGCGCGTCGAGATCGGCCTTCGCCTCGATCAGGATGCGCATGACCTCGTAGTCTTTCTGCGCAACGGCCCAGTGCAGCGCCGTCTGCTCGCGTCCGCCGCCCTTCGCGTTGACGTTTGCGCCCGCGCCGATGAGGGCCTTGATCACGGCGATATTTCCGGCACGAACCGCCGTCATCAGCGGTGTCTCTCCGGTGGATGTCGCGACGTTGACGTCCGCGCCTGCCTTGATCAGCCGCTGGACGGCCAGCAGGTTCGCGTTCTCGGCCGCCAGCGAGAGAGGCGTGACGCCGTAGTCGTTCCTCGCGTTCACGGCAGCGCCGGCCGAGAGCAGCAGTTCGACGCTCTCCATGTCGTCCCAGTGCGTCGCCCAGTGAAGGGCGGTCGCGCCATCAGGCTGTGGCGCGTTGACGTCGCCCTTCTGCTTGATCAAAGCGCGGATGGCCGCACGGTCCTGCTGCCGGGCGGCGTCTGCCAGCGGGCTGGCTGCTCCCTCAGTCAGTGCCGGGAGCGCGAGGGTCAGTGCGATGGTAATTACCCAGTCTTGTCTCTTCATAGCCGTTCGTCCTCGTGATCACAAGATCAACTCCCAACCTCCAATTCCCAATTCCCAAACGGGACCTTGGAAATTGGGAGTTGGAAGTTTGGGAGTTGGGAGTTAGACCGAGATCCCCTCGAGCTTGCCCGTGCTGTTGCCAAGCTTGTCCACCTGCACGCCAAACTTCTCCATCAGCGTGAGGTGCAGGTTGGCGAGCGGCGCGCCCTTCTGCATGACGTGCGTGTCGCCCTTGAGCACCGAGCCGCCGCCGCCGGCCACGACGATCGGCAGGTTCTGCGGCAGGTGGATGTTGCCGTCGCTGAGACCCGAGCCGTAGACGAGCACGGTGTGATCGAGCAGCGAGCCGTCGCCATCGGGCGTTGACTCGAGCTTCTTCAGGAAGTGCGCGAACAGCGACACCTGGTAGGTGTTGATCAGCGTGATGTTCTCGAGGCGCGCCGTCACGTCCGGGTTGTGGGTCGTCGAGTGGTGCGGCTCGTTCATCCCGATTTCCGGGAAACGGCGGCTGCTGGTCTCGCGCTCCATCATCAACGTCGACACGCGTGTCGTGTCGCTCTGGAACGCGAGCGTCATCAGGTCGAACATCAGCTTGGCGTGGTCGCCATAGACCGGCGGCGCCCCAGCCGGCACTTCCATCGTCGTCGGCAACGCGTCGTTGTCCTGTTCGGCCTTGCGGATGCGGCGTTCGACTTCGCGAACCGCCTGCAGGTATTCCTCCACCTTGGCGCGGTCGCCATTGCCGATCTTGCGCTCGAGATCCGCAACGTCGGACGTCACCGAGTCGAGCAGACTGCGATTCGATTGGATGCGTGCACGGCGTGCCTCTGGAGTCGTGCTCTCTGCCTCGCCGAACAACCGCTCGAAGACCTCGCGCGGGTTCGTCTCGGCGGGAAGCGGGGTCGTTGGCGTGCTGTACGCCAGCGTCGTGAGATAGCCGCAGTTGGCCGCTTCGCAATCGCCGACCATCGCGAGCGATTCCAGGCCAAGCTCGAGCGAGGGCAGCTTGTTCTCCTGACCAATCTGCTGCGCGATGAACTGATCCATGGATACGCCGGCGTGAATGTTCGCGCCGCCACGGGCCCGCACGTCGGTAAGAAAGGCGCTTGCCGCACCGGGGTGGCCAATACCCGCATTGTCGAGACCGCTCACCACTGTCAACTGCTTCCGGAAGGGCGTCAGCGGCTGCATGATCGGCGTCATCTCGAAGCCGGCACCCGTGGTCTTGGGCGTCCAGTTCTCCATAACCATGCCCATCGGCACGTACATCGCTGCAAAGCGCATGATGGGCTTCGCGGCCGTCCTGCCGATCGCGGTGAACGCCGGCACCATGCCGTCAAGCAGGGGCAACGCGAGCGTCGTGCCGATACCGCGCAGCACCGTTCGGCGACTGATGGCTTTCTTCGTGATGAACATTACTCGGCTCCCTTCGACTGATACTGGAACGGCATGCTGTTGACGATTCCGAGAATGACTGACGACCACCGGTTGCTGTGTTCGGTAGCCTCTTTCGTGATCTGGCGCAGCGCAGGGCGGTCGTAGTACTCGACTGGGCGCCCCAGCGCGTAGACCATCATCTTTTCGGCGACGTTCGCCACGAACTGATCGCGCCGCGTCGCGAGGACCTGCTGGACACCGACGGGTCCGTCGACCTTCGTCCCATCGAGCAGGGCAACCTTGGTGTCGATCGGCTTGCCACCATCGGTGGTGCGCCAGGCGCCAACGCCGTCGTAGTTCTCCAACGCGAAGCCCCACGGATCCATGCGCGCGTGACAGTTGGCGCACACCGGGTTGGTACGGTGGCGTTCGAGCGCCGCGCGGATGGACAGTGGCGCGCCGTCGTCGTCTTCCGGCTTCAGCGTCGTGTCGATGTTCGGTGGAGGCGGTGGAACCGGTGAACCGAGGATGTTGTTGAGAATCCACTTGCCGCGCAGCACTGGCGACGTGCGATTGGCCTGCGACGTGACCGTGAGGATGCTCCCGTGACCCAACAATCCGACACGATTGGCCGGCATCGTGACCTTGCGGAAGCGATTGCCGACGATGTTCGGGATGCCGTAGTGACGGGCGAGGCGCTCGTTGATGAACGAGTAGTTGGCGGTGAGGAGATCGCCGATCGGGCGGTCTTCACGCATCATGCCGTCGATCAGCCGCTCGGTCTCTTCCTTGAACGCGAGCCGAAGCTCGCCGTCGAACTCGGGATATACGTCCTCGACCGGCGACGCGCCTTCCAGCCGGCGCAATTCGAGCCACTGGGCCGAGAAGTTGTCGACAAGCGCACGCGACCGTGCGTCGGCCAACATCCGCTTGACCTGAGCTTCGAGCACAGTGCGGTCACGCAACCGGCCCTTCTCGGCCAGCCCGAGCAGCTCGTCGTCGGGGATGCTGCTCCACAGGAAGAACGAAAGGCGCGATGCAAGGTCGATGTCGCCGAGCCGCGACACGCCGGCAGATTTCGGCACCGGCAGCGTCGTGAGATTTGCGGGTGCGTCCTGCGCGCGAAGCATGAGGCCTCGCGCTGCAGGTGCCGTCGCGGCGACCGGGCGAGTGATGCTGCGGGCTTCCGTATTGGCCGGAGCCGGGACGCGGAACAGGAAATGCGGGCTGGTGAGAATCCGTTCGATGCCGGTCTGGATGCAGCCGTCGAAGCCCTTCGCCAGGCCTGAGCGGCAGAACCGCATTAGCGTCTGCACCTCGCCGTCGGTCACCGGACGGCGATAGGCACGGCGAGCAATTCCCGAAAGAATCTTCGTCGCGCATGCTTCGAGCTCGGATTCCTTCGTCGGCCGGCAGGTGAAGATCTTCTTGCGGCTGGCACTATCCTCCGACGCCGTCGCGCCAAACGGACCGGCGATCTCGACAGTCTTGATGGCGATGTTGCCGCCGCGCTCCTCGTCCGGGTTGGCGCCCGGAGGCAGCACGAACGATTCGTCGGCATCCCAACGGCGCGCCGGCATGGCCAGGGCGAGCACGTGGCTGCCAGCGGTGGCGAAGAAGCGAGCTTCGAGCACTGAGTCGCCGTCGAGCGAATTCTTCTCGAAGTCGGGATCGCCGAGGTCGTCCTGCGTGTAGCCTTCAGCCGGCGGCGTGCCTTTCATCAAGCCCGCCTGGTCGAATAGCTTGACGCGAGCACCGTCGAGGCGCACATCGATCGGCTGCGTGTGACGGCCAAGACCGCGTATGTATTCGTTCTGCGTGCGTTTCAGCCGCAACTGAACGGTATATTCGCCATCGAGCGGGAACGAGTGGCGAACGGTGATGCCGCGCGCGCCGAAGGGAAGCTCCTCACTCGACCGGTCACGCTGTTTCAGAGAGCCGTCGATGCCGTAGAGCACCGGCGCGACCATCATCGAGGAGTCGCTCACTGCGAGGCGGCTCACCTGCCTGCCAAGCGACATGTAGCGCTCGAGCAGCATCGGCGAGACCGTCAATGCTTCAGCGATGTTGTCGAAGCCACCGGTCGCGTTCTCAGTGGGAAGGAGCGATACCGGAATTTCCAGGCCGAGCAGGTCGCGTACGGCATTCGCGTATTCAGTCCGGTTCAGGCGATGAGGAGCCACGCGGCCCGCGTTGGGCATCGCCGCCGCCGCTTTGTCGAGTTCTCTCTCGAGATACGACGCGAGCCCCATCGACATCGACGGCTCGGGCCGCGGCCGTCCGGCAGGCGGCATATCGCCAACGCGAAGCTTGTGCGCCACTTTCTCCCAGATCTCAGGGGCCATCGCGGGGTGCTCAATGTCGACCTTGTCGAGGGAGAGCCCGCCAGTCTTCAATCGCTCGTTGTGGCAGGTAATGCAGTACTGGTCGACCAGCGCGCGCGGCGATGGCGGTACTGACGTCGCCGTTGACGCTGACTGGGGACTCGGCTCGCGTGCCGCTGTCGCTTCTGGCAACCGCTCCGCAGATACGCTGAAGTAGCCCGCGCCGACCAGCGCGATGGCCAGTGACGCCATAGTCATTCTCGAGAGAGTCGACATGCCGGTTGTTCCCTCCTCCGCGCCGGCATCACACGATGGTCAGCTCGGTCGCGTAGGTTTTGCTTCGTGTGCCGCAATGAGCAAGATGAAGACCATCGGCGGCGCGTGCGCGACGATCGCTTGATTTCCCAACAAAATCGCGCATCGTGGCTGTCGTCGCGAGGTCGTTCGTTTCTCGAGACGCCTGGACTCGACATTCATGTCGATGAATGAGGGGAAGGCAGCGACATCATTGTTCAGAGAGATCGTGCGGTGCGATGGTGCGAGAGTGCGACGGTGCGACGGTCCGGTCCGAGAGTCCGAAGGTCCGGTCCGAGAGTCCGAAGGTCCGAGGGTCCGGTCCGACAGTCCGGCACTGGACCCTCGGACTGGACCGTCGTACTCGACCGTCGCACTCTCGCACCGTCGCACTCGACCGTCGCACTCTCGCACCGTCGCACTCGACCGTCGCACTCTCGCACCGTCGCCCCATCGCACCGTTACGGAGCACAGACATTTGTGTCGATCGACTCCCTCGAACCCTGACGGAAGTGTCTGACTCTGAGCGCGCGCTCTGACGTCTCGAGCCAGATGCGCGCATCGGCGCGCGAGAAACACGCGAGAACTCGGAGCAAAGCACGCGAGCGTGCACGCGACGAGAAAGTGAGCCTCTGGTTTGCATGGCATACAGCAATCGCCCATGACGAGACACCTCACGTACCTGGCTCTTGCGGTCATCATCGCGCTCACGACCTGGTCCTGTGCCGCGCAGGCTGCCGACGACGTTCGCATCGGCGCGCCGCTCGCGCTCACCGGCAGCCTCGCTGACGAAGGCAAGAAACAGGCGCTCGCCTATGACATGTGGCTCAAGCGCGTGAACGCCACCGGCGGAATCGCAGTCGAGGGACAGAAGAAGAAGGTGACGCTCGTCACCTACGACTACCAGAGCGACGGCAAGCGAGCGCAGCAACTCGCCGAGAAGCTCATCACCGACGACAAGGTGCATGTGGTGATGGCGCCGTTCGGATCGGGCCACACGAAGATTGTTGCGGGCGTAGCCGAGCGCTACGGGGTCCCCGTCGTCGCGTCAGTCGCGTCATCGGAGTCGGTCTACGACCAGGGCTTCAAGAATCTATTCGGCACGCTGGCACCCAACTCGGGCCTCGTCGACGCCATGCTGACGCTGTTCACTCGCGAGTACCCGACTCTCAAAACAGTCGCCATTCTCGGCCGCGACGACGTGTTTCCACGAGATATGGCCGAGACGTTGAGAACGCGGGCCGGCACAGCCGGCCTCGAGGTCGTCTACTCAGAGTTCTACTCGAACGGAACGATTGACCACTCTGCCGCGCTCGCCAAGATCAAAGGTCTGGCGCCCGATTGGATCTACGTCACCGGCTACTCGCAGGATCTGATCCTGGCCCGCAAGCAGATGTACGACATCGGTCTTACGGCGCCCATCGTCACGATGATCACGGGACCCGCCTACCGCGAGTTCGTCGAGGGCCTGGGACCGCTTGCTGAAGGTGTCACCAGCGTGACGTGGTGGCATCACGCCACGACCTACGATTCCGACGATGCGTGGGGATCGACAAAAGCGTTCTACGAGGATTTCAAGTCGCGCGAGTCGTCAGACCCCGACTACATTCACGCCTCGTCGGCGGCGGCGCTCGTCGCCGTACAGAAAGCCATCGAGACAGCCGGGTCGCTCGAACCGGCAAAGATTGGCGGCGCGCTGCGCGCGCTCAACACGACAACGTTCTACGGCCCGATCGTCTTCGACGAGCACGGCATGAATGCCGCGCGCGACCTTCCCATTCTGCAGGTCCAGGCTCACGAGGTGAAAGTGCTGTTTCCTGCGTCGATTGCGCAGGCAACACTGGTGACGTTCAAGTAGCCCTTCCCGGAGTCGAGAGGGTATGGACGTTCTTCAAATTCTCGTGAACGGCCTGATGCTGGGCGCGCTCTACGCGTGCATCGCCGTCGGGTTCTCGCTCGTATGGGGCGTGCTGAACGTCATCAACATGCTCCACGGCTCCTTCATCGTGCTCGGCGGCTACCTGGCTTTCTTCGCCTGGCGCGACCTCGGCCTGCACCCGCTGATCTCGCTGGTCGGCATTGCTGCGATGCTGTTCGCCCTCGGATGGGTGCTGCAATACGGCCTCATCAACCACATCGTCGCGAGGCCGGTGCTGACGACGCTGACCCTGACCTTCGGCCTCGACATGATTGTCTACAACGTCATGACGCTGGCCTTCACTGCGACACCTCGGCGCATCGCGCTCGATCTGGGAGTGTTACAGGCGTCCGATGTCGTGGTGCCGGTCGATCGAATCATCGCGATGGTGCTTGCGCTCGTGTTGACTGGTCTGCTGTTCCTGCTGCTCCGGACGTCGTCGCTCGGCCGTGCGATCGTCGCGGTGCGGATGGATCGAGACGCGGCGTCGCTCATGGGCATCCGCGTCGAGCGCATCTACGCCGTGACGTTCGGCATTGGTGCCTTGATGGCGGGCGCGTGCGGCAGCCTGCTCGCTGTCGTCTATCCGGTGACGACGATGATGGCTGACCAGTTTCTGGGTAAGGCCTTCGTCGTGTGCGTCATTGGCGGACTCGGCAGCGTGCCCGGAGCGCTGGCCGGTGGTCTGGCGCTCGGCCTGATCGAGAGCGTGTCCGGACACTTCGTTGGGCCGCAGCACGCGATGACGATCGGATTCTCACTGATGATCCTGCTCCTGATGACCCGGCCGACGGGCATTCTCGGCACACAAGGGTACGAATGAGACGCGGCGTGACGATCTTCATTGCCTGCACGGCAGTGATCGCCATGACGCCGTTCGTTGCGGACAACTACGTCGTGCGGTTGTGCACGTTCCTGTGCATGTACGCCGGGCTCGCGCTGTCCTGGAATGTCATTGGCGGTTACGCCGGCTACCCGTCGTTCTCTACCGCCGGATTCTTCGGCCTCGGCGCTTACGCCGGCGCTTTGTTGCAGCACGCCGGCATGAACCTCGTCTTGTCGTGGCTGGGAGCAACGGTCGTCGTTGCGGTGCTGGCCGCCTCGATCGGACGCTTCATCCTGCGGATGAAGGGGCACTACTTCGCAATCGGCTCGCTCGCGATCGTCGAAGTGCTGAGGCTGATCGCCTCCTCGTGGGCCTCGCTCACCGGAGGCGGCGACGGCCTGAACGTCCCCATCCTGCAGGGTGGCCCGGACTTCGCGGGCCGCGTGTTCCTGTTCTCGATGATGGCAATGATGATCGCCTGCTTCGCGATGACGATCGCCGTCGATCGCACTCGCCTGGGCTTCGGCCTCCGCTGTATCAAGCAGAACGAAGACGCCGCCGACATGGTAGGAATCGACGTCACGTCCTACAAAACTGCGGCATTTGCCCTCTCGGCGATGTTCTGCGGGACGATCGGCGCGGTTTACGCCTCGTGGGTGGCCTACATCGATCCATCGGATGCCTTCAGTGCGCTGCTCAGCCTCAAGGTGCCGGTGATGACGCTGCTGGGCGGACCGGGCACCGTCCTGGGGCCGGTCGTGGGCGCATGGGTCTTCGTCATCCTCGAAGAAATGATCTGGGCGCAGTTCCTCGAGCTGAATCGCGCAATCCTCGGCATCGTGATCGTGCTGCTGATCTTCACGCTGCCAGGAGGGCTGCTGGGACTGCGGCTCCCGGCGTGGAACTGGCGGACGGTCGTCGGCCTGCGCAATCGCGTGCCGGAGGCGCCATGAGCACGGCGGTCCTCGAGGTGGACAACCTCTCGCGCGCGTTCGGCGGCGTGCAGGCGGTGAATGGCGTCACTTTCGCACTGACTCCGGGTGAGATCGTCGGGCTCATCGGACCAAACGGCGCCGGCAAGACGACGCTCGTCAACCTGGTGACCGGTGTCGTCAGCCCCTCGTCGGGGACCGTGCGGTTTGGCGGCCGCGATGTCACGCGACAGCTGCCGTGGCAGGCAGCGCGCAACGGGCTCGCGCGCACGTTCCAGGTTGTCCAGCCGTTTCCGGAGATGACCGTGCTCGACAACGTCGCCGCCGGCGCACTCTTCGCCGGTCAGGCAGCGAGTCGCGCGGACGCCGAGGCGCAGGCCCGGGATCATTTGTCGTTTGTCGGTCTCGCGTACGAGGCTCACCGGCCCGCGTCGGCCCTGCCGCTGCCCGGCCGCAAGCGGCTGGAGCTTGCGAAGAGCCTCGCGATGAAGCCGAAGGTACTGCTCCTCGATGAAGTCAACGCCGGTCTCAATACCGGCGAGGTCGAGCACGCGTTGACGTTGATGCGCGCGATCGCCGACCGCGGCATCACGATTCTCATCATCGAGCACCTCATGAAAGTTGTCCTGACGCTCAGTCAACGGATCCTCGTGCTTCACCGTGGAAAGCTTGTGAGCGAGGGTGAACCAAAGGCGGTCATCCAGGATCCCGTCGTCATTGAGGCGTACCTCGGACGCAAGTTTGCCGAGCGTCAGAACAAGCTGGCCAATGCCTGAACCGCTATTACGCATCCAGAGTCTTTGCGCCGGCTACGGGCAGGTCCAGGTGCTCTGGGGTGCCGACCTCACCGTCGAACGCGGCAGCATCGCATGCCTCGTCGGCTCGAATGGCGCAGGCAAGTCCACCTTGCTGCGCGCGATCTCTGGTCTGATCAAGCCGACAGGCGGACGCGTACTTCTCGGTAACCGGGATTTGGCGCACGCAACGCCGGATGAGGTCCTCACTGCCGGAATCGCGCACGTGCCCGAGGGGCGCCGGCTGTTCAAAGGGTTGAGCGTCCGTGACAACCTTCTGCTCGGCGCCTACTTGAGACGGGAACCGCTCGTCGATCTCGAGCGCGATCTCGAAAAAATCTACACGCTGTTCCCAATCCTTGGCGAACGTCAGCGACAGGATGCGACGACGCTCTCTGGCGGTGAGCAGCAGATGTGCGCAATCGGCCGCGGCATGATGGCGCGACCGCGTCTGCTGATGATCGACGAGCTCTCGCTCGGCCTCGCACCGCGAGTCGTCGAGCTCATCGCCGACGTGCTGCGCGAGATCAATCGCTCAGGCCTGACGATTCTGCTCGTCGAACAGGATGTCTTCACCGCATTCGAGCTGGCCGATTATGGCTGCGTGCTCGAGACCGGCCGGATTTCGTTGGCTGGCGCGACGAGCACGCTGGCCGACGACCCGCGAATCCGCCAGGCGTATCTGGGGATGTAGGCGACGGTCCAGCGTCGGCCGGTCTGGCTGACGCCGGACACTACTTCTCTTGCAGCATCAAATCCGCGCTGCGCTCCCCTTCATGACACGCGGACTCCCACGGCTCATCGTCTGGAGAGGGCTTCACTCGCGTGTTGGGGATCGTGATTTTCCATGGGCGCGTGAAGACTTTTGGATCGTCGATCGTCGTCTCGTAGTTCAGCCGCTGCCCGTCGAGAAACGTGAAGCGTTCGACGAGGCGAGCGGTGGGGCTGAGGAAGTCTCCGTCGTGACTGAGACGATTCTTGCCATTGAGGTTGGTCACCTCGACCACCAGCGTGTTGCCTTCCCAGCGACCGCGTGAATCACCACCCCACAGCGCAATGCGCGACGACAGGCGCGGGCGGCCGTCGACTGGGATCACCCGGAAGGTGTGGTACGCCTCGTTGATCAGCACAACCTGCCCTGGAGTCTGGATGATCTCATTCGCGTTGGCTGCCTGGCGGATGGCTCCCAGGATGAAGCAGCGCGCTTGGGTGTCAATGTGATCCTGTCTCGTCGCGATGTTCTCGTTCTCGATTTGATGTTGCCTGAGCTCAGCGGCCCACGGCTGATACGGCACCTTTCCATCGGGAGGATCTGATACGCGGCTCGGGTTCTTCTTGCTCAATCCTTTGGTTCTGCTCGACTGCTCCTCGACCGACCCCGGCACCCCCGGGTCCTCGAGGCTTCGTCCACCGGAAATCTGCGGCCGCCAGGTGCCTTGCACGTCGGGCTGACCGTCGGGCAGGCGCGGGCCGGTCCACGTACCGGTCCCGCTCGGCGCCTGCGCGATCACAGGCAGCGATATCTGAGAGGCGAGTACTACGCCGATCAAGGCTACCGTCGTTCGAACCGACACGAAGATCATCGAGCCCCTTCTTCCTGCCAGACACCGGGGTAGGGGTAGTACTTTTCCCAGTCGAACGCATAGCACTCGTACTCGAGGAGTTGGGCGTTGCGTTCCACGCGTCGATACAAAGGCATGCGCATCGTCCACGGCCGCGTGAAGACCTTCTCGTCTTCAACGGTGACTTCGTAGTCGATGTGGTCAGGACCTTTCGGCATGTAGCGTTCCACCAGGTGCAGGGCATCGCTGTGGAAGTTGCCTGCGCGATCGAACCAAGTGTCTTCGTTGAAGTGCACGACATCAACAACCAGCGTGTCGCCTTCCCACCGGCCACGCGAGTCGCCGAGCCACCAGTCGATGTGCCCCTCGGGATGCGGCTTCCCGCTCATGTGCACATAGCGAATCGCGTGCACGTACTCGAAGAGCATCGTCACGCGGTCGCTGCTCTGAACGATCTGAAAGGGGAACGGCATGTACATGATGCGCGGCACACCAGGCAGGTAGCACTTGCCTTCTGGATCCGCCTTCATGCGGTTCTCGTAGTTCTGTTTCTGCTTCTCCGCCGCCCACGGCTGATAGGGGATGTCGTCGCCCTCGACCACGCCGAGGCCGGCCGGCACGCCTTTCTGGGCGTGATGTCCCTGGATGTTCCAAGCAGCCGAGTTCATCACCTGCCACACGCCCGACAGATCCGGACGTCCATCCGCCGTGCGGCGCAACCCGGGACCCATCGACGACTGTCCGCCGACCGTCAGCAGACCGTACGACAGCGCAATCGCCGCGATGACCGCTGGAACAGCGTGAGGCCTCATGTCACCGCACCTTCGCTACGGATTCTGAGGAGCGCCTGGCGTACCAGAGCTGCCAAGGAAGAAGTCATGTCCGTCCTGAAACGTGACCGTCTGGCCGTTGGCCACACGGCGTCCATTCTTCGCGAGGAATCCTTTGATCACAACCTCCGTACCCACCGGGAAACTTGTCTTGCGCAGACCACGCTTGAGCAGTGAATTGGCCGACCCGGCCTCGATCGCCCAGTTGGTCACGGATCCGTCCGGGTTCTTCACATCGACGTAGATCCAACCGTGCGGGTTGATGATCTCGATCTTCGTCAGCGTTCCTTTCAGCGTGATCGGTTTGTCGGCGTCGAATTCCGCCGCGAACGAATGATGCGCGTGCAGCGCCGCCGACGGCAGCAGCGCGAACGCAAGAAGAGGTAAGAACGTCCGGAGTCGTGTCATGGCGGCCGACGGAGCAAGACAAAGGCCACTGCGAAATCCACGGTCTTTTTCAGTGATCTCGCTCGACTCGTGCCGGCACGAACAATCCCGTCGATCTCCCGCCCGTTGTACGGACGAAATTGTTCATTCACCTGATCTTGATCTCGTACGCGCCGTCTTCTGTCCGCACGCGATGTGCGGTGTGACACGACGCACACGTTTCGTTCAGCGCTGTCGAAGCCTCGAGGACCAGTCTGTAGTCGCGCTCCTTGGCCCCAGCTTCGAGAGCCGCGACGTGCTCGAGCGCCTTCTCGTTCAGCGCCACTGCG
>Ga0070664_100000560_pt1 | contig 28488 bp, 26 predicted proteins | sample KBSC73metaG_FD_65863 | JGI IMG/M metagenome (GOLD analysis project Ga0070664, IMG submission 65863) | Corn rhizosphere microbial communities from Kellogg Biological Station, Michigan, USA - KBS C7-3 metaG | ecosystem: Host-associated > Plants > Roots > Rhizosphere > Soil ... | reverse complement strand
CCCCCGCACCAGGGGGACGCCTGATGAAGCGCGAGGGCGGGCCAGCCATCCGGCTCAGCGGCTCCGGCCGTCGAACTCGCGCACCGGGAACTGCCTGGGCTCGAACCCGTCCAGGCACCGGACGTTCACCGCCGCCATGGGCTCTCCCTTCGGACCGGTGCCACGGGCGAAGGACTTGATCCCGCAGGTCCGGCAGAAGAGGTGGTGGATGACGTGCTTGTTGAACTGGTAGTCCTGCATGGCGTTCTCGCCGCGCTCGAGCTGGAAGCGCGCCGCGGGGACGAAGGTCAGGAGCGTCCCCGCTCTGCCGCACATCGAGCAGTTGCAGTTCATGGCCGTCGTCTCCGGATCCAGCTCCACGGTGTAGCGTACCGCTCCGCAGTGGCAGCCTCCGGCCCTCTTCTCGGTCTGTGCCATCCGTCGCCTCCGGCCCGCAAAGCTGCGCATCGTCCACCCCCGGCTTCAAGGCTTCCCTGGGCTGTCTTCCCGGAATCTTCCGGTTAGAGTCACCCGGCGATGACGAGGAACGCCATGCAGAACGAGAAGAAGCCCGAGATTCCGGTGACCGCCGCGCCCACGCCCTTCACCCCCATCGACCAGCACCTCTTCGAGTCGCGGACGGTCTTCGTCAGCGGCGAGGTCAATGCCGATCTCGCTCTGCGAGTGAACCGGCAGCTCCTCGCGCTGGAGCGGAGCAACCCCGCGGCCCCCGTCGTGCTGTGGGTGGACTGTCCGGGTGGCGAGGTCTACTCGGGGTTCGCCATCTACGACACTGCCCGCTTCATCGCCCCCCGGGTGGTCACCGTCGTCGCCGGCTTCGCCGGCAGCATGGGCTCGGTCATCGCCCTGGCCGCGGAGAAGGAGGACCGGGTCGCCCTCCCCAACGCCAAGCTCCTCATCCACCAGCCCCTGGTGGGCGGCGTCATCCACGGGTCGGCGAGCGACCTCGAGATCCATGCCAAGGACATCATCGAGCTGAAGAAGAAGATGCACCGCCTCTATGCCGAGCGGACCGGCACGCCACAGGAGCGGTTCGTGGATCTCATGGAGCGCGACCGGTGGATCGACCCCCCGGCGGCCATCGATCTCGGTCTGATCTCCAAGGTGGTCAGCAACCGCAAGGAGCTGGACGCGCTCGTGAGTCGCGGGCACTGAGCCCGAGCGAGTGGAGGGGTGAACGCTCCCGGGGCGGGCGACCTCAGGCTCCGAGGGTCTCCAGATACGTCACGTAGCTGTTCACCGCGCCGTCGAGACCGGCGACCTTGGGATTGGTCGAATCGACCACGAAGTACTCGTCGGGCGCATGGGCCCCGGAGCCATGGCCCAGCCCGTAGTGCCCCGCGGCGAGCCCCAGCGGCTTGCCGGTGAAGAGGTAGCCCGGCCACGAGCCGGCGTTCCGTACCCAGAGGAGCGGATCCAGTCCTGCCCGGCGGTAGGCGGCGTCCAGCGTCTTCACGAAAGGCGAATCGGCAGGCGTGCTGGTGGGGTCGTAGCCGCCGCTCATGTTCACCTCGAGATCGCCGAACCCGCGCTTCTGCAGATGTGCCTTCAACGCCGCCAGGGCTCCCTCGGCGGTCATGTCCGGGACCAGCCGCAGGTCGAGCTTGGCCACCGCGCGAGCGGGGAGCATCGTCTTCCCGCCCGGGCCGGTGTAGCCGCCGACGAGCCCCTCGATGTTCACCGTGGGCTTGCTGGCCAGCCGCACCAGCGAGTGCTCCCAGTCATCGTCGTGGATCCACACCTTGGCCCCGAGCAGTTCCTTCGCCTTCGCCTCGTTCATCCGCGCCGCGGCGCGCTTCACCATCTGCACCTCGGACGGCGAGAGGGGACGCGCGCGGTCGGCGAATCCGTCGATGGCCGGCTCGGCGCCGTCGGGCGTCACCAGCGTCGCCAGGGCCTGCACGAGATGGAAGGCCGGGCTGTCGAGGCGTGCCCGGTTGGCGCTGTGGACGTCCTTCGATGGACCGCGTCCCCACCGTGCACCGCTCGCGATCACCTCCAGCTCGATCACGCCCTTCGCTCCGAGGCTGATGGTCACCTCTCCGTCCGGGTCCTGCATCGCGGAGGGCATGAAGATTCCCACCGACTTCCCCAGCGCAGCGGCGACCTCGGGACGACGGACCACCTCCTCGAAGTGCGGCGAGCCGATCTCCTCCTCGCCTTCGGCGACGAGCACCAGGTTGACCGGCAGCTTCCGCTTCCCGGCGCGGTAGGCGTGAAGCGCCGAGAGGAACGCCGCCTCGGGGCCTTTCTGGTTCACGGCACCGCGGCCCATCAGGACCTTCCCGAACCCGGGCTTGTCCACCAGCCGTCCCTCGAAGGGAGGCGAGCTCCACTCTGCCGGGTCGGCCTGCTTCACGTCGTACATGAAGTACAGCCCGAGGGTCTTGCTCGCGCCCGCGTCCAGCGTGGCGAACACCCCCGGCTTCCCGGAGGTCGGCACCTGCTCGACCTTCTGGAAGCCCGCGTCGCGGAGCATCTTGACGAAGAAGGGAACGCCGGTCTCGTAGCCCTTCGACTCGGCGGCGATGCACGGCTCGCGGATCCACGCCTGGAGCCGCTGCACGTTCTCCTCGTGGCGGCGGGCGACCTCCGCGGCGAGAGGCCCGGAGGGAGAGGCGGCCCGTGACAGCCCGGACCAGGAAGCGGATGCCGCGGTGCCGACGGCGGCTCCGAGCAGGGTGCGACGTGAGAGGTGGGTCATGAAGCCGGCGAGTCTCGGCTCAGCCCTCCTTCCGTGTCGAGCGAATCCGGGTGGGCGGTCATCACCACCGCGATACCGCCTCCCCGGGCGACGTTCACCACCTGATCCTCCGAGGCACGTCCGGTCAGCGATAGGCCTTCCTCGCTGGGGGCGATGCCCAGGACCACGTGCAGCGAATGAAGTCGCACACTGCCGTCGGGGGCGAGGACCGGGAACCCGTGCGTGGGCAGCGAGACCCGTCGCTGGACGACCCAGGTGTCGGGCTCGACCATCGCTCGGTCCAGGGCGCGCTCCCACGTGCGCTGATCCTGCTGCGCACCGATGCAGACCCCCACCCCGCCGTAGGCGCGGTTCGGCTTGAGCACCAGAAGGTCCCGCTCGGCACGGACGAACTCCGGAAGATCTCCCAGCGAGCCGTCGGGGAGATCGGTCCTCCTGCCGCGCAGCAGCCGGGTCCAGGGCACGTGCCGGTGGAACACGTCCCGCTCCGCGGGGGTGAAGTGCCGCTCTGCGAGCAGCGGATCGGTGAACACCTCCCAGAGGCTCTTCTGCTCCAGCTCGGCGGCGATCGAGGACACCATCCGGTTCTGTGACAGGAGCGCACGGATCGGCGCCACGTCCACCCCGCGCCGCCCAAGCTCTTGAAGCTCCTCCACCGAGTAGTCGCGGTACCCGAGATCCACCACCTCTCCGCCGAAGAGCACCTGGTCACCGTCGAGCACCAGCTCGGCCGGATCCGCGTGGCAGACCTCGATCCCGAACCGGCGGTGGAGATGCTCGGCGAGAAGCGTCTGCTCCTCGGGACCACTGTCTGCCCAGCGTGCCTCGATGAGGCAGATGCGCCGCCCCGGACGTCCCAGGACCTCCAGGTGCTCGAGCAGCTGACCGGCGAGCAGGTCGCGGATGTCCTGCCCGGCTGTGAGCCAGAGGCCGGGGTCTGCCTCCGCCAGGACCGGACCGAGCCGCTGCTCGAGGATGCGCTCGGCGCTGGGGAGCATGTGCAGCCCGCCGATTCCCGTGAGGTTGGGCTCGAGAAACTGGAGGCTGCTCTTCCATTGCGGGCTCTCGAGCAGCACCGCGGCATCCAGCCGCCCGAAGACGGGATTCCCCCGCGCGTGGGCCGGCCCCCAGCAGCTCCGGATCCAGCTCTCCTCGACGTGCGACACCGGGACGGCCCTCCGGACGTTGGCGTCCGCCAGCCACAGCGGGAGCATCCGCTTGGTCGCCTCGTGAAGCGTGAGCGCGGCGGCGTGAAGGTAGCCGAGCTGGGCCGGGAGCACGGTCAGCGGCGCGGGGAGGATGGTCACCTCGGTCGCGCGACCCTCGTGCAGGTACAGGAGCATGGCCCTCCGTGCATCCTCCCCGATGGCCTCGAGCGTCTCCTGCATTCGTTCGGGCGGGACCGCGAGCAGCGCCGCCTGCAGCCGGGCGCCGAGACGCCGGTTGGCCAGCCCGATCTCCTCTGCCGGCGTGTGCATGCCCAGCCCCTGCCCCGAGCAAGAGCGGTGCCCGGGGGAACTGCGGGAGCTTGCACGCATCCCGGGACGCAAGCTTTGCGCATCCCGGCGCTTTCGCTCGGTCACCCGCCTGGTCCAAGCTGCAAGACGAGCATGCGTCCTCGCCTCGCGCTCCTCGCGTCCACCGCCGCCGGGCTGGCTGCCTGCGCCCTGGTGAACGGTGGCACGCCGCCCGGAGCGTCGGGGCTGTTGAAACCCACCTGCGCCGACGCGGAGATGGACGCCTGCGTCGCCGAGTCGGTCACTGTCTCGGCGCAGAGCCTTCCCTCTCTCGACTCGTCAGACGTCGCCTCGCTCCTGGCCGATCGCCGGCCGGTCCCCGTTCGCTGCATCCTGCGCGAGACCGGGGCCATCGAGGCCTGTCACGTGCTCGACCCGCGCGGGCCGCCCTTCGACGGCTCGATCGAGTCCTACCTCCAGCAGCGCCGGTACAGCCCGGTGACGTACAAGGGGAAGCCGGTTCTGGTCCCGTACACCTTCCTGGTCTCGTTCGACCCTCCTCCGGCCGAGCTCGCCCGCATCTCCGGGGTGCGGATCGAGGTCTTCCGGGCGCTCCTCTTCCGGCTGCGCGGCCCGGTGGTCGACGCCGGCACCGAGGCCCGGCCGCTGGTCTGCGTCGGAATCGGAGACGATGTGGCGGATCCGCCGAGGAACGAGATGGACGCCCTCGCCCGCGCCGGTGCGCGGGTGGAGCCTGCCTCCAGCTGCTGGGGATTGATGCAGACGGTCGGCGGGGCAGCGCCGTTCGGAAGCATCATCGTCCGTGACGTTCGCTTCGAGCGTCCCGACGTCGCCGAGGTCCGGGCAGAGCTCGGCATCTCGGGACAGACCCCCGAGTACCTCGTGCTGCGAGCCAGCCGGCTCGGTGGCCGGTGGCTGATCGAGGAGCTTCCCGGGCCAGGGCGGGACGGCGGGACCCGGGCCCCACCGGACGCGGGCGCGCGCTGAGCCGGATCGCTGGCGCGCCCTCGCGCTTCCGCAGGCGTCCCCCTGGTGCGGGGGACTGAGCGGCTCCCGCCGTGAGGGGCCGGACCCCGCGAGCCAAGGGGCCTTCGGGACGCGCTCGCCCCCGCCCGTGCGGCGCTCTTATCTCTCGGATGGGTTCGGGTGTGGAAAGCGTGGAACACCGTCCAGGAGATCCACTCGATGCGTCGTCCCGTCCTCTCTCCCGCTGCCCTCGTCCTTCTCGCCGTGCTCGGCACCGGCGCCGCCCTCTCCCAGGAGACACCCTCCACTCCGTCGCCGCAGCGTCCGTGCGCGGCCGACGTCGCCCGCCTCTGTCCCCAGGCGCAGCCCGGTCGCGCGGGCATGCACGCCTGTCTCCAGCGGAACGCGGATCAGCTCTCGGCCGAGTGCAAGGCGCACGTCGACCAGGCTGGGCAAAAGTTCCAGGCCGCGCGGGAGGCTTGCCAGCCCGACGTGGCGCGCCTCTGCTCCGACGTGAAGCCGGGTGGTCGCCGCGTGGCGGCCTGCCTGCGCGAGCACGCCTCGGAGCTGAGCGAGGCCTGTCAGTCCGCCCTCCCCCAGAGGAAGGGCATGTAGCCCGGCGGGGTCACTTCGACGACGGCCGTCTCGCGGGTGAGCTCGCCTGCGAGGGCCGCGGCGGCAGGGCGTAGAACTCGCCCAGCGCGGTGCGGATGGCTCGTGCGCTCTTCGCCTGCGAGCGGCCCAGCAGCACGAGCGCATCGTTCCCCGCGGGATCGAGCCACAGCTCGTACGCGGTCGCCGCCCCCTCCGCGCTCACCCCCACCGCCTGCTGATCCCCGCGCGTGCGAACGAAGAACCCGTACGCGACCTCGGCGCCGGGGCCGAGCGGCAGGCGTGGCTGCCAGAGCGCGGCCCGGGTCTGTGGAGAGACCAGCTTCCCGCCCTGGAGCGCGTCGATGAGACGGAACTGGTCCTCGAGGGTGGTCGTCCCCCCCGCAACCCCCGGACACGCCGGGGTCTCACCGACCGAGGTGCCGCCCATCCCCGAGGGGGAGGTGATCCGCTCCTGCACGAAACGTTCGAAGGATTGACCCGAGACCTGGGCCACCAGGCCTTCCACCAGGATCCACGGGCGGTGGTCCGCGGGATCGACCAGCGTTCCAGGCGCAGCGCGCAGCGGCGCCTTGCCCACGCTCCTCAGGAGCCAGTCCAGCCGGTCCCCCTGGGGTTCGCCCGCCGCCTGCGATGCCAGCGGTAGTCCCGCCGAGCCGGTCAGGAGATTCGCCACCGTGAGTGGGCCGACCGAGGTTCCCGCGGTGCCGGACAACCGCTGCTCGAGCCGGTCCTCCCAGCCGAGCTTGCCACCCTCCACCAGGAGGCCCACGGCCACGGCGGCGAGCAGCTCGCGTCCGGCCCCCAGGGGCAGGCAGGCCGGATCGCCGAAGGTCCGGTCGACCTCCGCCTTGCCACCGTGGAGGACCCGGACCCGCCCCTCGAAGCCGTCGTTGGCCGCGATGCGGTCGAGATCCGAGGTCAGCGCCAGCAGCCAGTCATCGCGCCGCTCGACCTTCGCTGTCTCGGTCGGGGGCGGCGCGTGGGAGCACGCCACCGAGGAGAGCACCAATCCCGCCAACACGTTGCGCCGCACCATCCCTCCTCGCATGAGCCGAAGGAACACGCTCGGAAGGTTCGCCGTTCCCGCGGACAGGCGGCCAGCCGACGGGGGGCTGGCCCCCACCTGCCGACAGGCGTAGAGCGCGCTCGAAGGAGGTGCACCATGGCAACGATGAAGGCGGTGCAGGTGCCGCGGCCCGGAGGGGACCTCGAAGTTGTGGAACGTGAGGTGCCCGAGCCGGGCCCCGGACAGGTACGAATTCGCGTTCAAGCCTGCGGAGTCTGCCACAGCGACGCCGTCACCAAAGACGGAGTCATTCCTGGAATCTCCTACCCGCGCGTTCCCGGACACGAAGTGGCGGGGGTGATCGACAAGCTCGGCATCGCGGTGAACGGCTGGAGAGAGGGAGAGCGGGTCGGTGTCGGTTGGCATGGAGGCCACGACGGCGCGTGCACTGCCTGCAGAAGAGGCGATTTCATCAATTGCGCGAATGCGCTCATCTGCGGCGTCAGTTACGACGGTGGGTATCAGGAGTTCATGGTCGCGCCCGTCGAGGCGCTGGCCCGGATGCCCGAATCGCTGGATACCGCCGAGGCCGCGCCGCTGATGTGCGCCGGAATCACCACCTTCAACGCGCTCCGACACAGCGGGGCGGGCCCGAGCGATCTGGTCGCAGTTCAGGGAATCGGCGGGCTCGGACACCTGGGAGTTCAGTTCGCGAAGAAGTTCGGATTTCGAGTTGCGGCCATTGGCCGTGGCGGGGACCACGCTGCCCTCGCCGGAAAGCTCGGGGCAGATGTCTACATCGACAGCGCCAGGACCGATGCCGCAGTCGAGCTGCAGAAGCTCGGAGGCGCGCAGGCGATTCTGGCAACTGCCACCAGCGGCAAGGCGATGTCATCGCTGATTTCCGGCCTGGGACCGAACGGGAGTCTGATCGTGGTCGGGGTGCCCGCGGACCCGCTCGAGGTCCCGGCTTTGGCGTTGATCTTCGGCAAGAAGCGAATTCAGGGCTGGGCTTCCGGCATCCCCACCGACTCCGAGGATACGCTGCGCTTCGCCGAGATGACCGGCGTTCGTCCCATGATCGAGAAGTACCCGCTCGCGAAAGCTGGCGAGGCCTATGCCCGGATGATCAGCGGAAGAGCCCAGTTCCGGGCCGTCCTCACCATGTAGTCATCCAGGCCGGCAGGGCCTGTTCACTCCCACTCGATGGTCGCCGGCGGCTTGCTGGAGATGTCATAGACCACGCGGTTGATTCCGCGGACCTCGTTGGTGATGCGCGCCGACATGCGGGCCAGCAGCTCGTGCGGCAGCCTCGCCCAGTCGGCCGTCATCCCGTCCACGCTGGTCACCGCCCGGACCACCGCGGTCGACTCGTAGGTCCGCTCGTCACCCATCACCCCCACGCTGGACACGGGCAGGAGGACCGCGAAGGCCTGCCACACCTCTCCATAGAGTCCGGCCTTGCGAACCTCGTCCTGGACGATGACGTCCGCCTTGCGGACCAGGTCCAGCCGCTCCTCGGTCACCTCGCCGAGCACCCGGATGGCCAGCCCCGGGCCGGGGAAGGGGTGGCGCATCAGCATCGTCTCGGGGAGCCCCAGCTCGCGCCCGAGCGCGCGGACCTCGTCCTTGAACAGCTCACGGAGGGGCTCCACCAGCTTGAGCTTCATCACCTCGGGCAGACCACCCACGTTGTGGTGGCTCTTGATGGTCACCGAGGGCCCCTTGGTGGACACCGACTCGATGACGTCCGGGTACAGCGTGCCCTGGGCGAGGAAGTCGGCGCCCTGGATGTCCCGCGCCGCCTCCTCGAAGACGGCGATGAACTCGCGGCCGATGATCTTCCGCTTCCTCTCCGGGTCGGTCACCCCGGCCAGCCGGTCCAGGAAGCGCTTCCGCGCATCGACCGTCCGGAGCGGGACGTGGAAGCGGCCCTCGAAGAGCGATTCGACCTGCTCGCGCTCGCCGAGGCGCAGGACGCCGTTGTCGACGAAGATGCAGGTCAGCCGGTCACCGATGGCCCGGTGGATGAGCAGCGCCGCCACCGAGCTGTCCACGCCGCCGGAGAGAGCGCAGATCACCTTCCCCTGCCCCACCTGGTCGCGGATGGTCTCCACCGCCTCCTCGGCGAACCCCTTCATGGTCCAGGCCCCGGAGAGCTTGCAGACGTCGAAGAGGAAGGCCCGGTAGATGTCCTTGCCTCGCGGGGTGTGGACCACCTCGGGATGGAACTGCAGCCCGAAGATGGGGCGCTCGCGATGGGCGGTCGCGGCCAGCGGAGCGTTGGCGGTCCGGGCGATGGGCTCGAACCCCGGCGGGAGCACGTCCACCCGGTCGCCGTGGCTCATCCACACCTCGCAGGTGCTCCCCGGGGCGAAGGGAGACAGCGGGCCCTTGCTGTCCAGCACCTCGATGGTCGCCGGTCCGAACTCGCGATGCGCGGTCCGGTCCACCCGTCCCCCGAGCATCTTGGCGATCAGCTGGAGCCCGTAGCAGATGCCGAGCACCGGCACCCCGAGGTCGAACACGCCCGCGGCGGGCATCGGCGCGCCCTCGGCCTCGACCGACATCGGCCCACCGGACAGGATGATGCCCTTCGGCGCGAAGGCCTTGATGTCCTGGAGCGGCAGATCCGGCCGGTGGATCTCGCAGTAGACGCCCAGCTCGCGAACGCGCCGGGCAATCAGCTGGGTGTACTGGCTCCCGAAATCGAGGATGAGGACCTTCTCGTCGTGAATGTGCACGTGTTCTCTTCTTCCGCCACTGCTGTGTTGCGGCTGCCGCGGTGACCGTGTCGCGGCCGCCGGAAGCTCGATGACTCTTGCCACTCGAGGACGCGCGCCTTTACTCCACCCGGTAGTTCGGCGCCTCCTCGGTGATGATGACGTCGTGGACGTGGCTCTCGCGGAGCCCGCTGGGGGTGATGCGGACGAAGCGCGCGTTCCTCCGGAGCTCCTCGACCGTTCGGCAACCGGTGTAGCCCATGCCGCTCCGGATGCCGCCGAGCATCTGGTAGACGTTCATCGCCAGGCTGCCCTTGTACGGGACGCGCCCCTCGATGCCCTCGGGCACCAGCTTCTTCTCCTCGTCGACGTCGCCCTGGAAGTAGCGCTCCTTGCCGCCGCGCTTCATCGCCCCGAGCGAACCCATGCCCCGGTAGCTCTTGTAGCTGCGGCCCTGGTACAGGATGACCTCGCCCGGCGCCTCCTCGGTGCCGGCGAAGAGCGAGCCGATCATCACCGTGCTCGCACCGGTGGCCAGCGCCTTCACGATGTCGCCGGAGTACTTGATTCCTCCGTCGGAGATGACCGGGACGTCGTGCCGGTCGGCCTCGCGGGCGCAGTCGTCGACGGCGGTCAGCTGCGGCACCCCCACCCCGGCCACCACCCGGGTGGTGCAGATGCTGCCCGGGCCGATGCCCACCTTCACCGCGTCCACGCCGGCCTCGATGAGCGCCCGGGTCCCCTCGGCGGTGGCCACGTTGCCCGCCACCAGCTCGAAGCCGGAGAAGTTCCGCCGGGTGTCGCGGACCGCGTCCAGGACGCCACTGGAGTGGCCGTGGGCGGTGTCCACCACCAGGACGTCACAGCCTGCCTTGAGCAGCGCCGCGATCCGCTCCTCCCGGTCCGGCCCCACGCCCACCGCCGCCGCGCAGAGGAGCCGGCCCTTCCCGTCCTTTGCCGCGTTGGGGTGAGTCCGGGACTTCTCGATGTCCTTGATGGTCATGAGGCCGCGGAGCTCGCCCTGCTCGTCCACCAGGAGCAGCTTCTCGATGCGGTTGGCGTGCAGGAGCTCCTGCGCCGCGGCCTTGCTCACGCCCTCGCGGGCGGTGATCAGCTTGCGGGTCATCACCTCCTCGACCTTCTTGTCCAGGTTGGTCTCGAACCGGACGTCCCTGCTGGTGAGGATTCCCATCAGCTTCCGGCCCCGCGTCACCGGGATGCCGGAGATGCCGTTCTTCCGCATCAGGTCCAGGGCCACGTGGAGCGGGGCCTCGGGCTCGATGACCACCGGCTGGCTGACCATCCCGCTGGAGTACTTCTTCACCCGGGCCACCTCGGCGGCCTGCCGCTCGACGCTGAGGTTCTTGTGCACGACGCCGATGCCGCCCTGCTGGGCCATGGCGATCGCGGTGGCGGACTCGGTGACGGTGTCCATCGCCGCCGAGAGCAGCGGGATGTTCAGGCGGAGATTGCGGGTGAGTCGGGTGCCGATGTCGACGTCCTTGGGGAGGACGTGGCTCTCGGCCGGCTGGAGCAGCACGTCGTCGAACGTGAGCGCCAGGCGGAGGGGGTCGGTCAGCATGACGTTCTATACGCCGCCCCCCGGACAAACGCCATCCCGGGCGCCCGTGACCCTCGGTTTTCGCCAGGACTATCGGGAGCTTGCGCCGGTCGGCTACTTGTTGAGCTCGCCCGCGGGCTCGCGGAGCACGGCGCCCGGCGCGGGCGTCCGGTCTCCCTCGCCGCCCAGCTGGGCGCGCATCTTCCGGGCCAGCGAAATCTCTCGCCACCGGCGGATGGCCGCCCAGATGAGCACCGTTCCCAGCAACACCCCCACCGCGATGAGCTGGTACCGCTTCATCAGCTCGATGACCTGCTGCAGGTGCCGCCCGAAGCGGTACCCCAGAAGCACGAAGAGGGGCGCGGAGAGCAGGGCGGCCAGACCGTCGAAGCAGATGAAGCGGGCGTACGGCATCCCCGCCGAGCCGGCGGTGAAGTAGGTCACCGCGCGGACTCCGGGCATGAAGCGGGCGGCGATGACGATCTTCTCGCCGTGCCTGGCGAAGAGCCCCTCCACCTGGATGCGCCGGGCCGGGGTCACCACCCGGGCGAGCCAGCCGTGCCCGGTGCGGACCCGCCGGCCCACCCGTCTGCCGGCCAGGTAGATGAGCGAGTCACCGACCAGGATGCCCACGAAGCCGGTGGCGACCATCACCCAGAGGTGGGCGACGCCCTTGTAGACCAGGAACCCACCGAGGATGAGGGAGATGTCCTCCGGGAGCGGCACTCCCAGCCCGCAGGCCACCAGCACGGCGAAGATGGACAGGTAGGCCATCGCCCCGTGCGAGCCGAGCAGGAGTGTCTTGAGGATCGCTTCCAAGCGGGTTTCGCCCCGGGCGCCCCGGGGCGAGGGACATTAGCACCGGGAGTCGTGGTTCCGGCAGCTCAGGGACGTGGGAGCAGGGCCTTGAACGCTTCCCGGTTCGCCTGGAGCCTGGCGCCGAACTGCGACACGATGGCCATCAGGAGCTTGAGGCAGGCCTGGGGCTTCTGGGTCATGAGCCGCTGAAAGTCCACGCTCCGGAGCTCCACCGCGGTGACGGGGGTGAGGGCCATGGCGCTGCAGAGCCGCTGTCCCTGCTGCACCAGGGCCAGCTCGCCGAGGGAGTCCCCCCGCTGCAGCTCACCCAGCGGGAGCTCCTCGGCCCCGTTGCGAACGGTGATGCCCACCCGACCATCGGAAATGATGAACAGGCTCTCGGCGAGCATGTTCTCCACGAAGAGCGGGGTGCCTCGGGGGTAGGTCCGCTCCACGGAGATGCCCGCGAGGATCTGCAGTCCCGTCTCCGTGAATCCCTTGAAGAGGGCGCAGCTCCGGAGAGCATCCTGTGGCGGCATCGAACGGATCTTCTACCACGGCTCCCCCCCGGGTCAGGGAAAGCCGACTCGCCGCACGGGGTCCCTGGCCCCGGGCAAGCAGGTGGCCCGAGCCCCCCGGGGGCCTACTCTCCCGCGTCAGGGGGGACGCCGAGGACCGCGCTGCCGGGCGGGCTCCGTCTCAGCCGCCCCGGTGGAGCTTTGCGTTCAGGACGTACCCGGCGGCGGAGGTCAGTAGGCCTGCTCGCTCCGCGTCGGTGAGGAGCCGCTTCACCTTCCCCGGGCTGCCCATGACCATCGAGCCGGAGGGTACGCGCGTCCCGGGAATGAGCAGCGTCCCGGCGGCGATGAAGGAATCGTCCTCGATGACCACCCCGTTCAGGACGATGGCCCCGATTCCGACCAGCACCCGGTTGCCGATACTGCATCCGTGGATCACCACGTGGTGGCCGACCGTGACGTCGTCCCCGATCCGGGTGGGATGCGTGCCCTTCTCCACGTGGACCATCGTCAGGTCCTGGAGGTTGGTACGCGCGCCGATGCGGATGGTGTTCACGTCCCCGCGGAGGACGGTGTTGTACCAGACGGAGGACTCTTCCCCGATCTCCACGTTCCCGATGACCTGCGCTCCATCGGCCACGAAGGCCGAGGGGTGGAGCCGGGGGGTGGCTCCCTGGAAGGAGCGGATACCCATCAGGCGACCTCCACGCCGAGCAGCGCGCTCGGTGAGCCGTGGGTGACGCGGACCTGGGTCCGGGCGCCCGCGGGTGCGGTGCCGTCGAAGTTCACGGTGCGGTTCTCCGGCGTCCGCCCGAAGCGCCGCGAGGGGTGGGACTTGCTCGGGCCCTCCACCAGCACCTCCACCTCCTGGCCCACCAGCGCCGCGCCGATCTCCCCGCTGATGCGCCGCTGGACTGCCTGAAGGCGCTCCAGCCGCTCGACCTTCACCTCGTGCGGGATGGGCCCCCACTCCCTCTCCTTGGTCGCGGCCACGGTGCGCGGGCGAGCAGAGAAGACGAACGAGAACTGGTTTTCGTAGCGGACCTGCTCGGTGAGGGCCAAGGTCTGCTGGAAGTCCTCATCGGTCTCTCCGGGGAAGCCGACGATGATGTCGGTGGTGACGGCGATGCCGGGGCGCGCGGCGCGGAGCGCGGCGAGGCGCTCGAGGTACTCGGCCACGGTGTAGTCCCGCTTCATCCGGCGCAGCACCGTGTCGCTGCCGCTCTGGACCGGGAGGTGGAAGTGCGGGGCGATGCGCGGCTCCCGACGGAAGGCGTCGATGAGCGCGTCGGACAGGTCATGCGGGTGGCTGGTGGTGAAGCGCACCCGCTCGATGCCCCGCACCTGGGCGACGCGGAGCAGCAGATCGGCGAAGGAGATCCCACCGCGGTACGAGTTCACGTTCTGCCCGATGAGCGTCACCTCGCGGACGCCCACCCCGGTGAGCGAGGCGACCTCCTCGAGCACCTCGACGAAGGGGCGGCTCACCTCGCGGCCACGGGTGTGCGGCACGACGCAGAAGCTGCAGACGTTGTCGCATCCCTTCATCACCGTGACGAACTCGCTCACCTTCCCCGCCGAGCTGCCCGGGTGGGCGCGGGGGAAGACGTACTCCTCGGAGTCGACCCAGGCGGTCTCCGCGACCCGCACCCGGTCCTCGACCACGCGGGTGACCAGCTGGGGGAGCTTGCCGATCGCATCCGGGCCGAAGACGAAGTCCAGGTACGGGACGCGGGCCAGGAGCTTGCCCTTCTCCTGCTGGGCCACGCAGCCGCCCACGGCGAGGAGCGCGCCGCGCTGGGTCTTGATCGCCCGGTACCGCCCCAGGGCCGAGAGCATCTTGTCCTCGGCCTTCTCCCGGATGGCGCAGGTGTTGAGGATGATCAGATCCGCCTGCTCGGCGGTGGGCGTGGGGCGATAGCCGATGGTGGCCAGCGCCTCGCCCATGCGGAGCGAGTCGTTGACGTTCATCTGGCAGCCAAAGGTGTGGACGAAGTAGCGCTTCACGGCGGACCCGGACCGGTCCAGATACCCGGGAGCCCCGGTGCGAATCAATGGCCGGCCTCGGAAGCGGTGAGATCAGGTCAACGCCGCCAACGACCGCTACGCCGCCGCTTTCGGAGACTCTTGATCAGCGTGCGCCGGGCGATGCCGAGCAGCCTCGCCGCCCGCGTCTGATTCCCGCCGGTCTTCGGTGGCCCGGCCCCCTCTCACCAGTCACTCGGAGCGGAGGGCGATCATCGGATCTACTCGCGTCGCCTGTCGCGCCGGGAGGGCGCAGGCGGCGAGGCTGATCGCCAGCAGCACCAGCGGCACCGCGGTGTAGGTGAGGGGATCGAGCGGTGCCACGCCGAAGAGCAGCCCCTGCCCCAACCGGCCGAAGAACACGGCCGCGGCCAGGCCCAGGCACATCCCTCCGACGACGAGCGCCATCCCCTGCCCCAGCACCATGCGGAGCACGCTGGCCGGCGCCGCGCCCAGCGCCAGCCGCACGCCGATTTCCCGGGTGCGCTGGCTCACGCTGTACGCCACCACGCCGATGAGGCCCGAGGCGGTGATGATCAGCGCGAGCGCGGCGAACAATCCCAGGAGCGAGGCCACCAGCTTGTGCGGGGCGAGCGCCTGGGCACGCTGCTCGGCGAGCGGTCGCATCTCGGTGATCGGCTGCCGGGGATCGAGCTCGCGCACGGCGTCGCGGATCTGACGGACGATGGCGTTCGGAGGCGCCTGACTCCGGACGAACAGCCGCAGGTCGTTGAAGCCGGTCTCGGCGAAGGCGCCGATCACCTCCTCCATCACCGGGGTGGTGAGGTCCTGCTGGCGGGTGTCCCCCACCACGCCGACGATGGTCGCCCACTGCTTGCCCCCGTCGAACGAGAGGCGCCGCCCGATGGGATCCTCGGTCGAGAAACGATGGCGAGCCAGGGTCTGGTTCACGACCACCACCGGCTGGTCCTGGTTCCGGTCGGTCCCGCTGAAGACCCGACCCTTGACCACCGGGATGCCGAGCGTGCGGAAGTACTCCGGGGTCACGGCGTTGAAGGTGGCCTGCCCCGCGGGTTGCCGGTCGTCGTTCGCCTGCCCGTCGACGATGTACGCGGCGCTGAACGGCGTGGACCCGCGGAGCGGAACGGCGTTGCCGACGCCGACCGCGACGGTTCCGGGTGCCGAGCCGAGACGCTCGACGAGACGGTCCACCAGCTGCCGGGTCCTGGACTGGTCGGTCCCGCCATAGCGGGTGAAGTCCAGGCCCACCCGGGCGGTCTGGACGTGCTGGAGGTCGATCCCGATGTCGACCTGGGAGAGCTCGTGCAGGCTGCGGAGGAAGAGCCCCGCGCCGATCAGCAATGCGCTGGAGATCGCCACCTGCGCCACGACGAGGGCGCTCCGGGCCCTGCGGCCCGACGGCCGGGACCCGCTCCCCCCACCGTCCTTGAGCTCACCGGAGAGGTCCCGCGCCCGACGGAAGAACGGGAGAGCGCCCACCAGCACACCGGTCCCGATGGAGACCACGACGTTGAAGGCCAGCACCACCCAGTCCAGCCGCACCTCCACCGCCCGCGTGCTCAGCTTCGCGGCGAAGGCCACCAGGAGCGGCAAGCCCGCTGCGGCCAGACCCAGCCCCAGCAGTCCTCCCATCACCGAGAGGGTCACGCTCTCGGTGAGGAGGTGTCCCAGCATCCGGCCCCGCGACGCGCCGAGCGCGGTGCGTACCGCGAGCTCCCGCTCCCGGCGCTGGATCCGGGCCAGGGTCAGGTTCGCCACGTTGGTGCAGACGATCAGGAGGAGAAACCCCGTCGCGGCAAGGAGGAGGAGGAGCGTCGGACGTGCCGCGGCGGTGAGCTCCTCCTCGAGCAGGAGCGCGTCGAGACCGAGCCCCTGTGCCTTGGGGTAGTCCTCCGGGTGTGCCTGCTGCCAGCTGGACCCAATCAGCGCGAGCTCCGCGCGTGCCCGGGCCAGGCTCACGCCCGGAGCGAGGTGAGCGAAGACGGTGAGCCCGCGGACGTTCCGGACCTGGTCCCAGGTGGCCGCCCGGCGGAACGGACAGGAGTCCACCGGCATGTAGACATCGTTCTCGCCCGGGTACTGCGGGATGTTGGGAAGGACGCCGACCACGGTGTGCACTCGGTCGTTCATGGTGAAGGAACGTCCGACGACGCCGGGGTCACCCCCGTGGTGGGTTTGCCAGTACTTGTAGCTGAGCAGCAGCACGGGGGGAGCCCCGGGGAGATCCTCCCCCTTCTCGAACAGCCGCCCGAGCAACGGGCGCACTCCCAGCGTTTGGAAGAACGCGGCGGAGACGACCCCGGTCTGTACCCGCTCCGGCTCCTGACCCCCGAGGATGACGAAGGGCATGGAGTGGTACTCGACCAGGTCGGTCACCGTCGTCGCACGAGCGAGCTCCCGGAGCTCCATCGGGGAGATGCCCACGTTCTTCACCCCGGAGAGCCGGGCGGGTTGGGTGACGTGGACGAGCCGTTCTCCCTGTGGATAGGGCAGTGGTCGGAGGAGCACCCCGTAGATGACGCTGAAGATCGCGGTGCTGGCTCCGATGCCGAGGGCCAGGGTCACCAGCACCGCGAGGCTGAACGCCGGCGAACGCGCGAGCGCCCGGAAGGCGAGGCGAAGGTCCTGGGCCACGTCGTGCAGGCGCATCCGGAGGGTCCTCCGGCACAGAGTGCGAGCAACCCGCGTGCCCCGGCGAGCCGGCGCTGCCGTGCGGTGAACGGCCGGTCAAGGGCCGCCGCCGTCCGGAAACGGGACACGGTGTGCCGCATCCGGCGAGCGCCGTGCTCAGGGACCGAGGACGCGCGCGAGGCGGCGGTGCAGGTCGAGCAGGACGTCCTCGTGCTGGAGAAGCAAGTCGATGGTGTCCGGGTCGTCCCGTTCCCGCAGCTCGCGATCGAGCGCCGCCAGGCGCTGCCGGAGATCGTCGCCTCGCTCGGGGTCGACGGCGCCGGAGCGGGCCCTCAGCCGCGCCGCCACCTCCCGGTTCCCGGCGAATCGCCGGAGGACGGCGAGCGCCCGCTCCACGACGTCCTGGGAGAGCCCGGACGAGGCGAGCGCCAGCCGGTGCGCCGAGGCCATCGCCGCCGGGCTCCAGCCCTGCTTCAGCTCCTGGAGCAGCGTCCGCTCGTAGCGAAACAGCTGCTCGAGGAGCGCCGCGTCGATGCGGAAGGCAGCGAAGGACAGCGTGCGCGCGTCACCGCCCGCGACATCGTCTCCGGAACGCTCCATCAGTGCGCCCCCGCGGGCACCAGCTGGTCGGCCAGCCGGTCGAGATCGGAGAGAGATTGCACCACCACCACCTGGTCGCACACCCGGGCGTAGAGATCCATCTCGCTGTCCCCCACTCCCCAGGCCCGGCGCTCCTCGGGGCAGATCCAGACCAGCCGCCGGGCCTTGCGCCGGATCTCCTGGAGCGCCCAGACGTTGGGCGGGTTCTGGTTGTTTCGCCCGTCGCCGATGATCAGCACCGTGGTTCGCCGGGTGACGCCCGGGAGCTCCCGGCGGACAAAGCCGGCCAGCGCGTTGCCGTAGTTGGAGTTCGACTGCAGCGAGACCGCCTTGCCGGTGACGGCCAGGTCGAGCGCGCGCTCGGGCTCGAGGGTCCGGAACAGCTCGGTCACCTCTCCCAGATCGGAGACGAAGACGAAGCTCCGGACCCGGGCGAACAGCGACTGCAGGGTGTGGGTGAAGAGGAGCATCAGCCGGCTCACGTTCCGGACCGACTCCGAGACGTCGCAGAGCACCACCACCTCGGGCCGCTGGGGGCGCCGGGCCCGGAACACCGGGACCATGGGCATCCCGCCCCAGGACATGTTCCGCCGGAGCGTGCGGCGGACGTTCAGCGTGCCCTTCCGGCGGCTGCGCTCGCGCCGGACCAGCCGGGTCTTGAGGCGCTCCGCGAGCCGGCGGACGGCCTGCTGGACCTGGGTCAGCTCGCCGCGACTGAGGCTGGCGAAGCTGCGCTCGGCGAGCACCCCCGAGGTCCCTCGCAGGCGCGCCCGGGCCTGGCGCTCGACCTCGCGACGGGCGTCGGCCTCGAGACCGCGGAGGAGGTCGGAGAGCCGGCGGCTCACCCATTCGAATCCCTCGCTGGAGATCCCACGCCGCCGCAGCTCTGTCTCGATGGCTCCGATGTCGGTGCGCAGCCCGTCCCCACCCGCACCCGCGAGGAGCCGTCGGGAATAGAAGCCGGCCTGCAAGGGGCTCTGCAGGCGGGAGAAGTCGAGCTGGAGGGTGGCGCCCCGGAACAGCTGCGCCAGTCGGGCCCGGTCCCCGCGCAGCACGGCCTGGGTGAGCGGAGACATCTCCCCCAGGAGGCGGTTCAGCGTGGCGAGGGTCATGGTCCGCTCGTCGCCCTCGAGCGCTCCGGTGGCCGCGAGCTCGTCGAGGAGGGATTGCTCGACGCCCGCGAGGAGGGAGACCGCTCCGGAGAAGAAGACATCGAAGGCCCGGTCGAACGGCGCCCGGTCCGCCGAGCGCTTGACCATCGTCGTCCGCAAGACGGCGCGGAACGCTTCCCGGTCCGCTAGATCGACCAGGGTCGTGGCCCGGCTGGCGTCGAGCAGCTCGGACGTGGCGACGCGAACGCCGTTCTGGCGCAGGACCTCGGCGAACTCGACGATGCGGGCCTCCATGCCCGGGGAGATAACCAGAGATGGCGCGTATTTTCCTCGCTGGAGCATCCGGCATCATCGGCCAGCGACTCCTCCCACTCCTGGTGCGCGCCGGCCATGTGGTGACCGGGACGACCCGGTCGCCGGAGCGGGCTGGTACCCTCCGGAAGCTGGGCGCGACGCCGTGCGTGGTCGACGCGTTCGACGGCGCTGCGCTGCACCGCGCGGTGGCGGAGGCCGCTCCGGAGGTGGTGATCCACCAGCTCACCGATCTGCCGGACCGACTCTTCTCGCTGGATCCCGAGGCACTGGAGCGGGCCATCCGTGGCAACGCGCGGATTCGCATCGAGGGCACTCGCCACCTCGTCGCCGCGGCGTCCGCCTCCGGAGCGCGCCGGCTGATCGCTCAGAGCATCCTCTGGATCTACGCCCCCGGACGTGAGCCCCACGTGGAGACCGACCCCGTGAACCCCGGAGCCACCGGGCTCGCGGCGATCACCATCGAGGGCACGGTGGCCCTCGAGCGCGGGGTGCTCGGAGCGGCGATGGAGTCGGTCGTGCTCCGCTACGGCTGGCTCTATGGACCGGGAACGGGGCGCGACACCTCCTGGAAGGACCCGGCGGTGCACGTGGATGCCGCCGCGCACGCCGCGTTCCTGGCCGTGGCCCGCGGCTCCGGCCTGTACAACGCCGCGGAGCCGAGTCCCTACGCGTCCTCCGACCGTGCCCGGCGAGAGCTGGGATGGAGCCCGGACTTCAGGCTCTGACCGGGACCCGTGGCGCTTGCGCCGAGCCCCCATCCCGGGGACGCTCCGGGTCATGCGCCGACCACCGGGGGGATGGTTCGTAGCCCTGCCGTGCCTCGTTGCCTGTGCGACCGGCGGGCCCCCGCCTTCGCCGCCTCCCGAGCCAGCCCGTCCCCCGCCCCCGCCCGCCGCGGCGGCAGCGCCGGTCCCGGTGCCCCTGCCCTGCGCGGGCATCGGCGCCGACACGAGCCGGCTGGGGCATCCGTTCGGCCCACCTCCGGGAACCGGCATCCGTCATCTCGATGAGCTCGCGAGCAACGGGGAGGTGGTCTGGACATCGGAAGTCGCGGGCAAGCCGGTGGACTGGGTGATGCGACCCACCGCCGGGCAAGCCCACATGCTCTGGGCGCTCCGGCGGGTGGAGGGAGGCTGGTGCGTGCTCGGCTCCTTCGCCTCGTCGGAGCCCGTGAAGTCTCCGATGACGATGCCCGACCGTGCCCTGACGGGGAAGACAGCGGTCGCGCTGGTGCGCTTCGAGAGCCTGCCGGACGAGCGCTCGGGGGTCTCGAACCGGTACGTGGGGCTCGCCACGGACGGAGAGCGCCTCTGGTTCACGCTCGAGGGCAAGGGCGGTCACCACCTCATCGCCCGGGAGGCGAAGCTGCGGAAACAGGGGGCCACCCTCTTCCTGGACGTCCCCACGCCGAGCGGGGCGACCGCGGTGCTCAAGTTCGACGGAACGCGGTTCGTGAAGCTCAACTGAGCGGCTTTGGCCAAGGTCAAGGTGACGAGGCCTCGGCTCCGCCTCCGACTGGAGGAACACAGTTCCCTGCCGGTGCGCACTTCTTCATGGAACAATGGGCGCGAGGGGAGTGGCTCACGGCTAGTCGACTCTGGTCATGGCACTGCTGAACAAGGGCATCGCGCCGGGTCGCCTCGAGCCGTGGCTCAAGTTCGCAGCGGGTGCCGCATTCGGTGCGGTCCTCACCGGGGTCCCGCTGGCGATCGGATGGCCCTTCTCGCTCGGACTCTTCGCGGTTGCGATCGGTTGCTCGGCGCTCGCCTTCGGCCTCGTCGCCCGGTCCCTCGGTGACCGGTTCTGGAGCACGGCGCGCGACTGGCTCTTTCTATTCTGGCCCTGAATCGAACGCGGCCAGCGTCTCCGAGTGGTGAGTCCCGGGGAACATGTCCACCAGCTGGAGCGTGGTGAGCCGGAACCCCGCCGCGGTGAGGCCCGCCGCGTCCCGGGCCAGCGCGCCGGCGTCACAGGCCACGTAGATCAGCCGCCTGACTTCGAGATCGCGCGCCAGCGGGCCCAGCCCCGGGGCGCCGGTCCGTGGCGGATCGACGAGTAGCAGCTCGAAGCGGCGCGCCTCCTTCAACAGACCGCGGCTCACCTTCTCCGCGTCACCCTGCACGAAGCGGACATTCACGAGGTGAGCCTCCGTCGAGGCGGCGACCGCCAGTCGCACCGAGAGGGCGGACGACTCCACTGCCAGCACTGACGCCACCCGCGCCGCCAGCCCGAAGGTGAAGGTCCCGTTCCCGGCATAGAGCTCGAGCGCGGCCTCCTCCGGTCCGGGCGCGAGCAGCGCCAGTGCCCGCTCGACCAGGAGTGGCGCGGCCTCGCCATGCGCCTGGGAGAAGGCCTCGGGCCGCAGCTGGAGGGAGACCCCGGGGTGGAGCGGGGCGGGTCTGCGGAGCGTCGGTCGTCCGACGTCCTCGCTGGCGCCACGCTCGGGGACGAGCACCACGCCCCGGACTCCGGCCCGGACGACGGAGAGGGCCACCTGGCGATCCCGCAGCCTCACCGCCCCCTCGAGGTCCAGGGCCGCCGAGACCTGGTTTCCCTCGGAAAGGAGCCGCACAGCCCGCAGCCGGCGTCCGAGGGGCTGGAGCAACGGGCCGAGCCGTCCGGGGAGACTGGCCAGGGGGCCGACCAGCGCCGGACAGTGGTCGACGACCACCACCTGGTGGCTTCGGCGGTGGAGATAGCCCAGCGCCGTGCCCGTCCAGGTCATGTCCGCCCGCCGCCGCGTCCCGAGGTCCCCGGCGGAGACCGTCGGAAGCCATTCCACCATGCCGAGGTCCAGCCCACCCAGCCGCTCCAGCGCGGCCCGGACCGCCCGCTGGCGCTCGCGGCGCTGCGCGTCCGGGTCGAGGTGAAGCCAGTCACATCCGCCGCAGGTTCCCGCCAGCGGACAGCCGGGGACGATTCGCTCGGCCGCGGGACGGATCACCTCGAGCAGCTGCCCCCGCTGCACCTTGCCCTCGACGGCGGGGAGCACGCGTACCCTCTCCCCCGAGAGAGCGCCGGGGATGAAGAGTGCCCGCTCGTTCCAGGTCGCCACTCCCTCCCCGTCAGCCGACAGTCGCTCCACCTCGAGATCCACCGGGACACCCGGACGGCCTTCCCGGCGTCCTTCGGGCGCTACCCGTGCCACCCGGGGAAGGTACGCGCCTCTGCGGGGATCCGGGCGCCGGGTCACGGCAGTGCTCCGGAACCGGACGTCGGGTCCACGGCGGGCCGGGTCCGGCCGAAGGCGCCGGGCGGAGCTCGCTTCACCGGAACGCCAAGACCGGCGCGCCGGTCAGTTCGGCGGCTTGCCGCCCTGGACGGGACCCGGGACACGGCCGGTGTCGGGCAGCTCGCGGCGGAGCTGCTCGACGAACCGGGCGATGCGGTCCCGGAGCTCGTCGGTGACGTCCACGAACTCCACCCCCATCCCCGGGACCTGGTTGGTGGGATTGTCGAACTCCTGGACCCGGGTGACCCGGCCGCGCACCTCGAACGGCACCGGCGCGCCGGGGAGCTGGAGGATGATCCGGACCGTGGTCCCCACCGGGAGCGGGTTCCGGGAATTGATGAACATGCCTCCCCGGGAGAGGTTCGTCGCCCAGTCGGTGATGAACCCGTCGACGGTCCGGTAGGCCACCGGTAGCTCGTGCTCGAGCCGGTCCGCCCTGCGTCCACTCTTGGGCTTGTCGCTGGCCATCCTGGACGCGCCTTCCGTCCAGGCAAGCGTACCAGACCAGCGGCCGTGGCCTCTAGGCGCGCATCTCGCAGAGATCGGGAGAGATGCGCAGCCGTGGCTCGGTGACCTTCTGGACCTGCTCCGGTGTGACCCCCGGGGCCACCTCGCGCAGCAACAGCCCGTCCTGGAGCACGTCGATGTAGGCGAGGTCGGTGACGATGTGGTGGACGCACTTCCGACCGGTCAGCGGCAGCGAGCAGCGCTCGAGGATCTTCGGCTTTCCGTCCTTCGTGGCGTGCTCCATGGCCACGAAGACCCGCTTGGCGCCCATCGCCAGGTCCATGGCCCCACCCATGCCCTTGACCATCTTCCCCGGGATCATCCAGTTGGCCAGGTCTCCCTGGGCGGACACCTCCATCGCCCCGAGCACGGCGAAGTCGATGTGGCCGCCGCGGATCATCCCGAAGGAGGTGGCGGAGTCGAAGAACGACGCCCCCTTCACCACGGTCACCGTCTCCTTGCCGGCGTTGATGAGGTCGGGGTCCTCCTGCCCCTCCACCGGCCAGGGCCCGATCCCCAGCAGGCCGTTCTCCGAGTGCAGGAGGATGTCCATCCCCTGGGGGATGTAGTTGGCGACGAGCGTCGGCAGGCCAATGCCGAGGTTCACGTAGTACCCATCGCGCAGCTCCAGGGCGATGCGGTGGGCGACCTGTTCACGGGTGAGAGCCATGGTCGGTGAGGTCTCCGTCTCTCAGGCGCGCTTTCGCACCGTGCGCTTCTCGATCCACTTCTCGTAGTGCCGGCCCTTCAGGACCCGCTGGACGAAGATGCTGGGAAGGTGGACCTGGTCGGGGTCGATCTCCCCGACCTCGACCAGGTGCTCGCACTCGACGATGGTGGTCTTCGCCGCCGTCGCCATGAGCGGGGAGAAGTTCCGGGCGGTCTGCCGGAACACGCAGTTACCCCACCGGTCGGCCTTCCAGGCGCGGATGATGGCGTAGTCGGCGCGGAGCGGCTTCTCGAACACGTACTCCTTGCCGTCGATGACCCGGGTCTCCTTGCCCTCGCCGATCTGGGTTCCCACCCCGGTGGGGGTGAAGAAGCCGCCCAGCCCGCAACCTGCAGCGCGGATCCGCTCGGCGAGGGTGCCCTGGGGATTCAGCTCGACCTCCAGCTGCCCGGAGAGGAACTGGCGCTCGAACTCCTTGTTCTCCCCCACGTAGGAGGCGATCATCTTCCGGACCTGGTGGGCCTTGAGCAGCACGCCGAGCCCGAGGTCGGTGGTCCCGCAGTTGTTGGAGATGAGCGTGAGGTTCTTCACGCCCTTCTTCAGCAGCGCGGCGATGAGGTTCTCCGGGTTTCCGCACAGGCCGAACCCGCCGGACATGATCGTCGCACCGTCAGGAATGTCCGCGACCGCGGCCTCCGCGGTGGCCACCACCTTGTTCATGTCGTCTCCTGATTCAGCGCTCGACCATCAGGGCGATGCCCTCGCCGCCGCCGATGCAGAGCGAGGCCACGCCGCGCTTCTTTCCGGTGTCCTTCAGTGTCTGGAGCAGTGTCACCAGGATGCGCGCGCCCGAGGCTCCGATGGGGTGACCGAGCGACGTCGCGCCGCCGCGGATGTTCACCTTCGACGGATCGAGCTTGAGGATCTGGTTGTTGGCGATGGCCACCACCGCGAAGGCCTCGTTGATCTCCCAGAGGTCCACGTCGCCGGCGGTGAGCTTCGTCCGCTCGAAGAGCCTCTTGATCGCGTCGGCCGGGGCGATGGTGAACTCCACCGGCTTGCGGGCAGCGGTGGCGTAGCCGGCGATCCGGCCGAGCACCGTCTTCCCTTCCGCCTTGGCCCGCTCGGCGGACATGAGCACCACCGCGGCGCCGCCGTCGTTGATCGACGAGGCGTTTGCGGCGGTGACGGTCCCGTCCTTCTTGAAGACCGGCTTCAGGGTGGCGATCTTCTCCGGCCTGGCGTTCTTCGGGCCCTCGTCGTCGGCGACCATCACCGGCTCGCCCTTCTTCTGGGGAACCGGGACCGGGACGATCTCCGCCTTGAAGAGGCCTTCCTTCTGGGCGCGGATCGCGCGGTTGGTGGACTCGAGCGCGAATTCGTCCTGGGCGGCGCGGCTGATCTTGAAGTCCGCGGCGCACGCTTCCGCGCACATGCCCATGTGCTGCTGGTTGTACACGTCCCAGAGGCCATCCAGGATCATGTGGTCCTTCATCTCGACGTTCCCCATCCGGGCGCCGTTCCGCATGTTGAGCGACAGGTAGGGGGCGTTGCTCATCGACTCGAAGCCGCCGGCGACGATGACCTCCGCCTCACCGAGGGCGATGGCCTGGGCGGCCGAGATGACCGTCTTCAGCCCCGAGCCGCACATCTTGTTCAGGGTGTTGGTGGGAACGGTGTCGGGGATTCCGGCGCCGATCGACGCCTGACGGCCGGGAGCCTGTCCCTGGCCGGCCTGGAGGACGTTTCCCATCCAGACCTCCTCGACCTTCCCCGGGTCGACGCCGGCGCGCTCGAGGGCGGCCTTGATGGCGATGGCACCGAGCTGGGGCGCGGTGAGCGAGGACAGGGTCCCCAGGAAACTCCCGATGGGAGTACGAGCAGCACCGACGATGACGACGTCACGGGCCATGGGCATTCACTCCGGCTTGAGGCAATGGACTGAATTGTCACGGGGGGGAGCCCCGGTCAACCGGATCTCGGGCCCGCACCGTTTGCGCCTCACGGACGGCTGCCGAAGTGACGGCCGTCGAAGTCCAGAACGGCCGTTCGGCCCCCGTCCAACACGGCGAGACGAAGCCGATCTGCTTCCTGCCTGAACTCCACCTGCTCGGCCATCAGGGCCCCCGGCCTTCCGCTGGTGCTGTCCAGGCCGGACCACAGGCTTTTCCCGTCGGTGATCAGCACCATCCAGCCGTGCCGGGGCGGCGGTCCGAGCCCGAGGAGGACGATCTCCAGGTTCCCCTCGTTCCAGAAGGCGTGCCGGACGACCTGGAAGCCGGCTTGCGCCGTGGTCCAGTTGCCGACCACGCATCGGCCAGAGTCCCCGACGCGGAGCAGCCAGAGCGTGCGGGCCTCGATGACCGCAGGACCGACCCACTCCAGGGGCACCCCGGCGACGGTGGACCTCCAGACCAGACGGACGGGACCCGCGCCCAGGTCGGCGGGCTGCTGGAGCGCCCTGCCCCGGCCGGGATCGACCGGATCGCCGATGCTCCCCGCCGGCGCAGGGGGCTGGAGGTCCGAGCAATCCAGGGGCCGGCGGCTAGCCTTGGGATCGCTCGAGGGAAACCATGCATCGGCACGCAGGGCCGTGGGTCCCGGCGCGCAGCCGAGCACCGCTGCAGAGAGCGCGGCGGCGCTGGCGATCGATCGCACGGTGTCGAGCCTAGCGCCGGTGGGACCTCCGGCGACTCGAGATGCGCTCTGGTTCGCAGGAGAGGCCCTGAGGGGACACGACGAGCTCGGGTGTACGTCGGCCTGTCCCGTCCGGCTGGCCTGCGCGACCGCATGCGCTCCTGCGTGAGTCCGAATGGGAAGCGATTCGGGCGACCGCGTTGCTGTCCAGCCCGTCCGGAGGGCGGCCGCCAGCAAGAGCCGGAGGCGTCTCGCCAGGATCGAGGCCACCCCTCGCGGGGGTCGTCCCTGCTCCGCGGACTTGAAATCGGAGTGAAATTCAGGAACGCAATTCAAGAGCTTGGACCGCGCCCTATCGCGGAGTGATAGCTCCAACTCAAAAACAAGGTGAACAAGCGCTAGATTCCAACCGCTTAGATGACGAGAAACCGCACTCTGAGTCCAAGTTTGCGAAGCGCTCCGACGACCTCTGCCCTGGGAAGAGCGGCCCGGTCGGCTCGTGAGTTGCGGCCCCTGGGCGCCTGAAGTCACGCAGGCCGATCGATCTGGCACCCCACGCGTCCCCCTCTTCGCGTGTCCGCCTCGGAGCCTTGCAGCCAGAACGGGCTCGAAAGACGAAGGGCCGGACTCCCGTGAGGAAAGCCCGGCCCGCGTCGCCGTCAAACGGCCACGTCCTCTACCGCCGCAGCTTCGACGCCATCACGTCGCCGAGGCGCGCCTTCGACCCCTCGGCCTGCTTGCGCAGGTACTCGCGGTAGTCGTCCTCGCCCTCGTGCAGCAGCGCCTTCATCGACAGCGCCACCTTCCGGTCGGGGGTGTTGATGTCGATGATCTTCACTGCCACTTCCTGCCCCTCGCTGACCACGTCGCGGGGATTCTCCACCCGCTCGTCCTTCAGCTCGGACACGTGGACCAGGCCCTCGATGCCGGGCTCGATCTCCACGAAGGCACCGAAGTCGGTGACCTTGGTCACCTTCCCGTTGACCTTGCTGCCGACGGGAAGCCGCTCGCTCAGGGTCTCCCAGGGGTCCTGCTGCAGCTGCTTGATGCCCAGGCTGAAGCGCTCGTTCTCCACGTCGATGTTGAGCACCATCGCCTCGACTTCGTCGCCCTTCTTGAACAGCTCGCCCGGGTGCTTGATGCGCTGGGTCCAGCTGATGTCCGAGACGTGGACCAGGCCGTCCACACCCTCCTCGACGCCGACGAAGATGCCGAAGTCGGTGACGTTGCGGACCTGCCCCTTGATGATCGACCCGATGGGGTACTTGTCCTCGAGGAGCGTCCAGGGATTGGCCTCGATCTGCTTCATGCCCAGCGCGATGCGCTTGGCCTTGGGATCGATGTCCAGCACCACCGCCTCGACCTCCTGGCCCACCTCCAGCACCTTCGAGGGGTGCTTGAGGCGCTTGGTCCAGGACATCTCGGAGACGTGGACCAGACCCTCCACGCCCTGCTCGATCTCCACGAACGCGCCGTAGTCGGTGATGCTGACCACGCGGCCGCGCACGCGGGTGCCGACCGGGTACTTCTCGTCGGCCCGGTGCCAGGGATCCTCCTGGATCTGCTTCAGGCCCAGGCTGACGCGCTCCTGGGCGGGGTCGAACTTGAGGACCACCACCCGGACCTCGTCGCCCACGTTGAACATCTCCGAGGGGTGACCGATGCGACCCCAGGACATGTCGGTGATGTGGAGCAGGCCGTCGATGCCGCCCAGGTCGATGAAGGCGCCGTAGTCGGTGAGGTTCTTCACCACGCCCTTCAGCACCGCACCCTCGCGGAGGTTCTTGAGGGTCTCCTTCTTCAGCTCCTCACGCTGCTTCTCCAGGAGCACCCGCCGGGACAGGACGATGTTCCCGCGCTTCTTGTTGAACTTGATGACCTTGAACTCGAATTCCTTCGAGATGTACTGGTCGAGGTTCCGGACGGGGCGGATGTCCACCTGGCTGCCGGGAAGGAACGCCTTCACGCCGATGTCGACGCTGAGGCCGCCCTTCACCCGGCCCACGATGACGCCCTTGACGATCTCGTCGCGCTCGCAGGCGGCGGAGATCTCGTCCCAGATGCGCATCTTGTCGGCCTTCTCCTTGGAGAGGACGACCATGCCGGTATCGTTCTCGCGGCTCTCGAGGAGCACCTCCACGGGGTCGCCGTCCTTGACGGTGACCTCTCCGCGCGGATTGGTGAACTCCGAGATGGGAATCTGACCTTCTGACTTGTAGCCGATGTCGACGACCGCGTAGTCCTTGGTGACCTGGACGACGGTGCCCTTGACCAGGTCGCCTTCCTTCAGGATGCCTTCGCCGCCGCGCTCCTTGAGCGAGGCCTCGAAGAGGGAGGCGAAATCCTCGTCGCCGCCGTCGAGCTGTGGGTTGAGGTTTTGCTGCATAGAGTTGGAAAGTCCTATCGGT
>Ga0070664_100000559_pt1 | contig 28498 bp, 22 predicted proteins | sample KBSC73metaG_FD_65863 | JGI IMG/M metagenome (GOLD analysis project Ga0070664, IMG submission 65863) | Corn rhizosphere microbial communities from Kellogg Biological Station, Michigan, USA - KBS C7-3 metaG | ecosystem: Host-associated > Plants > Roots > Rhizosphere > Soil ... | reverse complement strand
TTCCCGTACGGCGGCGGCGAGCTCCTCCCGGCCGAACTGCGGATGCCGACGGGATCCCGGAAACCGGCGCACGTCCACGAGGGTGGCAACCCGCGCTTCGACCAGCATCGCGACGAGCACCTCGATCGGCCGCGCCCCATGGCCGACGGTACGGATCCGGACCGGCCGTGCCGCAACGCTCTCCACCGCAGCACGCTACCCGCGCCGGGCGGGTAGCAACCGCAGCCGCTTGACGGCGGTCACCTCGAGATCAGGGACCGCAGCCGGGCGTCCTGAGCCGCGAGGTACGGCCGGCCGAACGGCCCGGACTCCAATCCGGCCAGTAGCGCGTCGGGTAGGTCGGCGGGCAGGTCCTCCGCGCACGAGCCGGCGGCCAGCGCGATGGTGGCGACGGTGTCCACGTCACCGGTGAACGCGACGCACCGGTGGAGGAGATCGGCGAGGCTCTCGGCGTCCTGCAGCGCGGTGATGGCCGCCCGCACGCTCATCCATCCCGCGGCGCCCACCTTCCCGTGCCACGGGCTGGCCCAGTCGCCGGGCACATGGGCGGTCAGGAACCGGCCGAGGTCGGCGCGCGGGCCGAGGCGGTACAGGAAGTAGTGCGGCATGAGCGCGGCGGCGCACGCCGCGCCGATGCCGTCGGGTGTGTCATGGGTGATCGCGGCCTGCACGCGGGTGCGCTCCAGCACCTCTGCGAGGTCCGGCAGCACACCGACGGGGCAGGCCCGCATCGCGGCGCCGCTCTTGTCGCTGCCCGCCCGGATTTCGGCCAGGAACTGTTCGCCGCTGGTGACCCGGCTGAGGAACCCGTGGAACCCAGATGCGTAGCCCTCCCGCGGGTCCCGCCGGAATACCTCGACGAACTTCGACGCGAGGGCCAGCGGCGTCCAGTCCCCGCCGTCGACCAGCGCCTCGGCGACGGCCAGGCTCATCTGCGTGTCGTCGGTGTAGTGACCGGGTGCGATCGCGTGCCGGGGATGCGCGTGGTAACCGGACAGGTCGTTGCGCGCCCGCACCAGTTCCGGGCTCACGTACTCGAATCCGGCACCGTACGCATCACCGACGGCAAGCTCCACCAGCACCGGCCAACGGTAGCAACGCCTCGATGCCCGCCGACCGTCAGTCGGCGATCGCCTGGTCTGTGAGGCCGGTAGGGTCGCCCGCGTGGATCTGGAGAACACCGCCGCCCGGCTCGGGGTATCCGTCGAGGACGTCGACCGCGTGCACCGGCTGGCCGGCGACCGGCCGTCGGCCCCGCTGCCCGCCAAGGCCGAAGCGCCCGTGATCCTCGACCGGCTCGCCGTGCGGCCGGACGACGCCGCCGAGATCACGGCAGGCTGGCCCGACCCCGACTCTCCACTGTGGACTCCGGAGCTGCGCTGGCTGCTCGACCGCTCGATCGCCCTCGTCCGGGCCGATCTCGGGGGCCACGGCTGGCTGCCACCCGGCCCGGAGCTGCCGCGCGAACGCGGCCCCGCATGGCGGCATCTCTACGTGTACGCGTACCTGGCCCTGGCCGACGTCGTCAGGGAGTACCACCGCGACCACGGCATCGCCGATGACGTGTCGTGGGCGACGCTGGCAGACCTGGGCCGCAACCTCGCGGTCGACAGGCGGATGCGCGGCGAGGGATGGCCGGTCATGCAGAGCTGGCTGACTCTGCACGCGCGCGGGGCAATCTACGAACTCGGCCGGCTGCAGCACCACCGCGGCAACACCGGCGCCGGCGTCATCGACCTGCACATCCCCGAGTCCGGGCCGATGACCCCGCAAGCCGTCGACGCGTCGCTCGACCAGGCGCGCGCGTTCTTCCCGCGCCACTTTCCCGACGAGCGGTACACGGCGTTCGCCTGCGGCTCGTGGCTGCTCGACCCGCAGCTGCTCGAGTACCTGCCCGGGGACTCGAACATCGTCCGGTTCCAGCGGAGGTTCGAACTGGAACCCTACGAGGAGCCGGAAGGGCTGGACGCCGACGTCGAGGTGCTGCGGTTCGTGTTCCGCACCCTGACCACGCCGCTCGAGCGGCTGCCGCGCCGCACCGTGCTCGAGCGCGCGATCGTCGACCACCTGAAGGCCGGCCGCCACTGGCAGATCCGCCGCGGCCGCTTCCCCATCGCAAGGGTCTGATCATGGCTGCGAGGTCGGGTTGGCCGTCAAACGGCGGTAGGCCTCGGCGAGGACGTCGGCCGCCTCGAACTGGCCGGCCGCCAGACCGAGCGGGTCGAGCTGCTCCAGTAGCGCGTCCGGGCGGCGCACGCTGCCGGGAACCTGCTGCGGCGGCGGCGCCAGCCGCGGTCCTGCGGTCCAGAATCCGGAAAGCTGCGGCGCCGGCCGCGCCGCGACGTCAGGAGCGTCGGGTGCGGTGCGCAGCGCCCGCAGGTTGTCGAGCAGCTCGGTGCGGCCGCGACCGCGCCAGGCGAGGATGCCGAAGGGGTCGGCGTCGAACGACTCGGCGAGGACGTAACAGGTGGCGGCCACGTGCGGGCACGGCTTCTGCCAACCGGGGCAGGAACATTCGAGCGCGATGTCGGTGAGCTCCGTGGGGAACAGCGACAACCCGTATCCGGCCAGGATCGAGTCGAGGTCCTCGGGCAGGTCGCCGGCGAGCAGCCGGGCCGTGTGGATCGCCTCCGCCGCCAGCGCCCGCTCGATCCGCCGCCAGTCCGCCGCGGAGTATGCCCGCACCGCGATCCGGGCCCGGTAGGTCTCGCCGTCGTCGTCGACCACCAGACCCGTCACCAGGCTGGTGGAGATGGAAAGCGTCCGCACCTGCCCGGACCGGGCGTATCGTCGCCCCTGCTGGAACACCGCGGGCATCCGCAGCGATTCGAGCATCCCGAGGAACTGCTCCGACCAGCTACTCACCGGCGGCCTCCGGTGAGAGCGCGACCAGGTCGACAAGGTCCTGTGTGGACAGTCCGGCCAGCCACCCGTGCTCGCTGGCCACTGCCAGTCCGGCCAGCGCCCGCTTGTCGGCCATCACGCTGTCGATGCGCTCCTCGATGGTCCCGACGCAGACGAGCGTGTGCACCTGCACGTCGCGGTCCTGCCCGATGCGGTACGCCCGGTCGGTGGCCTGGGCCTCGGTGGCCGGGTTCCACCACCGGTCCAGGTGCACGACGTGGTTCGCGGCGGTCAGGTTGAGCCCGGTGCCCCCGGCCTTGACCGACAGCAGCATGACGCGCGGCCCGCGACGCGCCTGGAACCGCGCCACCATCGCGTCGCGGGCCCCCGTCGCGGTGCCGCCGTGCAGGAATCCGACAGGGGTGCCGAGCCGGCCGGTCAGGTATGGCGCCAGCATCGCGCCGAACCGCGCGAACTGCGTGAACACCAGGACCCGGTCCCCGTCGAGCAGCGCGTTGGCCAGGATCTCCTCGAGCCGGTCGAGCTTTCCGGACCGGCCGGCCAGTGGCGTGCCGTCGCCGAGCAGGTGCGCCGGATGGTTGCACACCTGCTTGAGTTTCGTGATCGCCGAGAGCACCAGCCCCTTGTGCCTCGCTCCGGCGGTGGGCTCGCGTAGCTTCAGCAGCATCTCGTCGACCACGGCCCGGTAGAGCGTGGCCTGTTCGACGGTGAGCGTGCACCACTGCCGACGCTCCAGCTTGCGCGGCAGGTCCGCGATGACGTCCTTGTCGGTCTTGACCCGGCGCAGCAGGAACGGTCGGGTGGCGCGGCGTAGCCGGGCCGCGGCGTCGACGTCGGAGAACCGTTCGACGGGCACCGAGTACCGGGCCCGGAAGATGCTTGCCGGGCCGAGGATTCCGGGGTTCAGGAAGTCCGCGATCGACCACAGCTCGGTGAGCCGGTTCTCCACCGGCGTGCCGGTGAGCGCGACCCGGTGCCGGGCCGGGAGGCGCCGCAGCGCCCGGGCGGTGACCCCGGTGGCGTTCTTGACGTGCTGCGCCTCGTCCAGCACGATCCGGTCCCAACCGGTTGCGGCGAGCACGTCCGCGTCGCGGGCGGCCACTTGGTACGTCGTCAACACCAGGTCCGTCGACGGGTTCGGCGTCCGCTCCGCGCCATGATGCAGAGAAACCTTCAGCGACGGTGTGAAGCGCTCGATCTCGCGCCGCCAGTTGCCCAGCACCGACAGCGGGCACACGATCAGCGTCGGCGGTCTCGGCTCCCGCTCGCGCAGGTGCGCCTCCAGCGCCAGCACCTGAACCGTCTTGCCCAGTCCCATGTCGTCGGCGAGCAGCGCGCCGATGCCGAGCCGGTCGAGGAACGCCAGCCACGACAGCCCGGTGCGCTGGTAGGGGCGCAGCTCGGTGGCGAGCGACGCCGGCTGATCGACCAGTTCAAGCGCGCCGTCGAGCCGTCCGGTCAGCAGGTCGGCCACCCAGCCGGACCCGTCCACAGCGGTCACCGGCAGCGGCAGGTCCGCGTCGGGGAACAGCCGGGTCAGCCGCATCGCCTCGCCGGCCGTCATCTCGCCGGACCCGCCCCGCGCCAGGAAGGTGAGCCCGGCCCGTAGCCGCTGCGGGTCGAGATGAACCCAGCGACCCCGCAGCCGCACCAGCGGAACCTTGGCCCGGGCCAGCTCGGCGAGGTCGGCCTCGCTCAGGAAGTCACCGCCGAGCGCGAGCCCCCAGCGGAACCGCACGATCGCGTTCCGGTTCGCGGTGGTGTCCCGCAGCACCGGATGCGCCGGCTGACCACTGTGGACGGTCAGCGTCAGGCCGAACTCCTGCCGCCGCTGCCACTGCGCCGGCAGCAGCACGCCGAACCCGGCCTCGGCGAGCACCGTGGCGTGGGTGAGGAACCGGTACGCGCCGGCCGTGTCCAACCGCAGCTCCGTCGGCCGGGGCGAGGCGCGCAGCGCGTCGATGAGGTCCGGAAACAGCCGGCTGGCCCGGCCGAGGTCGGCCAGCAGCACATCCTGCGGGTAGTCGACCCAGCGCATCAACGGCGACGCCGCGTCGCGCCACACCTCCCGCGCCGGCACCAGCAGCCCAGGCTCGTCGGCCGGTTGCAGCAGGAACTCGAGCAGCCAGCCGCCCGCGTCCTCGCCCGGAAACTCGTCGACATGACTCAACCGGAAACACGTGTGTACCGGAGCCGGCGTCACGCCCGCGGCCCAGTGGTCGAGGTGCGCCTGCAGCGCGTGAGCGTCTGCCTCGATGACCGGGTCGGGGCCCGTCAGCGCGGCCAGCCAGGCGTGCACCACACCGTCGCCGCGACGCTCCAGCAGCGGCCGGGCCAGCCTCTCCCGCACGATGGCGTCGGCGATGTGGTCGATCGCGGCGCGCGTCACCTCGTCGGCGGGCAGGTCGGGCGTCGCGGACCGGGCGACGCCGGGCATCGCGCGGTGCAGCGCCTCGAACCGGTGCGCGTCGTCACCGGTCAGCACGGCCCGCCAGCGCCCCTCGAAAGCGCCGCCCGCAACGACGATCGCCGGCAGCACGCGGCCCCGGCCCACCAGATCGGCGGCGAACCAGGCCACGTCGGTCAGGTAGCCCACCGACGCACCGGCCCGCGCGTCACCGATCGCCGTTTCCGGGTCGGCGGTGGGCGGCGGGAAGACAAGCGGTACCGACCACGGCAGCGCACGTTCGGCGCCTCGTCCCGGCCGGCGCAGCCCCAGCTCGGGCGACCCGACCGGGGCCGATCCGACCGAGGGCAGTGTCAGGACCGCGCTGCCCGCCGTCCCCGCCACCGGGGGAGCGACCGCGAACGGGTGCGGCTCCGCCCGGCGCGTGCTGCGACGGCGCCCGAGCCGGGCCGCCGGCACGCCCTCCGCCCAGTAGGCGGGGCGCCCACCGGCGGTGACCAGGCCGTGCACGACGAACACCCGCCCGACCCTAACCCAGGCGGCCGGCCCGACACGCGCGGTGGGCGCGGTACGCGTGCCAGCTGTCCGCGACCAGCGCCAGGTCGGCCGCGGACAGCTCCTCACCGGAGCGGTCCATGCGCTCGACGTAGTAGAGCGCGGGCACCCCGAGCCGGCTCTGCGCCACCACGTACGAGCGCCACTGCTCGACGTCCGCGATCGGCCACTGGTCGGTGTCGATCGGGTGGTGCGGCAGCGCGGCCCGGACGACCGCGTGCCGGAAGGTGAGCTGCTCCACGGCGGGCACGACCCCACCGGCCGGGTCGCGTTCGAGAAGGTCGTTGAGCCGGACCATGTCGCACACGTCGCCGAAGCCGGGATGTGGCGTGTGGGTGACCACGAGCGCGTCCGGCTTGGTCGCCTTCGCCGCCCGGTACAACGCGTCGAGCATCCGGTGCAGGGCCGCGATGCCCCACGGTGCGTCGGCCGGCACGCCGGGGCGGCGCAGGCCGCTGCCGGACGGGGCGCGCTGGGTGAAGTCGACCTTGAAGCCGTCCGCGTTCAAGCCGTCGGGACCGAGCAGCCGGGCCACGATCTCCGCCAGGTGCGCGAGGTACGCGGGACTGCCGGGGTCGACGGCCACCGGCGTCCCGGCCGGATCCGTGACACACTGCGACGCCGGCAGACCGGTGGGATCCCACGCCTTCCACCACAGCAGCACACGCTGGCCGGCGGCCTGCCGATCGGCGATCCAACCGCGCATGTCGGGCCAGCGGGACGGGTCCGGTTCACCGGTGCCGTACGCCAGTTGCCAGCGGTCGTCGACGACCACGGTGCCCGGTACCAGGCCGTGTTCCGCCAGCGCGGCCAGCCAGCCGTCGTAGCGGTCCTGGCGGGCGAGGTCGAACGCCGTCGGCACGCCGGGCGGGACGACCGCGGGGCCGAGGTCGCGCAGGTAGTACGGGTGCGACCTGGGCTGTCCGGGGATGGGCGCGCCGGCACACTGCGCACCCCAGCCGCAGAAGATCGGCTCGGCCCACCAGTCGGCGGCCGGAGCGGCGGGTGCGGCGGGAGCGAAGCCGCTGCGCACCAGGTCGTCGCGGTACGTGGCCAGCCCGGTCCACGGGTCGGCCACGCGCCGCAGCACCACCGCCGGCGTCAGAAAGGAACCCGCCACCGTGGTGTGGCCCTCGTAGTCGAATTCGAGCAGGAACCCGCCGTCGAGCGGTGCGTAGCGCAGCGCGGTGAAGCGCAGCTCGTCGACGGCGGCGAGCAGCCCGACGGTGAGCCAGTCACCGGCCGGGACGTGCGTGGCGTGCCGTGCGGGTTCCCGCCCGAACGCCAGGCACAGCGGCGGCGGCGAGAAGATTCCGTGCAACCGGCCGGCCGTCGCGTCACCGACGATTCCGAGGCAAGCGCCGGCCGATGCCGGCCGCGCGACCTCGACCGGTTCCGTCGGGCCAGGACTGAACACGGAGGCGTACTCGATGGACGACCGGAACGTGCCGCAGGCGCCACCGGTCAGGGTCGCGTGACCGCCCAGCAGGCGGACCCGGCCGAGCGCACCGGACCCGTCGACGCGGGCCCGCACCTCGATCCGGTCGTCGAAACAGCGCAGCAGCACCGACTTGGCGGCCCAGGCGGTGCTCCGGCATGCCACCTCCACCTCGACCGCGTCCCCGGTGTCGGTCACCTTGGGCAATCCGACGTCGTAGGACTCGTCGGGTACGTCGACGCGGTCCAGCGAGGCGAGCAGGCTCAGCCGGGACCAGATCCGGCCGTCCGGGTCGGCGAGCACGGCGGTGCGCTGCGGCAGGCGGATCTGGAGCAGGTAGTCGGCGGCGGTGACCGTGCAGGTGCCCTCGCCCGCGCTGATCGCGGGTGTCACGGGGCCGAGGTCGCGAGCACGGCGATCCGGCGATGGGCACCCGGTCGCGTCGCCAGCGCGACGGCCTCGGCTGCCATCGCCGCGTCGACCCGGACGACGGTGACGCCGTCGCGGCGCGCGGTGTCCAGCAGCCACGCGTCGACGATGTGGATGCACCGCAGGTCGCGGCCCGCCGCCCGGATCAGGTCGTCGAACGTCGCCGCGAGCGCGGGAACGGTGTGGAGCAGCCCGACAGTCATGCCGGGTCCCCACTTCGTGGTGACCCGCCCCGCCCGGGCGGGCTCTGCTTGATGATGACCTCGCACAAGTGCTCGGTCATGCCTTCCGCCACGGGACCCCCTCGCGGTCGACCACCTCGACAAGCCGTTCCAGGCGCGGCGCCGACACCTCGGCGAGTGCCCGGTCGACGTCCGGCCGGCCGACGACGTCGCTCCACAACGCCCGGCCGGCGAGGAATCCGCTGGCGCCGCCCTGGCACGCCGCGCGCACGGCCGGCAGGAAGCGGGCGCGGTCGACGCCCTGCGACAGCACCACCCACGGCCGGGCGATGGCTTGCCCCAGCGCCTCGCACGCGCGTCTCAGCTCATCCGCGCTGCCGATCCCGCGGCGTGGCACCTGCGCCTTGTACAGGCTCGGTGCGAGCGGAGCCAGTTCCCGGGCGGCGTCGAGGATCGCGGCGTCCTCGTCCCACCGCGCGGCTTCACCCGGGGCGGGCCGCACGACGGGCTCGAGCACCGACAGGACGCCCCGCCGTGCGGCGAGCGCGATGAACCGGCGGGCAAGCTCGACGCGCTCCTCGCGCCGGCTGTCGCGCCGCCAGATCAGCAGCAGCTTCAATGCCCGTACGCCGGCAAGGTCGAAGCCCGGTGCGGCGACGGACTCGTCGATACCCGTCTCCTCGACCGGCCGGCCGGGTTCCTGCGCCAGGTCGTCGGCCGCGAGGATCAGGCCGCACCCGGCCGGCAGCAACCCGGACCGTACGTGGTCGAAGCCCAACGTGCGGTCGATGAGGAAACCCGACGCCAGCGGGCCCAACGCGCATGCCACGGCGGTCTTGAACGCGACCAGCTCCGCGTCGCCGACCCGGCCGGCACCCGCCTCGGCGAACATCGTCCGCAGGCTCTCCCGTTGATCCATGGCCACCATGGCGAACGTGCCGGACGGGCGCGCGATGGCATCCAGCGTCGGTGTCATGGCCGTACCTCGCCCGGCTCGGTGGCCGCCGCCACGAACCGGGCGAACGGCTCGTCGTAGTCGGTGCCCGCGCCGGGCACCGCGGTCCCGGGCCGCCACTCCAGCTCGGGCCCGTCCGGATCCGTCAACCCGGCCCGCGCCGCGGCGAGGATCGCCGCGCCGGCCGCTACCGGCTCCTCGGCCCGCACCACGCGCAGGCTGCCGGGCAGGACGTGTGCTTTGATCCGCACCCACGCCGGGTTGGCCGGGACGGCCGCGCCGAAGAGGTACACCGTGGGCGGCTCCCGGTGGCCGGCGAGCCGGGACTGCTCGGCCAGCATCCAGCGGGTCTGCAGGCACAGCCCTTCGAGCATCGCCTTGGCGAGTTCCGTGGGACCGTGCGCCGGGCCGCGCCCCAGCACGCGCAGCCGGGCTCCCGGGTCGGGTTCGGGCGCCTGCCGCCCGGCCAGGTAGGGCAGGACGATGACGCCGGTCGGACCGTCGCCACAGGCGAGGACCCCGGTGAACAAGGCATCCGCGGTACTGCCACCGGATTCGTGCCGGAGCCACCAGTCCACTGTGGACCCGGCGCTGGACGATCCGGCGATGACCGCCCGGTACCGGCCGCCGACCGTCACCACCGTGCTCATGCCGGCCCGGCCCACCGCCACCGGGTCCGGCTCGCCGGCCACGACGGACATCACCGCCTCGGCCGTACCGATGGAGTTCGCGACGTCGCCGGGCGCCCGCACGCCGCACGCGTACGCGCCGACGGCGTGGTCGTGCCCGGCCACCACCACCGGCGTGCCGGCCCGCAGTCCGCACGCGACGAAGGCGGGATCCCGCACCGGCGCGGCGGTCGCGTCCGGGGGCACCACGGCCGGCAGTTGCGCCGGCCGCAGTCCCACCTCGGCGAGCAGGTCGGCGTCGAACGCCGCGGGCACCGGGCCGCCCGGACGGGGCAGCCGGTAGGCCATCGTGCGGCCGGCGAGCGTGTGGTCGGTGGTCAACCGGCCGGTGAGCAGGTACCCGGCGAGATCCGCCACCCCGGTCCAGGCGGCCATCGCCGCCCATCGATCGGGTTCGTTGGCCCGCAGCCAGGCCCAGTTCGCCATCGGCACCTTCGCGGTCGGCTTGACGCCGGTCGCCGCCACCAGTTCCGCCCAGCCGAGCCGGCGGGCCAGCTCGTCCGCCTCGGACCCGGCCCGATGGCTGTCCCAACGCAACCACCCGCCGAGGGGCTCGCCGGACCCGCCGAGCGGCACGCCTGTCTCCGCCATCGAGGCGATGCCCACCGCGTCGGGCGGCCGGGACCCGGCCAGCACCTGCCGCAGCAGCGCGAGCAGCACGGCCCTGACCGCCTGCGGGTCGGGGGTCGGAGCCGACGCGATCGCGCGGACCCGGACCCGTGAGGCGCCGATCTCCACCAGGGCAACCTTGGTGTTGGTGGTCCCGAGGTCGATGCCGACGGCCAGGCTCGCGCCGCTCATTGAACCAGTTTGTTCGGTATCGAACATTCGGCGGCCGGGTTCGGCTGCTGCGCTGACCGACGTCCCGACGCGGACGCCGGAATCGGCTCGTCCGCGAAGGACCCGCCCGCGTCGTCGGCGAGGTCCCACTCGATGAGGTCGACCTCGCGGATTTCGCCGCCGTCGACAGGCACCCGGAAGGTGCGAATCTGATGCGCGCCGAAGTCCGCGACGATCGCCCGGCCCACGACGGGCACATCGATCCGGACCCGTCCCGGCCGGCCGGTGTTCTCCACCGCGCGCACGACGAGGTCCGGCGACAGTCCGCCGTCGGCACAGCCCTTGACCGCGGTCACCATCACCTGGCCGCCGCCGTCGGACAGGTAGCTCTCGTGCGTGGGCAGCCGGCCGGGGTGGAAGCTTTCCAACATGGCCCGCACCGGCGAACCCAGCTCGGCGGCCCGGCGGCTCAGACCCGCCGCACGCCAGTCGCCCCGGTGCGGCACGAGCAGGTACCGGAAGGACTGGACTCCCTGGTCCTGGTACGAGTAGAAACCGTCCGGGTCCAGCTGTCGCGGATCGTGCCAGGAGTAGACGGGACTGCGCACCGCCGTGATGCCGATGCTGGGTGTGTCCCCACCCGGCGTTCCCGGGGACACGTCGTATCCGTGCTTGGCGTTGTTGACGACGGCGAGGCCGGCCGGCCGGCCGTCGACGGTCCCGCTGACGTCCACCCAGGACTGCGCCGCGTTCTCCCCGCCGTCGACGGGCCGGACGATGGTGCCGTACGGGATCTCGTGCGTGGACACCGGATCGGCGAGAGCGGTGGGAAAACACAGCTTGAGCAGGTGCGCCTGCTCGCGCCAGTCGATCGTCACCCGGACCTCGAGCGCGTCGCAGTGGTGCCCGAGGATGAACTCCTCCACCATCGTCGAGCGGTGCCAGTCCCGCTCGACCCGCAGCCGGGCCCGCAACGGGCCCGCCTCCCGCAGCGTGACGCGCGTGGTCCGCATCGGCGCTCCGGGCCAGCGGTAGGACAGGACCCGGTGCCCCCAGGTGTCGGTGGGATCCTGGCAGATCTGCGTGTGCTCACCGCGGGCCCCGGCGACGAGATCGACGCCGGTCCGCTTGTCCAGCAGGGAGGCCAGCCACCCGGTGGTCGGGTCGATCGCGACGCGCAGCACGTCGTTCTCGAGCACGGCATCCGTGGCGTCCAGGACCCCGGCGGGCCGCTCGCTGACCGGAGCCTTCACCGGAGCGCCACCCGGCCGCAGCCGGTAGAGCCGGTATCCCAGCGGTGGCAGCACCGCCTCGAACACCGTGGCGCCGCGGCCTCTGTCGTCGGTCGTCGCGACGGACTGGGTCGGCTGCGCGGTCGTGACCCGGCCATCGGCGTCGACGACGTGCACCCCGGTCGGCTGGGCGCCGTACTGCACCTCGACCTCGGTGGTCACCGGCCACGGATGCGGGTTGAACACCAGGACCGGCTGCGTGCCCGGCTCCACCGGGATGTCGACCTGGCCGGCGATCACGTTGTGCGTGCGCGCGATGATCCGCTTCGCGACCGCGACGGCCTCGCCGAGCTGGTCGCGGGCGTCGTCGTACGCGCTTTCGATCGCCGATCCGGGCAGCACGTCGTGGAACTGGTTGAACAGGATCTGCTGCCAGGCCCGGCCGAGGTCGTCGGTCGGATGCTCCAGGCCGAACAGGGTCGACCCGACCGCGGCCCACCGCTCGGCGGACAGGATCGCGGCCTGCGCCCGGCGCTGCCAGAGCTTGATGCCCGAGTGCGCGGAGTAGCAGCCCGGGGCGTGCATCTGCAGGCCGTCGCGCCAGACCGGCAGCGCGGCCATTCCGTCGTCGCCCCGCCTCGCCGCGAACTCGTCGAAGTAGCGGCCGGGCGACGAGATGACCATGCGGCCGAAGGTCCCCATCCGGTCGTAACGGTGGATGGACTCGATGTTGGCCCGGGTCGGCCCGCCGCCGTGGTTGCCGACGCCGAAGTAGATCATCATGTCGCCGAGATCGTGGTCCAGCGCGCCAAGCGACTTGTCGGCCTGACCTCCGACGTCTCCGGGTGGGCTGCAGTACTCGTACGGGATCCGGTATGCGAGCACGCGGGATCCGTCGGGCGACTCCCACCAGAACGCCGTCGCGGTGAGGCTGGTCTCGTGCGGGCCCGGCCGCATGAAGCAGTAGGCGTGCATGCCCTGGCCGCGCAGGATCTGCGGCAGCATCGCGTGGTGGCCGAACGGGTCGACGTTCATGCCGACCGTCGCGGTGATCCCGAACTTCTCCTTGAGGTAGCGCTGGGCGTAAAGACCCTGACGCGCGAAGGACTCGCCGGAGGGCAGGTTGCAGTCCGGCTCCACCCACCAGCCGCCGACCATCTGCCACCGGCCGTCCGCGATGCGTTCGCGGATGCGGGCGAACAGCTCGGGGTCGGACTCCTCCACCCAGGCGAGCAGGACGATCTGGTTGCAGGTGAAGACGAAGTCCGGATATTCGTCCATGCGGTGGATGGCCGACCAGAACGTCGCGCGGGCCTCCTGGTAGCCCTCCTGCCACGGCCATAACCAGACCGGGTCGAGGTGGGCGTTCCCGATCATGTGCAGCGTGCGGTCGGGCGTCACGGCCGGGCGGTCGACGCCGTCCACATTGGATGGTTGAACTCCGGACGGCGCGTTGGCAACCGGCGCCGCCTCCTCGTACACCTCGGTCACGCGCGAGGGTCCTCTCCAGCCGCCCAGGCGTCGACCATTTCGCTGATCACGTGCAGCATCAGCGTGTGCATCTCCTGGATCCGCTGGGTGCTCTTCGACGGGACGAGCAGGGTCCGGTCGGCGTGGACGCTCGCCGGGCCGCCGTCCCCGCCGGCGAACAGCAGTGTCGTGGCACCCCGCGCCTGGGCCGCGGAAAGAGCGGCGACCACGTTGGGTGATCGTCCCGAGGTGGTGAATGCGACGACGACGTCGTCCGGCCCGGCGAGGGCCTCGATCTGCCGCTTGAAGACGTCGGCGTAGGAGTAGTCGTTGGCGATGCACGTCATCGCGCTGGGGTCGGAGCTGAGAGTCACCGCGGGCAGGGGCCGCCGGTCGCGCTTGTAGCAGCCGATGAGCTCGGCGGTCAGGTGCTGGGCGTCGGCGGCGCTTCCACCGTTGCCGATGGTGTAGACGGTTCCGCCGCGCGCCAGCTTGTCGCAGACGAGCGCGCCGGCCGACCGGATCTCCTCGGAGAGCGTGGCCGTTGCCTCCGCGACCGCCAGGTGCTCGTCGAGCTGCGTCGCCAACCACTCAGCCATGTGTCCATCCCCCGTCTGCGGTTCGATCTCTTGGTTCGGTGAGCCGGTGTGGGGCTGTGTGGGCTCGCGGCCGGACAGCACTGCGTGCGCGATGATGCCTGCCCCCAGGACGCCGACGAGGTCGCCGAGCTCGGCCAGCACGACCCGCGCGGCGCGAGCGGCGGGGGCCATGGCCTCCCGGGCGACGAGATCCCGGACGGGGTCGATCAGCATGGCCCCCGAGCGGGTGACGCCGCCGCCGAGCACCACGAGGTCCGGTTCGAACGCGTTGACCAGGTCGGTGACGGCCGCGCCGAGGAGGTCCACCGTCTCCGCCCACACGGCGGCGGCGACGGCGTCGCCGGCGGCGGCCGCGGCGGCCACGTCCGCCGCGGTGACCCTCGGCAGCGCCGCCATCGTGGATTTCGCGCCGCCGGCCAGCGCCTCCCGGGCGCGTTCGGCGATGGAGGTGCCCGACGCGTACGCCTCGACGCAGCCGCGCCGGCCGCAACTGCACAGCCGCCCGCCGCGGCGCACCGTGAGGTGACCGAGCTCGCCGCCGTTTCCCGCCGCGCCGCGGTGCAGTTCGCCGTTGATGATCGCGCCTCCGCCGACACCAGTCGACAGGGTCAGGTACAGCATGGTCCGGGTACCGCGGCCGGCACCGAACCGGTACTCGGCGAGAGCGGCCGCGGTGGCGTCGTTCTGCAGGGCGAACGGCACGCCGAACTCCTCGGCGGCCAGCGGACCGATCGGAACGTCGACCCAGCCGGGCAGGTGCGGCGGGCACAGCAGCAGCCCCGACGCCGCGTCGAGCGGGCCGCCGCAGGCGATGCCGACGGCCATGATGTCGCCGACGCCGGCCCGCCTCACGGCGCGCCGACCCATGTCGAACAGTCGCCCGGTGACCGCGTGCCAGTCGTCGCCCCGGGGCGTCGGTTCGACAAGGAGGCCGTGGGCCGAGCCGTCGACGGTCACCACGGCGGCCGCCAACTTGGTGCCACCGATGTCCAGGGCCAGAACCGGCCACCGGCCCTCGCTCCGCTCGGTCATCGCAGCACCTCAGGGTTGTGAGACCGCTATGGGATCGATCCCAGAGAGCCTAAGAAACGGTTCCCCGGGCCGTCAAGGACGCTCGTCCGAACGAACTACCCACGTGCGGGCGATTTATCGCCCGGACCGGTACGGCGGAGCCGTCGAACCGCGGGTGGTCACACTGGCCGAGAGCAGCACGGTGCGCACCGGCGCGAGCGGCGCCTGAACGCGCTCGCTCAACTGGGCGATCGCCGCCTCGCCGAGCGCCACCGGATCCTGGGCGACGGCGGTCACGCCGGGCCGGACCAGGCTCATCCAGGCCACGTCGTCGAAGGCCACCAGGCTCAACCGCTCGGGAATCGACACGTCGAGTTCGGCCGCGGCCCGCCACACCGCCTCGGCCAGAACGTTGTTGGCGGCGAAGACAGCCGTCGGCGGCTTCGGCCGGGCGAACAGCTTGTGCACCTCGATCCGGGCCGCGTCGACGTCCCAGCCGGCCGTCACCACCAGCGATTCGTCCAGCCGCACGCCGGCCTCCGCGAAGGCCGCGCGGTAGCCGGCAACACGGTTGCGACCGGTGGTCCAGTGCATCTCGTCGATCACCAGCGCAATCCGGCGGTGGCCCAGATTCAGCAGTTGGGCGGTGACGGTGCGGGCCGCGCTCTCGTTGTCGACGACGACGGCGTCGCAGGCACCGGGGGAGAACTGCCGGTCGACCTCCACGACCGGGATGCGCTGGCGGGCCAGGTACGTGCTGATCTCGGCCGATACCGGGGTCACGATCACCCCGGCCACCCGCAGCGCGACGAAGGTCTCGGCCGCTTCGGCCTCCACCTCCGGGGAGCCACCGTCGTCGGCGAGCATCATCGTGTACCCGCGCTTGCGGGCCTGCTGGCTGATGCCCGCGGCGAGCCCGGCGTAGAAGGGATTGCCGAGGTCCGACACCAGCACGCCGATCGACCTGCTGTTCTGCTGGCGCAGGTGGCGCGCTGTCACGTCGGGCACGTAGCCGAGAGACCGGGCGGCGTCGCGGACCCGGTTGCGCACTGCCGCAGCGACGTAGCCGTGGCCGGTGAGCGCCCGCGATGCCGTCGACCGGGACACCCCGGCCGCATCCGCGACCTCCCGGATGGTGGCCCGGCGCGCCGGACCCGACCCGTCCCCTGCCGCCCGCGCCCTCTTCATCCGGCCACCTGTCAAAGTCGCGTTACGGCTCTGTCACGTCCACCACGGCCTCGGCGTGCTGACCCAGATGAAGCTCTCCGATGCTCACGTCGGCAACTATTCTGGCCCGGCGCCGCGGCCCGCCGACCGCGAGGTCGACCTCGATCTGTTCCCGGCCGAGCGCCGGCAGCGAGACGGCCGTGACGTCCGGAACAGCCGTCCACCCTACCGGCAGCACCAGACGGATCACCGCCTTCTCCGCCGAGCGGTGCGGGTTGCTCACGGCGATCCGGACGCGCAGGACGCTGCCGGCCACCGCTTGTGAATAGTACGGCGCGATCCGCGCCAGGACGCCGTCCGCGCCGAGCTCGAACTCATCCAGCGGCAGCAGATCGTGGTGGATCCGGACCAGTTCGTCGCCCTCCTCGGTGAGCAGATCGAGATAGTCGTCGGTCACCCACTTGTGCGGCCAGTGCCCGAAGATCATCAGCTCCGGCGCCACCCGCCGGTACAGGGCCGCGCTCTCCTGGAAGTCACCGATCCGGAACCGGTTGCGGTACTGGTAGTTGAGCAGTTCCCGGGGACCGTCGCGCTCGCCGGTCCCGAGTTGCTGATCGTGGGTGGCGAGCACCCTGATCCCGTCGACCTCGAACTCGTACGCCGCCGCGTAGAGCGTGTGCCCGGGCAGGTGGTGAACGAATATCTCGTACTCGTGCCACCGGAAGCTCTCGCCGAGGGCCAGCCTGCGGTCCACCGGAATCGGATCGAACCATGTGCAGGGCAGGTTCTCGACCATCGGCGCCTCGAGCACCTCGGCCACGTTGGCCGGTGCCCACACCTCGGTGCCCTCGACCTCGCGCAGCAGGTTCATCCCGGCCACGTGGTCGTCGTGGTAGTGGGTCGGCAGCGCCACCTCGATCGAGGTGACGCCGTGGTTGCGCCGCAACGCCGGTAGCGACGCCAGCCAGGGACGTCGCGCGGCCCGGTCGCCGCCCGGCGGCAGCCCGGTGTGCATGTCGTAGCCGTAGTCGATGATCAGCGCCGCGCCCGTCTCGGACCGCAGCACGTAGCTGTAGGAATGACTCGTCCTGTTCAGGAGCAGGTGGTCGGTGACCGGGATGAACGGATCGTCGAGCAGGCCACGCAGATTCCAGCGGACCAGGCGACGCGAGTCGACGTAGCGGCTCATCCGCTCGGCGAGCAGCGCGAGGGCGCCCGTCGGATCGTCGATGCGCCCGCCGTGCGAGGGCAGCAGCAGGTCAAGGCCGCGCTCCATGAGCAGGTAGCAGCTCAGGACTGTCATCGCGGGACCCTCGTTGTCGACGTAGGACCACTGGGTCGCGGCAAGCGACCACACCTTGCCCGGCGCGTAGATCAGGTCGCCGGTGAACGCGAGCCGCCGCCCTTCGCGTTCGATGACGTAGCTCACCGAGCCGGTGGTGTGTCCCGGGGTCGGCACCACCTCGACGCTGGTCCCCGCGTACGTGCGCCGCCGGTACTCGGGCACGACGTCGTGCACCGGTACCGGCTCCACGAGGGAGAACATGTCCTGTCTCAGGTTGTAGTCGTTGTAGAGGGTCCGGCTCTGCCACATACCCTCCACGTCGGCGAACAGGTCCCGCTCCACCGGTGGCACGTGGATCCGGATGCCCTGGGCCACGGCCCGGGGCAGACCCTGACCCTGATCGCGGTGGTGATGGGTCATCAGAACATCGGTGATCCGGTCGATCCCCATCTCGCCGAGGTGGTCGAGCACGCGACCGGAGCCGAAATCCACGGCGAAGGCGGTGCGTTCGCCCGGGGCACGCACGACGTAGACGTTGCAGGTGTCGGCGATCCGGAAGACGCCCGGGAGGACTTCGGTCACCGGCGACGCGTTCATCCGAGGATGGTATCGATTCCACCGGAGCGGGAGAAGACAACGTCCCAACGTGACAAAAGCACACGTTAGCGTGCATGGCAACGTTCCCATTCCGGCTGCCACCGGCCCCGCCGAGAGTGACGCCGGCCCCCGGGGTCACCACCCGAACGGGAGTCGACCGCCTGCGACACTGGCGGGCGTGCTGCGGATACGGGGGTTGGGACGTCGGTTCGGTGATCACCGCGTCCTCTCCGGTATCGACCTGGACGTCGGTGCGGGGACCGCCACGGCGGTGGTCGGGCCGAACGGGTCGGGCAAGACGACGCTGCTGCGCTGTGCGGCGGGCATCGATCGCCCCGACGAGGGCGAGGTTCGGCTCGACGGGCGGCCGGTCGACGAAACGGATCCGCGGGTCCGGGCGTCGATCGCGGGAGTCCTGGACGACGTCGACTTCTTCCCCGATCTGTCCGTGGCCGAGCACCTGGAACTGCTGGCATTCGCGCACGGTCAGGCCGACCGGGTGGTCGTCGACGAGGTGCTCGCCGCCCTCGGCCTGGTGTCTGCCCGCGATCAGCTGCCGGCGACGTTGTCGAGCGGGCAGCGCCGCCGCCTCGCACTGGCGTCGTGCTTCGTCCGGCCGCGCCGCCTGCTGGTGCTCGACGAACCCGAGCAGCGCCTCGATACGGCGGGCCGGGCCTGGCTCGCCGCGCGGCTGCTGGCGGAGAAGTCGGCCGGGTGTGCGGTGCTGCTGGCATCGCACGATCCGCAGCTGGTCGCCGCGGTGTCGGACGCCGAGTTGGTGCTCGGATCGTGACCGCGGCAGCCGTGTCGGTGCCGGCGGCGCGGACGCTGCGGCGCCGGCTGCGCCGGGTCCGCTCGGCGCATCGCGACACGAGCCTGGGCGGGATCCTGACCGACGTCTACATGGGCGTGATGGCGGTAGCCATCTACGGCACGGCGGCGGTCACCGTGATCCGGCGGCACCTGCGGCTGCCGCCAGCGGCGTCCGCGGCCGACAGCGGGGTGCGGGCCGCGCTGCTGTTCGCCGCCGCGCTGGTGACGGCGGGCCTCGGCTGGCAGACCGCGCGCAGTCTCGGGCCGCTGTACCTGACCGGGGCCGGCCGGTACTGGGCGGCCGGTACGCCTGTCGACCGCGCCGGCTGGCTGCGGCCCGCACTTGGTTGGGTCGTGCTTGCGGGAGCCGGCGGCGGCGCGCTGCTCGGCTTCCTCGTCGGCCTGGTCGGGGCCGACGCCGGCGGCCCGATCGCCGGAACCGTCACCACCGCTGCCGCGGCTGGCGCCGGTCTCGCGGCGGCGACCGTCATCGCGCAGTCCCGGATCGGTCTGCCAGCGCAGGCCCGTGGCGGGGCCGGCTCCGACGCCGGCGCAATTCGTGTCGGTGTCGGCACCGCTCTGGTGGGCGTCGGCTTCGCTGTCGCGCTCGCCGTCATCGCGCTCGACGCCGGCGGCGTCCACCCGTCCCTGCCGGCCGTCCCGGTGTGGTGGTGCGCGGGCGCGGCCCTCCTGCTGGCCGCGGCCGCGGCGATGACCGCACTGCGACGCCTGGGCCGCCTCGACGCCGCGGCGCTGACCGGCGGGGCGCAGCTTGCCGATGCGGCCACACTCGCCGCGGTGTTCCTGCAGCCCGCGATGCTCAGCGACATCATCGAGCTGCGCCGCTGGCGGCGCGTGGGCCGGGTCCGGAGCCGGCCGTTCGGGCGGCCACCGGCGCTCGTCGCCGCCCATGACCGGTACCGTCGCATGTGGACGCTCGTGCACGCCGACCTGCGCCGCCAGTGGCGCCGGCCGACCTCGGCGGTGGCATGGGCCGCACTGCTCGTGGTGCCGTACGCCACCGTTCTGCTGGCGCCCGCGGCCGCCGCACCGGTGCGCGTCGTCGCCGGGTATCTGGCGACCCAGCGGCTGTGCGCCGGCTTGCGGACGGTGTGCCGGTCGGCGGCGTTGCGACGCACCCTCGGCGGGTCTGACCGGTTGCTGCGCGGCAGCCACCTCGTCGTTCCCGGCATCGCGCTGGCGGTGTGGTGGGCCGCCACGGCTCCGGTCCTGGGCAGGTTCGGACAGGCCGAACCGGTGCTGGCCCTCGGCGTGCTGTTCGCGTGCTACCGCAGCGCCAGCCGCCAGCCGACGAGCTACGACGGGGTCGCCGTCGACACGCCGTTCGGACTCATGCAGCCGGCCCTCCTCACCCAGCTGGTCCGCGGCTTCGACGTGCTCGCCGTCGTCGCGCTCGTCGCATTCGTCCTGCGCTGACCGCCGCGTGCGTCGACGTGGCGGGCGCGGCCACCGCCAACGAACGGGGCGAAGACGCACCTGTGGGATCAGAACGAGGTGCCGAAGCTCGTCGGGCTCCAGTAGTTGCTCGACGGGCCGTAGCCCTGGTTCGTCCGCGACTCGCGCAGCTCCTCGAGCTCTCCCGGACGCCACACGACCGGCTCGACGAGCACCCCGGTCAACGCTTCCCACGCCCTCGCCTCGTCGGCCGGCTCGGCGCCGGGGCTGCCTCGGGAGAGCTCCGCGTGCCACTCCTTCATCGCCTCGGCGGTCGTGCCCCACCAGGCGATCCACACGTACGGGTCCTTGGCGCGCGCTTCCTCGATCGCGGTCTGCACCTGGCGAGCGGTGAGTCCACCATGGACCGGGTCGTACCCGTAGGCGTCGCTATGATGAAGGGCCGACAGCCAGATCAACATCCGACGATGACCGGCGTCTTTCCCGATCCCGTAGGTCCAGACGGCGCCGTCGACGGCTTCGCGCACGGCGGCCACCAGCCTGGCCCGCCACCGCGCCTCACGCTCGCGATCCTCCCGCGCCAACCGCTCCCGCCAGGCCGCGACGTAGTCGGTGAGGTCCGCGGCCGCGGCACGGTAGGCGCGGTAGGCGCCGCGTACCTCGTCGGCCAGCGCCGCCTTGTGCTCCGCGTACTCCCGGCGCAGCCGGTCGCGGCGAAGTCCCCAACGCAGCCGCCACCGTAGCCCGCTCCAGAACCGGTACGGCGGATAGAGCCGCCGCTCCGCCTCCCGGTCGCGTTCCTCGACCGATCCGACGGCTGCCACCACCGCCTCCGTCGCCGCCCGCCACCGCGCCGCGTCATCCGCCGGTGCCCACACCCGGCCCCCGTCGTAGCCGGCTCCTCGACTCTCGAAGTCGACGCAGAAGAGTTGCCGGATCTCGTCGATCTCATCGTCGTGCAGATTCAGCACCACGATCGGGATCGCCTCCCACAGCTTCCGGTACCAGACGTCGACGTCCATCCACCCAGTCTCACACCGGCGGCCCGGCGCGGGAGCACTCAGCCCAGGACCATCCCGTCGATCGAGCCCGACGGTGCGGGTTCGGGCATGCGCACCATGCGGAACGAGTTGACCAGGCCGAGCAGGGCGGCGAGGGTCGGAATGAGCAGCGCTATCTGAAGGGCGAGCGGCCTGCTTTCCGTGTTGATGCGGACGATCTCGTCCTGGATCTCGTCAGGCTGGTCGACCAGCAGTTCTTCGAGTTGGGTGTTGCTCATGATCTGTGCGTCGTGCTCCAGCACGTGGGCGACCTGCTGCTTCTCGGCGGCCGGTAGCACGGTGCTCGCGTCCGACTCCGTGGTGAAGAGGATGGACAGGGCGGCCAGCATGATGGCGCCGGCGAAGGCCAACCCGAACGACAGCCCGAACGAGCCCGCCGCCGAGTTGACCCCGGCCGCCTCGCTGACCCGTTCCTCCGAAATCGGTGCCAGCGTGTAGTTGTTGAGTTGCGACACCAGCAATCCGAATCCCGATCCCGCAATCAGCAACGGGACGATCAGATACCAGCCCGAGTCGGCCCTCGGCACGATCGGCAACAGCACCACCATACCGATCGCCAGAAGGGCGAATCCGATCCGGATGATGACGCTCGGACGGCGGTTGCCCGCCTTCCTGCCCGCCAGGATCGCGATCGCGAACATGCTGAGCGACAGCGGAGCCATCGACAGGCCGGCCTCCATCGCGTTGTACTCGAGCACCATCTGGAGGTAGATCGGCAGCACGATCATGCAGCCGCCCAAGGCGATCTGCTGCAGCATCTGCTGGGAGACCCCCAGACGGAAAACCTTGGAGCTGAACAGACCCGGGTCGAGCAGCGTCGGCTTGCCCTGACGGCGGCGCCGGACGAGCCAGTAGACCAGCGCGGCCATCGCGACCGCGCCGATCGCCAGCAACGCGCCGACGGACTCGCCGCCCTCCTGCCAGACCAGGATGCTCAGCACGATTCCACCCATGCCCATGGCGGACAGGGCCGCGCCGATCACGTCGACCCGCCGGGACCCGGTGTACGGGACGTCGTGGACGAGCTTGATGCCGGACAGCACGATCGCGATGATGACGACCTCGAGCAGGAAACCGACCCGCCACGATAGATAGGTCGTGATGAATCCACCAAGGAGCGGGCCGACCGCGGCCGCGATCGCGGCGGCCGCGCCGACGAGTGCGTAGGCCTTCCGCTGCGCGGGTCCTTCGAAGTTGCCGTGGATCAGGGACTGCATCGCCGGCAGCAGGAGTGACGCGCCGAGTCCACCGATGATCGCCCAGAAGACGATGATCGCGGTCAGACCCTGGGCCAGCGTCATCGCCGATGCTCCGACCGCGTAGCCGAGCAGGCCCAGCACGTACGCGCGCTTGCGCCCGATCAGGTCGCCGACCTTGCTGCCGATGAGGATGAACGCCGCGGATACGAGAGCCTCCAGCGCGATCGCGGACTGGACGCCGCTGACCGTCGTGTCGAGATCCCGGACCACCGCGGATATCGAGACGTTCATCAGCGACGTGTCGACGACGAGCACGAACATCGCCATGGCGAGCAGCACGGCAAGTCGCTGGCTGCCCGCGGCCTTCTCAGGGACGCTCGCTACGGGTTCCTCGCTCATGCACATCCGCCCCTTCCAGGCCCTTAGGCTCGCGACGGGGGCCCGGGCCCGCATCACCCGGCGCGGATGATCGGGAAAGCCGTCGACCGCATCCTCGCCGCGCTGTAGGTTGCCGACGTGGCCCGATCCCAGCTGGTTCCCGATGGTTTCGACGTGCCGAGTGAGCTTGTGACCGAAGAGTTCCGCCTCGAGCCCCTCGGCCCGCAGCACAACGAGCGGGACCATGCCGCGTGGATGGGCAGCATCGAACACATCCGTTCGACGCCCGGCTTCGACGGTTGGGGCTGGCCGCCCGTGGAGGGGATGCCCCTCGACCGCAACCTCGCCGATCTACGCAGGCACGCCGACGACTTCGCGACGAGAGTCGGCTTCACCTACTCGGTGATCCAGGTGCCGGGCGACGAGGTGATCGGCTGCCTGTACATCTACCCGGCTCGCGACGACGGCACGATCGTCGACGTTCGCTCCTGGGTCCGCGCCGACCACGCCCGCCTCGACAAACCGCTGTACGACGCGGTGTCCCGATGGCTGTCGACCGACTGGCCCTTCACGAAGGTACGGTATGCGCCCCGACAATGATCACGGACCCGGGGCCGAAGTCGGCCACGACCTGCCCGTTCCGGTGCTGGGAAAGCATTCGCAGAGTTGCTCGCCGTTGGCGGGCCGCCACCGGCACAACGAGCGAAGGCCCACCCGGTGTATTCGGCCCGCCGGACAGAATCCATCGGGTACCGGCCATTGAGCGAATCACCGGCGCACCCGTTCCACGATGTATTCCTGCTCGGCCTCCTGGACGCGGGCGCCCTCCGCCACCTCGTCGACGCGCGCGCGAGGATGTCGCCGATGGTTCCGGCGTCGGGTTCCTGCCGGCGGTCGATGACGAGTACCTCACCGGGCTGCAGCCTGTCGACGGCCTGCTTCTGATGATTCCAGATATGGTGTCGAGCGCGAAGCTGTCGGGTTCGTCCACGGTATCGGTTCGCGAGGCGGTGCGGCGACTCGAAGCGGAGGTTACGTCGACCTCCGGCGCAACATCGGGCCCGGGTCGCATCTTTTGACGAGCGTGAATTGGAGCAGACCCTCCATGTCGTCGCGCTGCTGGAAGACTACGCCACCGCGCCGGCGGCTCCGCACATGCGTCGCAGCGACATTGCCAAGGCCCGTAGGATCAGCCAGCGGATGCGTGCTTCGCTCGGCGACCTCAACCCCATCCAATTCTCCGCTCTCAATCGCGAACGAGATCCTCGATCTGATCGCGGCCGGCGCTACCGCCGAGCGGATCGAGCGGGCCGCCCGCTCCCACCGGCTTCGGACCGCCGCGATCGCCGGCTGCGCGCGCTCCTGACCGACCGCGCCCTCGTGGGCTCCCGCAGCGACTAATCATTCCAGATTGGCGTTGATCAGTGAAATTTCGTACCTCTTGAACTTGCGCGAAAAGTCGGGCGAAAAGGGTCGGATACGCGACCCCGGGATCGCCGCAACCAGACTGCCCGTTCGTCTGGACATACGCCGATGTGGATGCGAACATTGCGTCAGTGCGCAACGGCATTGCGTGGATTTCCGACCTCTCGGTTCCTCGGTTTGTCATGTCGTTTGGCGTGCCTGTTTGATCAGCCCTAAAGGGCAGAGACTTTTGAGAACGGAACGGGACTGAATGCCTCATCCTCGACGATCTCGACATAAGGAAGTGCTCGTCCCGAGCTGCGTGTCCACCATGCGGCGGGATGTCAAACGATCACAGCGTGGAGGCTGACTGTGGCATCGTTTCCACGGATCCTCATTGCCGCCGCTCTGGTCGCGGCCGGCGCTTTACTTCCCGCTCTCGGCGCCGCCCCCGAGAAAGCGCCGGTCGGCTCCGTCGGCATGGGTCATGAGGTCTTCACGACGGAAAAGATAACGATCCATCGGGGCGAAAGTCTCCTCTTCGTGAACGACTCCCGCTATATGCACATAATCGGACCCGGTCGTGACGGCTCGCTGTACACCGAAGACGGCTCTCCCATGGACTACCGCGTCCTGATGCCGACAAACGACACCTATACCGTCGGGCCTTTCAACACGGTAGGCACGTTCTCCATCACCTGCTCCATGCATCCGGAGATGACGGTTGTCGTCACCGTCACGGATTGACCTGTCGCTCGCCCGAATGTGCGGGCAGCGGGGGCGTGACTGCCAGGCAGACCACGTCGATCGGCCTACAACGAGTGATTCGGGAGGAGGTGGACCATGTCTGGTCTCATCAGCAGCATCAAGCACGTTCGCTACGCGATGGGTTCACTGACCGCGGTGCTGTTCGCAGCCGCCGCCGGCGCAGCCCTGTAGCAAACGAATCGCTTTCGGCGGCCGCTCATGGTCCGCCGGGTGCGATCACGCCGCGGCCGGGCGGCGCCCGGACGGGCGCAGCCCGGTCGCGGTCCGTGGCAGAAGAGGGTAGGGGAGAGGCGAAAGCAGTGTTGGAGACTGGCGTCCGGCAGATGCGGATGGCGTTGGGAATGGTCTGGGGCCGTCGGCTCAACACGGCCAACCTTGGCCGGCTCGTCAACGACGCGCTTGCCACGCTCGAGGAGTTCGGCGAACCGGGCGCGGACGCGGGGCAGGTGGTCGACGGTCCGCTCAACGACCCGGCGGCCCGCCTCGACTACGCCACCCGTGGCGTGCGGCGCACGGCCGCCCGGCTCGCGGCGCAGTCGCCGTTCTACGCGCGCCGGTTCACCGCTGCCGAGGTGCGTACCGACAAGCTCGACCTCGCCGGCCTCCGGACGATCCCGGTGACGCTCAAGCGCGATCTTGTCGAGCGACCGGACGACTTCCAGTGCGCCGACGTCAAGCCCTTCCTGGCGACACGGACCACGGGCACGACCGGACGTCCGGCGGAGATCTGGATGTCGCGCTACGAGATGGAGCTCTGGCCGGCGCTGGGGGCCCTGGCCGGCCTGCTGCGCGGCGAACTCCTGCCGGGCGACGTGCTCCAGGTCAACGTCAGTTCCCGCGCCACGGGCAGTGTGCACCTGAACGTCGCGGGATGCCGTCTTGTCGGCGCCGCCTGCCGCGTGCTCGGCATCGTGTCTCCGGACGAGGCGCTCGACTGCCTGGCCGAGCGGGGCGCGACCCAACTCGCGACCGTGCCGAGCTACCTCGCCGAACTCGAGGTTGCCGCCCGCAGGCGCGGGATGGGCCCGGGCGATTTCCGCCTGCGCCGCATCGACGTCGGCGGTGAGGTGTTGTCCCCGAGTCTGGCGCGGGCCGCCTGCGAGACGTTCGGTACCCCCGGCGTCCGGGACCTGTTCGCCATGACGGAGACCGTCCCGATCATCGGGCGCACCTGCAACCAGGGTCACCTGCACTTCGACCTCAACACGGGACTCGTCGAGTACCTGGATCTCGAGACCGGTGAGCCGGCCGAGCCGGGTGCGCTGGCCACCGTCGTGGCCACGCCGTTCTTCCCCTACCGCGACTGCATGCCGGTTTTCAGGTACGACACCCGCGACGTCGTAAGGTGCCTGCCCAGCGAGGCGCTCACGTGTGAACTGTCGGGTGTGCCCGCCGCCGGTCCCATCGAGGGCAAGGCAGACCAGTTGGTGCGGCTCGGACCAACCGACGTCGTGACGCCCCGGCAGATCGTCGAGGCCGTCGAAGCCCTGCCGACCCGCCCCTGGCCGGCCCGGTTCCGCACGACCGTCCACGATGGACGGATCCAGCTGACCCTGCCGGCGTCGGCGATCGACGGCCTGGACGAGGCCGAGGCGGTCAGCCACTTCGCCGACCGCGGCCTGGACGTGGACCTCGCCCTGGTCGGCGACGCCGAAGCGGTCGCGCTCCGCCACCTACGCAGCGATCTGCACGAGACCTCGTTCGCGTCGGCCCTGATGTCGTCGGGAGTGTGAGATGGACCCGAACCTGAGCAGCTCGCAGTCGTTCCTGTCGCTCTTCCAGGTCCTCACGACCACCATCGGCGCGCTGGCCGTCGCCCTCGGCTCGCTGTACTACCTGCGCCACGTGCGCCTGGAGCGCCCGGCGATCGGACGGTTCAACGGCCGCGACGTCACGATCCTGTTCATCTTCCTGACGTTCCTGCCGGTGCTCTACCTGCTGTTTCCCCGCTGGGCGCTCGACCTCGCGCTGATCCTCACCTTCGTTGCGGCGTTGCACATCGGTTTCAGCCAGGTGCTCTCGCCCACCAAGCTGTGGCTGGGGATCGGGTTGCTGATCGGTGCGGACCTGTGGATGGGTCACCACATGATCAACGACGTGTTCCCGTGGCAGTTCGTGTGGGCCGAGAACAGCATCGTCGTACTGCTCGCCGCGATCGCGGTGGCCAACCTGTACGTGCAGGGCGGCATGCAGCTTCGCCATGTGGCCTGGTTCGCCGCCGGCCTCGCGATCTACGACGCGGTCTTCACCCTGGTCTGGCCGGTGACAAACCTGCTCGTGCGCGAGTTCGTGAACTATCCGCTCTTCCCGGCGATGGGCATGCGGATCGGGTTCGACGAAGCCATCGTCGGGCTCGGCGACCTGCTGGTCTACGGCGGGTTCACGATCGCTGCGCTCAAGGCGTACGGCAAGCCGGGCCTTCGGTTGGCACTGACGCTCGTGTTGGTGTTCGGCGCCGTGATGCCCACACTGTCCGGGCTGCTCATCAACTACGTCGACGCCCGCGCGGACGTCGTCATCCCGGCGCAGACGTGGTTCGGCCCGGCGGCGCTCCTCGGGTACCTGTGGCTTCGCCACCGGTACGGGCGCGAACGCACCATGAAGGAGTTCCTGGCCAGCGAGGACTACCACCGTCGAGCGGTGATGCCGCCTGCGGAGCCGCCGGTGGCGACACCTTCCGAGGTCCAGTCGGCGCCGGAACCGGTCAAGACGTAGCGGCGTGGACCTGGAAACCATCACCGGCCACTAGGCTGCGCGTTATGTCGAAGCGGCTTCTGTTGTCAATCGACGGCCAGGTCGGACCGCTGAATTCGGTGCAGGGCGGATACGTCACGGGGGAGGTGGTCAGGGAGCGGCCGGGGCCCGGACCGTTCGTCAAGAAGCACCTTGCGACGATCCGGTACGAAGACGTCGTCATCACCGCGGGGTTTGCCCTTCCGGGCGCCTTCTACGACTGGATCTCGGCGACCTGGGACGGTCACTGGCCGAGCCGGGCGGTCTCCATCATCGAGACCGCGCCGGGGGACTCCGAGGAACGGCAGTACCTCGACGCCCGGATCGTCGAAACGATCGTGCCCGCGCTGGACGGTAGCGCCGGGGACGCCGGCTACCTGACGGTGCGGATCGCGCCGGAACGGGTGCTTGTCGCCGATCCGTCCGGCGGAGCGGTCCGTGACCACTCCAAGCAGTCCGGGAAGCGGTGGCATGTCTCGGACTTCCGCCTTGAGATCGACGGCCTTGACTGCACGAATGTCCGCCGGATCGACTCCTTCGCCGTCCGCTCCGCGCCAACGGCCGACGACACCGGCGATCACCGGGAACCGCAGAAGCAGCCCGGCGTGCTGGATTTCCCCGACCTGTCGATCACGATCGCGCGAACCTCCGCCCGATCGTGGTTGGACTGGCATGACGACTTCGTCGTCAAGGGGAACAACGGCCAGGCCCGCGAGAAGAGCGGATCGCTCGTTCTGCTCTCGCGCAAGAAGAAGCGCGAGGTGGCCCGCGTCGACCTGTTCAATCTCGGCGTCTACCGGGTGGCTCCGGACCGCAGCGGTGACGTGACGGCGCGGCTCTACTGCGAGCGCATGGAGTTCAGAGCCGAAGCTCGGCCGCGATAGCGCGGAGGGCGGGGACGACGTCGCCGCCGGCGGGTTGGACCTGCACGCAGACATGGTCGGCGCCGGCGTCGAGGTGCGCTCGTATCGCTGCGGCGAGGGCCGGCGCGCCGCCGTGGGCGATGATCGTGTCGACGAGGGTGTCGCTGCCGCCGTCGGCGATGTCGTCGGCGGTGAAGCCGGC
>Ga0070664_100000556_pt1 | contig 28544 bp, 22 predicted proteins | sample KBSC73metaG_FD_65863 | JGI IMG/M metagenome (GOLD analysis project Ga0070664, IMG submission 65863) | Corn rhizosphere microbial communities from Kellogg Biological Station, Michigan, USA - KBS C7-3 metaG | ecosystem: Host-associated > Plants > Roots > Rhizosphere > Soil ... | reverse complement strand
CGCGGAGCGGCGTCGTCCCGCCTTCCGTTGTCGGCACCATGATCTGATTGCCTGCTGCGCTCAGGATGGGATCGCCGAGCATGCGGCTGAAGTCTCCGCTTCGGAAGTCAGCGGTGGGGACCGACGAGAGCACGGAGTTGCTCACGCGTTCGAACGTGCCTTCCCAGTTTCCGAAGAAGAACCACTTGTCCTTCTTGATCGGGCCGCCAAGGCTGGTGCCGACGATATTTCGCTTGCCGTCCGGCTTCTCCTTCACGCCAGCGCGATTCTCGTCCCAGGTGAACGCGCGCAGCGCGCTGTCGTCGTGCATGACGAAGCCAGTGCCGCGTAGGAAATTCGTCCCGGACTTGGTGATCACCGTGACCGCCGCGCCGCCGGTCATACCCTGTTCCGCATCGAAGTTGTTGGTGGCGATATTGACTTCCTGGATGCTTTCCGCCGGCGGCACATACACCGCGTGATGCGGCATCGTCACGAGAATATCGGCGGAGCCATCGACGCGGGTATTGTTGGCGCCGCGCTCCTGCCCGTTCACGTTGTTGGTCAATGCGCGGCCCGGCGTATCCGTCACCGCATTCTGATAGCGTCCCGGTGTCGCGCCCGGCACCAGGTTGATGAGGCTTTGAAAATTGCGATAGCCGGAAAGCGGAAGGTTCTCGATCGCCTGGGTATCCAGGCTCACACTCACGTCCGACTTCGTCGTCTGCAGCAGCGCACTGCTGGCTTCAACGGTGACTTGTTCAGACAGGGCGCCAACCTGAATCGTGATATCGACGCGCGTCACCTTGTTGACGGAGACAATGACGCCCTTTTGTGCGTAGGGCCTGAATCCCTGCGGGCTGACCGAGAGGTCGTATGTCCCCTCGAGCAGGTTGAGAATGGAGAAGTAGCCGGATTCGTCCGCGACGACTTGCCGTGTCAACCCGGTTGCCGCGTTCGTCGCGGTGACGGTCGCCTTCGGCACGACGGCGCCCGTCTGATCGGTCAAGGTTCCGACGATCGAGCCGTACAGAACCTGCGCTGAAGCTGGACGTGCTGAATACGCCAGCACGATGAAGCCAATGGCCACACACCACAGAACGGCCATTGTTTGAGAACGCCGACTCGTCAGTGTCACGGTTACACCTCCCCGTTGGCAGTTAGCCGACCAAGTAGCTGTGACGGATGAGAGCGATAGGTACGCAGGAATCAGCTGAGTACTGATCGAGATAGTGTGCGAATGCAGACGTCGAACAGCTGACGGACATTTGGATTCACCCCCCGGTGGTGTTCCGAAGTCCTAAAGGTGGAGGAAGCCGACGAGGGACGACTGATGTTCATCCACGAATTGTCGTGGTTTCCGTCAGCCGAAGTGCCGACTCTCCGAGAAATCGCTATGAATACTTACTCTTGTTGTTGCTCTGACGCAAGAGCCAGCCGCGGAGTTCGCACGATCTGTGCCGCGCGGGTTGAATGCGCAAGAATCATGGGTCGGCCAGCGGGACGGGATCAGTCGCGACACGACCCGTGGACGTGGACGTCAGATGTGCATCAGCGCGACTAACTCTGCTGTAATGACAGATTGATCGACGAAAGTGAACTGACCGGAGTCTTTCACCTCACGCGCAGCGTTGAGGAATGCGGTCATTGCCGCACGATACAACGACGTCGCCAGGCTGATGCGCTTGACGCCCGCAGCGCCAAGGTCAGCTACGGAAAACGACTTTCCTTTGATGCCGACCATGAAGTTGAACGGCTTCGATACGGATGTGCAGACCGTCTTCACTGCGGCGAGGTCTGACAGCCCAGGCGCGAACAACACGTCCGCTCCCACTTTTTCGAAGGACTGAAGTCGGCGGATGGTGTCGTCGAGGCTCGGGTTGGCGTAGAGCAGGTTGTGGGCTCGCGCCGTCAGCATGAACGGAAACGGAAGCGCGCGTGCGGCCTCGACCGCTGCGGCGATGCGCTCGACGGCGAGCCCTTCATCGTAAAGAGGGCGTTCCGGATTTCCCGTCGTGTCCTCGATCGTGCACCCAACGAGTCCGGCCGCCGCGGCCAATCGCACCGTCTCTGCCACCACGGCAGGCTCGTCACCAAATCCTTTTTCGAGATCCGCCGAGACCGGCAACTCTGTGGCGTCCACAATCAGCCGCGCGTGATCCAGTGCCTGGTCGCGGGTTAACCCACCATCTCTGTAACCCATCGCGCAGGCGGAGGCGGCGCTCGACGTCGCGAGCGCGTGAAAGCCAAGGCCCGCGAGCATCTTCGACGATCCAACGTCCCATGGGTTGGGAATCACGAAGACGCCTGGCCCGTCATGCAGAGCTCGAAAACTCGCCGCCTTGTCTTCTTGAGTGGCCATCATGCGTGCAGTGCCGATCGGAGTCGTTCGTGACTGAGGATCGCCATCCTCAGGCGATTTGACGGTCGAAGTCAAACGCGAGCGAGCGCAGCGAAGCGAGTCTACATCCCACCCACACGCATCGGCCACGGCTCGGGCTGTGCCGCGGCGAACAGGCTGGCGCCGACGAGCGCCATGTTCTTCGTGAAGTTGACCATCTCCTGCATCCGCTGTTGCGGTTCCTCTTCCTTCCAGAACGCGTGCATCTGTGGAGAGACGCCGAGCAGGAATCCGGTAATCAGTCCGGCACCAAGTTTCGGCCGCAGGCCGAGGACGACGCTGGCGCCTCCGGCAATAATCATCAGGCCTGATGCCACGACCGCGGCTTCCGGGGCCGGCACGCCCTTCGATCGCGCGTACTCCGTCATCATCTTCCGTTTGAGCAGATGGTTGATGCCATTGTAGAGGAAGTACCCGCCGTAGATCGCGCGGCCGGTCACGTGCGCCGCTTTCTCAATCGTTCGCGTTACTCGTGAACTCTTCGTCGGTTCTCCACTAGTGTCCATCGGTGCACCGCTCCGCACCATTGCCTGGTCAGAAGATAGATCCGTAGCGGGGTAGAGCTCGGCAATGTACACGTCCTCGATCAATCGCCCGTAGTTTTGAGACATGGTCCTGTTCCGGTTGTGCGCCAGCCGAAAGGCGCTTGATATTAAAGGCGACGAGCGCGGCCGTATCCCGACTCGATCGCCGGCATCCGGGCGTACTCGCAAATGCGGTGCCGGACGGTAACCGGTTCAGCTGATACGGCCCTCACGACGTGACGATTCACGCCTTCAGCGCAGCCGCTTTCTCGCCGACCGGCAAGCGCGGCCGCGTCGCCAGCAGCGCCTCGATCGCGTCGGCGACGTGCTCGTCAGCGATGTGGTGATCGCCGCGTTCGACCCGGAGCTCATGAGCCTTCATCAGGACGTCGACGGCGCGGAAGCCCTCGGGCGCTTCGAACTTGTAGCACGCCAGCTCGATCTTCAGGCCGTTCGGGTCGTGCAGATAAATGGAGTTCATGAAGCCGCGATCACGCTCGATGAAGTCGATGCCGCGGTCGCGGAGGCGAGCCGTGGCCAGCGTGAACGTCGCGCGTGACACGTTGAACGCGATGTGCTCGACGCATCCGATCTCACGAGGCGCGTGACGTCTGGCGTCCTCGCGTGATTCGTTGGTGAACACGGTGAGGAGCCTGCCGTCGCCAGGATCGAAATACAAGTGGTTCTCGTCCGGCTTTCCGAGATTCGGCTGCTCGAAGACGAAAGGCATGCCAAGCACGCCCTGCCAGAAATCCACCGCGCTCTGCTTCGTCGACCCGACGATCGTGATGTGATGAACGCCCTGCACCTGTATTTGCTTCATGGCCTGCCCCCAGAGAGGATCCGCCGACCTCGTCAGTTGGTAGATTTCTTCTTGCCAACCACGACATAGCGCCCGGTCATGCCGGCGGTGTTGTGAAACGACACGTGACAGTGGAGCAGCCACGTGCCTTCGTTATCCGGCGTCATGTCCGCGGTGACCATCTGCATCGGCCCCATGAACGCCACATCGGTGCGCATCCCGTTCACGGTGACGACATTGCCGTGCCAGTGCGGCGTGTGGAAATCGAAATCGTTGGTGGAGCTCATCGCGTACCAGCGGACCCGTTCGCTCTTGCGCACGGTCAACGCGTCGAGCGGCATGCTGCCATGTGCGAACCCGTTGATCGAGAAGGTCACGAAGTACGGGTAGAAGTTCTGTGACAGCCCCGGAGGCGGCGGCATTGGCTTGTCCGCGACTTTCACGTTCTTCAGGAAGTACCAATTATCTTCTTCATGTATCTGCGAGAACATCACGATCAGTTCGCGGTCGACGTCCTTCGGCGATCCATCCGGCTTCGCTTTTCCGCGCGCCGTCACGATCATCGCTCCCATCAAGCCGGTGTTCGGATCCTTCACCTCGTTCACGTGGGAGTGGTACATCCACATCACCGAACTGGAGTCCATCGGACCTGGACCGCTTCGCTCTGGTACTTCCCACGTGTAGGTATGTGTGCCGCCCGGCGGCACGCCATCGTCGGCCTTGTCTTTTCCCGACGTGCCGTCCTGGTACAGAGCGCCCTCCGAGTCCTTATTGTAGAAGACGCCGTGGGGATGGATCGAGTAAGGATGGTCACCGTTGTTGCGGAATACGATCTTGATCGTATCCCCGACCTCGGCGTGGATAACCGGGCCGAGAAAGCCGAGGTGCTCCCACTCGGCAGGGCGCGGCTTGAGCGTCTGGAATGTGCCGTCGGTGTACTCGCGATAGAGGGTCTTCAGGTATTTCGTGCTGACGGGTTTGGGAACGAGTTCGTCAGGCTTGGAGCCCTTGAAGAACCCTGTCGCATTTGCAGGTTCACCGGTGATCCCATCTCTATTACCCGGCACGTAGTCCCAGGTCACGTCGTCCGCTGCGATGTAGTAGTTGCGAACCTTGCCGGCCACCGGCTTCTGAGTCGTTGGGGCTTTCTGGACAACCGACGTCGCCGTCCCACCCGGGCGAGCTTCGAACGTGAGCGCACCAAGGCATGCGAGGAGCACTATCAGCTTCCTCATTCGCAACCTCCGCAAAGAAGTGAACCGGGGAGCGGCCATCTTCGGGCCTTTGAAGAGTGAAGTCAAGAATGCCGATTGCGGAGAGAATAACGGCGCGGCCTCGATCGAACTGCCAAAACCTCGTCGAGATCGACCGCGTGAGGAAAGGCAACCATGTCCGAGTGGGAGAGCTTTTACGTCATCGTCGGATCGTCGGGCGGAGCGTTGATTGGTCTGCAGTTCGTGGTGATCACGCTGATTGCGGACCGGCGGGCGCTGGCCACGCGCGACTCGCTTAGCGCATTCGGCACACCGACGGTGGTGCATCTGACCGTTGCGCTGATTGTCTCGGCGATCATGAGCGCGCCGTGGCGTTCGTTCCTGAGTGTGTCACTCGTGCTGATGGCGTGCGGGATCGGCGGGCTCACCTACGGTATCGTTGTGATCCTCCGCGCGCGTCGCCAAACCTCATACACGCCGGTACTGCAGGACTGGATCTGGTACGTGCTGCTGCCTTGCAGCGTCTACGCGGTGCTGACGATTGCCGGAGTGTTTTTCCGCGGCGATCCACAGGACTCCGAGTTCGTCATCGCTTCAACTGCGCTCGCACTGCTGCTCATCGGCATTCACAATGCCTGGGACAGTGTCACTCACATCGTCATCACCGCACCGGCCGGTGACGGGGAGAAAAAGCAGTGACGCCCCCGACGCTGACTTACGTGATGACCCTGCGCGTGCACGTGGGCGATCCAGTGGACTTCGGCCAGGTGCCGCGTGGCCGGCGTCGAGTGATTCCGATTCTTGGCGGTACTTTCGGAGGGCCGAAGATTCGCGGCACGGTATTGCCAGGCGGCGCTGACTGGCAGATTGTCCGCGACGATGGTCTCGCCGAGCTCGACACGCGGTACACGCTGCAGGCCGACAGCGGCGGCCTCATTTACATTCAGAACGCCGGCATCCGTCACGCGCCGGCTGAAATCACGAAGAAGCTGCTGGCCGGCGAGGCGGTCGATCACTCGCAGGTGTACTTCAAGACAGTTCCGATATTCGAGACGTCCGCGCCCGATCTGCAGTGGCTGACGCGGGCCATCTTCATCGGCACCGGCGAACGGCAGCCGCACGACGTCATTATCAAGGTGTGGAAAGTCGACTAGGGCGACGAAAGACTTCCGTGTTATTCCGTGGCCTATTCCTCCGTGTGTGTCCGCGGTTCAGTGGCTCGACAGCTTCAGCAGTTCTTCAAGGTACGATTTCCAAATCGCGGCGATTGTGTGGGTGCCGTGACCGCGGGTCTCGGCGCTGAAGGGGAGGACGATCGCGCGACCTCTGGCGACCCGCTTGATCTCACCGTCGAGGATACCCAGCTCCGGAGGGTTGATGAGATCGTCGGCGGAATTGACGGCGAGTAGCGGTGCGCGAATGTTTTCGAGACCAGGCCCGGGGTCGTAATCGAACGATGACTCGAGCTGGTAGAGGACATCATTGGCGTCGGCTGTTTTCACCGCGGACGCCATCGCTTGATCGAGCTGCGCATCGCTCGCCGCTCGCGTCGGCATTTCGCGCTGGCGAACCACCGGGTTGCTCGACATCAAATACAGGATCTGTTGGGCCGTCCGCAGGCTTGGGGGCTGCGTCGAGTAGTTGCCGTCACGCCACGCCGGATCGTTCCGTATCGCATCGATGATGGTCCTCCTCCACACGCGATTGCGACCCGAGATCTGGGTGGGCAGGCTGGCGAGCGGCATCAGCGCGTCCATGAAGTCCGGATACTGCTCACCCCACAGCCACGTGTGCATGCCTCCCATTGACGTCCCCATCACCAGGCGGAGGTGATTGACGCCGAGCCCTTCCGTGACCAGGCGGTACTCCGCTTCAACCATGTCGAGGTACCCGTAACGCGGAAACTTTGCGCGCAGCGCGTCGCTTGGTTTGCTCGACTGACCGTGACCGATGTCGTCCGGAAGAATGACGAAGTAGCGGGTGGCGTCGAGCAGCGCTCCGGTGCCGAAGAGCGTGCCGGCAAATTCCGCGCGCATGAATTGCGCGCCGGTTCCGCCGGTGCCGTGCATGATGAGCACGGCGTTGCGTACGATGCCGCCTGCATCGCGTTCGGGCTTTCCCAGGGTCCGATAGTGAATCCGGAGTTCGGGAAGCGACTCACCAGACCGGAATCTGAAGTTCTTAAGAGTGAAATCTCCCTGCACCGGCGCCGGAGACTGACCGGCTGCTGCGCAGGGAAACGTCAGCCCGACGGCAACCGCGGCGGCGAGCGTTTTCAGCATGCTGGATAGTAACGCGAACGTCGCCTTCCTTCGCTGCTACGCAGCTCCGGAGGGCAAGCCCACGTCAGGTCAACGCGCCAGCATAGCCGCGCCGTTCGAGCCATTTGACCGCTTCGAGCACCGGCACGACGGTCGATGCCAGCCCCGCGGTCAGCGCCCAGTCCTTCCACGAAAACGCGAACGTCCCGAATGGTCCCTCGAAAAACGGGATATAGAGAATGAGCGCGAGCACCGCCAGTTCCCAGGCGACGGCGAGGTTCAACCAGCGATTGGCAAAGGGTCGCCGTAAGACGGAGAAGCGATCCGATCGAAAGTTGAACGCCTTGAAGAACTGAATCAGCACCAGCGATACGAACGTCATCGCCATGGCTTCGCGGAGCGGTCGTCCGCTCCTCAGCAACCACGTGAACAGGCCGAGATTCACCGCCGCCGACCAGAGGCCGCCAGCCATCAGCAGCAGCACCAGCGGACGCGTGAAGACGCCCGCTCGCGGGTCGCGCGGCCTGCGCCGCATCAGATCCGTATCGGGTGGATCCACCGCGAGCGCAAGCGCCGGCAGACCATCGGTCGCGAGGTTGACGTAGAGAATCTGCACCGCACTCAACGGCAACGGCAGCCCAGCGAGCGCGGCGCCCGCCATGAGCAGAATCTCGCCGATGTTCGAGGACAGCAGGAACGAAAGGTACTTGCGAATGTTGTCGAAGACGATGCGCCCCTCTTCGACCGCGGCGACAATCGTGGCGAAATTGTCGTCGAGGAGGGTGATTGCGGCGGCTTCCTTGCTCACGTCCGTGCCGGTGACACCCATGGCGATGCCGACGTCCGCTTTCTTCAAGGCCGGCGCGTCGTTGACGCCGTCTCCTGTCATCGCCACGACGTCGCCGCGTTTCTGCCACGCGGCAATCACGCGAAGCTTGTCGGCCGGCGACACGCGCGCATACACGCCAATCTCGGCGACGTCGCGGGCGAGCTCGGCGTCGCTCATCTTCGACAACGCATGCCCTGAGAGCACGCGCCTGCCGTCAAGCAATCCGATTTCCGACCCGATCGCCGCAGCGGTAAGTGGATGGTCGCCGGTGATCATCACCGGCGTGATGCCGGCGTCCCGGCAGGTCTCGACCGACGAACGGGCCTCGGCGCGAGGCGGGTCCATCATGCCGACCAACCCGACGAATGTCATCTGCTGTTCGGCATCCGCGACGTCAGCCGGCTGCTTGCGCGCGATCGCGAGTACCCGCAGTCCAGCCGACGCCATGTCACGCTCGTGCTGCATCACCGTATCGCGGCTCCGAGCATCGAGCGGCGCGTCGCCCGCCTCGCGCGCCCACGCGACGCAGTCCGGAAGGATCGCATCGACGGCGCCCTTCGAATAGGCCACAAGCGCCCCCGCACCGGCCGCGTGCAGTGTCGTCATCCGTCGCCGTTCGGACGTGAACGTGATTTCATGAACGCGCGGGTGAAGTCGATTGAGTGTGGCCTGATCGAGGTTGGCCTTCTCCGATGCGACGATGAGCGCCCCCTCGGTCGGATCGCCTTCGACTCGCCATCGTCCTTGCTGGCCGAGGGACACGCGCGCGTCCGAGGCGAGTACTGCGGCGCGCAGCAGCTCGCGGACAACTGGCGACGGTTCGACGGGGACGCCATCAGTGCTGAACTCGCCGACCGGGTCGTAGCCGACGCCGCTGACTTCGACGAGAGCCTCGGCCGTCGTGATCCGCCGAACCGTCATTTCGTTTCGAGTCAGCGTCCCGGTCTTGTCCGAGCAGACAACCGAGGTGCTGCCGAGAGTTTCAACCACCGGGAGCCGGCGAACGAGCGCCTGCCGCTTGACCATGCGGCGGACGCCCATGGCCAGCGAGATCGTCACGACCGCCGGCAGCGCTTCAGGCACCACGGCGACGGCGAGCGCGATGCCGAAGACGAACATGTCGAGCGGCGGCATCCCGCGCCACATGCCCAGTGCGACGATCAACGCCACGACGACCAGCGCTGCTTTGCCCAGCGTGGCACCGAGTCGATCGAGGTTTTCCTGGAGCGGCGTCCGGCCTGATTGAACGGTCTGAACCAGCCCGCTGATGTGGCCGAACTCCGTCGACATGCCGGTCGCAACCACGACCGCGTGACCGCGGCCGCGCGCGACCAGCGTGCCGGCGTACGTCATATTGTGGCGATCGCCAATCGGCAGGTCAGACGACTCGAGCGCACCGGAGCCCTTTTCGACCGCCGCGGACTCGCCGGTCAATGCCGATTCATCGATCGCGAGATTGACCGCAACGGTAACACGGGCGTCGGCCGGGACTCTGTCGCCCGCGCGCAGGAGAATGACGTCGCCAGGCACGAGCTCGCGTGCTGGCACCGTCGTTTCCACCCCGTCCCGGACCGCGTGCGCGATGGGCGCGGCCATCTGTCGCAGCGCCTCGAGCGCGCGCTCGGCGCGGAACTCCTGCACGAAGCCGAGCACCACCGCGAACAGCACGATGACGGCGATGACCACGGCTTCGAGCCCGTGGCCGAGTATCCCTGACAGCGCGGTCGCTGCGAGCAGAATGATGACGAGCAGATTCTTGAACTGGGCGGCGAGCGTATGCCAGGCGGAGCTGCGAGCAAGCGCCTGCAGCTCGTTCGGCCCGTATCGGTCGAGACGCTGGCGCGCATCAGCCGTGCTGAGCCCGGTCGAGGGTGCATCCAGATCCGCGAGGACAGCCTCGACGTCGTGACGGTGCCAGTCGGTTTGTCGCTCGGTGTCGACAGCCATTCGCGTCGGTGTTTATGCGATCGCCGCCGCGACGCTTTCGGCGTCACACCGTTGCGCGTCCACATCGACGCGGAGATACCGGCCCGAGCGATCGCAGCACAAATATCCGCTCGCCACGAGGGCGGTGAGCACGGTGTCGGCTTCGCCCAGCGAAAGCCCACACAGCCGGCCAGCCTGAGCCATCGTCAGGCGCAAGCCGGGAAGGTCGCGGTATTCGGCCGTGAGCCGTGCGAGCGCCCCGAGGCGGCGATCAAGGTCCAGGGCGATCATGAGTCAACCGTACGCCTCGGAGTGTTCATAGGCAAATAGATACTTTGCGTGGCATTCATCGAGTTTTTCTATAGTATGTTTGCATCATCGTGCAGTGGCTCAATTACCATCACCTGCTGTACTTCTGGACCGCGGTTCAGGAAGGCAGCGTGTCGAGAGCGGCGACGAAGCTGCGGCTGTCGCAGCCAACAATCAGTGCGCAGGTGCGAATGCTGGAACACGCGCTCGGCCAACCGCTGTTTGTGCGGAAAGGCCGCGCGCAGGTTCTCACCGACGTCGGACGCGTCGTCTACCGGTATGCCGACGAGATTTTCAGCGTCGGCCGTGAGCTGCTCGAAACCCTCGACGGTCGGGCGCCCGGCCGCGGTCTTCAGTTGACCGTCGGCGTCGCCAACGCGGTGCCGAAGCTGCTGGTGTATCGGCTGCTGCGCCCGGCGATTCAGCAGCCGGAGTCGATTCGCCTGGTGTGCCGCGAGGACAATCCCGAGCAGCTCATTGGCCAACTGGCCACCTACGCGCTGGACGTCGTCGTCGCCAATACGCCGGCTCCAGGGTATCTCCCGGTGAAGGTCTTCAATCACGCCGTCGGCGAAAGCGCGATGGCGTTCTTTGCCCCGGCATCGCTGGCCGCTCGGATCCGACGACGCTTTCCCAAATCGCTGGACGACGCGCCGATGGTCCTGCCGACGACCAATAATCCGCTGCGGCGCGCGCTGGAAGACTGGTTCGAGCGCGAAGGAGTGCGACCTCGCGTGCAGGGAGAGTTCGAGGACTCGGCGCTGATGACGGTCTTCGGTCAGGTTGTGGGGTGCGTCTTCCCGGCGCCGGTCGCGATCGAACGGGACGTCAGTCGTCTCTACGGAGTCCGCGTGGTCGGACGAACCGAGGCCGTCCGCGAGCGGTATTACGTGATTTCAGCCGAGCGGCGCCTGAAGCATCCCGGAGTCGTCGCCATGACGACGGCGGCACGCGATCAGTTGTTCGGGTAGCATGAGTCGCAACGCTTAGAGCGGCCTATCACATGCCCTCAGCAGATCCGGAACCCACCCTCTTCGTCCCCGCCTATCGCAGCGTCTCACTCTTCGATCGCGCGACCACGGGGTTTCCGCCGGACCTGTTGAATCGCGCCGCCGCTCGCTTCCAGGCGCTCGCCTGGCTCTATGCCTTTACGTTTTTCATGGCAGCGTTCTTTCCCTCGATGGTCAGTGAGGGCCAGCGCACGATCCTGGTCGAACACCCGGCGAACTGGGTGCCCGGGTCAGTTTCGATCGCGATGGCGGTGGCAGTGGCGCTGACCATTCGCTTGGCCCGGCTGCGGCCGGCGGCGGTAACCGTGCTCGCCCTGGTATTCGAAGTGGTGAGTAGTTATGGCATCGCGGCGGCCGAGTTTCTCCAGCCGCGAGGATTGAACGCCGGTGTGTCCTGGGTCGGGCTATCGTGGGTTTCGATATGGGTGCTGCTCTTCAACGTAGTCGTGCCCACCGCGCCTCGTTATGCGGTGATGGCGGCACTCGCATCCGTCACGTCAGTTCCCCTGATGGTGCGGCTTTCGATCGCGCTGTTTCCGGCGGCGGCACCCCTTACCGGATCCATGATCTTCTGGGCCTTTGTTTTTCCAAACGCGTTGGTCGTGATCATGGCCTATGTTGGCGCCCGGGTCGTCTACAGCCTGGGCACCGAGGTGGCTCGCGCGCGTGAGTTGGGAAGCTACCGGCTCGAGCATCGGCTCGGTGAAGGAGGGATGGGGGAAGTCTGGAAGGCTAGCCATCGGCTGCTTGCGAGGCCGGCGGCGATCAAACTGATTCGAGCGTCGCTGGCGGGAAACGCGCACGGCACTTCAGACGATATGCGGCGGCGGTTCGAACGCGAGGCGCAGGTCATCGCCCAGCTCCGATCGCCGCATACAGTGACGCTGTTCGACTTTGGAATCGCTGACGACGGAGCGTTCTATTACGTGATGGAGCTGCTCGACGGCGTCGATACCGATGCACTGATCAAGCGCTTCGGCGCGATACCGCCTGAACGCGTCGTCCATCTCCTTCGGCAGATCTGCCATTCGTTGTCTGAGGCGGAATCGCGGGGGCTCGTCCATCGCGACATCAAGCCGGCAAACATCTTCCTCTGCCGGTATGGCGAAGACTGCGACTTCGTGAAGGTTCTCGATTTTGGCCTCGCGAAGGCCGCCCACAAGGCCACTTCCGATACCCAGACGGCGATTACGGTCCGCAACGTGATCCAAGGCACGCCAGCCTTCATCGCGCCCGAGCAGGTGCTGGGTGACGGCGACGTTGACGGACGCGCTGACATTTACTCGACTGGCTGCGTGGCTTATTGGCTGCTGACAGGGCAACACGTCTTCAGCGCGGATACCACGATGAAAACGTTGCTGGCGCATGCGCAGTCTCCTCCGGAACCGCCGTCCGCCAGGACGACGGCACCGATTCCGCCAGACCTAGATGCGTTGGTGCTGGCGTGCCTTGCCAAGGATCGTGAGCATCGCCCAAGGTCTGCACGTGATCTGCTACGGCGACTCGACGCCGTCGTGCTCGAGCACCCCTGGACGGAGGAGCGAGCTCGACAGTGGTGGACGACGAATCTGCCACCGCTGAACCCGAACCAACCGAGCGGGAAGGACAGTTTCAAGAATGCCGATTGAGCGTGCCGCCGACCGTGGATGCCATCGCCTGAAAGTGGTCACGAACTGACTTCAAACGGTCCACCGGGAGTAGGCGGGTCGCTTCCGTCATGTCAATGACGTCTCCGCTCGCGTAGTAGAGCATCAATCCGGCAAACGACTGCTGCAGAGAGTCGGTCGCGGCACCATGTTGCGCTCGAAGTGCCTCCGCCAGTACGTGCTGCACGCTCACTGGCTTGCCGATAGTCGTCTCCACGACGCGTACGACTTCCAGCGGACTCAGCGCCTCTGGACCGCCGAGTTTCACAGTCGCGTTGACCGCCCGCTGGTTGTCCACGGCAGCCACAGCGAACCGCGCGACATCCTGGAACGAGATCCAGCTGATTCTGTTCTGGCCATTGCCATAGATCTGAGCCGTGCCATTCGCCGGGTCAAAGCCCAGTGCCGGGCTGAGCCACACCTCCATAAAGAATGTGGGCTGCAGAATCGTGTGGGTCATCGCGCTTCGCCGCAGCCGGTCTTCGACGACGCGTTTGGCGGACTGGAGAGGAAACTCGATCGACGCATTGGGAAATGAAATCAAAACGAAATGTTTGACCCCCGCGGTTTCCGCGGCCTCGATCAGATTCAATTGGCCCTGCCGATCGACGCTGTCGATTGAATCCCCTTCCTGTCGTGACAACGTCGAGGAGGCGGTTGAAATCACGGTGTGTACACCGCGACAGGCGGCCTGCAGCGATTGCAGATCTTTCAGGTCGCCGCGGACGATCTCTGCGCCTCCCTTGCGCAGGTCAGCGACCTTATCCGCGTTCGACGAGTTTCTTGTGAGCGCTTTCAGCGGCGTGCCGCGATCAGCCAGCAGCGCGCAGATGTGACTTCCCAGCAAGCCTGTTGCGCCGACCACCAGAGTCATGCGATACCTCGCAGTCAGAACGAGCGTTGATTCGACGACACGTCGTCGTGGTGGCTACATAGCGACGCGACGACCGACGGGCCTGGTGAAATAGGAAGCGGCCAGAAGCCCGAGGAGCACAAGCGGCATTAACCATATTTGTCCCGGTTCGGACAGGTAGGCCGAGATCGATGCCATCACCCACGCGAACGTGGCGCCAGCGTACGCCCACTCCTTCAGCAGCGGCAACCCTGGAAGCAGCAGTACGATCGCGGCTGCAGGCTTCGCGACACCGAGCACAATCCGAAGATGCTGAGGGTATCCGGCCTTCGTGAACCCGGACACGACCTGTTCGCTTCCCGTGAGGTAACTCAGAGAGCCAAGCAGCGCCAGCGCCACGAGCGCCGTGCTTCCCCAGTAGAGATATCGAGTCATGGCTTCTTTCCGCTCTTCGCCGTGGCTGCGGCGGGTGAGGCACAGACGAAGTTTGCTGCGTCGTCGCTGCTGCCTGATCCCGTATGTCGCGCGACCGTTGGATAGGGACAAAGCGGACGCGTGAACGCGACGCCGTCTGCTGGCGTTCTCCCCTTGTATTTCGTCGCAACGATAGTGGATGGCGCGGTTCCCTGCTCGACCCATCGCACCATCGCCGCGCTCATGTTGCGTGCGGGGTCCGGCTCCGCCGGCGGAAATCCTGGCAGGATGCCGAAACTATCCGCCCCAGGCCCGCCGGAACAGTGCTGTACGCCGGGCATCATGTAGGTTCGAATGAACGACTCGGTCTGCTGCTGCCCAAGCCTGGCGACGACATTCTTGTAGTAGTCGATCGTGGCAGCCGGAGGAAGCGCCGCATCGCTCCAGCCGTGAAACAAAATCAGCTTGCCCCCGCGCTTCTGAAACGCGCCGAGATCCGGATTGGTCGCATTGAGCGTCTGACCCAACGCCGCGTCGGCGGCCTTGAAATCGCGATCCACATCGAAGGTGCGATAGTCCCACGATGGATTCTTGTAGACCATGTTCTTGAAGAACTGAGTCGCAAACGCATACTCGAGGCTCGCGTCGGGTGCGGTTCCCGACAGCCACGTGCCCCATCCTCCGGGCCCTGACTCCGCGCCCGGGATGAACCCTGGAAAGATCCCTTGGCCCTGTCCTGTGCGCAATCCTGCATACAACTTCTTCAGCGTGGCGATTTGCGGCGGCGTCAGGCATGCGTCGCTCTCCTCGTTGCGACAGAGCAACACCGTCGGATCGAACGCGCACCTGGCCGGTTCGGTCACCAGGCCGTCCTTGAGGCCATCGCGAGCATCGCACGCGGCGACGACCGCGGCATCAACCGCGGAGAACTTCGCTGCGGGGATGAACGTCGACCGGTCGCCGGTGGCGAGGAGATTCGAGGCGAACAGCGCCGCGGTGCGGGTGAAGTCGGCAGCGGGCGCCCCCGCAATGATGCCGTCATAGTCCTCTGGAAAGCGCTGCGCCTCCATCAGCGCTTGACGTCCTCCATTCGAGCAGCCGGTGAAATAGGCATACTTCGCCGGCTGTCCATAGAAGGTGCGAATGAGCGTCTTGGCTTTGTCAGCGGTCTCATGGATGGCGCGGTATCCGTAATCGACAATTTTCTCCGGATGGCCAAGCGCCCACTGCGCGTCCGTGCCGCCGGCCTTGTGACCGGTATCCGTGGACGCTGTTGCATACCCCACGCTCAACGCGGCGGCCAACTGGGAGTAAGTGATCGCGCCGGCGAACCCGCCATTGCCGACACCTTGGTATTTGCCGTTCCAGCCGGTGGCAGGCATCCAGACTTCGAACTCGATGTGTGAATCAGTTGATGGCGCGATCACGCCCTGCACCCGGCAGAAGGCCGGCAGCGTCTTGTAGTCGGCGCTCCCTCCGGCCGGCCCGCCGAATGCGCCTGCCGCAATCAGGTCGGACGCCGTGATCGTCGTGTTGGATAGCTGAGTCGATTTCAGGCTTTCACAAGGGGACGCGGCCTGAGCGCGCGTGGGGTCGGTCTCCAGAAGGGAATACGCGAGAGCGACCGCGACGACGACTGCGAACGGCACCGACGTGCGATGTGAGCCATTCATAATCACTCCGTTGCCACATCACATTGGGAGGATTGCCCAATTGGATGTTCTCCGGTGCGCGGATGTTAGCATGGCGACGACTCCATAGGTTCAGAGCCAGCAATTGGTGAATCCGCTCACACCTCGAGTGTTTCGCGTCGGTTGTCTGTGGGCCGTCTGCCTGTTCGGCGCGTCGGTCCTCATGGCGTTCGATTATTCCGGGGAACGCTCGAAGGCCACCCGGGCGTGCGAAGCCATCGCCCGGTCGGATTACCAGAGCGGGTTGTACTTCAACCCCGAAGGCTATCGGTCGTACTACGTCCGATCGAAGTGCTTCCAGGAAGCCGCGGTGCGGTTTCGCGATCCCGACCTTTGCAGACAGGTGAGACGGCGGTGGTCGCTGCTGTCATCGAGCTGGGGCTATACGTCCGCGCGGTGCCGTCAGCTCGTGGACGAAGGCACAGCCGTCGATCGCGCCGAACTTGGGCGAACGAAAGCCGCGTACGTCTCCGGGGGAATGAAACTGCGCGATTTCCGCGTCGAGCGAAATGGCAACGGCCGTGATGTGGATATCGTCCCCACCTTCGTCGGGACGTACGGTCACGGATACACGCTCACCTTCGAGATCCTTCCTGCCCCCTCTGGCCCGCCCGCGCTGCTGCACACGTTGGGGTACTACGTCGGCGAGAACGCGAACATGCGAGTCTACGTTCCTCAGGCTGACATCAGGAAGCAGTTCCCCGCATTCTCGCTGAATCGCGTGTACACCGTCCGCGCAACGATCACGCTCGATGTTGGCCACGGCGGCCAGTCTGGGTATTGGAGCCCGGCGTTCATTGAACACGTGTTTCCAGTCCGGGAGCGGTCACAGTCAATCACCAAACAGGCGTCGTTCTGAGGCAGTCGCTCGCGGAGCAGAGCGTGCCCCTCGGTTAGGTTTAGAATCGTCGCGAACAGGGTGGTAACCGCATGACGTTGAACGACGTGCTGATTGAGTCGGCGAAGCTTCCGTACCAAGACAGACGCGGCCGCATCCGGCAATGCGTTGAAGAGGGAAGGCACCGGTGGGACGCGCTGCCGAGTTGCGTCGCATCAAGCGGAGAGAAGGCGCGCTATTGTGACCAGTGCTGGAGCGTGATTGATCGCGAAGGCCACACCTGGAGTTGGCCGCCGGCAGAGACTGTTTCGGCCTAACGCGCGGCGAAATCTTCGTGCCGCATCTCGAGGCGGCGTTCGAACGCGCTGTTGAAGGGCGTCCCCCCTCCCAAGTCTTTCAGGAGCGCAACGATGGCATCGATGCCGCGCTGCTCGATTAGACGCCGGACAGCCCGGGTAGCCGACGCGTACGCGGCTTCGGCATCCTCTCTGGAGAGGTCGACGAAGGGTTGATCCATCTTCGAGAGGTTTGGACTCGCACGGGTTCGCGCCGCCGTTGTTTCCCCGTTCTCCGAGCTGGCCGGTTCGAGCGCCGTCGCGAGGCCCTCATTCAGCCAGGCCGGGACAGTACGTCCCGCCACGGTGGCCACCAGGGCATGGACGAATTCGTGCGACAGGATTCGATCGAGCTCGTCGCGCTCCGGCCAGGTACCGGCAATCGGTACTCGAATGCGACCGTCGTAGGCAGCCGCCGACCATGAGGCGAGCCGCGTAATCGTGCTGAATTGTTCCCGCGTGTAGAGCACCACCGTGATTCGCTCAGACGGGTAGACGCCGAGCGTCCGCCCGACTCGCGAGTAGGCGGTCTCGAGTCGATCGGCGGCCTCACGAGCCAGTGGCTCGTCGGAAAGCGACTCGAAGAACGTGCTGAAATGTTCCGTGCGTACTTCGCGCGACCGATCGTGGAGCTCCTGTTCCTTGCTCCACGTCGCGAGCTGCGCTTCGAGGTCGCTCCGTCTCGCGGAGCGCCGCAGCGTCATCTTGTAGATCGCGATCGCCTCGGAGAGGCGCCCGGCGCGATAGTGCAGATCTCCGAGCCACACCGCTGCGTCGAGATAGTCTGGATTCAGCGCGAGGGCGCGTTCGAAACGGGTCTGCGCCGTTTCATCCTGGCCGAGCATGAAGGCGGCGACGCCGGCGCCAAAGCAGAGAGTCGGGTTCTCCGGCTGCAGCGCCAGCGCCTTGGTGAATGCGTCCAGGGCTTCGCCGAACCGTCGCTGCTCGATGGCGGCGGTGCCCTTGCGCGCCAGTGCGCCCACGTCGTCGTCTTTGCCAACGCCGGCGGCTGCCGGGGCAGCGCCCGTCAATACGGTCAGCGTGATCAGAAGGAGCAGTCGCAGAGTAATCCGCGTTGTGCAAGAACAGCACCCCGGACCGAGGTTGCAACTTCCTGGCGTTTTCTCGCGGATCCAGGTCCGCAGTCTATCTCTGCGCGCCCAAAAGTCGCCCTCACGGGTGCCCGCGCGCGCGGTAGTCGGGGCCAAACCTTTCTCCCCAGGGCTAATATCAGCCCAATGACCTCGCAGTTGCTCTCGCGAAGCGGCTCACGGACGCGCTGAGGTGGGAGTATCCGCTGCTGCGACCGATAACACCACGATAATGGCGCACGAGCTGACACCGAAACCTCAGAATCCGCCTTTGCCGTTCGATGAGGTTGTTCGGCGGCTACGTGATTCGTTCGCCCACATCGAGCTGGATGAGGGGCGCGCCGCTCAGGAACTGAATGAGCGCGCGCGCTACATGGCGCGTACCGGGTGGCCGCATTTCAAAGCGGAAGACATCGAGCGCGAGCGGCATTTGGTTGGTCGCGCCACTTATGTGGTCGTTGCCGACGACCCCAACACGGATCTCGCGTATCTGTCATTCATGCTCGAGCCTGACCACGAAAAGATCTTTATCGACTACGAATCTCGCGCCCACGAAGAGATATCGACCGGCCTGCGGGAGCGCCTCGCTCGAGTCCTCGATTACGAGATCGAGCTCGTCTAACGGCTGATCTCATCGACTTGATCGAGAGCAGTCGACAGGCGTTCTCTATTCCGTCCGCAGAGCGACGAGAGGGTCGATGCGTGACGCGCGGCGGGCCGGGACGTAGCCAGCCAGTGCCGCCACAACCCCAAGAACGAGGAGCATCGCCGCGAAGGTCGCCGGATCCGTTGGAGTGATGCCAAAAAGCAGCCCGGTCAGTGATCGCGTGAGCGCCAGCGAACCCACGACGCCGATCGCCATGCCGATGGCTGCCAATCCCAGCGTTTGAATCACGATTCGCGTCTGGACATCCCGCGCGGAGGCACCCAGCGCCATGCGAATGCCAATCTCCTGCGTCCGCTGCGTCACCGAATATGAGATCAGCCCGTAGATGCCGAGCGAGGCGAGGACCAAGGCGAACAGCGCAAACCCGCCGAGCATCAGCACGACGAAACGGCGCGAGGAGACGGACTTGTCGACGAGTTGCTGCAGCGTTCTGACCTCGTTGGCGGCGAGATTGGGCGCCAGCGATTTCAGTGCCGCGCGAACCGCTGCTGCCGTCTGCGCGTCAGTCAGCGTGGATCGGATGACCAGATCCGACGATGGCTGATCACCGCACTGGCGTAACGGCATGTACATTTCGTTGCCTGAGGCCTGCTCGAGCGCGAGATGACGCACGTCGCCGATGACCCCGACGACGCGACGTTCGGGACTGCAGGCGTTCAGCACGATTTTTCCGAGTGGATCCTGTCCGGGCCACAGCGCTCGCGCCATCGTCTGATTGATCACGATGACGGGGTCGCTCGACGCTGTGTCACTCTCCGAGATGTCACGTCCGGCAAGGACGGGAATCCCCATCGCGGCCGCATAGCCGTCGCTCACGATACGTGGGAACGCTGACGGGTTCTTCCCGCGCTCGTAGACCACGCCTTTCGCACGAGGGCCCCACGTACGGTTGCGTCCGAGCGGTAGCGCATCTGTGATGGCCGCGCCCTCGACTCCGGGAATCGCGCGAACGCGACGCAGGACTTCGTCGAGATAGGCGGTCCGCTGCTCGCGGGTCGAATAGGACTTGTCCGGATCGACGCGGATCGTCATCGCGTGCGACGGTCGAAATCCCAGGCTCACGTCGAGCACGCGGATGAAGCTCCGCAGCAGCAGGCCGGCGCCGACGACCAGCACACAGGCAAACGCGATCTCCACCACGACGAGCACGTTGCGCGTCCACGTGCGCCGCCGGCTGCCCGTCGAGCCGCGGCCCGTATCCTTCAATGCGTCGTGCAGCATCGCTTCCGGCGTCTGGAATGCCGGGGCAAGGCCAAACACGATGCCGGTGACGATCGCGATCCCGAACGCGAAGGCGAGTGTCGTCATGTCGACATGAACCGTTGTAAGGAGCGGGACGCTCATGGCGTCGAGCCGCGCCAGCGCGCGTGTTCCGACGATCGCAAGCAGCAAGCCGAGTACGCCTCCACTGAAGGACAGCACCACGCCTTCGGTGAGCATCTGCGCGACAAGCCGGCGCCGGCCTGCACCCAGCGCCGTGCGAATCGCGATTTCCTTCTGGCGTGCCGCGGTCCGTGCCAGCAGCAGGTTCGACAGGTTCGCACAGACGATCAGCATGACGACGCCAACGGCGCCAGCGAGCACCCAGAGCGCGAGCCGCATGCGGCCGTTGACGTGCGCGGCCAGCGGCGCCACAAAACCTTCGAACGTGTTCCGTTCCGGATGCTCCCGGGAGATTTGAGCGCCGAGGGTCCTGAGTTCGGACTGCGCCTGCGCGGTCGAAATTCCTGGCTTCAGGCGGCCGATCATCGCCATCGTGTTGCCCCAGCGATTCGTTTCCGGACTCAACGGAAACGGAAAATACAGATCGAATCGACTGCCCGGGGCAAAGACCGAGGCGAAATCGAATGACGAAGGCAGTACTCCAACGATTGTGTGCGGTTCATCGTTGAGCGTCACCGACGTGCCGACAATGCCAGGATCGGCAGCGAAACGCCGCATCCACAAATCATGGCTGAGGAGAACCGCCTTCGGTCCGTTCCATTGACACTCCTGCGCCGTAAACGTGCGTCCGAGCTGAGGTCGCACCCCAAGGACCTGGAAGAAGTTGTCGGAGACCGGCACGCCGTTCAGTCGCTCCGGCTCACCACGGCCGGTCAGGACAGCGTCGCCGACCCCGTAGAACGCGAAGTATCCGGCCAGCTCGGACAATGCCTGCGTGCGTTCACGCAGGTCCAGCATGTAGCCCACCTGCGTGGTTTGTCCGGAGAGGCCGCTCGTGTCGTGGTTCGTGATCCACGCCAGGCGTTCCGGGTCGTCAAACGGGAGCGGCCGCAGGAGGAGCGCGTTGAGGACGCTGAATACCGTAGCGCTGGCGCCAATACCGAGGCCGGCTATCGCGATCGCGAAGATCGCAAATCCAGTATCGCGTCGCAACGTGCGGATGGCATAGCGGAGATCCTGAACCAGGGTGGCGATGAACATGTTGCCTTTGACGATCTGGCAGCCGTGAACGTTGGCCGGTTGGAACACTGTTCTATTTTCCCGGTTGTTTGGCGCCCGCCGTCGAGGGCGGCACATGTCCTTTCAAACGCATGTAGACGACGATGTTGCCGTAGTGCTCATTGTTGTGGGTGGTGTTGAACACCAGGATGGCACCGCGGACCGTGTTTGCCGGACCCATCCCGGCGCCCGACTGGATTTGAACCGGTTGATTGAAGTTTGCATCGGTCGTCTCTGAATAGGCCGTGTCGCAATAGGCGAGCGATGGCGTTGATGACATGGCCAACGAGCTGAGCGAATGTGCGGACTTCAGGCGTCGGGCGAAACGAGTACTCGTCTGGCGGCATCGCCTGCGCCGCCTCTGCCAGGTTTCGGCGAATCGTCGCGTGCATCGACCCGGTGATAGCGCTTCGAGCAGAATAGATCATCGACGCGGTCATGCCTTGCACTCGGTGCAGCTGCTCTGATTCCTAGCGCGCCCCTGTCTCTCATGGTGCGCGACCTATGCCGAACGCCGATCGGGGCGAGTGTGCGCCACCGGACGCGCGCGTGCCAATTGCGAACAGTTTCAGGTGATGCGGCGTGGATTCGCTCAAGTAGCCCAATGTTTAGCCCGTCAGTGGTGGCATGCGGTATGCCTCGGCCGAGGGGTTCGCTTGCCGGCAGTACGAACTTCGCGGTGGGACTGACGGCGTGATGGGAACCGGCCAATGTCGTTGGCGTTGGCGTCGGCGAAGCCCCTTCATCAAATATGGATTCATTGATTCGCGACCTGCGCCATGCCTTGCGACGACTTGTCTCGACACCCGGGTTCACGATCGTCGCGACGGTGACCCTCGCACTCGGGATTGGCGCGAACGTCGCAATTTTCACCGTGGTCCACGCGGTGCTCATTCGGCCGCTGCCATTTCCGAATCCCGACCGTCTCGTTCGTATCGCGGCGGACGCCAAAGCAACTGGCGGCCGAAACATCGGCATCTCTCAGCCCGAGCTCGACGATCTCGCTGTCCGCGCCGGCGTCTTCGAAGGCGTCACGGCAATATGGCCGGTCAGCGCGTCGTTTCTCGGCGGCGAGCGCCCCGAGCGCGTCGAGGTGCTTGTGACCAGCGCGAATTATTTTCAACTGCTCGGCGCAGGCGCGGCGCTCGGACGCGTCTACGGCCTCGAGGACGCCGCGCCGGGGTTTTCCGACGCCGTGGTGATCAGCGATGGCCTGTGGCACCGCGCGTTCGGCGCCGCGACAGACGTCATCGGACGCAAGGTCGTGATGGACACCGACACCTACACGGTCGTCGGCGTCATGCCCCGCGATTTCCGTCACCCCGGCGAAACGGTCCGTGCCGATGTGGACATGTGGAGCGCATGCGGCTTCGCGGCGGCACCGTTTGTCAGTCCGCCGCAGCGTCAGCAGAACTTCATTCCCGGTGTGATCGGGCGCTTGAAGCCCGGCATCTCGCTACACCAGGGCCAGGATCGTCTTGACGCGCTGGCGGCTGAACTGCGCGCCGCGTATCCGACGAACTATCCGGCGAACACGCAATGGGCACTGCGGCTCGATGGTGTGCAGAGCGAGCTGACCGATCGCGTCCGGCCGACGCTCAACGTGCTAATGGGAGCGGTCGTGCTGCTGCTCCTGATCGCGTGCGTGAACATCGCGAACCTCACGCTGGCGCGCGCGTCGAGCAGGATACGCGAAGTGGCGGTGCGGCGCGCCCTCGGAGCCACGCGCAGTCAGATCGTCCGGCAGCTGCTCGTCGAGAGCCTCGTCGTCGCGATGGCCGGTGGCGCCGCGGCACTTGCCGCGCTCGCGTGGCTGAAGGACTGGATGATCGCCATGATGCCGGCCGATCTGCCTCGCCTGACGGAAGTGCATTTCGACAGCACCATGGTCGCCATTGCGCTGGTGCTTTCACTTGCCGCCGGCGTGGTGTTTGGCATCGTCCCGGCGATTCAGGTGTCGGGCGTCAATCCCGGCGGTAACTTGAAGGATGCCGGCCGTGGACTAGGCGAAGGTCGCGGCGAGCGTCGTTTCCGGGGTGTGCTGGTGGCAGCCGAGATCGCGATCTCCCTCGTGCTTCTCGCCGGTGCCGGCCTCCTGATCCGCAGCTTCTGGAGCACCCTCCAGGTGAATCCCGGACTCAATCCGGACGGCGTCGGATTTGCCCAGATCTGGATTCCCGTCCCGAACGACCCGTCGAAGAATCCGTACGCCACACTCGCGCAGCGCAGCGCGTACATCAACGAGGTGCTGCACCGTGTCGGCGCGTTGCCGGGCGTCGAGTCAGTCGGAATGAGCGCGAGCAACCGGACACCGTTCAGCGGATCCGGCGGGACTCTGCGGTTCACGTTCGTCGGTGAATCGACCGCGCCCGCGGATGTTCGACGGGCGCAGTTCCAGCCGGCCAGCCCGGAGTATTTCGCGACGCTGAGGTCGCCGATTCTCAGCGGCCGCGCATTCACGGCCGCCGACGTCGACGGCGCGGAGCCGGTTGTGATCGTCAACGAAAAACTCGCGAAGACGCAGTCTCCGGGCAAAGATCCCGTCGGCCGCAGCATCTCCGTTGGCCGGCAGCCGGCCCGGATCGTCGGCGTCGTCGCCGACATTCACGACGACGGCGTCGACCTTCCGGTGTCTGCGAGGGTGTATTTCCCGCTGCTGCAGCGTTCAAACAACGCGCTGACGGTGTTCTACCGATCGTCGGAGGATCCCGCGTCGCTGAACACGACGGTTGAACGCGCCATTCACGAGATCGATCCGACGCTGCCGGTGTTCGGACAGCGCACGATGCAGGCGCTGCTTGCGGACTCGATGGTGCGCCGCAGAATCGTGTTGTCATTGATGAGCGCGTTCGCAGCCGTCGCGCTGTTGCTCGCGGCCGTTGGCACCTATGGGGTGATGAGCGTCGCGGCACATCAGCGTGTTCGCGAGATCGGAATTCGTATGGCGCTCGGCGCGCAACGGCGCGACATCGAGCGGCTGATGGTACGTCCGGGGCTCATGCTTGCCGCCGCCGGCGTCGCCGCCGGCATCGTCACGGCGGCGTTTCTGGCGCGGCTCATGAGCGCCATGCTGTTTGCTGTCGCGCCAACCGACGTCGTCACTTACGCGTCGGTATCGCTGCTGCTCATCCTTGTCGCGCTCATTGCCTGCTACGTGCCTGCGCGCCGGGCCACGAAGCGCGATCCGTTGATCGCGCTACGCGCCGAGTAGCGCAAACGAGGATCAGGTCGACTATCCTACAGGCGTGAAGATCTGGATTCCCCCTACTGGATGGCTCGTCGCGCTGACGCTCGGCGCAAGCGCAATCGCTGAAGTCGCGCCGGTTCCCGTTGCCAACGAATATCTCGTCTACGTAGCTTCGGAGGCGGCCGACAAGATCAGCCTCGTGCGGTTTAATCGGGACGGGGGCCGCCTCGATCGGGATTGGACGACGGGCATCATGCCCACCGACATCGATGGCCCGCACGGTCTCGTCGTGTCACCGGACCGCCAGTTCTATTATGTGTCCCTTGCGCACGGCCAACCGAATGGAAGCGTGTGGAAGTACTCGTCGGCCAACGACGCCGTCGTCGGCCGGACCACGGTCGGGATGTTTCCTGCAACGATGCAGACGACCCCGGACGGCGAGCTCCTTTTCGTCGTCAACTTCAACCTGCACGGCGATCAGGTGCCGTCATCGGTTTCGGTCATTGCGACCGGGCCGATGCTCGAGATCGCGAGAATCCCGACCTGCACGATGCCGCACGGCTCGCGGATCAATCCGCAGGGCACGAAGCATTACTCGGCCTGCATGATGGACGACATGCTCGTCGAGATCGACACGGCGACGCTGAAGGTCTCGCGACACTTCGTGCTGACGAAAGCGGCCGAAGCTGGCCACACGGGACCACCCGCCACCACCACCCGCGACCACGCGATGAGCGCGATGACGGGCCATGGGGCCGACGCACCGTCGGCAGCAGCTGGCTGCTCGCCGACCTGGGCACAGCCCTCCGCTGACGGCGCTGCAGTCTACGTCGCGTGCAACGCCTCCAGCGAAATCGTCGAGATCGCGACCGGGACGTGGACCATGACTCGCCGGACGAGTGCCGGACCCGGCGTCTACAACATGGCGGTCACGAAGGATGGTCGGCTGGTCGCCACCAACAAGCGCGGGCAGTCTGTCTCGGTTTTCGACGTGCGCGACTTCCGCGAGCTTGCCAGGATCCCAACCAAACGGCGCATTGTCCATGGTGTGGTTGTCTCGCCGGACGACCGCTATGCGTTCGTATCCGTCGAGGGCATCGGAACCGAGCCTGGCACCGTGGAGATGGTCGACTTGCAGGCACTCAAGGTCGTCGCGACCGTCGACGTCGCGCCTCAGGCGGGTGGGATTGACTTCTTCAAGATGCAGTGACGGCTATTGCCCGCCAGACGTCTGCGATTTCACGGCAGGCAGGCGCGTGATCCAGATGCCGCTATTGATGTCATTGAAGTAGATCAGACCGTTCGCCGGCTGGGCGCCCCAGGTGAACGGGAGATTCGGACGCCAGCCCTTGGGATCTCCAGTCCACAGCCGTGCGATTTCGCGACCCTGCCGATATAGATCCCCGCGCAGTTCGCCTGAGACGTCGACAACGCGGCCGCCTCCGTTGTAGTAACCCACGACCATCACATCGTCGACGACCCACATGTTGTGCGACCCGGCTTCTGGAACGGCGTACTGCGCGACTGGTCGCGGGTGTTCAATGTCGGTGACGTCGACGACGTGCACGATGCCCTGGACAGGGATCCGGTCGCGCGAGTCGATGTCGAAGCGGGCGGGAAAGACCTCGTCCCCGATGAAGACGTAGTTCTTGTAGCGAAAGACCGCGTGCGCGCCGGCCAACCAGCCGGGTCCGTAGAGATCGAGGTAGTTGAAGCGCACCTGGCTGACGAACTTGGGGTTCGCCGGGCTGCCGCCTCTGATCCCGTTCCCGATGTCGAGCACGACCAGGCCGTCTCGCCAATACCCCATGTAGAGAAGACCGTCTTTCGCGTAGACGTCGTGGAGATAGCGGCCGGCCATGAACGTCTCGCCCTCGGGCAGCGTGATCGGCTTGGCCATCGGACTCTCGAGCTGCCAGCGGGCGATCTCCTTTGGACTCCGTGGATCCTCGAAATCGATTACGCGCAACGAGCCGGTCGCATCGTCGGTCAGGTAGACAAAGTGGCCATCGATGAAAGCACTGTGGACACCGCCGGTGACGGTCGACGTGTACTCCGAGAGCACTTTCGGATGCGCCGGCAGCGACGTGTCGAGGAAGACGATTCCGTTCTTGCGGTTCGACGCGCCCTCGCGCGTCACGACCGCGATCTTGCCGTCCGCCGTGGTACTGACGTCGTTGACCAGGCGCGCGTCGAACGCGATCGAATCCGTTTTCACTGGCGAGGCCGGGTTCGAGATGTCGTAAACCCAGACGCGTCCACCGAGCGATGCGACGTAGGCGTAGTTGCCAACAATCCATTCCTCGGTCGTCTGGAATTCCTCGAGCGGCGTTCGTCCGATGACCTCGAGCGGACGTTCGACGCCGCGTGGCGAAACGACCACTGACGCCGCGGCACTGCGGTCGCCGGCCGACGCGGTTACGGTGTAGGTGCCCGGGCGTTCCGCGACGAACGCGCCATCGGGCTCGATCGCGGCAGCGGCGCCGGCGACTGACCATCGGATCGCGGGCAGGGGTGGGCCGCCCGCAGCCGCTCCAGACGCCGCGGCCGAGAAATGCACGACGTCGCCGGTGCGTGCCTGCGCCGATCGCGGCGACACCGACAGCGAGCGGATGGGATTGTCGATGATGGTGGCGTCGATGCTGGCGCGCGCCTGCCCGCTCGTCGCCGTGAACCGCGCTTTACCAGGCGCGATGCCGGTGACAAGACCAGCCGCATCGACCGACGCGGTCGACGGCGTGGCCGAGGTCCAGTCGATCTTGGCGTCGGCCCGGGGATCCCCGTTCGACGTCCGCGCGATGGCGCCAAGCGTGATGCCGGCGCCGACCGCGATCGGCGCCTTGATCGGTTCGATGTCGAGTCGCGCGACGGCCTGCGGCTTAACCGTCACGCTGGCCAGCGCGGGTTTCCCGCCGATGATCGCGCCAATCTTGATCTCTCCGGGAAGGAAGAAGGTCACCGAACCGTTCTGGTCGGTGGCAGCGGCAGCATCGAACGGCGCCGCAAACCACGCGGTCGCTTTCAGGTCCAGGCGCTTGCCGCTCTCGTCGAACGCCGCCGCCGTGAACGTCAGTGTCTGGCCGACTTCGGCGTCGATCTTTCCCGGCGTGATCTCGGCACGGGCGACGGCTGCTGTCGGCGTTTGCGCCGTTGCGGTGGCAGATAGCAACAGGACGGTCGCTGAAAGGATGGCGCTGCGCATTGGGCCTCCGACCGCACACCATACCTCAGCAAATTCAGGATTGCCAGTTGAAGTGAACGTTGTTGAAGCCTAGCGAATCAGCCCGAGCGCCGGGGCGGGCGAATAACCCGGAAACACGTCTTCGATCTTCTGACCCAGGTGGGTCGAGACGAGCTCCCCGAGCACATCGCGGAAGTCCGTCGTTACGGCAAGATCGCGCTCTTCGTACAACTGCTCCACCTCGAGTCCCGGCCATCGGCCGTACATCGCGCCGCCATTGACCGGCCCGCCGAGCACCATCATCACGTTGCCGTGTCCGTGATCCGTGCCACCGTTGCCGTCTTCCTTCACGGTACGCCCGAACTCTGACATCGTCACGAGCACGATGTCCTCCATCCGATCGCCCAGATCGCGCGCGAAGGCCGAGAGCGAGGCTCCAAACTGGAGGAGCAGTCCGGTCAGCTGCGGCCCTTCGTTGCTGTGATGATCCCACCCGCCGATGTCGGCAAAGGCGGCCTCGACCCCCACGTCAGCCTTGATGAGGCGCGCAATCTGCTGGAGGCTCTGTCCGAACGGTCCCTGATATTGCGCTCCGTTGGCTGGAACGTACGGGGTGCGAGTGATGGTTTCGATCATGTGGGTCGCTTCGAAAGCCTCTTTCCCGGCGGCGCCGAGCTTATCGTCGCCGCTGGTCGAATACATCGTTTCGAGGATGCCTGCCGTGGTCTGGTTGCGCGCCTGGAACTGGTCCAGGTTGCTGATGGCAACGGCAGCTCGAGCTCCGCGCAGTGTACGCGGCACCTGGGTGCCGAGAGCGACGGCGCGCAGAGGAGACACCGGCTCGTGACCGCGTACTGGCAACGCGCGGTTCAGCCAGCCGTCGTCGCGTGTTTTTCCCGGCGTGCCGGACTCCATGAAATCCTGCGCGTCGAAGTGCGATCGGC